>Ga0247822_10002997_pt1 | contig 10941 bp, 7 predicted proteins | sample 13C_Cellulose_Da_FD_192423 | JGI IMG/M metagenome (GOLD analysis project Ga0247822, IMG submission 192423) | Soil microbial communities from agricultural site in Penn Yan, New York, United States - 13C_Cellulose_Day30 | ecosystem: Environmental > Terrestrial > Soil > Agricultural land | place... | reverse complement strand
CCCTAAAGCCGTAGTCGGCAGATCTGATTCATCTGTAGCGGCACCAATTTCTTGCCTTTTACAGCTAAATCACGTAATTTTATGGGATTACGCCTGGCCCCCCATCGGCACGGACGACAGGCTGGGCGCCCCTGGTGGAGGCGCGTAGTTGTTCATCACGAGCACGTTCACGTCGTCTACGGCGTCAACCGGGCGCTTACGGTACCGCTCAAAGAGGGGGGAGGCAAACAGGCGGTCGTGGGGCAGCCAGGTGGAGTGGTGCTGCGCCGGCTTCCGGGTCCAATAGCGCTGAGCGTGCTGGTAGAACTCTAGCGCCGTGATGCCGGCAACCTCGGCGCTGTGGCGAGCCGTGTTGCCGTGGAGTACGCCGCTCAGAAGCTGGCGCGTAACGAACGGCGGCTGCATGTCGTAGCCCGGTCCCTTCCACTGGGTTGCCGCCTCCTCCTTGACCACCTCGGGGTTGGTGCCACCAACAAAGGAATGGCGCATGGCCTCCATGGCATTGCGTCCAAAGAGGCTCATGAACGGGCGCACCGAGATCCCATTGACGATCTGCTCGGGGATGTCGGAGGCCTGGCTAATCATCCAAGCGATGAACACCTCAAGATCCAGGCCAGGCAGGAACTTGGCGTAGTTTCGGTTGGCGAGCTTGGTGAAGGCAACCTCTGCTGGGCGGCCCGCCCTCGCAGGAGCTCTGCGGACCAACTCGGCGTAGCTGAGCCCCAGGTCGGCGATCTTGTAGATGACCATGTTGGAGTCGGCGAGAGGCACCCACAGCGTCTTGCCGCCCCTGATGTGGTACGCAAGGTACTTGATCTTTGTCGAAGGGTCCACTCGCGACAGCAGGATGTTGACGGGCTTGAGATCCAGGTGGCTAAAGTGCATAACCTCACCGAGCGCCTGCAGGGTGCCAAAGATCTGCACCATGAGGGAGGCAAAGCCCGTGTCGTTGCAGATGCGCCGCATGCTGTCGGCGTTGGCGGTGGCGTCGCCGAGGGTACCGTCGGGCGCAAACTCTTGCACCGTCATCTGGTAGGTGCGTCCCTGTGGTGACAGGATCGACTTCCACTGCTCCAGCTGCGTGTCGTCGAGGTAGGGCGCAAACTTCTTCCTGATGTCGCTCGAGCACATGACATAGTCGTAGAGCGCGATGTGGTTGGTGGGCAGGCGCTTGCGCTCTTGGCTCCAGCGGGAGGTCATGCGAACCGATATCTCATAGAGTAGCCGACACTCCACCGCAAACGCAGGCGGGCGACTGCTGCCGCCAGGCGGGTCCGCCACCTCAAACTTGACCACCTTGAGGGGTCCCTCGGGTCCGGGCTTGGTGCCTTCGTGCTGGGTGTAGAGCACCGCAAGGCCGTACCGCCCTCCGCCCAGGATTCGCACGTAGTCGTACTTGTGCCAGAGCGGGCAGGTGTTGGTAGTGCGAAAGTAAAAGTTGCGCTTCCCGAGGGTGTCGATGGACTGAACCTTCTGCATGCCGAAAAAGTCGGGATCGGCCATGACCCTATCGAACGCCTCTTCTGCGATGACACTGGTCATGGAATCCTCAATGGCTCCCGTGATGAGAGGCACCAGCGGCTTGACAAGCTCCATGAGCTCGGCGGCAAACGGAGGGAGGCCAGGGGAGGAGCCGAGCGCAGCGATCTGGTCTCTGAGATCCTTGTGCTTCATGGGGTAGTAGCCCACGAGTCCCGAGATGTACATCATGTAGTACGTCCAAGTGAGACTCGTCTCGATGGTGTGGATCACTTGCGCATCCTTGAGAGCGCCGGTTTGCTGGACCACGTCCATAAAGTTCATTTCCGTCCAAAAGTCCACCGCCTCGAGCGCTTCGTAGAATTCATCCGGGGAGAGAGGCGGCGCATGGGGCAACGCCGTGAGCTTGGCGTGAATGAGTTCCAGCTCGTTGACGGTGAGATTATCGGGGATGTTCTCAATGCCCTCTATCGCATCAGAGATGGTGCGGGGCAGCTTTGCCAACTTGAGCATCAGCACTACGACGCTCCTCCTGGCCTCCCCGAGGCGTTTGGCGTCGGCGCTTGGGTCCGCGGCTGGCTCTGCTCTGGGTTCCGTGTGCTTTGCGCTCTCTGCGAGCCGCACGCGCTTGGCCGAGGCCTCGCCCAGGTCGCTCATGCTGGCCTCTCAGAAGCTTCTGCGGTCTCAGTTGCTCTGTGTACACTTAACATGCCTTTTTAATCCTCTATGATGGTCTTCTTGTGTCCCTTGGGATTTTCGTCCGCTATGTCCAGGTCGTCATCTTCGGCTTTTTCCGTTTGAGCGACCGGAAGCGGGATGCTTGTGTCGCCCTTGGTGCTCTTGGCGTCCTCTTCGCTGTCGCTACTGCTGCTGCTCTCAGACGAGGAGGAGCTTGACTCTTCCTTTGGTGCAGGCTTGCGCGGGGGCGAGGCCGGGGGCTTGGGAGCAACCTTGGCCTTCTTGGGCTTCTCCTCTGAGGCGTCGCTTGAGCTGCTGCTGCTGCTACTGTCGCTCGAAGAGCTATCGCTATCGCTGCTACCGCTGCTGCTGTCGCTCTCGGCCTTGGCCTTGGTCTTTTCGGTGGCATGCTTCTTTCTGAGTTCCTCCAGGGCAGCCTTGCCGCCGTTCTGACGCTTGCGCATCGGTGCGATGCCTCCATTCTCCAGGCGCACGGGCTGTGTGGCGTCTGGGTCCGACGAAGTGGGCGCAAAGATTCGAATGGACGCCAAATCCATGAGAGTCTCGCGGATCACTCGCAGGGCATCTGAGGGGGGCTTGACGTGCACCAGGATGTCGTTAAAGTCGGTGCCCTTCGCCCCCGAGCGGCTGATGTGCTTGGGCCAGCACACAAGCACCTTGTAGCCCTTGGCCGTGAGCGCAGGAACGTGCTTGAGGATTCCCTTGCGTTTCTCCGATACGAGCCGATCATCAAGCGAATCGCCGGCGTCATTGTCGGCGCACAGGATGATCCCCTCGCCCCACTTGCGCGGGCCAAGGTAGGGGAAGCCGCCCGTGTTTTGGATGCCAAGCGAACTCCACACCCACAACTCGGGACACGCCATGGCCACGCTGGAGGCCGTCTCGGGGCCCTCGGCGAGTGCGATGGTGGCCCCATTGAAGAGCAGCACGGCGTCGGTGTCGCTCGTGGGCTTCCAGATCTCAGCGGCGCCGTCTCCGATGTTGCCCCTGTTACGCTTGGAACCTCCTGAGAGCTCCACCTTGCGGTGGCGGTGGTCGAGGCAGATGCCCTGCAACCCAACGATCTTGCGCTGCGGGTCGAGTGGGTCCACAGAAGGAAACACAATGGCAGGATAGCTCACAGACCCGCCCGCCTCGCCGCCCACGGCAAAGGTCGGCACAAAGCGCGCGTAGCGTGGGTGGAAGATGATGCGCTCATCGGTGATGCAGCGCGTCTCCTTGAGGTACAGGACGGCCGCCGTGCAGCCCTTTCGAGCGTGCTCGCGGCTGAGAGGGATGGCATCCTTCCACATGGCACGCGCGTCAGAGTAGTCGTCCCTGTGTGCCGAGGGCCTGGCGCCACCATTCGAAGGGCCCGAGGACATCTCAATGTCCTCTCTCTTGGGAGGGTCCTTGGTGAGGGCATCGAGCCCAAACGTGTTGAGGACCCACTCGAGCACCCTCCGCACCGCATCGCCAAAGTGCCTACCGTCGCTGTGAAACACCTCGTTCACCACAAACCAGAAGGCATTCCCGCCAGACGATCCCGAGCCGCTCCAGCGCTTGTAGTTGCCCGGTAGGTCGTCGTCCTTCTTTCCCTTGGTGAGGAACACGGTCATGCTCCCGCTGTCGCCCCACCGCAGCGAAGTGGAAAAGACGCGGTCCGGGGCACCGAGGAACTGCTCGTAGAAGGGCTGCGGGTTGATGGCGACGTACTCGAGGATCTTGCGCTGCGTCTCATCGTCAAAGTACCGGTACTTGCCGTCGAGGCTCTTGCCGGCGCTAGAGATGGCGCGGTAGTCGATGCAGGTCTCCACGTGCTTGCCGCTCAGAAGCGAGAGGGTGGAGTTGAAGGTGTTTGAGAGACTCCGCCACATGGCGCCCATCCCCACCGTCTTCTCGAGGTAGTCGTTGAAAAACTCAAAGGTGGCGGCACCCTTTGCCTTGGCGTCGAGGTCGGCGATGAGGCGCTTGCCCGCCGACATGAAGAGGGAGTACTGCCAGTGAGCCACCTCGCGGTAGTTGATCCACACGTACTCTTGGGCGTCTCTGCCCTCGCCGATGCGCATCACCCTATCGCGCGGGCACGTGGAGCAGGAGGCTTTTGAGGAGAGCTTGGAGATGTACGAGCACACTTCGCTCAGCGCATCGCCCGAGGTGTGGGAGGAGCTCAGAAGGAAGGAGTGGCTCAAATCCTCCGCGGGCACCAGGATGCAGTACTCGGGAAGGGCCGCTCCGCGGTTGTCGGCGATGAAGCGCCTCAGCTCGGTGGCCATCCAGTGCTTCTGGTCGTCAAGGACGAGGGGCATCTCATAGATGCTGTGAGGTACGATCCGTTCGCGGTACCGCGAGATGGAGCGCGTCATGGCAATCTCAAAGTGCGCCTTGCCGGGGTGAAACTCGCCCCTAAAGGTAGTGGCAAACTCGGCCGGCATCAGGTAGCCGCCCTTGTAGAGGGACGTCTTCTCCTCCTTCATGTGAGAGGTCACCGCCGCACCCGGGTAGAACCCGCTCGCCACATCCAGCGCCCCCTGGCGCCGAAGCGCGGCATTCGTAAACACCACCAAAAGGTTGAGGAAGCTGATGTCCCTCATCACAATGCCCTCGATGATGATCATGCACAGATCCTTGTACATGGGCATCCCCAGGATCGTAACATCGGCGGCGGTGAACTCGCCAGAAGCTTTTGAGCAGTACAGTGCCGCATCGCGCCACCCTGCAATCATCGAGTCCCCCTCCTTGCAGGGACGCCGAACGTTCTCGTCGAGGGCACGCAGGTACGTGGTGAGGGCGTGCTGGTTGTCGACCATCTCGCGGCGCACCAGGGTGTAGAACACAACGGGCATGTTCTCAACAATGACATGGCGCACGCTCCCCAGCTCCTCGGCCGCGGCGTAGGAGCTCTTGCAGATGGGAGAGAGAAAGTAGTGGTCCAACTCATCACTCTCGCAGCGCTCCCTCGCCACAGAGAGGGGCTCCTCAAGGAGGAGGTAGAGGGGCTTCTTGCCTCGATCGTTGCACCGGATGCAGCAGTTGGCTTCGCCAGAGAGAAGATACGCGCGAGCCCTGCGCACCAGCTCGGGGCGCGACTCAAACTCCTCCTCCCTCGAGTAGCCGTTCAGCGACGGGACCGGGGGCGCCGCGCCGCTCGACACTGGCGCCAGGAAGGGGTGGTCCTTTCCCGTGCGCATCGGCACCGCAACCTTGCGCTTGTCTTCGGTGGCGCTGGGCGCCTCGGTCGTCAGAGGCCTCTCCACGTCGTACCCATCCACACTCGCGTAGCTGGCGCTTGAGATGGGCTTCTCGCTGGCAGCGGGGAAGACCGCTGCACCCACCACCGCAGGATTTCTGAGGGTCGTGTAGGCGTTACCCACAAACATCTCCTGAGTCCCGTTGAGCCGCAGAAGGTTCATGACGTCCTTCTCGGTGCGAAAGATGTGGCGGTGGCGCAGGTCAAACTGAAGCGCCAAGCTGCGCTGGAGGCCCCGAAGTGCCACATCCATGAAGGTTTCTGAGGTGTCACCGGCGTTCTTCTTGCTGCGCAGCTTGAGCTCGAGGGCGACGCTCAGAAAGAGCACCAGCAGGCGCCCCCTGTAGTCCTTCTCGCGCTCGAGGGGGTCGGTGAGGTCGGGCTCCAGCAGGTAGCTCTCAATGAGCTCTCGCGCCAAGGGCGGCGAGGTCTTGGCCATCGACCCGGCGTCAAACTTGGCCTGGCGCTGGGTGTGCAGGATGAGCTCGGTGGCGAGGAGCATGCGCGTCACGTAGTCCGCATAGTAGTCTGCCTCCGCGAAGGTGAACGAGTCGGTGAGCCGATCCTTCCTCCGATCGTTGTCGTCGATGAGGTAGTACGCCTCGCTAGTGGGAGAGCGTTTGCGGATCCACTCGATGTTGCCAGAGGGTGGCTGCTGCGCGCTGTCCTTGGCCGCCTTCGCCTTGCACAGCCCGTACGCCTTTGGGTCAGAGTATCCGCAGGCGCGTGTAGGGTTGGTGGGTGCCGGTAGGGATGGTGGGAGGAGGGTCTCCCACCTATCCACGGGAGCCACGGGGCTGCGCACTAGGATCTCGCCGATGGATACCAACTTGCTCATGGTGGAGGTTCTGAGCTGTAACCCCGTCATCTGACAGTCGATGAGGTAGGCCGCATGGATGCCGCCAAAGATGTACAGCAGCTTGTACTCGGAGGACCAGTGCCAAAACACCTGCAGGGCCGCGTCGGCGGCGTAACAGGCATAGTTGCGAGCAGGTTCTCTGAGTTGTACGCTGGGGTTGCTAAGGGAGTAGAAGCGCACATACTCGGCTGGAACATAGTCCTCACCATGGATGGGGCGGGGAGCGTTCCTGCGCGTCCGCAGCTGGTTGCATTGGGAGGTGTACCACTTGAGTAGCCACTCGGGCTCTGGGGGCGCAACAGCGGTCTGAACCTCCCAGCAGTTCCCGTAGGCCTCCGTGGGGGCGTCGCCGAAATCCATTGGCGCACTGGGGCACAGGGGAGGGACATTGCGGATCCGCAGAAGGTTCTTTGGTTTTGGTATTTACCATTTTTGGAAAATGACACGATTACGACCGTTGCGCGCAACGGCGCTGAGGTTTCGTTCGCTGCCATGCTCAAACGCAAGGGCGCGGAGCCCGGCGGTGAACCCGACGCCAAAGAGGCACGCGTCACCCCCAACCTGCTCACGCTGCCGCCCGACGTGCTGAGGCTCATCCTCGCGGAAATCCCGGCACCTCTGAGGTGGTTCCTGCAGTTTGTATGCAAGGACTTTCGCGACAATGCCACCATCAAGCGAATGATCGAACCAAAAGACTCCGCGTGGGCGGACCTAGTGGCCGGCGCCATCGGAAAGGAAGGCTACGTGGGACTGTACAAGCTCCTCTGGGGTAAGTGCGGCGTTGTGGAGTGCAAGTCGAGCAAGCACGAACTAGGGCGGCAAGCGTGCATCACAGAAGCAGCGCGCAACGGGAGGCCCGAGATACTGCACCTGATGCCCGACCATGGTTACGCCCCCGTAGGAGAATTTCTGGGATGGAAGTGGTGCCCGGCTACCAAGGCCGCGAAGAATGGTCACGTGGACTGCCTCGAGGTGTTCTTGAAGAAGGGCAACTTCCTGGACGCCTTTACCCGCAGGTTTGTCGCGTACCGCGGGTGTACCTCCTGGAAACAGAAGGTGACACACAGACCCGTGGCCAAATTCCTAGTTGAAAAACTCAAGATCTCTCCCCTCGAATTTGACACGGATCGCCTCATAGCCAAGGACGCAGCAGAGGTTTTAGAATACCTTGGGGAGATCGGCCACCCAAAGATTTACACAAAGAAAAATCTGAAGCGCGCCATCGAGACACATCGACCAAAGGTGACAGAGTGTCTCATCCGCGCGGGGGTCTCCCCAGGGAGTGCACTTGCGGTAAGCGATGCGCTCCTGAGCGAAAATCCTGAGCTCATGCAAATCGCCCTCGAAAACCAAGCACGGGCCGCACGGGAGATTTCTTAGATGCCATTTTTGGAAAATAAACCACGTATCCCCGCAAAAGCGACGGACAGGCCCGTTGCCGCTATGCACAAGCGCGCAATTGAGGACCACGTCACAGACGCCCCCGCTCCCAAAGTGCCACGCGCCGCTCTCACCCTGGATGCGCTCCATTCCGACGTATTGAGGCTCATCATCGAGCGCATCCCCCCTGAGCTGCGGTGGCCTCTGCGGATGGTGTGCGGAAGATTCCACGGCAATCCCACCATCAAAGCCATGACCGGGCGGTCCGCAGACGATTGGAAAGGTAAGGTGGGCCGAGCCATAGGACGCGGAGGCTACACGAGCCTATACAAGTTCCTCTGGCCCGGCGATAGGGCATATGAGTGCGACCATCCAAATTGCTTGCAGCCATGGAGGGCATGCATCGTATCAGCGAATGCCAACGGCAAGAGCGAAATATTGCAGTTGATGCCGAAAGGCGGCCCCTTATTCGAGCATCCATACGCGGCCTGGAGGACTGGGGCAGTGCACATGGCCATCAGGAACGGCCACGTCGATTGCCTCCGCGAGCTCCACCGTAACGGCAATTTCAGGGGAGGATTCGCGGACTTTTACTACGTGACACACCTCCCCGTGGCCAAGTTCCTGCTCGAAGAGGTTGGACGCGAGAAAGAGTTCCCCGAGAGGCTGTTTGCCACCGAGTTTACCGTTACTAGATCTCCCATAGAGGTTATTGAATACCTCACCAACAACGGAGTTGTCGAGTTGCTGACAACAGAGTTGCTGAAACTCGCCTTCAGGCACAAGCGTTACGATGTGGCTGAGCTATTCGTTCGGTTCGGCGTCTCCCCAGGCAAGACGCTCATCAATTGTCACCCACTCTTCGTCGACAACCCAGAACTCAGGAAGCTGGCAAAGGCAAACGCGGCGCGGGTCGCCGCCGAAGATGAACTCGCAACGGACCCTGACGAACCCAAGCCCACGTGCCCCTTTGCTCGCAGGGGGCTACGGTGTCCATTTGCGAATCACGGGTGTGGTAAAGGGACATGAAGCGGATCGCTTCTTTATCGCGGACATGGCCGTTGCACAATCAATATCTCTCCGGGCGGGTGAATACACAAAGGATTTCTGATTGGTGTGTCGATGCAGTCCAGGCGCGGCTTGCCGGCGGCCTCGTACTCTGCCCATTGCAGCTCGGTGGCCTCCCAGATGCTTGGGTGCAGTGGGCAGGTCCCGTCGTAGTGGTACTCGTAGTAGGTGGAGTTGGGCGATGCACCCGCGCACATGCCAGAGAGTGCCAGCGGAAAGATCTTGTCGTGGAGGTTCGAAGGAGGACCCATCAAGAAAAGAAAGAACACCGCGAAAGATAACCCCACCGCAGAGACCGAGAGAACGACGCACGCCAGCATCCTCGAGGCGCGAAACACTGGAGCAGAGTCACGCGAGCCACGAAAGGTTGGGCATTTGCCGTTTTGGGAGAACACATACAACAACTCAGCACAATTTCTCTCCACCAAGCCACACCCCAATGACTGCTCACACAACCCCCATCAGACTCGCAAGCGTATGGGGACCTGCCTCGCCCAACGACGTGCACCTGTACATGGTAACAGAGTGGCAACGAACCCCGGGCACAGGCGCGCGGATTGTCACCACAATGTACTCCCTCAAGGAGGCTGGCAAAGAGCAATTTGTAAAGGCTTCGCATCGCCCTGTTGCACCGCCCATAAGTGTTGATGTGTTGTACATGGGGATTGTGCGGGGGCGGCAATGAAACGGTAACATCTCAGAAGCTTCTGAGAGTCTTCATTCTAGCCGCTACAGGTGCCGCATCAGCGGAATTCGTGATCGCCCTCGTCAAAGGCCCTGCCTAGTAGCACCAGTCAGAATCGCAACCATTGCTGCAGTGGTGACCTCTAGGCGTGGTGAAGCGCTGCCTACGAGCCCTGTGGGAGCGCGGCGCCTTCCTGGCCTTGCTTCGCGCTTTCTTGGGGGCGCGGGGGCGCTTTGCTTTCTTGGATGGCATGGGAGCTGTGGGGCCGCGGGGAGAACTCATAAAATCTCTGAGAGGCAAACTGGGTTTATACACGCGAGTCGGGCCTGTCGCGCCGGTGGCCCGGCACCATAAGGGCGAGAGCGATTTCAGCCTCCTGCTTGTCAAAGGCGTGCATCCATCGAACAAAGTCAGTGTAGAGCAGGTGGGCAAAGTCGTGGGTATTCGGTGGGAGGACTCGTGTGAGGGTCTCCAGGGGGTAGTCCTTGATTTCAATCCACTCAAACTGTGCCCTGCGATACCGAGTGGGGCACGCCACGAGCCCTGCAAACACCGAAATAAAGTCGAGATAGCCGTAGACGATCGCCTTGCGCTCCTCGCTCATGGTCGTGGCCTCCCTCACGAGGAACACCCAAAGGTCCCTGGCAGCGCGGAACAGATAGAGCTCACAGCGAGTCCATCTTGCCAGCAGTGAGGAATCCATCATCATCTGCCGCCAGAAGAATGCGCGGTGTGGGTGGCGCGGGTCTTCCCATATCGGAAGCGCCAAGTCGTCTTCATCCACCAGATCGGCAACGCCTACTGGGTGCAAGGGTAAGGGGTTGCGCTTTAGCACTTTGTGGTGGCGGCGGTTGGCACGGAGCTTGGATTTGCTTATGGCTCTCTCCTTACGAGCGAGGCGATGCCTGACGGCAGGGCCAGCGACGATTGCGGCGCTTGCCAACCCAAGGAACGCACTGAGGGGAGCCGCGGCGTCCATGGCGGGGGACGGTCACACTGGCCGACCCTCTGAGAGAGTTATTTACCCTTTTGGGAGCTTGGGAGACGCGCGCACGCCCGAAAAAAAAACCAAGTCCAGGCTAACACAAAGTGCTATGGGCTGCCCAATTCTACACAGGACCGACCCGCCTGCCGGCCGGTACCGACCCCCACCGGCCCCTACCGACCGACAGCGATTCTACACACAAACCAAGGGGCAGGCGCAGGTCGGTCCGCCCAAAAAGGAAATTTTGGGTTACAGTTAATGTCGAGGCGACCTTCCTGCTGTCTCCAGACGGTCCCACCGTAGGAGGCTGTCCCCAGGGGGGTAATGAAACGTGATGATTCGTCATCACTTTGAGTCCCCCACTCAACTTTTTTCTGCAATCTTCCGGCGACCGGCCGGTCAGACAGCCGGACCGGCCCCTCCGACCCCCGACCGGCCCCTCGGGGAGGTGTGTAGAATCGGGGTCGGCCGGTAGGGGCCGGTACACTAGTGGGGTGCAGCGTCGCAAAGCTCGACCGGTCGAGCTTTGTAACAGTTCTTGTGGGTGCCTCTGGTGG
>Ga0247822_10002996_pt1 | contig 10942 bp, 3 predicted proteins | sample 13C_Cellulose_Da_FD_192423 | JGI IMG/M metagenome (GOLD analysis project Ga0247822, IMG submission 192423) | Soil microbial communities from agricultural site in Penn Yan, New York, United States - 13C_Cellulose_Day30 | ecosystem: Environmental > Terrestrial > Soil > Agricultural land | place... | reverse complement strand
GACAGTTTCTGTGCCGCCTTTGGCATCGATCCCGACACCGTCACCGGGCAGACGATCTATGACCTCGATCATCATCATTGGGACTTGCCGCGGCTGCACTCGCTGATCGAAGCGACGCTGTCGGGCGCCGCCGAGGTCGAAGCCTATGAGATGGAGATCAAGACGAGCGCGGGGGCCGTGCGATGCGTCGTGATCAAGGCGCAGCGGCTCGATTATGGCGACGGCCTGAACATCCGGATGGTGGTCACCGTGATCGACGTCACCGAGGAGCGGCAGAACGAGAAGCGCCACAAGGAACTGGTTCACGCCAATGCCGCGCTGCTCCACGAGATGCAGCATCGCGTCGCGAACAGCCTGCAGATTATTGCGAGCATCTTGATGCAGAGCGCGCGCAAGGTGCAGTCGGACGAAGCGCGCGGCCATTTGAGCGACGCGCATCAACGCGTGATGTCGATCGCGACATTGCAACGTCACCTCGCCGGAGCTGATGGGGATACGGTCGAGCTCGAACCCTATCTCGCGCAACTGTGCGCCAGCATCGGGGCGTCGATGATCTTCGACCGCGAGCAGCTAACGCTCACCACCCGCGTCGATCCGGTGTCGATCAGCGGCGATATATCGGTCAGCATGGGGCTGGTCGTCACCGAACTGGTGATCAATGCGCTCAAGCACGCCTTTCCGGACGGCCGCCCCGGTCATGTCGTCGTCGGCTATGCCGCGACAGGCGACGACTGGACTTTGTCGGTTTCGGACGACGGGATCGGCATGGAGGAGGATCCCGAACGGTCCCCAGCGGGCCTGGGCACGCGCATCGTCCAGGCGCTCGCCAAGCAGTTGGGGGCGGAGATTGCGGTCGAGGACACCGCGCCGGGAACCCGCGTGTCGCTGACCCGGACCGTGCAGATCGCACGGCAGGTCGCCGCCAATGACGAAGCACAGATCGCTGCGTTCTGACCTGCCCTCCCCCGATCGGGAGGGGGAATTCATCCGCCTTGCATACCACCAACGACGTTTCGCCGGCATAATCTGTCGGCAGAACATGAACCGCTAGTCCCGGCCGGTAGCGGTCGGTCAGCTTTTAGGCAAAATCAAGAGAAAGCAGCCAATCCGGAGAACCCGGACCCGACGCTTCGTATAGGGCATTCACCTTTCCTTGAGCGAATCCCCGAACGTCTTGGAAATCGGCTTCAGCAGATATCGCAGGACGGTATTGCTCCCGGTCTTGATCTCGACGATCGCGGTCATGCCGGGCTGGATCTCGATCTTTTCGCTGGCCCTCGGGCGCATCGTCCGGGGATCGGCGCTGACGTTAACCCGATAGAAGACTTGCTCCCCGGACGCCTTTTGTTCGGTCAGCGTGTCCGGACTGATATAGATGACCCTCCCGTCGGCCGAGCCATAAATGGAGGAATCATAGGCGTCGAACTTGACCGACGCGCTCTGTCCGACGCGCAGATAGGCAATGTCCACGGGCGATACCTTCGCCTCGACGATCAGCCGGTCGCCGGTCGGCACGATCTGCAGGACCTCGTCGCCGGGCCGCAGGACCGCGCCGATCGTCGTGAATCGGACATTCTTGACCACCCCGTCGGTCGGGGCCGTGAGCACCGTCGCGTCGAGAGCGGCTATTCTCTGTTTGAGTGCCTGCTCGGCGACCACCAACTCCTCTTCGGTCCGGCTGTATTCGGCCTGGAGATCCTGCAGATATTTGTTCTGGCGGTTGGCGATCTGTCCTTCGATGTCGGCGACAGCACGCTGCAGGCGCATGATCTCGCTGCGGCTGACGTCGCCATATTCGAGGAGCGGCATGTTCATCTCGAGCTCGCGGCGGGCGATTCCCTGCATGTTGCGCAGCGTACCGATGTCCTCGGCCTGCGCCGTGCGCCGCCGGCTGTAGAGCTGTCTCTGGTTGGCGACGAACTCGGGAAACGCCTCTACATCGTCGGTGAACGCCAGCGGACGGTTGAAGAGCTCGGCCTCGATACGACTCTTGATCGTCCGGTAGCTCGCCACCTTGGCGCGCGATTCCTCGACGGCGGCCCGAATCCGGACCGGATCCAGTACTACGAGCGTCTGGCCGCGGCGAACGCGATCGCCTTCGCGGACAAGAATCTGGCCGATGACCCCGCCGTCGGCACTCTGGATGACCTGCACACGCCCCGCCGGAATGACCTGCCCGGCGGCGCGGCTGACCTGATCGATCTCGGCCCATGCGGCCCAGAGGAGCATGCCGACCAGCGCGGCCGCCGTCACATAAATTACCATGCCCGATCTGCGGAAAAAGCTGACGAAATCCATGTCCTGCCTTCAGTTGGCCGCGGCGGCTGGTGGAACGGGCGGGGACGATTTGCTCTGGGCGTCGCGGAGTTTCTGGAGCACCGACGCGCGCGGCCCGTCGAGGGCAATGCGTCCGCCCTGCATGACCAGCAGGCGCGACATCGCCCCGAGAAAACGCAATTTGTGCGTGACGATGACGATCGACATGTCGGGCCCGCTTGCCCCAGCGAGGAAATCGAGCACGCGCGCTTCATTTTCCTGGTCGAGGTTCGACGTAGGCTCGTCTAGCAACAGAAAGCGCGGGCGAAGCAGGAAGACGCGCGCGAGCCCGACCATGGTGCGTTGCCCGCCCGAAAGCCCGCCACCGCCCTCGTAGATCGGCAGGTCGAGCCCCTTGGGGTGCGTCCGGACCAACTCGTCGAGCCCCGTCCGCGAGGCCGCTTCGAGCAGGACATCGTCGGCGCATGCAGGAAGCCCAAGGGTCAGATTGTCGCGTAGCGTGCCCGACACGAGACGGTAATCCTGCGGAAAATAGCAGATCTCGCGCCGCAGATCGTCCTCGGCGATCTGGTCGAGCGCGACGCCGTCGAGCAGCACATGTCCCTTCTGCGGCGGCACGAGGCCCGCGAGCATGCGCAGCAGCGTCGACTTCCCCGCGCCCACCGAGCCGATGATGCCGATCCGTTCGCCCGGCCCGATCGCCAGTTTGGGAACCGCGAGTCCGAACCGCGAGTCAGCGTGGGCGAAGACGGCATTCTCGACCTCGAGCCGCGCATTGGCACTATCGAGCCGGATCTTCTGCCGATCGAGCGGTTGATCGCTCGGCATCGAGAGAAGCCGGTCAAGCGCCTGGAGCGACGAGCGGGCATAGCCCCACTGAACGACGAAGCCGGGCAGCGACGCGACGAGCGGGCCGTTGATGCGGCCACTGATGATCGTGCAAGCGATCAGCCCACCCATGGTCATATCGCCCGCGTTGACCCGGTAAGCGCCCCAGACGACGATCCCTACATAGGAGACCTGCTGCAGGAGCATGAAGGTCTGGCTCGCCACGGCGGACCAGCGCTGGACCTGCAAGTCGTGCCGGTGAACGGCGTCGATCAGATTGTTCCAGGCAGCCAGCATATGCCAGCCGCCGCGATTGGCCTTGATCGTCTCCGAAGCGTCGAGGGCTTCAACCAGAAGCCCGTTCTTGCGATTTCCGGTGACCTGCGCCCGGTCGGCATGCTCGCGGATAGCGCGGGAAAAGAGGATCGCGAGCAGCAGCGAAAGCGAGAAGACAACGAGCGGGACGATCGCAACGACCCCGCCGATCGCGCCCATGACAGCGAGGAAGAGCAAGGCGAAGGGCAGATCGGCCATGACGAAGATCGAGGCCGAGGAAAAGAGCTGACGGACCTGTTCGAGCCCGCGCAGTTGTGCCGCCATCGTCCCGATGCCCGGAGGACGCGCATCGAGGCGCACCGCCTGCATCCGGTCGAAGAAATATTCGGAAACCTCGGCATCGATCGCCATCGCCTCGCGGTTCACTATCAGCGCGCGGGTCACGCGCATCAGGAAATCGACCAGAAGCGCGAATCCGATCCCGACGGTGAGGACCCAGAGGGTTGCGAAGCCGCCGCGCGGGATCACCCGGTCATAGACCTGCATCGAATAGAGTGATGTCGCGAGCGCGAGAATGTTGATCACGATGGTCGCGACGACCGCCTCAACGAGGACATGCTTGCGTCGCATGATCGCGGACCAGAATATGTCGCGCGCGCGCGAAAAGCTTCGGTTCTCCGCTGTGGCCGGAAAATTCACCTCCCAGAGCAGGCTTTCCCTGCCCCACGCGACCTCCTCGACCCCGTCGAGCGCGAGCGCCCGGATCGTCGTCCTGGTTTCCCATTGCTCGGCGAGCGCCCAGCCGGACCCCGATGTGAAGATTAGCAGGGGAAAGGCATTCGCCCGGGGCCGCGTGCGAACACGCCGCGCCGAAGGCCACCCCAAAGAGACCGTCAGCCTGTCGATCGTCGTCGGATCGCGAAAATCGAGGTCCGTAGGGGCAGCAGCCGCCCAATCGGGAGCCAGCCGCACGCCGCGGCGCCGCGCCAGCGTTTCGATCATGTCGAGATGCGCGAGCGTCATTCGCCCGCTCCCGCAATCGCGGGGAACCAGCGCCCGGTCCGCAACATGAGCCGGCTTAGATAGGCGAGCGTATTGACCTCTGCATCAAGCGCGTCGATCCGGGCCGTCGTGCTCTCGCGCACGGCGTTCATCACGTCGAGCCAGGTGCGCCTGCCGGCGATGAACTGCCGCAGGTAGGATTCGGTGACCCGCTGCGTCGCCAGCGCCGATGCGTTGGTCGTTTCCATCCGTGCGAGCGCCGATTCATATTCGACATGGTCGGTCACGATGATGTCGCGCAGCTCGCGCTCCGCTGCGCCGATCCGTGCTTCGCTCGACTCTTGCCGCAGACGCGCGGCATCCGCCGCAGCGAAACGGGAAAGCCCGCCGTCCATCTGCATGCGAACCGCAAGACCGATCTGATGTCCGTTGAATTCACCATAGCCATATTGCGCGTTCAGCTGGGGCAGTGCCTGGGCTCGCGCGATGCGGGCGTCGCCATCGGCGACGTCGGCTTCGTATCGCACGCGCCGGAGACCGGGATCGAAGCCCATTCCGGCGGCGACGACGGTATCGCGATCGAGTGGCGGAAGGTCGACGGGTTCGGGCAGCACCGGCGAAAGCTCGAAGAACGGGTCGCCGACGAGTTCGCGAAGCCGCTGCATCGCCGATTGCTGCTGCGCGACCGTCAAATTGATCTGCTGGGACACCTGCGCCGTTCGGGCACGAACCAGTTCGAGATCGGAGCGCGGGCTGACTTCCTGCGCGACGCGCCGTTCCATCGTCGCGAGCATCCGCTGATGCTGCGCCAGACTGTCGTTGAGGATCGCCCGGCGTTCGGTCGCGCGATATATTTCATGATAAGCGCCCGCCACCTGCAACGCGATGTCGAGCACGGCCTGCTCATATCCCGCGAGCGCTGCCTGCTCGGCCGCGCGTGCCCGGCTGATCGATCCCTTGATCCTCCCGCCAGTCCACAGCGGCTGTTCGACGGTCACATTCGCCTGCGCGCGGTCGGTGCGCTGACCGAGGATCAATCCTTCGACACCGACGCTGGGAAAGCGCTGCCAGCGCGCGGCACGCAGATCGGCTCCCGAAGCGCGCGCCGAGGCTTTCGCCGCGGCGATCGAAGGGTGGTCGGAAACGGCGCGTTCCACGAGCTGCTCGAGCTGCTTGTCAAGCCATGGCACCCCCTCGACGCTTTCCACCGCGCCGCCCGGCGGGCCCTGAGGTTGGGACGTGCCCTCCTGCGCCAATGCACTGGATGCGGGAACAGGAGAAAACAGGCCGACCGGGGCCAGCGCGAGACCCGATGCCAATATGAAGCGGCTCGTTTTACCCCTTGGCACGCGTCCCCCTGCCGCACCGTCGCCTGCTGGCGTTCGGATGATCATGCAACAGAAGCTTTCTTCATGACAGGGCTAAATTCCGCGACCGGGATGCAAATGGTGGCCCCCGATCGATCCCGCAGAGGACGGAGGAAGCGGGATCGATCGGGGGCGCGGGGCTTTGGCGTCAGGCGATGACGTTCACGCCCTGCTCGATCAGCACCGTGGTGCCATTCAGCATGTATTGATCGTAGATCGTCCCGCCGATATCCTGGCTGGCTCCCGCCGCCCAGGCGCCGGTCAATTTCACGATATCGTTCGTATCGCCGGTCACCTGCAGCACACCGCCGCTGGTTGCCGCCAATATGCCCGCATCGGTCAGATCGAGCGTGTTGGCCGCGTCATCGTATCCAAGATCGATATTCTCCAGATTTACGATGTTCGTGGCGCCGTCGAGCGTGAAGTCGATGCCGTCGAGAACGAGCGTGTCGGTGCCCGCGCCGCCGTCGATCGACTGGAAACCGATACCCGACAAAAGGATGATATCGTCGCCGTTACCGGCATTGAAGCTGTCCCGGCCGTTACCATCGATCAGGATGTCGTTGTCGTCGCCGCCATTGAGCGAGTCATTCCCCGCCCCCCCGTGGAGCAGATCATTTCCAGTCCCGGCAACGAGTACGTCATCGCCAGCATAACCATAGAGGCGTTCGGATGTGGTGCCCGAAGGCGTATTTGTCAGGAAGTCGTTCGCCGTCGTGCCGTGGACGATGTCATCACTGCCGCCCGGTCCGAGCAGCCCCTCGAGCACATCGGCGTTGGCGAGCGTCGAGACGCTGTCGGTGTCGGTGGCTCCGTCGGAGTCGGTCGCGGTGACCGTGAAGCTGCCGAGTACGCTGACATCGAGGCTCGCCGGCGGCAGCAGATTGAGCAGATTGACGCTCGAATCGAGATGGAGCGTCGCGAGCAACTGGTTGACCGCAAAATTATCGACGAGTCCGCCGTCGGCCGCCGTGATCGTCAGCGTCGATGTCCGGCCGACCACATTCAATATGCCGGGCGTGTTGACGACGGTGAACGAGAGTCCGAGCTCTGCCGCCAATGCGCTCGATACGCTGAGCGCGGCATCGCCCACATTCAGGCTGGCGAGCGCCGCGTAGGACACCTGCACCTGCCGCAGGTTATCGTCGGGATCGAGCGCGATCACGGCCTGTTGGCTGAGGTCGAGGATATCGAGCGCGCTGAGGCCCACGAGCCCCAGGAGATCGACATCGGTCGCCTGCACGAGCGGGGCTTGGTTTCCGGGTGTTACCGTGGGGGTCCGGCTGTCGAATGCTACCGACGTATTGGCGGTGTCGCCGTCATTGTCCGCGATCACGACATCGATGGTAGTAAGGCCGTTCGCCTGCGCCGTTCCCGTGGCCTGATCGACGACGAGATTGCCACCGGAGAGAAGCTTGCCGATGATCTCGTTCTGCGATGTGAGCTCACCGACGAGATCGACCCCGGTAAAGATGATCTGCTGGTCGGTCGCGGCGGCACTGAAGCCACCCGCGAATGCACCGCTCGAGCTGATCGACAGGACCGTATCGCCGCCGACAAGATCGATGTGGAGATAATTGGCGAGATTGCCCACGATATTCCCCGCAGCGCCTTCGCCCTGCAACAAACCGGCGAGATTGACGATATCGCCGCCGCCGCTGACCGGCGCGGCATTGAAATCGGCGACAACATCCTGGGCAGGCGCCCCGGCGGTTCCTTGATCGCCTGCCTCCCAGACAAACCGGTCGTTGCCCGAGCCGCCGGTCAGCGTATCGTTCCCCTTTCCGCCGACGAGGATGTCGTTGCTGGCGTCGCCGCCGAGCGTGTCATTGTCGAGGCCGCCGCGCAGCAGATCATTGCCGCCGCCGCCATTCAGGACATCGGCGCCGGCATAGCCGTAGAAGCGCTCGTCATCGGTGGTTCCCACCTGCGTATTGGCGGCGGCGGTGCCTTCCCAGATGCCCGAGGGATCGTCCGCGGGATCGAGCAGGCTCGTTCCCAGAAGGTCGCTGTCGGTGTCGGTCGCCGTCACCGGCTGCGTGTCCGTCGCGGATATCGAGATATCCGGCAGGAGGTTGAGCGCCGCGAGATCGAGGCCACCGCTCTGCTGCACATAGACGGTCGCAAGGAATTCGTTCAGGCGGAGATTGTCGATCGGCTGACCGTTGGTCGAGGTGATCATCAGGTTAGAAAAGCCCTGCGTGTTCACGGTAATGGCCAGCGGCGGAATACCAATGGTAACGGCCAGAATGTTGTTTGTTTCGACGACGGTCAGCCCGAACTCCGCCGCCATCGCCGCGGACCAGGCCAGATGATAGCCGGCATTCGTCCCGAGGCTGAGCCCCGCGCCGAGCAGCGCTTCGGCCCTCACCTGCACCTGCATGATGTCATTATTGGCATCGACGGCGGTGAGCATCTGGTCGGTGCCGATCCCGATGAGCCCGAGCGCATCGGCATTGACGAGTCCGAGAAGACTCGCAGACGGATTGACGTTGACCACCGGCCCCTCGACTTGCGAGGCGACGGTCGCGAGCGCCGCATAACTATATTCGCCGGTCCGCATGTCTACGAGGACCACTTCACCCGACGTCGTATTGATCGTCAGCTGATCGCTCGCCGCATCGAAGCTCCAGCTGTCGACCGCCCCTGGCGTACCCGAACCGGTCACCGTGTCAGCGTCCGGATCGTAGCTCAGCGTAAAGGTTCCAAGGGTGAGCGACTGGACATACCCGCCGTCCGCGCCGAATCCGACGACGAGATCACCCGAGGCCGTATCGGGTATGCTGACCGCGATATGCGCTGACTGCGCGGCGACAGGCATGTCGTCGGCGATATTGACTGTCAGGACGCCCGAACCGGTCGCCCCGCCATTGTCGGTCACGGTCACACCGAAACCCAGCGCCAATATGTCTTCGGCGGCACCGGGCTGGTCGAGCGGGGCCGAAAGCGTGAAGCTGTAGGTGCCCGCCGTATTGAGGGTCAGGGTCGCGACCGGGGTCGCGCCCGCCATCCCGGTGAGCGTATAGACGCCGCCCGAAAAACTTCCTGTCCATACGATCGGTGTTCCGTTAGAGGTCAGCCCCGCCTGTCCCGTCACCGAGAGGCTCGTCACGCTGCCGTCGACATCGGTCAGCGACATGGTGCCGCCGACCGACGTCGCGGCCGAGGTTCCGCCACCCGGCAATATGCCGTTGGCGAGACCCGATTCCGAAACGGGGGCGGCGGTTACATTGGCCACAACGGGCGCGTCGTTGACCGCCGACACGGTCACCGCAACACTTCCGGTGCTGACGCCGCCGTTGCCATCGCTGAGGGTGTAGCTGATCGTGTCGTTGCCGTGGAAATTGGCGGCAGGCGTGTAGGTCAGTGCACCGGTCACCGGATCGATCGCGACCGTGCCGTTCGGCGCGCTGGCGCCGGTGACGGTCAGCGGATCGCCCTCGGCATCGCTGTCGTTCGCCAGCACATCGATCACGACCGGTGTGTCTTCCGCGGTCGATGCGGCATCGGCGCCCGCCACCGGTGCATCGTTGACCGCCGCCACTGTCAGCATCACGGTCCCGCTATCGGTCAGCGTGCCGTCGGTTACCGAATAGCCGAAGCTGTCGGTGCCGTTGAAGTTCGCGGCGGGCGTGTAGACGTAGCTGCCATCGGCATTGATTGTGACGCTGCCGCCCTGCGCCGTCGCGAAGGTGCCCGCGACCGCCGTCAACGGATCGCCATCGGGATCGCTGTCGTTCGCGATCAGGCTGACGACCGACGTGAAGGGTGTGTCTTCGCTCACCGTTACCGCATCATCAACCGCGACGGGCACATCGCCGACTGCTGCCACCAGGACCGTAACGGTCCCCGTGCTCGTGCCGCCATTGCCGTCGCTCACGGTGTAGCTGATCGTGTCGCTGCCATTGAAATTGGCGTTCGGCGTATAGGTCAGCGCCCCGGTCACGGGATCGATCGTTACCGTGCCGTTCGGCGCGGTCGCGCCGGTCACCGACAGTGGATCGCCATCGACGTCGCTATCGTTCGCGAGCACGTCGATCATCACCGGGGTGTCTTCCGCCGTCGACGCCGTATCGGCTCCGGCCGCGGGACCATCATTGATCGCGGCCACGGTCAGGGTCACCGTGCCGGTATCGGTCAGCGTGCCGTCGGTCACCGTGTAGGTGAAGCTGTCGGTGCCGCTGAAATTGGCCGCCGGAGTATAGCTGTAGCTGCCGTCGGCATTGATCGCGACGCTGCCGCCCTGCGCGGTCGCGAAGGTCCCGGCCACCGCCGTCAGCGGGTCGCCATCGGCGTCGGTGTCGTTGGCGATGAGACTGACCGTCGAACTGAACGGCGTGTCTTCGGTCAGCGTCGCTGTATCGTCCGCAGCGACCGGTGCATGTATTGGGGTGACGGTGACCACGACGGTCACCGTGCCGGCGCTGGCGCCGCCATTGCCGTCGCTCACGGTATAGCTGATCGTATCGCTACCATTGAAAGCGGCGTTGGGCGTGTAGGTCAGCGCGCCCGTCACCGGATCGATCGTCACCGTGCCGTTCGGCGCGGTCGCACCCGTCACCGTCAGCGGATCGCCCTCGGCATCGCTGTCGTTCGCCATCACATCGATCACCACCGGCGTATCTATCAGAGTAGTAGCCGTATCGGCTCCGGCCACCGGCACGTCATTTACCGCCGCGACGCTCAGCGTCACCGTGCCGGTGTCGGTCAAAATACCGTCGGTCACCGTATAGATGAAGCTGTCGGTGCCATTGAAGTTGGCGGCGGGCGTGTAGACATAGCTGCCGTCAGCGTTGATCGTGACGCTGCCGCCCTGCGCGGTCGCGAAGGTCCCCGCCACCGCCGTTAGCGGATCGCCGTCGGCATCGCTGTCGTTCGCAATCAGGCTGACCGTGGAAGCGAACGGCGTGTCTTCGGCCGTCGCGACGACATCATCAACCGCGACCGGCACATCGCCGACCGCTGCCACGACGACCGTGACGGTCCCCGTGCTCGTGCCGCCATTGCCGTCACTCACCGTATAGCTGATCGTGTCGCTGCCGTTGAAATTGGCATTGGGCGTGTAGGTCAGCGCTCCGGTCGCCGGATCGATCGTCACCGTGCCGTTCGGCGCGGTCGCGCCCGTGACCGTCAGCGGGCCGCCCTCGACGTCGCTGTCGTTCGCGAGCACGTCGATCGCCACGGGCGTGTCT
>Ga0247822_10002994_pt1 | contig 10946 bp, 9 predicted proteins | sample 13C_Cellulose_Da_FD_192423 | JGI IMG/M metagenome (GOLD analysis project Ga0247822, IMG submission 192423) | Soil microbial communities from agricultural site in Penn Yan, New York, United States - 13C_Cellulose_Day30 | ecosystem: Environmental > Terrestrial > Soil > Agricultural land | place... | reverse complement strand
GTATTCCACGTGCGAAGGTCACAATCGAAAAGCCGAATAATGCATTGGTGAAACATATCGGCAGCGAATGGATGCTGGGCGATGAATGGTATTTCTGGAAAACCAATCCGCGTGCACTGGGGACTGTCGAAGTTCTGGGTACGCTGGATCGCACCAGTTATACCTCGAACTATCCCGTTGCTGACCATCCGGTGATTTTCACCAATACCGTCGGGACTGGCCGCATGTTCTACACCGCGATCGGTCACGTCGACGCCAATTTCTCTGATCCCAATATGGTAGAGATGATTCGCAAAGCCATCGAATGGACCTCTGCTAACTAAATCAATTTGCTGCAAATCCTCACTTGTCCGCGCTGCACACGCAGCGCGGACTTTTTCATACAGTTTTGGTAATCAACCTTATGAACAATAATAAAATTGTTAATCGCTCCATTTTTTTTACGCTGATGTCCTCTGCTTGTTTACTTCATGCTGCTCCGCTATTTGCACAACAAGAATTACTTGAGCAAGTCATTGTGACGGGTACTTACAATCCGCTTGCGCTTGCACAGGTGTCATCGAGTGTGAGTGTGGTTGATCGGAAAATGTTGAAGCAATTAAATAAAACAACGCTGGCAGACGTCTTGCAATCAGTGCCGGGAGTCTTGATCGAACAGCAAGGCGGCCCCGGTGGTTTGGCGGTAGCCTCTATTCACGGTGGCGAATCCAATTACACACTGGTGATGGTTGATGGCGTTGCAATGAATGACCCGGGCAATAGCCGTGGGGGTGCATTTGATTTAAACAGTATCAATGTCGATTCTATTGAACGCGTTGAAATTGTGCGCGGCCCGCAATCGGCAATTTATGGTGCGGATGCCGTTGCCGGTGTTATCAACATTATCACTCAGCGCCCGGCGCAAGGGCACCAGCAAACCGTGCAAGCCACTATCGGTGATGCTGGATATCAGCAGGCAGGCATCAGTGCATTGGGAGCTGGCGACAACACGGATTACGCATTGCAAGCACGGGTGCGCGATACCGGTGAGCCGGTAGAAGGTAGCAGGGCAGAGGACACAGAAATCAATTTACGCCTGGGTTGGCAGCCAACGGAGGTGCACGATGTGAATGCAAGTGCGCGTTATTTTGATGGCAAGCGCAACAACTATCCAGAACAGAGTGGTGGGCCTGAATATGCGCTATCACCAGCGCTGGATTACACCGACTTCACCGATAAAAGTGCCGCGCTGGGCTGGCAATTCCAGATTCTCGAACGCTGGAAAAGCCATCTGCAAGCGACGCAATATCAACGCACAGAATCATTCGATTCGCCCGGTGTTGCGCCTTATTTTGCGATCCCCCCAAACGGTGCCGATACTGAATTCGAGCGTCAACAAATTACCTGGATTAACACCATCGGCCAGCAGGAAAAATTGTGGGCGAATATCGGTTTGGAAAAGCGTAAGGAAGAAGGCGAAAGTAAAGGCTATCTGGACATAGGTTTTTTATTGCCAACAGATTTTGCTTTGGATCGCACAACCGAGAGCGGTTTTATCGATATCAATGCGCAAGTTAATGAAAAATTATTTATGCAAGCGAGTGTGCGTAGCGACGATACGGATGATTATGGCAATGAAACTTCCAGCCGGTTGGGGGTGCGCTATCAGTTAACCGACACGCTGGTTGTGCGTGCAAATCAGGGCGAGGGTTACAAGTTGCCCAGCTTTTTTGCGCTCGGCCATCCACTGGTCGGCAATGCAGATTTAAAACCGGAAACAGTAACGGGTTGGGACGCAGGCATTGCGTGGCAAGTATCCGACCAACTCAATACCAGCATCGATTATTTTGCTAATGATTTTCGCGATCCCATCGATTTTGACAGCGAGCTTTTTACCAATGTGAATCGCGAGCAAATCGAAACCAGCGGCGTTGAATGGCAAGCACAATGGCGCGGATTGGATAATCGCATCGGTTTACATTTCAATGCGACCTACACCGATATTGATGTGAAAGATGAGGTGTCGGTATTAACCGGTCGTCCGCAATGGTCTGCCGGTATTGCGGCGGATTGGCAGCTCAGTGATAGCCTGCGCACCAGCGTCGACTACCAACATCTGGGTGAGCAGTTTGCAACCAGCCAGCATACCGGTGAAGCAACGCTGCATGAATTGGAAGGCTACCAAGGGCTTGATGCCAATCTTTTTTGGTCGGTAAGCGACACCTTGGAAATGACGCTTGCGATAGAAAATCTATTCGATAAGGACGCGAGTACCGCAGTGGGTTTCCCGGCGCCCGGATTATTGTGGCGGGTTGGATTACAGTGGCAAACTGCCCACTAGTCGTGGCTACTCAATTGTGCGCGCAATCGCTGCTATTGCTGCGCACATTTGTTGAATGCTATGTGCATTTGTTAGTTGTTGTGATGTGGTTGCTGCGTATTAGTCGCTACGCACCAGACGCACAGGCAAGCGATCACCGCGAAAGCCGTTGTAATAATTCGATGCGCCTGTCGCAAAATCGACGGTTTGCGCGTGCTCGGGATAATACTGATAGGTCGATACTGACCAGTAAGGTGTTGCCAGCGTATGCGGAAAAATGGCTGTATCAATTTGTAGTTGCTGTTTTTGTAGTGGTTGTCCTTGCGATTGTTGTCCGTTACTGCTTACCAACGTTTTTAATTCATCAATTGTTGGTACCCGCCAATCATCAAAGCCGCAGAGTTTTTCGCTGTTGCTGGCGTTGAGCAGTTCATTCCAGTCATCAAAAAAAATCTTTCCTGTTTTTTCAGTCCCTAATTGTTCCGCGCCGGTTTGTCGGGCTCCGATGCCGCCCCAGCGATAGGTGTTGTCTTTATCGTGCACACCATTATCGTCAGTCTTTAATTCCCAAGTCAGACCGGAATCCGCAGCAGTGGCGCAGCGTGCATTGGTCGTAGTGGGTTGCCCTTTAGCATCGACCAAAGTGTAAGTTGCTGCTGTGCAATGCAACACCAAAGCAGTGGGGACGATAAAAAGTATTGTGGTTAACGCGGATTTTATGGTGATGTAGGAACGCATGCCGGTTATGTCTCTTATTTGATGATGCGAATGGCTAACATCTGACAGTAACATTTCTTAATAGATTTTAGCGTGGCTTAGGCTATACCATATTCGTATTTTCCTGCTACTAGTAAGCCATTTTCCATATCATTCTCTGCCGGGTTTTCATGTCAAATATTGCTGTTGTTGTTATTGCATTAATGATTGGTTTGCTACTGCAGCGGGCTAAACGGTTTCCGGAGAATGCTGCTGCCACGTTAAATCTCTACGTTATTTATGTTGCTTTACCTGCGCTAATTTTAGCCGAAATTCCCAAACTCTCGTTTACCCATGAAGCTTTGGTTCCGTTTGTTGCAGCTTGGGTGATTATGGCATTCAGTGCAGCTTTAACCTGGTGTACTGCGCGCCTGATGAAGTGGTCGCGCGAGCTGACCGGCGCATTGATGTTATTAATTCCGTTGGGCAATACCGGGTTCGTTGGTATTCCGTTGATTGAAGCGCATCTTGGTTCGCAAGCGATTCCCTATGCGATTCTTTACGATCAACTAGGTACTTTTGTTGCGCTGAATACCTATGGCGTTATTGTGGCTTGTTATTACTCATCTGGTTCTACCTCTGCGTTAAGCATTGTGCGCAGCATCCTGATTTTTCCTCCCTTTATTGCGTTGTTAGCGGCTTTTGTCGCGAGTGCATTTGTTTATCCGGAATGGCTGGCGGCGGCACTTGCGCGAATTTCATCTACACTTGTACCGGTGGTGATGGTTGCTGTTGGTTTGCAATGGCGCCTGACCTTGAGCAAAGAACATTTTACTCCGCTGGTGGTGGGGTTGTTTTATATCCTGCTGCTTACCCCTGCTGTCGCTTATTTGGGGTTGTGGCTGTTTGATATTGACGGCCTTGCTGCGCAGGTTGTGATATTGGAGGCAGCAATGCCCGCGATGATCTCAGCCGGTGTTTTGGCGATAAGCCATAATTTAGCGCCGCGTTTTGCGTCTTCACTGGTGGGTTATAGTTTGTTGATTGGTTTGGTGAGTGTTTGGGTGTGGCGCTTTGTTATTTGATAGCCCGTTTATTTGATAACTCGCAGCTCCTTAATAATTAACCATTAATAATGAGTAAGGTTTTGTTTTGAAGATCAATTGCACGGATGGTTTCAAGTATGCCCCGTAATCAGCAATCATTCGTGGCAAAAAATGATTTTCCTGCATGGAGTCCATTGCAGGTGGGCACCTATGCAAATTACCTTGCATGCCTGTCGGCTACCAATCCGGTAGTCATCACCGAAGATATCATTGCTGCGGATGGCGAAGTCTTATTGATGCAGTCAACGCGATTGGATCAGCACTCCATCGCGCGTTTAAAAAATAAAATTCTTGCTAAACCGCTACCCAGCTCAATCCAAATTACATCGGTAATCACTGCAGAAGATTTGCTGCAGCATCTACTTGATACCATTCGCTCCACTGAATATTTTCAATCACTGGCTGAGCGCAAGCATCCATTGAGTTCGCTACAACCGGTTTGTGCGCTTCTGGTGAATTTTCCGTTAGTGCAGCAATTGCTAACGGTAATGTCATCGCAAATGAATGATTTATATCAGCGCATACTGTGTGTGAGCCTCTGGGCTTTGTATATCGCCCAAGAAATGCGTCTACCTGCGCTGGATGCAAGTGAGATCTTTTGGGCGGCAATTACCCATGATGTCGGCATGATGCATCTTAATCCCGGTATCCTGAATAAAACGGATGAATTGACCACAGAAGATTGGCTGCATTTACAAAGTCATGTTGAGATATCTAAAAAGATCCTGAGTGATATTCCCGGTATGTCGCCTGCGATAATCATTGCTGTTGGTGAGCATCATGAGCGCTGTGATGGAACCGGTTATCCCTTGGCGAAAGTAGAAAGTGAGCTGTCGTTGCCGGGGCAAATTCTGGCAGTGGCCGATGCGATGGTGGGGATTTATTTCAATCACTTTAAAGCACAAGGGCGTCGTTGGCGCGAAGTGATTCCGGTATTGGAAATGAACCGCAGTGCTTATTTGTATCGCAGTTGCGATATTGTTGCTGCGATGATTTTGCGCAGTGAGTTACCGCTCCCCCAGGTTGTGAGCGGTTGTGGTGTGCCTGAGTTTGCCGAGCGGATGTTGCAGCAAAATCTGCATTTGCAAAATTGGTTTATGCAATTGCGTGACTGCCTGACATCTGTGGGATTCACCCATGGTGATCGAAAGCTGCATGCATTGCAAAACATAGCCCTGCATATCACCACTACATTTAAAGGCAGTATGTTATTTAAAGAGGACTTGCGCGAGTCGCTCGAATCCATGGCCAGTGAGGAAGGGCATAGCATCAGCAAGGTGGTTGCCGATGCGTCACTTGCGCAACAGGAAATGGGTTTTCATTTGCAGCGCTTAAGCCGGATGATGCAATTGTATGTGTCCTCGGGTGAAGGCAAGGATCCAAAAATCACCCAGCGCTTACAAGCGGGGCTAACAAAAATCAGCGGCTTTATTAAGTAAGCTATCCGTGCGCACTCCTTGCACCGCTGCAGCCGTGAATGCAGAAAGTGGAGGCTGAAATAAAATTATTGCTGATGCCAGAAAGGTTGGCCGATAGTGGGTGTGCTGGGGCTGGCAGTTTGGCGCTTTTGCATCAATCCTGCTTTGTACGCTTTTCTTCCTGCGTCAATTGCATCACCAAAGGCTTCAGCCATTAACGGCGGGTTGTGCGCTTTTGCTACAGCAGTATTCAATAAGATTCCATCGAATCCCATTTCCATTGCTTCCGCTGCTTGCGATGGAGCGCCAAGGCCTGCATCAATAATCATCGGCACATCTTTAATGCGCTCGCGCAGTGTGCGCAAACTGTAGCGGTTTAATAATCCCTGGCCGGTGCCAATAGGTGCTCCCCACGGCATTAACACTTCGCAGCCTACGTCGAGCAAGCGCTTGCACAGGATTAAATCATCGGTGCAATAAGGTAGTACTTTAAACCCTTTTTTGATCAGTATTTCTGACGCTTCAACTAATCCAAACGGATCGGGTTGTAAATTGTAATCATCGCCAACCACCTCCAGTTTGATCCAGTCTGTATTAAAAATTTCGCGCGACATTTCGGCGAGCGTCACCGCTTCTTTCACCGATTTACAGCCGGCAGTATTGGGCAGCAAACGGCAGCCACTTTCCTGAATATATTGCCAAATGGCATCTCCATCGCGATTGGCTGGATTTTGGCGGCGCAAACCGAGGGTGACGATTTCGCAGCGCGATTGGATGATCGAGTCGCGCATTAATTGTGGCGATGCATAGAGCGCGGTGCCCAGCAAAAAGCGGCTCGAAAAGGTTTCACCATAGAGTGTGAAATCTTTTTCTGGTTTGTTGTAACTCATATCAACCTCCACCCACCGGTTTGACGATATCAATTTGATCGCCATTCAGTAATTTGCGCTCGCTATAGGTGGAGCGCGGAACAAATTCGCCATTAATTGCCACAGCGATTTTGCTATCGCCATAACCCCATTGTTGCAGTGCATCGCTGAGCAGTGTGTTATCTGCCAGTGATGTGCTTTCGTTGTTTACACTCAGTTCAATAGTCATAATTCTTTAATGCGAGTTAAGCTGTGCAGAAAAAACCGGCTCGGTTTTGTTGAAAATATGCGCCAACACATTTTCAACTACCGCAGGCGCGAGTAAGTAGCCATGGCGGAATAAACCATTGGCAGTAATCAGCCCATCTTGCACGCTGACTTTAGGTAAATTGTCGATATAAGCCGGACGCAAGTTGGTATCCATTTCGATAATGCGTGCTTCTGCAAATGCGGGCGACAAAGTATAGAGCGCGCTGCTCAGCTCCAGTGACGATTGCAATGTCATGGGTGAACGGTCTTCACTTTCGATTTGCGTGGCGCCAATCATAAAACGGTGATTGGGTTTGGGCACCACATAGAGTTGATAGCGCGGGTGCATTAATCTCACCGGGCGCTGCAAGTGAATCTCTTTGGTTTCCACATGCAAGGTTTCACCGCGCACGCCGCGCAATTTCCCAAACTGTTTTTTTGCGCCCAGCCCGCGGCAATCAATGACCAGATCAAAATATTCGTCGCCGGTTTCGGTTGTCACTTTCCCGGGATATACATCGACTGGTGTGAATGCGCGGATAGTGACATTGAGGGCGACTAATTCATCGCCAAGCAAACGCAAAAATTCGCGGTTATTGATATGGCCTTCATCGGCTAAAAAAAGTCCGCTATGAAAATGGGAATGTAGATCTGGCTCAAGTTGGCGGATTTCGTGGTGGCTAATGCGTTGATAGCCTGTGCAGCCGGGCAATACAAATCCCAGTTCGCGTTCAAATTGTTCAAGCTCGCTGGCATCTTGCTGATGCGCGACAACAAGGCTGCCATTGTTATAAAACAGTGGAGTTGTAGTTGCAGGCAATTGCGCGAACCATGCTGGCCATTGCTGTAACGCAAATATCCCCATGCGATAGACATTTTCGTCGGACACAACCGCTTCGCTCAGTGGAGCGACCATGCCAGCCGCAGTGAATGCAGCCGCGCGATTGGTTTGTGGTATGTCGGGCGAAAAACTGCCGGATTCAAACAGCGTGACGTGGATGCCCGCTTTTTGTAGCTGCCAGGCGAGCAAACGCCCGAGCAAGCCGGCACCGGCGATAGCAATTGTTGTGGGGAGCTTGTTGGTCACATTGCCTCGGGATTTTGAGGCGGAGGGCAGGGAATAGCCGTAGCTATAAGCACCTTGTTCCCTCCGCAGGTATTAGCCTGTTCAGGTTCTACGGGTTGGGCCGAGCCCATCTCAGCCCCCGTACAGTCATCGACTGCCAGGGCGCCCCGACAAGAAAGCAGCAATTATATACTGGCCACTTGGTATGTCTGCAATCATTCGTCTGCTATTTGGTAACCGACTCAACCCGGCAGATAAACTCCCCGTGCGCCACCCGTGTATTGACGGTCGTACCAGGAGTTACCTGATCGCTGCGGGTAATTACAGTTTTGGTTTGCGCATCGGTCACTAATGCATAACCGCGATCCAACGTATTCAACGGGCTTAAGGTATTCAACATGCGCGCTGCTTCACCAAGCGCCTGTTGTTTGCGCTCAATTAGTCGATATTGTGCCGTTTGCAAGCGTTGATGATATGCCGCGACCCGCTCATTCAGTTGCTGTAATCGCACTTGTGGATGATGCGCTTGCTGGCGAATCTCCAATTGGCGAATGCGATTTTTAAAGTCGTGCAACAAGTGTTTGATATGGTTCTTCAAGCGCAATTCGAGATTATCGAGCCGCTGCGATTGTTGCTCCAGTCGCTCACGAGGATGGCGCAAACGCTGACGCAGATTGTGTAAATGGCGCTGCCATTGCTGCAGTCGTCGAAGCATGGCTTCTTCGAGCAGCACTTCAAAACCGATGAATTTGTCCAGCCAGTCATCGCCATCCGGCACCAATAGTTCAGCCGCGGCCGATGGTGTGGGCGCGCGCAGGTCGGCAACAAAATCGGCGATGGTGAAATCCACTTCGTGGCCAACGGCGCTGACGATGGGTAGGTCGCTATTAAAGATCGCGCGGGCGACTATCTCTTCGTTAAATGACCAGAGATCCTCCATCGAACCGCCGCCGCGCGTAAGCAGTAGTACATCAAACAAACCGGCGCGATTGGCGAGATCTATGGCTTTAACGATTTGCGGCGCTGACTCTTTGCCTTGTACCGCGACAGGGATCACCGTTACCGGAATGCTGGGGAAGCGTCGCTCCAAAACACTCAAAACATCGTGAATTGCTGCACCGGTAGGTGAGGTGATAACGCCGATATGCTTGGGTAGACCAGGTAGTTCTTTTTTATGAGCTTCGTTAAACAAGCCCTCTTGGGAGAGTTTGTGTTTGAGTTCATCGAATGCACGTTGCAAGGCACCGCTGCCGGCTTCTTCCATATGCTCGGCGATGATTTGGTAGTCGCCACGCCCTTCATACAGGCTAACGCGAGCACGCAGCAATACATGCTGGCCTTGTTGTGGTTTGAATCGCACCAACATATTGCGGTTGCGGAACATGCAGCAGCGCACCTGCGCCTGGTCATCTTTGAGGGTGAAATACCAGTGGCCTGAAGAAGGGGTTGAGACATTGGAAAGCTCCCCCTCGACCCATAACAAGGGTAAATGGGTTTCCAGAAGCTGTCGCGCCTGACGGTTAAGCTGGCTGACGCTAAAGATTTCACGGGCGGGTGTTTGGCTAAAGAGATCGGTAGTCATGGGCGCATTCTAGGGGATGATGGTGCGAGGGGATAGCCTCAATACAGTGTCAAAACACTAGATATTGTGGTTTCTGGTTTACCCGAGTCACCCAAACCGCTATAATTCCGCGTTTATTTTTCCCCTGTTTTGAGGTTGGTTGGTATGTTGCGGATTGCTGAAGAAGCCCTCACGTTTGACGATGTTCTGCTGGTGCCCGGTTATTCCGATGTGACCCCTAAAGACGTGTCCCTGAAAACCCAATTGACACGCAAAATTCAATTGAATATCCCGCTGATTTCCGCCGCGATGGATACCGTTACCGAAGCGCGTTTGGCGATTGCTATCGCACAGGAAGGCGGTATTGGCATCATCCATAAAAGCATGACCATTGAGCAGCAAGCTGCTGAAGTGCGCGCGGTGAAGAAATTCGAAGCCGGTGTGGTGAAAGACCCAATTACTATCGACGCTAGCGCCACCATCCGCGATTTGATCGCGCTGACCCGCAAAAACAATATTTCTGGTGTTCCAGTACTCAGTAAAGGCGATCTGGTTGGGATTGTGACTGGCCGCGATGTGCGTTTTGAAACCAATCTGGATGCCCGCGTCTCCAGCATCATGACTCCAAAAGAGCAGTTGGTGACTGTTAAAGAAGGTGTGTCTGCCGAAGAAGTGCGCAACCTGTTACATAAACACCGTATCGAAAAAGTGTTGGTTGTTAACGATGCGTTTGAATTGCGCGGGCTGATCACCGTAAAAGACATTAACAAAGCTGAAAAATACCCGAGCGCCTCTAAAGATCCAGAAGGTCGTTTGCGTGTTGGTGCGAGTGTGGGTACTAGTCGCGATACTGATGATCGCGTAGATGCATTGGTTGAGGCCGGCGTTGATGTGTTGGTGGTTGATACTGCCCACGGTCACTCCAAAAATGTATTGGATCGCGTACGTGCAATCAAAACCAAATATCCCGATGTACAAGTGATCGGCGGCAATATCGCTACTGGCGCTGCTGCGCTCGCCTTGGTTGAAGCTGGTGCGGACGCAGTAAAAGTCGGTATCGGCCCAGGATCAATTTGTACAACCCGCATCGTGAGTGGTGTAGGTGTTCCGCAAATCTCTGCTATCGCCAATGTGGTTGCTGCATTGAAAGGCACTGGTGTTCCTGCAATCGCTGATGGCGGTATCCGCTACTCGGGCGATATAGCCAAAGCCATAGTTGCGGGTGCGCATGCGGTAATGATGGGCTCCATGTTTGCCGGCACTGAAGAAGCACCGGGCGAAGTTGAATTGTTCCAGGGTCGTACTTACAAAGCCTATCGCGGCATGGGTTCATTGGGTGCGATGGCGCAAACCTCTGGCTCAAGCGACCGTTACTTCCAGGATGCAAGCCAGGGCGCAGAGAAACTTGTGCCTGAAGGTATTGAAGGCCGCGTGCCGTACAAAGGTTCATTGACCGCCATCGTGCATCAAATGATGGGCGGTGTGCGTTCCGCTATGGGCTACACCGGTTGTGCCGATCTGGAAGCAATGCGCACCAAACCTGAATTTGTTCGTGTGACCTCGGCGGGTATGGGCGAAAGCCATGTGCATGATGTGCAGATCACCAAAGAAGCGCCCAACTACCCAATAGGTGGCGGGCGTTAATCACGGCCTGGTGCGGCGCTAACAAAAAACTCGGGTAA
>Ga0247822_10002993_pt1 | contig 10948 bp, 11 predicted proteins | sample 13C_Cellulose_Da_FD_192423 | JGI IMG/M metagenome (GOLD analysis project Ga0247822, IMG submission 192423) | Soil microbial communities from agricultural site in Penn Yan, New York, United States - 13C_Cellulose_Day30 | ecosystem: Environmental > Terrestrial > Soil > Agricultural land | place... | reverse complement strand
CCTCCGGAAGACGCGGCCGGAGTCCCTGCTTCCTCGGGAACACCCGGATCGTGATCCGCTCACGCTCGCCTTCATTCCGTTCGACCAGCAAACGCGCCACCTGACTGTCGTCGTGGAACAGATAACCCTTGATGGCGTCCAGCAAGGCCTTCGCCAGGTTGTCCAGGTCCATCCACGGCGCGTCGCCGACGTGCTCCATGGTGATCTCGACGACGTAGTCGCCCCAGGCCGGACGCGCGTTCCACTCCTTGCGGAAGAACTCATAGGCCAGCGGCTTGTAGTACTTGGCCTGTGTGGTCAGGCCGTCGATGGTGATCTCGACTGTGTCGCCGACCTCGCGTCCGCGAACCTTGCCTGTGCCGATCCAGCCTTCCACGCGCGCCTCGTTCCGTTAGCCAATGGTCGGGCCGCCTTGCCCCGTCGTGTCCGCGTGCTACACCGCCCGGCATCTTCCCGCCACGTCTGAGAACGAGCCCGCGATGAGCAACGTCCGCATTGAAACCGACACCTTCGGCCCCATCGAGGTCGCCGCTGATCGCTATTGGGGCGCACAGGCCCAGCGCTCGCTCGGCAACTTCAGGATCGGCTGGGAAAAGCAGCCCCTGCCCGTCGTCCGCGCCTTGGGCGTCGTCAAGCGCGCCGCCGCCGAGACCAACCGCGACCTGGGCAAGCTGGACGCCAAGCTGGCCGACGCCATCATCGCCGCCGCCAATGAAGTGATCGAGGGCAAGCTGAACGACCACTTCCCGCTGGTCGTCTGGCAGACGGGCTCGGGCACCCAGTCGAACATGAACGCCAACGAGGTGATCTCGAACCGCGCCATCGAGATCCTGGGCGGCGAGATGGGCTCCAAGAAGCCGGTCCACCCCAACGACCACGTCAACATGAGCCAGTCGTCGAACGACACCTATCCGACGGCCATGCACGTCGCCTGCGCCGAGCAGGTGGTCAACGACCTGCTGCCCGCCCTGAAGCACCTGCACGCCGCGCTCGACGCCAAGTCCAAGGCATGGGCCCACATCATCAAGATCGGCCGCACCCACACCCAGGACGCCACGCCCCTGACCCTGGGTCAGGAGTTCGGCGGCTATGCGCAACAGGTCGCCAACGGCATCGAGCGCATCGAGCAGACCCTGCCCAAGCTGATGGAACTGGCCCAGGGCGGCACCGCCGTCGGCACCGGCCTGAACGCCCCGATCGGCTTCGCTGAAAAGGTCGCCGAGAACATCGCCGCCATCACCGGCCTGGCCTTCACCACCGCCCCGAACAAGTTCGAAGCCCTGGCCGCCCACGACGCCATGGTCTTCAGCCACGGCGCCATCAACACGGTCGCCGCCTCGCTGTTCAAGATCGCCAACGACATCCGCTTCCTCGGCTCCGGCCCGCGTTCGGGTCTGGGCGAACTGGCCCTGCCGGAAAACGAGCCCGGCTCGTCGATCATGCCGGGCAAGGTCAACCCGACCCAGTGCGAGGCCCTGACCCAGGTCTGCGCCCAGGTGTTCGGCAACAACGCCGCCCTGTCGTTCGCCGGCTCGCAAGGCCACTTCGAGCTGAACGTCTATAACCCTGTCATGGCCTACAACTTCCTGCAGTCGGTCCGTCTGGTCGCCGACGCGGCCATCAGCTTCACCGACAACTGCGTCGTCGGCATCGAGGCGCGTGAGGACAATATCGAGCGCGGCCTGAACAACTCGCTGATGCTGGTCACGGCCCTGAACGGCAAGCTGGGCTACGACACCTGCGCCAAGATCGCCAAGACCGCGCACAAGAACGGCACCACCCTGCGTCAGGAAACCGTCGGCGGCGGCTATCTGACCGACGCCGAGTTCGACGAAGCCGTCCGCCCCGAGAAGATGATCTCGCCGGGCTGATCGGCGCTAGCAGACTGAAACAAGGACGGCGGCGAGAGCGATCTCGCCGCCGTTTCTGTTTGCCCTAACGATCCCGAATAGTCCGCCCGACAGGGGCCAGCGACAGCTTGGCCAGTTCGACGTTCTTCAGCGCGAACGGGATGCCGATGATCGAGACGAACTGCGGCACGGCGATCAGGATATGGGCCAGGGCGATGTACCAGCCGGCCAGCACCAACCAGATCACGTTCAGCCCGACGCCCAGGCAGCCGACGCCCAGATCGGCCGGGTTCGGATCGCGCCAGACGATCTCGCGCCCGAACGGCCAGAAGGAATAGCTGGCGATCCGCCACGCCGAAAACGCCCACGGCAGCCCCACGACCGTCAGGGCCAGCAACAGCCCGCCGAACAGCCAGGCCAGGCCGGAGGCGAAGCCCCCGAGGAAGAACCACAGCAGGTTCAGGATCAGTCGGATCAAGGTCATCTCCCCATGCGCCATACGGCGTGACGTCCCTGATATGGCGAAAGGCCCCGCCTGTTACAGCGGGGCCTGGGTGAATTCGCGGTAAGGCGAGGCTAGTGCTTTTCCATCCAGCGCGCCTTGGCTTCGTCCTTGGTCATGGTCAGATGGACATGCTCGTCGACATGATCGACCCAACTGACCGGGATCATGTGATGCTTCAGGCCTGACCCCATGTCGAACTTCGCCAGTTCGATCTGATCGCCCATCACATGGTCCACTCGACCGACGTGCCCGCCGTCTGAACCGACGACTTCAAGATGTTCCTTGATCATCGAGGCGTTTATCATGACCCTCTCCATGGCTGTTTGGGGTGATGGTGAAACGGCCCGCGTCGCGAACGGGTCCATCACGATTGCCGCTCGAAGGAGTTCACGATGTCGCCAACCTTCCCGTTCGCGCCCCCGTCTGGTCGCGCCTGATGGGCGAGATCGTCAATCTGAACAAGGCGAGAAAGGCCCGCGACAAGGCCGAGGCCAGGCGCACCGCCGACGCCAACCGCCTGGCCTTCGGTCGCACCAGGGCCGAGCGCCTGACGACGCAGAAGGAGCGCGACCGCGACGCCGCCCGCCTGGACGGCCACAAGCTGGACGAGCCTGAAACCTAGGCCGCCGACCGCTTCGGCGCGCGGATCAGGAACAACTGCCCCGCCAGCACCAGGCCCAGCCCGACGAAGGCGATCCAGCCGAACTTCGCCCCCTCGAACAGCACCGACACCAGCATGGCGATCGGCGGGGTCAAGGCCGAGATATAGCTGGCCAAGGCGTAGCCGCGCGCCCGGGCGATGGTGAAATACAGGCCAAAGGCGATCACCGAGCCGAACAGCGACAGATACAACAGGGAAATGACATAGGCCGGGCTCCAGGCCACCGACCACGACACCCCGGTGATCAGGCCGTAGAGCGCCAGCGCCCCCGTGCCGTAGGCCATGGCCCAGGCTGTGCCGGGCAGGACCTGCGCCCCTGCTTGCTGGCCCCTCCAGGCGAACCAGTTGCCAAAGGCGGAGGCCACCACAGCGATCACGGCGAAGGTCACGCCCTCGACCGCGTGCAGGCCCAGCCCGGCCCCCATGACTTCGCCGCCCGACAGGACCGCCACACCGATCACGCCCATGCCCGCGCCCAGCCAGGCCGCCGGCGCCGCCTTCTGCTTCGAGGCCACACGGAACAGGATCAGGTTGAGGAAGGCCAAGGCTGCAAAGATCACCGCCACCACGGCCGAGGCGATCTTCTCCTCGGACGCATAGACGAAGGCGTAGCTGATCGCGAAAGAGAACAATCCCTGCCCCATGGCCATCAGATGCTGCGGGCGCGTCATGGCCAGCTTCCCGCCGGTCGCCTTGACCACCAAGGCCAGCACGGCCGCCGCGATGGCGAAACGCATCACCACCGACACCACCGGGTCGACCGCGCCCAGTTGGAAGGTGATGGCGTACCAGGTCGTGCCCCAGATCAGGGCGCAGACGCCGATCCCGCCCAGAGCCAGGGCGGCCGGGGATATCAGGGGCTTGGACGCGGGCTCGGTCACGGGCGGGGCCTCAGGACGACTCAATGAAAACGAAAGCGGAACCTCCGTTAGCACCGGATCGCGACCGCCGCGCCTCACGTCTTGCAGCCTTATGTGACGCTCGCGCGTTCTGCTAAGCTATCCCCTCACAGGACCCCCGCCATGCGCTTCCTTCCGCTGATCGCCCCGCTCGCCCTTGTGGCCGCCGCCTGCTCCAGCATGCCGGGCGACGAGGCCGCCTCGACCCGGGTGGATGTGACCGCCTCCTATCGCGAGCGCATCATGCTGACGCCCGGCCATGTGCTGACAGTCAGGGTCGAGGACGTCAGCCTGATGGACGCCCCCGCCCGCGTGGTGGCCGAAACCACGCAACCGCTGGATGGCCGTGGCCCGCCCTACGCCGTCACCCTGTCGGTGCCGAACAGCCAGATCGACGCGCGCCACACCTATGCCGTTCGCGCCGAGATCCGCGATCCGGCCGGCGCCCTGCGTTTCACCACCGACACCCGCCATTCGGTCCTGACCAACGGCGCGCCGAACAGGGTCGACATCGTGATGGTCGGCGTTCGCTAGACCGTGAGCAGCCTCGCCAAGCGTTCCGTCCTCCTGTCCGGCCACGCCACCTCGGTGGCGCTGGAGCCGGAGTTCTGGGCCGTGCTGGACGCCATCGGGGCCGAACTGAACCTGGGCCGCGCCGCCCTGTTGATCCGCATCGACGCCTGGCGCGGCCGCCGTCCCCTCGCCTCGGCCTGCCGCGTTCTGGCCCTGCAATGGGCCGGCGGCGACCGCAGCTTCGCCGGAGAAGACGCATGACCACCGACAATCGACTGATCCCCGCCGCCGTCTTCGGCGGTCTTCTGGCTGTCGGCCTGATCGGCGGCGGCGCCCTGATCGGCCAGGGCGTCGTCAACGCCCGCGCGGGCGACCGTTCCGTCACCGTGCGCGGTCTGGCGGAAAAGGACGTGAAGGCCGACCTGGCCGTCCTGCCTGTCCGCTTCACCGCCTCGGGCGACGTGCTGTCCGAGGTTCAGGCCCGCATCGACGGCGACCTCGCCATAGTGCGTCAGTTCCTCAAGGCCCAGGGTTATCCCGACACCGCCGTTGATCTGGGCCAGCTCGGCGTCGCCGACACCCGTTCGCGCGAATACGCCAGCCAGACCGGCGGGCCGCGCTTCATCCTGACCCAAACGGTCGTCGTGCGGACCAATGACGTTGACCGGGTTCAGACCACCACCCGCAATCTGAATGACCTGGTCCGTCAGGGCGTGGTGCTGCAGGACTTCCAGGGTCCGTCCTACATCTTCACCAGACTGAACGACGTCCGCCCCGCCATGATCGCCGAGGCCACGGCCGCCGCCCGCACCGGCGCCGTCCAGTTCGCCAAGGACTCCGGCGCGCCGCTGGGACCGATCAAGTCCGCAGGTCAGGGCTCGTTCGAAATTCTGCCGCGCGACGGCTTCGGCGACGAAGCCACCTCCCTGAACAAGAAGGTCCGCGTCGTCACCACCATCAGTTATCGGCTGAAGTAGCTCCTGTCATACAGGCCGCAGGCGCCCCTGCATCATTGCGCGCATCGTCCCGTGAGCCATGAACCAGAGTGATCGCGCCCTTGCGGAGCACATCCCCCGGCTGCTCGTCCGTCTGGCCGTCAACGCCCCATTTGGCGCATCAGCCCTGCGGTTCCGGACTGCTCGGTGCGGTGACGGTCGGCGGCTCGGCCGGACGAGGCACGTCTGGCAGACGCGGCGCTTCGGGCAGCTTGGGCGCCGGGACATTGATGTCCAGGTTGACCTCTGGCGTTTCCGGCGCGGCGGGCGGGTTCCCTCCCGCATAGAGGAACCAGCCGATCACGGCGACAGCCACGACCACCCCACCAAGAATGAAGGCCAGAAGGCCGCCGCCGCCCTTGCGCCCGGCGCCGGTATTGATCGTCGTCTGATGCACGACACGTTCGGGTGGCGGGATATTGGGATCCGTCATGCACAGGCTCCTCATCGCTTCGCTAAGGCCGAAAGAACGAAGGTCAGGCTTGGCGGTTCCCGTTCGCCAATTTCCAACGGGGCCTGACTTTGGCCCCTGTGCTGCTTATGTTCTCCTCCGAATCCGCCTTGCGTGAGCCGCTTATCCCGTGACCGACCTGCCTTCCCCCCGTATTTCCGACCTCGCGCGCGGCCACTCGCCGCAAGGCGCGGCCGACTACCTGTCCGGTCTGAACCCCGAGCAGAGGCTGGCGGTCGAGACGACCGAAGGGCCGGTTCTGGTCCTGGCGGGCGCAGGCACCGGCAAGACGCGCGTCCTGACGACCCGTCTGGCCCATATCCTGGCCACCGGCCGGGCCAAACCGTGGGAACTGCTGGTCGTCACCTTCACCAACAAGGCCGCGCGCGAGATGCGCGAGCGGATCGGCCATCTGATAGGCCCGTCGTCCGAAGGCCTGCGCTGGCTCGGCACCTTCCACTCGGTCGCCGCCCAGATCCTGCGCCGCCATGCGGAGCTGGTCGGACTGAAGTCCAGCTTCACCATCCTGGACACCGACGATCAGGAGCGGCTGCTGAAGCAGTTGCTGGAAGCGGCCAATATCGACACGAAGAAGCACACGCCCAAGTCGCTGGCCCATCTGATCGACCACTGGAAAAACCGCGGATGGACGCCCGAGAAGCTGCCGCCGGGCGAGGACTTCGCGAATGGCAAGGGCCACGCCCTCTACGCCGCCTATAAGAAGCGTCTGGCCACGCTGAACGCTTGCGACTTCGGAGACCTGCTGCTTCACAACCTCACCATTCTGTCACAGCACGCTGATCTCGCTGAGGAATATCGCCGCCGGTTCCGCTATATCCTGGTGGACGAGTATCAGGACACCAATGTCGCCCAGTATCTGTGGCTGCGGCTGCTGACCTCCTCGACCGGCAATGTCTGCTGCGTGGGCGACGACGATCAGTCGATCTACGGCTGGCGCGGAGCCGAAGTGGACAACATCCTGCGCTTCGAACGCGACTTCCCCGGCGCGAAGATCGTCAAGCTGGAGCGCAACTATCGCTCGACCAGACACATCCTCGGCGCCGCCTCGGCCCTGATCGCCGCCAATCAGGACCGTCTGGGCAAGACCCTGTGGACCGAAGACGACAGCGGCGACAAGGTCCGCGTGCGCGGCGTCTGGGACGGCGAGGCCGAGGCCCGCCTGATCGCCGACGAGATCGAGACCGCCCGCAAGCAGGGCATGAACTACAAGGACATGGCCGTCCTGGTTCGCGCCTCCTTCCAGATGCGGGCGTTTGAAGAACGTTTCGTCATGCTGGCCGTCCCCTATCAGGTCATCGGCGGTCCGCGCTTCTTCGAACGCGCCGAGATTCGCGATGCCCACGCCTACCTGCGGCTGATCCAGTCCGAGGACGACGATCTGGCCTTCGAGCGCATCGTCAACGTACCCAAGCGCGGCATCGGCGACACCAGCGTCCAGAAGATCCTGCACATTGCGCGCGAGAACGGCGTCTCGGCCATGCAGGCGGTGCGCCATCTGATCACCACGGACGAGCTTCAGGCCCGCACCCGCACGCCCTTGGCCAACTTCGTTCGCGACCTCGACCGTTGGCGCGATCTGGCCGTCATGGGTACGCCCCACTGGCAGGTGACAGAGACCCTGCTGGAAGAGAGCGGCTACACCGCCATGCAGAAGGCCGACCGCACCAGCGGCCAGACGCGTCTCGACAACCTCAAGGAACTGACCCAGGCCATGCAGGCCTTCGAGACGCTGCAAGGCTATCTGGAGCACGTCTCTCTGGTCATGGACCTCGACCGGGCCGCGCCCGAGTCCGAAAGCGGCGCGGTGCAGATCATGACCCTGCACGGCGCCAAGGGACTGGAGTTCCCGCTGGTCTTCCTGCCCGGCTGGGAGGAAGGCGTGTTCCCCTCGCAGCGCAGTATCGACGAAAAGGGCATGAAGGGTCTCGAGGAGGAACGCCGCCTGGCCTACGTCGGCGTCACCCGCGCCAAACGGGACGCCCGCATCAGCTTCGCCGCCAACCGTCTGGTTTATGGCCGCTGGACCACGCAACTGCCCAGCCGCTTCGTCGATGAGCTGCCGCTGGCCCATGTCGATCCCCAGTCCGACACCGGCTACTATGGCGCCTCCACCGGCATGAAGGAGGCCAAGAGCCGCTGGGACGACGCCCCCTCCTTCGGGGCCGGCTACTCCAGCCCCGGTTGGAAACGCGCCCAGAGCTTCACCGCGACCCAGACGCCGAAACCCGCTTACGCCCGTCGCGCCGTGATCGAGGGCGAAGGGCGCCTGATCGCCACCGCTGACCCGAAGACAGGCGCTGGCTGGTCGCGCGGCGACCGCGTCTTCCACCAGAAGTTCGGCTACGGCGCCGTGCGCGCCGTCGAGGGCAACAAGCTGATCGTTGCTTTCGACAAGGCCGGCGAGAAAAAGGTCATCGACAGCTTCGTGGAAAAGACGCCCTAGGCCCCGCGACGGCTGATCCCGCTCTCCCAGACCGCAATCAGCACCAGAATAGCCGTCGACGTCATCGTCAGGGCGACGGGCGTCAGCAGCGGACTGGTCATGACCGCCACCCCCAACGCCGCCATGCCCGCCACCCGTTGCCACGCGATTCTGCCCCAGACCGCCAGGATCGACAGGCTTGTTCCCAACAGGAACAGCAGCGGCCCGCCGATCAGCACGGCGGCGGTCGCCAAGGCGGTCGGGCCCATCGGGTGCGCCAGCGCCAATTCGTCGCCCACCGCCGTCACCACGATCCCGGCCACAACGATGATCGGGCAATAGGTATAGGCCCGCCGCGCCACCGCCCCGGGATCGGCGGCATGGACAAATGTCTCCGACGCCGCCTCATGCGCCTCGCTGAAGAACAGCCACCACATGGCGATGGCGGCGATCAGGGCCGAAAGGAAGGCGGCCACAACCGCCGGCGTCCACGCCAGCTCTGCGAAGGTCGCTCCGGTGATGATGATGGATTCACCCAGGCAGATGATGACGAACAGACCGACCCGCTCAGCCAGATGGGCGCCCTCGACATCCCAGTCCGTGGTGCTGGATCGCCCCAGCCCCGGCACGAAGAAGGCCACAGCGGGCGCTGTGAACTCGAGCAGCAGGGCGAACAACCAGATCAACAGCCGCGTCTGTCCCTCCGCCAGCCCGCCGCCGATCCAGAACATCGCCCCCATCAGGGCCCAGATCGAAATCCGCTGGAAATTCGCCTTCTGAACCGGCGAACCGCGCACCGCCCAAAGGGTGAACAGGCTGCGCCCCACCTGCATGAGAGCGAAGGCGCAGGCGAAGACCAGGCCCTTGTCGCCAAACGCCAACGGCAACGAGGTCGACATGACCAGGCCTGCCGCCATCAGGCCGAACAGCATCAGCCGCACGGGCCCTCGGTCAGGGTCCAGCCAGTTGGTGATCCAGCTGGTGTCGATCCACACCCACCAGACCGCCGCCAGCAGGATCGCCGCTTCCAGCGCCCCCAGCGGCGTCAGATGCGCCAGCAGCAGGTGGCTGACCTGGGTGATGGCGAAGACGAAGACCAGATCGAAGAACAACTCGACAAAGCCGACCTTGGCGTGCTCGCCATGGCCTCGGGCTCGCATCAGGCCTGTGTTCATGATCCGCTCCGAGGTCTGGTTTCCATCAAGCTTGCGGCCAGCGATCCAGCGCGTCCAGCCAATCAGTGGATAGCGGGTGTAAAAGGTCGCAAAGCTTGCTCCGGCGCGGCGCGGGGCCTACCTGTCCGGTCCCCGAATCATCGCAGACTGCGTAGATGGCTGACCTTTTCTCCACGCTCGACGACGCTGACCCCACCCAACCGAGCGTTCCTGAAAAAGCGCCCGCCCCTGCGCCGGTCACTACGCCCGCGCCGACCCCTGTCTCGCACGAGCCCAAGGTCGAGCTGGCCACGCATGCCAGCACGGCGACCGCTGCCGCCACCGGCTATTCCGCCTCCTCGATCGAGGTGTTGGAGGGGCTTGAGCCCGTCCGCAAACGCCCCGGCATGTATATCGGCGGCACCGACGAGCGCGCCCTGCACCACCTCTTCGCCGAAGTCCTCGACAACGCGATGGACGAGGCCGTCGCCAAGCACGCCAAGCTGATCACCGTCGACCTGGACGCCGAAGGCTTCCTGTCTGTGCGCGACGACGGCCGCGGCATTCCGGTCGACCCCCACCCCAAGCACCCCGGCAAGTCGGCGCTGGAAGTCGTCATGACCGTGCTGCACTCGGGCGGAAAGTTCTCGGGCAAGGCCTATGAGACCTCGGGCGGCCTGCACGGGGTCGGCGTCTCGGTGGTCAACGCCCTAGCCGAACAGCTGGACGTCACCGTCTGGCGCGACGGCTTTGAATGGCGTCAGTCTTTCAGCCGCGGCCACGTCCTCGGCCCCATCCAGCAGGTCGGCCCGTCGAAGAAGAAGGGCACCCTGATCCGCTTCAAGCCGGATGAGCAGATCTTCGGCGTCGGCGCGGCCTTCAAGCCCGCCCGCCTGTTCCGCATGGCCCGCGCCAAGGCCTATCTGTTCCGCGGCGTCGAGATCAAATGGACCTGCGCGGCGGACCGTATCACCGACGCCACGCCCGAACAGGCCCTGCTCCACTTCCCCGGCGGTCTGGCCGACGCCCTGGCCGAGCGCGTGGGCGAGCTGGAGACCGTCACCCCCGTCTTCGCCGGCCGCGCCGAGCGCAAGGGCGAGGCGGGCGCGCTGGAATGGGCCGTCACCTGGTCGCCCATCGGCTTCGGCGACGCCGACAGCTTCATTGGCTCCTACTGCAACACGGTCTCGACCCCCGACGGCGGCACGCACGAGGCTGGCTTCCGCGCCGCCCTGGTCAAAGGCCTGAAGGCCTATGGCGAACTGATCAACGAGAAGCGCGCCGCCCAGATCACGGCCGAGGACGTCATCGCCAACGCCGGCGCCCTGATCTCCATCTTCATCCGCAACCCGGAATTCCAGGGCCAGACCAAGGACCGCCTGTCCTCGCCAGAAGGCCAGAAGCTGGCCGAACAGCTGCTGCGCGACCCCTTCGACCACTGGCTGACCGAAAGCCCCAAGCAGGCCAACGCCCTGCT
>Ga0247822_10002992_pt1 | contig 10950 bp, 6 predicted proteins | sample 13C_Cellulose_Da_FD_192423 | JGI IMG/M metagenome (GOLD analysis project Ga0247822, IMG submission 192423) | Soil microbial communities from agricultural site in Penn Yan, New York, United States - 13C_Cellulose_Day30 | ecosystem: Environmental > Terrestrial > Soil > Agricultural land | place... | reverse complement strand
CCTCGACGAGATCGACGAGGAATCCCGCAAGCCCGCCGATCCGAGCGAACTCATGGGCGTGCAGAACACGATCATCGAGACGCTCCGCCACTTCGGCATTGCCGCCCGTGGAGGCGACATTACGCGTGGTCCGACGATTACGCGCTACGAGGTCTATCCCGAGAGCGGCGTGCGCGTGGATCGCATCACCGCCCTCGAGCGCGACATCGCCCGCGCGACCTGCGCTCAGCGGATCAATATCCTGGCCCCGATCCCCGGCAAGGACACCGTGGGTATCGAGATCGCGAACTCGAACAAGGTGAAGGTCACCCTGCGCGAACTCCTCGAAACCGACGACTGGCTGACCACCACGGCCAAGCTCCCGCTGGCTCTGGGCAAGGACGTGTACGGCAAGACCATCATCGGCGATCTCGCCAAGATGCCCCACTGTCTCGTCGCTGGTACGACGGGCAGCGGTAAGAGCGTGTGCATTAACTCGATCATCGCGAGCATCCTTTTCCGCTACACGCCGGAGGAGCTTCGCTTCATCATGATCGACCCGAAGGTGGTCGAAATGCAGATCTACAACGACCTACCCCACCTGGTGACCCCTGTCGTGACCGACCCGAAAAAGGTGCTCCTCGCGCTCAAGTGGGTGGTCGACGAGATGGAGCTGCGTTATCAGATCTTCGCCAAAGCCGGCGTGCGCAACGTAACGGCTTTCAATGATCGCCCGATGCCGAAGTCGCAGAAGGAACTCGACGAAGAGGCCGCCGCCAATACTCCCGAGCTCGCACCGGAAGAAGAGGCTCCTGTCGAGGAAGTGCCGACTGATCCCGTCAGCGAGGGTGAGGCTCCCGAGGAAGAGATCGAGGGCGAGGACGAGGAGCCGATGGCTCCCCCCATCTCCGTGCGTCGCGATGATGAGCTCATCATTCCCGACCGCATGCCCTACATCGTCGTCATCATCGATGAGCTGGCGGACCTGATGCAGACAGCCCCGGCCGATGTGGAAGGCGCGATCGCGCGTATCACCCAGATGGCTCGTGCGGCCGGTATCCACTTGATCGTCGCGACGCAGACGCCTCGCGCGGATGTCGTGACAGGTATTATCAAAGCGAACATCCCGAGCCGCGTGGCCTTCCAGGTGGCTTCCGGCCTTGATAGCCGAGTCATTCTCGATCAGAAGGGCGCGGAGAAGCTGCTCGGTCAGGGCGACATGCTTTATCTCCCGCCGGCCACCTCCCAACTCGCCCGCGCTCAGGGCGTACTCGTGACGGATGAAGAGATCCAGCGCTTGGTGAAGTTCGTGTCCGAGCAGGCCAAGCCGAAATTCGAATCCAGCATCCACGATAAACTTAACAGTCCGGCCGTGGCCGAAGAGGACGTGACCGATGAGGACGAGGAACTCGTGCGCAAGGTCCTCGACGTGATGAAGCAGGAACGCCGGGCCTCCACGTCGATGTTCCAACGCCGTTTGCGCCTGGGCTACACACGCGCGGCGCGCATCGTCGACATCCTCGAGCAGCGAGGAATCGTCGGCCCGCGCGACGGTGCGAAGGACCGCGAAATTCTCATCGATCTCGATAGCTTAGACTAATTCTTTAGAAAATTAGCCGTCATCGGGCATTTTGTGGGGAATTCCACTTGTATTTAAGGGGAATTGAACCAAATAAAGGGGATCGGAATGTATGGAGTGACGAAGAGTTTTCTGGGGAAAGTGCGCGGGCTGACGCTGAGCGGGAGGATGATCCATGTCTAATGGTCTCACGCTAGGAGCTCAGTTGGCCGCTGCCCGCCAGGCTCGCGGACTCCCTTTGGAGAAAGCCGCGCACGAAACTCGGATTCGGATCCAGCGCCTGCGCGAGATCGAGAATGACGATCTCTCCCATTTTTCCCATCCCAGCTATGCGCGGATGTTCCTGATCGATTACGCGAAATATCTCGGTATTTCCGTCCACGAGATCCGCGATTTTCTTCCGGCTCCCGGCGCTTGCGGGACCGAGGGTTACCAGTATTTGCAGGAGAGTGAAGAGCGGGTGGTCTATCGCCCCATCCGTCCCGCTCGTCAGCGCCGCCTGGTGCCGGCGCTCGTCGCCGCGGTGGCTCTCATCGCCTGCCTCGTTGGCGGCTTCGAGCTTTTCGTGACCCTGCGCAAGCTCGACCGCATCAAGACCGCCGATGCCGCCGTGGTCACTCCTACCGCTCCGGCCGAGGTTGCACCACCCGTCGAGCAAAAGCTCGCCATCCTTTCTCCAGACTCGCCGACTGCCTTGTCTTCCGCGGAGACCATTGTGACGGTGACCGCTCCGTCGACAGTCTCGCTCGTCAAGGTCGAGGAGTCCGTGGTCGTTTCCGATGCCGATTTTGCGAATGCCGAGCCGACTCCCGAAGAGGCTCCCGTCGCCCCAGCGCCGACTCCCAAGCCAGCGCCTTTGTCCAACAGCCAGCAGCCCGGTTCCCCGCTTTTCGTGGGTGGCACCGTGGAACACGGCAGCTCCGTTCAGTAGACGCTCCGCGCGTCTTCGTTATTCGTTATGCAAACTCTTTCTGCTCCCAAAGTCGGCATGATCAGCCTCGGCTGTGCCAAGAACCTCGTTGACGCCGAGATCATGCTGGGAGGAGCTGCCCTCCAGGGCTTTGAAGTGACCGCCGATGCGGCGGAGGCCGATGTCATCGTGGTCAATACCTGCGGCTTTATCGACAGCGCCAAGCAGGAGTCCATCGACGCGATCCTGGAAGCTCGTCAGCGTCCTGATCAGAAGCTCGTCGTGAGTGGATGTCTCGCCCAGCGTTACCGGGAGGAACTCGCCCGTGAGCTCCCCGAGGTCGATGCGTTTATCGGTCTGGATCAGATCGCGACGGCTGGTGAGATCTTTCGGGAAGTGATGAGCCGCGAGTCGGCCATGCCTTGGTCGCTCATTTCGCCCCGCTCGAAGTACATCCCGGACTACGACACGCCGCGTTTCCGTCTGACTCCGCAGCACACGACCTATGTGAAGATCGCGGAAGGCTGCAATCACCCGTGCAGCTTCTGTGTGATCCCGCAGATGCGAGGACGCCATCGCAGCCGTACGGTCGATTCCGTGACCTCGGAAGTGCGCAAGCTCGTGTCTGAAGGCATCAAGGAGATCAACCTGATCAGCCAGGACACGACATATTTCGGCATGGATCTCTGGGAGCAGAAGGCGGGTCCCCGCCAGCCCGTCGATTCCAGCCGCGGTCCCACTCTTGTCAGCCTGCTCGACCAGATAGGTGAGATCGAGGGGGAATTCTGGGCGCGCCTGCTCTACACGCACCCGGCTCATTGGAGCGACGAACTCATCGCCGCGATCGGCCGCAATCCGAAGGTAGCGAAGTACGTGGACATGCCCCTACAGCACATCCACACCGAGATGCTCGGCCTGATGCGTCGCGAGACTTCGCGCGAGCACATCGAGGACCTCATCCTTCGTCTCCGCGCCGGTATCCCCGGCCTCGCGCTGCGCACCACTTTTATCGTCGGTTTCCCCGGCGAGACGGAGGAGCATTTTGAGTCGCTCATGGAGTTCATCGAGCGTGTCCGCTTCGACCGTCTCGGCATCTTCTCCTATTCGCAGGAAGAGGGCTCCCGTGCGGCCAAGATGGAGAATCAGGTTCCCACAAAGGTGAAAAACCGCCGCTATCGCGAGGCGATGAAGCTCCAGCAGCGGATCGCCGGTGAGATGGCTGCCGCGCAGGAAGGCCGCATTCTTCGCGTGCTGACCGAGCAGCCCCGCATCGCCCGTAGCGAATACGATGCTCCTGACGTGGACGGTCGCGTGATTTTGACGAAGAACGCTCCCGTAGGTCAGTTTATCGATGTGCGCGTGACCGGTGCTCAAGTGTACGATCTCGTCGCCGAGCCCTTGAAGTAAGTCAGGGAGACGTTCTCCGGTGCAGACTTTCATCACACCGGAGGAGCGGGAGAAGGCGCGGCTTTACGAACGCGTGCGCGATGCCTATGCCCGGCGGCGCGCCCTGTCCGTCGGCGGATGGGTGTTTCGCGAAGACGATGTCGAGGTATGGGCTTGTCCCTGGGTGGATGTTTTTAACGGACTGATGTCACCGCGCTGGCCGGCGGAGGAAGCCGAAGTTTCCTGGCAAAAGGCCGTGCGACTTTATCAAGCAACCGGGCAGGGGATGTTCGTGAGTCTGGGGCCGTCAGTGATCGCTCCGAATCTGCGGGAGATCCTGAAGCGCGATGGCTTTCGCTGTTCGTACCATGTCCCTTTCATGCATTTGCAGGTCGGTGACTTGCGGGATGGGCCCGCTGTTTCCGGAGTGTCGGTAGAGCTGGTGACGGACTTCGCGGTTTTCCGAAAGCAGGAGCATCCGTGGATCGGCAAGCTGAACACGAAGTTTCAGAAAGCGCGCTTCCACTTTGTGAGGGAGCAGGCGCAGGCCGCGAACCCGCACCTATGGCAGTTCATCGCCCGCCTGGAGGACGGCCGTATCGTGGGGAGTTCACTGCTCTTTCGGCACGAGGGCGAGGGCGCGGTTTTCGATGTCGCCGTGCACCCGGATTTCCGACGCCGGGGAATTGGCGGCCAGCTCATGCGCGAGACCTGCCGCTTTGCCGATTGGCTGGGGTTGAGCGAACTCGGCCTCAGCGCGTCCCACCGCGGCGTCGGCCTTTATGAAAAGGTCGGCTTCGTCGAGGTGGGACGGTATAGCGACTTCTTTCTGTCCAAAGGCCGTGTCGCCTTACTTTCTTAGATGCTCGATGGCCTCGATGAGGTCGCTCTCGGTAACATCCTTACTGACGAAGGCGGTGCCGAGCTCGGACACGAGAACGAAGCGGATTTCTCCGGCCTCGAACTTCTTATCCCGGCTCAGTGCGGCCAGAAGATCCGGGGTGGTCAGATCATCAGGCAGTGTCGTGGGCAGGTCCAGGCCTTGCAGAGCTTTTAAGACGCGAGCGGATACCGCCGGATCCAAACCGGCTTTTTTCTCCGAGAGATAAAGCGCCGCCGCCAGTCCGAGGCTGATCGCCTCGCCATGCAGGTATCGACCGTAGCCGGCGATGTTTTCGATCGCGTGGCCGATGGTGTGGCCGAAGTTCAGCAAAGCGCGCAGGCCGTGGCGCTCGAACTCGTCTTCCACGACGATGAGAGCCTTGATCTTAACATTGCGGGAGATCAGGGCGGGCAGGACATCCGGGGTGATGTTAGCCAAGCCGTCGAGCATCTCGGCGTCGCGGATGGCGGCGTGTTTGATGATCTCGGCGAAGCCTTCGTTGAACTCGCGTTTCGGCAAGGTGTCCAATGTCGCGGTATCCGCGATGACGAGTGTGGGCTGGTGAAAGGCGCCGATCAGGTTCTTCCCGAGCGCCGAGTTGATCCCGGTCTTACCGCCGACGGCGCTGTCCACCTGGGCGACGATCGAGGTCGGGATCTGGATGTGAGGGATACCCCGGTAGTATATGGAGGCAACGAATCCGCTGAGGTCGCCCACGACTCCACCGCCCAGGCCGACGACGAAGGAGCGGCGGTCGAGCCCGGCGCCGATCATGGCATCACAGACCTCTTCGGCCGTGCTCATGGATTTAGACTTTTCCCCGGCAGGGATTTCGATCTGCGTGACCTGAAAGCCGGCGTGCTCCAGCGAGTTGACGACTTCCTCCGCATAGAGCGGGCCGACGTTGTTATCCGTGATGACGGCGCATTTCGTCGCCGGGAGCAACTGTCCGGCGAACTCCCCGGTCCGACGCAGGATGTCGTGACCGACGATGACTTCGTAAGGATTGCGCGAGAGTAGGACGGGAATGCGGGCGGCCATGATTAAAGAGATAAGGCAGGTTCCTCACACAAGGGAATCTCTTCTTTACGAACAAGCAAACGCCACCACACATGGGCGCAGGAGATCACCACCAGCAGGACCAGAATGAGGAATACGCTGGTGACCACTGCATTTACTTGATTGTTAATGAGTAAGTGCTGCCAGGTCGAGATCTGTTGAGCGCTGCCACCTGCTAATATTTTAGTTTTCAGGTCAGCCGCGGCGCTGAGAAATCCGACGCGAATATCTGCGCTGAAAATTTTCATCCACCCGGCGGTGACGGTAACGATGAAGAGCCAGACGAGCGGGACAGCAGCCACCCAGACGTAACGCACGCGCCCCATCTTGATCAGGACGGTCACGCCGAGGGAGAGCGCGATGACGGCGAGCAGTTGATTAGCCACACCAAAGATCGGCCAGAGGGAATTGATCCCGCCGAGAGGATCGATGACGCCCTGGTAGAGAAAATATCCCCACGCGGCAACGAAGAGCCCGCTGGCGAGCCAGTTGCCCAGGGTAAAGTCCGTGCGCCCGAGGGGCTTCCAGATGTAGCCAAGGAGATCCTGTACGAGGAATCGCCCGACGCGTGTGCCGGCGTCGATGGTCGTAAGAATGAAGAGCGCCTCGAACATGATGGCGAAGTGGTACCAGAGCGAAAGCGCGGCCTTGCTGCCCAGCACGTTGGAGAACATTACGGCCATGCCGACCGCAAACGTCGGAGCGCCACCGGTGCGGCCCACCATGGTCTTCTCGCCAACATTAGTGGCGAGTTCGCTCATCTGATCGGCGGTCACGGGGAAGCCCAGTGCGGTGACTTTTTCAGTCACGGCAACGGGATCGCCTTTCATGTTGATCGCAAAGTATTCGCCAGGAGGCATCGCACAGGCCGCGATGAGGGCCATGATGCCGACAAGCATCTCGGTGATCATCGCGCCGTAGCCGACGATGCGAATGTCCTTCTCACGAGCGAGGAGCTTCGAGGTCGTGCCGGATGCGATGAGCGCGTGGAAACCCGAGACCGCCGCGCAGGCGATCGTGATGAAGCAAAACGGGAAAACCGGACCAGCGACCACCGGCCCTGAGCCGTCGATGAACTTCGTCAGGGCAGGCATCTGGAGTGGCGGGGCGATGATGATGATCGCGATGCCCAGCAGCACGACCGCTCCGATTTTCATGAAAGTGCTGAGATAGTCGCGCGGCGCGAGCAGTAGCCAGATCGGCAAGACCGAGGCCAGCAACCCGTAAATCATGAGTCCCCACGCGAGATTCTCGCCGCTGAGGGTGAACCAGGCTTCCAAGGGCGAACCGCTGATCCACTGACCGGCATAAACCGAGGCCAGGAGGCCGACGAGGCCGAAGACGCTGACGACTCCGATGGAGACCTTGGTATAGCGCATGGCCAGTCCCATGACCATGGCGATGGGCATGGAGGCAACGATGGTGAAGAGACCCCACGGACTCTCGGCCAGAGCACGCACGACCACCAGCCCCAGCACGGCCAGCAAGATGATCATGATCGCGACAATGCTAATCAGGGCGATCAGTCCGGCGAAGGGGCCGACCTCTTCCCGCACCATCTGACCGAGCGACTTGCCACGTCGCCGGATCGAACAAAACATGATGATGCAGTCATGGACGGCGCCGCCGAGCGTCGCGCCGACCAGGATCCAGAGCATGCCGGGAAGGTAGCCGAACTGCGCGGCCAGCACGGGGCCGACCAAGGGACCGGGGCCGGCGATGGCGGCGAAGTGATGCCCGAAAACGATCCAGCGATTCGTTGGGACGTAGTCTTTACCGTCCTCGTGAGCGACCGCCGGAGTCGTCCGGAGGTCGTTCAACGTAAGAACCTTGGCCATCAACCACGCGGAGTGGAAGCGGTAGGCCAGCGCGAACACACAGAGTGACGCGATGACCATCCACAGGGCATTAACGGGTTCCCCCCGCGACCACGCGAGCACGGCCAGTGCTCCGGCGCCGAGTAAACCGACGCCGATCCAACCAGCTAGCGATAGCCAGTTCCGGGGGGAGGAGGAGCTCATTAACTAGTCTTGATGGGCCAGACAGGCAGCAATGAAGCCTTTGAAGAGCGGATGCGGGGCGTTGGGCTTCGATTGGAATTCCGGATGGAACTGGCAGGCGAGGAACCAAGGGTGCGTCTGGTTCTCGATGATCTCCACCAGCGTGCCGTCGGGCGAGGTGGCCGAGATGATGAATCCCTTTTCGGCCATCTTCTCGCGGTACGACATGTTGAACTCGTAACGGTGGCGGTGGCGCTCAGGGACTTCTGTCTTGCCGTACACCTGATGAGCCAGGCTGCCTTCCGTGATGATCGTGGGACAGGTACCCAGACGCATGGACGCGCCCTTGTTGGTCACTTCCTTCTGATCTTCGAGAATCCAGATGACGGGATGCGCTGTGTCGCGGTCGAACTCCGTGCTGTTCGCGTTTTCAAAACCACAAACGTTGCGGGCGAATTCGATCGTCGCGATCTGCATGCCGAGACACAGGCCGAGGTAAGGCGTGCGGGATTCGCGGGCGTACTTGGCGGCGAGGATCTTGCCTTCCGTGCCGCGGTCGCCGAAGCCACCGGGAACCAAGACACCAGCCACACCGCGGAGATACTTGTCGGCTCCTTCGTTCTCGATGTCTTCCGCATCGACCAACACCAGATTCGCGGCGCAATCATGCGCGGCGGCGGCGTGGGTGAGGGATTCGTAGATGCTCTTGTAAGCATCCTGAAGCTCGATGTATTTGCCGACGACGGCGATACGGACGCTCTTCTTAGGGTGAACGATGCGCTCGACGAACTTCTTCCAGTCGCTCATCTCAGGTGCGTGACCCTTGAGGTTGAGCAGGCGGCAGACGTACTCGTCCAGGCCTTCGGATTGGAGGTTCAACGGAGATTCGTAAATCGTGTGCTCCACGTCACCGGCTTCGATGACGGCTTCCACAGGGACGTTGCAATAGAGGGAGAGCTTCTGGCGGACGTCGTCTTCCAGAGGCATTTCCGTACGGCAGATCAGGACGTGAGGCTGGAGACCGATCTCGCGCAGCTTCGCGACGCTCTGCTGGGTGGGCTTGGTCTTGAGTTCGCCCGCGGCCTTGATGTACGGGACGAGCGTGACGTGCATGACGATCACATTGCCCGCGCCGACTTCGAGCTGGAACTGACGGATGGCTTCCAGGAAAGGGAGGCCTTCGATGTCGCCCGTGGTGCCGCCGATTTCGGTGATGAGCACGTCGGCGCCGGAGTGTTCACCGAGAACGCGGATGCGCTTCTTGATCTCGTCCGTGATGTGGGGGATCACCTGGACGGTGTTGCCGAGATAGTCGCCACGGCGTTCGTTGGCCAGCACGGTCTCATAGACCTGGCCGCTGGTGACGTTGTTGGCGCGGGTGAGCACGCAGTTCGTGAAGCGCTCGTAGTGGCCGAGGTCGAGATCGGTTTCGGCACCGTCGTCGAGGACGTACACCTCTCCATGCTGGAAAGGATTCATCGTGCCGGGGTCAACGTTCAGGTAGGGATCCAGTTTTTGAAAACAGACTTTCAGGCCGCGGTGTTCTAGCAGTGTCCCTAGGGAAGCTGCTGCGAGTCCCTTCCCCAAGGAACTCACCACGCCTCCAGTCACGAAAATATACTTCATGCGCGCGAATACTACGGAGCCGACGCAGAAAATCCAGCGTCAGCGCGGAGAAATCGCGAATTTCATTTCGCAACGCCGCGCAACGTCGAAAGTCAGGCCGCTGGTTTGGCCTGCGAGATTTGGGAAACGGGCAGGAGGGCCTGGATTTTTTCCACCGTAGCGGCAGCCGTGAGACCGTGCTTTTTGCGCAGGATCGGGATCGTGCCGTGTTCGATGAACTGATCGGGCCAGCCGATGCGGACCACGGGAGTCGTGATGTGGTGCTCGGAGAGGTGTTCCATCACAGCGCAGCCGAAGCCGTTGCTGAGGACGTGGTCCTCCATCGTGCAGATGACTTCGCAGCCACGAGCGAAGAACTCGATGGTCGCGGTGTCGAGAGGCTTGATCCAGCGGGCGTTGATGACCGCGGTGGAGATCCCCTTGGCTTCGAGAGTGTCGGCTGCTTCCTGAGCCATTTCCACCATATTGCCCAAGGCGATGATGGCGACGCGTTTGCCGTGGCGGAGTACTTCGGACTTGCCGATCTCCAACAGGCGCGGCTGGGTCTTGGGCTTGGCTCCAGTGCCGGCACCGCGTGGGTAGCGGATGGCGATCGGGCCATTGTGGTAGTTCGCCATCGTCCAGAGCATGTCCACGAACTCCTCCTCGTCCTTCGGCTGCATGTGCACGAGGCCGGGGACCGGGCGGAGGTAAGCGATATCGAAAAGGCCGTGATGGGTCGGGCCATCGTCACCGGAAAGCCCGGCACGATCCATGCAGAGGGCGACATTCAGGTTCTGTAGAGCGATGTCGTGTACGATCATGTCGTACGCGCGCTGCATGAAGGTCGAGTAGATCGTCAGGAAGGGCTTCATGCCCTGAACGGCCAGACCACAGGCAAAGAGAGCGGCGTGTTCCTCGGCGATGCCGACGTCGAAGCAGCGGGACGGATGCCGTTTGGCGAAATTCACCAAGCCGGTGCCGGTGGGCATGGCGGCGGTGATGGTGACGAGTTTGTTGTTATGATCGGCGAAGTCGGCCAGCGTTTTGCCGAGAAGTTCCGAGTAGGTCGGGGTCGTCGCGGCGGCGGTTTCGCCGGTATCGAGCTGGAAGCGGCCGAGGCCGTGGAACTTATCGGGCTTGGCGAGGGCAGGGGCGTAGCCTTTCCCTTTTTGGGTCAGGATATGCAGGATGACCGGCTCGTTCTGTGTCTTGAGAAACTCAAAAGTGCGGATCAGCAGCGGGATGTCGTGTCCGTCGATGGGGCCATAGTAACGCAGGCCGAGGTCTTCGAAGATCACGCTCGGCGCGAGGAGGTTCTTCACGCTGGCTTCCACCTTATGGGCGAGAGAGCGGGCGGACTTCCCGGCAAGCCACTCGACGAAGTTCGCCGCTTTCTCGTGGAGATGGGCGAAGGTGGGCTGAGTGACGATGCGGTTCAGGTACTCGGCGACCGCGCCGACGTTCTTGGCGATCGACCACTCGTTGTCATTCAGGACGACGATGAACTTCTTGGCCGAGGTGGTGACATTGTTCAGCGCCTCGAAGC
>Ga0247822_10002987_pt1 | contig 10953 bp, 7 predicted proteins | sample 13C_Cellulose_Da_FD_192423 | JGI IMG/M metagenome (GOLD analysis project Ga0247822, IMG submission 192423) | Soil microbial communities from agricultural site in Penn Yan, New York, United States - 13C_Cellulose_Day30 | ecosystem: Environmental > Terrestrial > Soil > Agricultural land | place... | reverse complement strand
TTGCCGGGCACCGCGACGTATCAGGGTGTGACCTATCCCGGAGTCGGCGGCCAGAACTCTCCCAATCAGTTGCTCGTCGAGTGGACGGGGGGGCTCGATATTCCGGCCGGGTTCACGGGCGGTTTGCTGACAGCGCCATTCGGATTCGCCGGAACGTTCCATTACGCTCCGAACCTGGTGCAGGTACCACAAGTACTCGACCTTTCCGGCTCCGGTCTGGCGTCATTGACGTTCTCGGAATACCCCCAGGCCCCGGGCGCGTTCTTTGTGTCGTCTGTTCGCTACGAGTTCGCTGACTCCACGGATGTAGGTGCCGTGCCCGAACCGATGTCGATGATGCTCGTCGGTACAGGCCTTGCTGGGCTAGCGGCGTTGCGCCGCCGCCGGAACTCAAAGGAGGCGCGGACCTGAGACATGACCGCTACCGATCGCCGGACAGTGATGGTGGCCGCCGCGCTGAGCGGCGCGATCGGTCTCATGTATGCGGGTGTGTTGTCGTCGCTGGTCCTGCAATGGGCGAGCGATGACAACTACTCGCACGGCTTTTTTGTTCTTCCGCTCGCACTGTACTTCGCCTGGGAGCGGCGGGCTGCACTGGCCGAGGCGACGCGACGGCCAGGGACAACCGGGCTTGCGCTGATCGTCGCCAGCCTTCTGGTCCGCCTGGCAGGCGTCCTCGGATCGGACCTGTTCCTCACACGCGTATCGCTCATCGGCGTCATTGCCGGCACGATCTGGTTCGTGTGGGGGCAACGGCATGTCAGGATCCTGGCCTTCCCGATTCTCTTCCTGCTGCTGATGATTCCGTTGCCGGCGGTCGTCTTCAATCAGCTCGCGTTTCCACTTCAGCTCTTTGCCTCGCGCGTCGGTGAGACCGCGATTGCGCTCGCGGGGATCCCCGTGCTGCGCGAAGGAAACGTGCTCCATGTGCCCGCTGCGACGCTCGAAGTCGCCGAGGCCTGCAGCGGGATCCGATCACTGGTGTCACTGGTGATGCTGGCCATCGTCCTGGGCTATTTCACTGGCCAGGGGACGCGAGGGCGCACGCTGCTGGCACTGGCGGCGGTGCCGATCGCCATCATTGCCAATGCCGCCCGCGTAGCAGGCACCGGCCTTTCGGCCGAATGGATCGGCCCCGAAGCCGCGCAGGGTTTCTTCCACACCTTTTCGGGATGGCTGATGTTCGTGGTCGCGTTCGCGGGTCTGCTGATTCTGCAGCAGGTGTTCGCGCGCGTGGGGCAGCGGCGCGGACGCATGGCGCTCGCGAGGCTCGCATGATCGCGCGTGCTGTTGTCGTGCTCGTGCTTCTTGCCGGTGCGACGCTCCTCGGGTCTCGCGCTGCGGCGATCGAAACACCCGTCGAACGCCCGTCGCTGGCAGCGCTACCGTACGAGATCGACGGCTGGCGCGGTATCGACGGTCAGCCTCTTGCGAGCGACGTTGTCTCCGTGCTCGGCGTCGACGACTACGTCCACCGGACGTACGTGAGCGCATCAGGGGTGCCCGTGAACCTGTACGCGGGCTATTACCACAGCCAGCGGCAGGGAGACACGATCCATTCACCGCAGAACTGTCTGCCCGGCGCGGGATGGCAACCCGTTTCGTCCGCGACGATCGCGCTGCGATCGCGTCGCGGGGACGTGACCGTCAATCAATACGTGATCCAGAAAGGTCTGGACCAACAGGTCGTTCTCTACTGGTATCAGGGGCGGGGCCGGGTGGTCGCCAACGAATACAAGAACAAGGCGCTCCTGATGTGGGATGCAGCGACGCTGCACCGCACCAACGGCGGGCTCGTACGCGTGATCGTACCGATCGCGCAAGGCATCGACGCTCGTCAGGAAGCGTCGGCATTCGCAGCGGCTCTGCTCACGCATCTCGAGAGGCTGATGCCATGAAACGGTTACGACTGCAGCTCCTGGTTGGCGCCGTCGCGTTCAGCGCGATCGCCGGGTGTTCGAAAGATCCTGACAGCGCGGCGCGTGACTACGTGGCGAGCGCGGACCGATACGCGGCGCAGAAACAGTACGAGGCCGCCATCATCGAGTACAGGAATGCGATCAACGCGAAGCCGGACCGCGCCGACGCGCACTACAAGCTGGCGCAGGCGTACGAGGCATCAGGGGATGTACGGAACGCGTATGCCTCGTACGCGCGCGCAGCAGATCTTCAGCCGTCGAACACGGACGCGCAACTGAAAGCCGGGACGCTGCTCCTCGCCGCCGGCGGATACGATGCCGCGCGCCGGCGCGCCGAGCTCGCGGTGAAGGCGGACCCTGATAATCCGTCTGCTCGCATCCTCCTCGGCAACGCGCTCGCCGGTATGAACGACACCAGCCGTGCGATCAAGCAGATGGAGCAGGCGATTGCGCTCGATCCGGCGTACGCGCCGGCGTGGTCGGCGCTCGGCACGGCACGATTCGTCAGTGGCAACAAGGCGGCGGCAGGAGACGCCTTCCGCAAAGCGGTCGAGCTCGCGCCGCAATCGGTCGATTCGCATCTCGCCCTGGCGAATTATGAATGGGCGAGCGGACGGCGGGATGCCGCCGAGCGATCGCTGAAAGCCGCACTCGCCCTCGAGAACTCGAATGCGTCCGTCCACCGCGCCCTGGCGCTCTTCTACGTCGTCAATCAGCGTGCGGCCGAAGCGGAGCCGCACTTCAAGTCGCTGGTGAACGAACCTGGCGGCGCGCTCGCCCTTGCGGATTACTACACCGGGACGAACCGACCCGAGCAGGCGGCGACGGTGCTGCGCGACCTCGCGCAGAAAGGTAATCATCCCGATTCGAGAGCCGCGCGCCTGCGTCTTGCGGCAATCGACTATGCGGCAGGACGAAAGGCGCAGGCCCACGCGGCCGTCGATGCGCTCCTGAAAGAAAAGCCGGAGTACGCCGACGCGCAGGTTGCCAAGGCGCGAATGCTCCTCGCCGACGACGGCGACGCTGGGGAAGCGGAGAAGCACGCGCGGCAAGCGCTGGCTGCGGATCGTTCGCTCCCGTCCGCCCACTATGCACTGGGGCTCATAGCGCTCGAGCGAGGTGATTCGACGGCCGCCGAACAGGCGTTTCGCGAGGTCTTGAAACTGAACCCGCGAGCTGGCGCCGCGCAACTGCAGCTCGCCCGTCTGCAGCTGGATCGCGGCGATGCGGCAGGCGCGCTGGCCGCTGCGGAAAACGCGGCGCGGCAGCAACCGAACGATCCACAGGCTGCCGTCCTCGTGTCGCGAAGCCTTCGCGCGCAGGGGGAGCTGCCGCGCGCAGAACGGGAGATTGCCGCAGGTATTGCGCGAACGCCGGGTGCCGCACCACTGCACGTCGAAATGGGCGAGGTCGCGCTGCAGCGCGGTCAGACCGCCGCGGCCCGCGCGGCGTTCGAGGAAGCCCTGCTGCTGGATCCCGCGCTGCACGAGGCACGCGTCGGATTGATCTCCGCAGACGTCGCCGACCGCAACGTCACCGCCGCCGACGCGCGGCTGGCGAAATGGCGCGCGGATGCACCGAACGATGCGCGGCTGAGCGTACTGGCGGCACGGGTCGATCTCGTGGCTGGCAGGGCGGCGCAGGCGGAGAACGCGTTGCGCAGTGTCGTGATGGCGGATGCGTCCCAGTTCGAGGCCTACGATCTGCTCGGCCGCCTCTATCTCGCGCAGGGGCAGCAGGACCGCGCCATCGCCGAGTACCGCACGCTCGCCCAGCATACGAAAACGCCGGCCGGCGCGCTGACGATGATCGGTCTCATCGAGGAAGCCAAGGGCAACCGCGACGCCGCCCGTGCGCAGTACGAGGAGATCCTGGCCAGGCAGCCGCGCTCGGGCGTGGCCGCAAACAATCTCGCCTGGATCTATGCTGAAACCGGCCGCTTCGACGAGGCGATCCGGCTCGCCACTGTTGCCCAGGAAGAACTCCGTGGCCGTTCCGAACCCGACGACACGCTCGGATGGGCCTATTACAAGAAAGGGCTTGCCACCAACGCGATCGGTGCCTTCGAGCGAGCCGTCGCGCGCACGCCGGACAACCCCCTGTATCACTACCATCTCGGCCTCGCGGAGTTGAAGGCCGGCAGCAAATCGAAGGCGGCGGCGGCGTTCGAGAAAGCACTCTCACTCAAGGCGGACTTCCCCGGAGCCGACGACGCGCGCGGAAGACTCCAGGCGCTGGGCGGAACCGTTTCGGCGGCACGACCGTCGCGCTAGAGCGCGCAGGCCGGGCCGCCAAGCACGAGCACTGAGCACCGAGCACCAGCACGGAGCACCAGGCACGCCGCACCGCACCAAGCACCGCAGCACTGAGCACCCAGCACTCAGTCTTGTCCCCTGAACTGCAGCGCCTCGGCGAGGTGCTCGGCTGCGATTCGATCGGCAGCACCCAGATCCGCGATCGTTCGCGCGACGCGCAGAACGCGATCGTGACCGCGCGCAGAGAGGGTCAACTTCTCGAGCGCCCGATCGAGCATCCGTCGCGCGTCAGTGTCGAGCTGCGTCACGGCGCGCAGCCGTCGTCCATGTAGCGTCGCGTTGAGGGCGGCGTCCCGCGCCAGCTGGCGTCCGCGCGCACCGACGACGCGTTCGCGGATCGTCACCGATGATTCGCCTCCCGCGGTGTCGCTGAGATCCTTCGCGGGCATTGCCGCAACCGGTACGGTGAGATCGATGCGATCGCGCAGCGGACCCGACAACCGCGCCCCGTACTTGGCAATCTGCTGCGGTGTGCACTTGCACGCACGGACGCTGTCTCCCGCGTAGCCGCAGGGGCACGGGTTCATCGCACCGATGAGCATGAAGCGGGCGGGGAAGGTACAGGTGCGCGCCGCGCGCGCGATGCGTACGACGCCCTCCTCGATCGGCTGACGCAGCACTTCCAGAACGTGCCGGCTGAACTCCGCCATCTCGTCGAGGAACAGCACGCCGCGATGCGCGAGGCTGATCTCGCCGGGCCGGGGCTGCGCGCCGCCGCCGACGAGCGCCACGTCCGAAATCGTGTGGTGTGGTGCGCGAAACGGTCGCTGGCCCACGAGTCCGGCGCCAGGCGGGAGTAGCCCGGCGACGGAATGAATCGAGGTGACTTCGAGCGCCTCGTCGAATGTGAGCGGCGGCAGGACACCGGCGACGCGACGCGCCATCATCGTTTTTCCCGCACCCGGTGGACCGATCATCAGCGTGTTGTGCGCCCCCGCTGCTGCGATCTCGAGCGCGCGGCGCGCCATGGCCTGTCCGTGGACGTCGCTGAAGTCGCCGCCCTGGGTTTCGCGCGGGGCAGGACAGAGAGCGGGTGGGATCGTGGCCGAGGCTTCGAACGCGTCAGGATCGTTCAGTGCGTGGACGGCCTCGTGCAGCGAGCGCACGCCGAACAGCCGCAGGCCGCGGACGACCGCCGCCTCGGGATGATTCGCGCGCGGCAGCAGCAGCGCGGTCACGTGATCGCGGCGCGCCGCGGCGGCGATCGGGAGCACCCCGCGGGCCGGCAGGATCCCGCCGTCCAGCGACAGCTCTCCGATCAACAGCACATCGTCAATGCCGCGACGATTGATGTTGCCCGACGCCGCGAGGATCCCGAGCGCGATCGGCAGATCGAATGACGAGCCGGCCTTGCGAATGTCGGCCGGCGCGAGGTTCACAGTGATCCGGCGGCAGGGGAACTCGAACCCCGAGTTGCGAATGGCGCTGCGCACGCGATCGCGGCTTTCGCGCACCGACGTGTCCGGCAGGCCGACCATGTTGAAGCAGGGGAGCCCGAGAGACACATCGACTTCAACCTGGATGTTCGACGCTTCGATCCCGAACACCGCCGCGGTCCGCATGCATGCGAGCATCGCTCCCCGGAACGTGCAAGACCGTTGTCGGTTCAGATTGTCAGGAATTTCGATGAATCGGCGTCTAACCGCGCACAATCTGCGCCGCGATAGATCTCGCGAGAGCGCAGGAACGGCATACCAACGTTTTAGCGCGGACCTTCAGGTCCGCATCTCCGACCGGCGCAGCGGACCTTTCGCGTTCGCGCGAGGCGCGCCAGCGATCCGCATCTCCTGTCGGTGTTCGGCGTTCAGCGGCCCTTGACGAGGAGGCGCGCGCCGGGCGTGATCGTGTTGCCGCGGAGCCTGTTCAGGCTTCTGATCTTCTCGACCGACGTGTTGAACAACTGCGCGATCTTCGACAGCGTGTCGCCGCGCTTGACCTTGTAGTACGTCGGTGTGCTGGAGACGTTGGTTCGCACGGCATCAGGCACCGAACCTGTACCGGACACCGGACGCGATGCCGCAATCGTCGGGGCCGTGCGGTCCGTCCGCGTCGCCAGGAGTGTGGCCGGGGCGCGGGGGATGATCAGCTTCTGGCCGGCGCTGACGCGTGCGCGCGTGCTCAACGCATTCGCCGCCGCCAGTTCGGTCTTGCTGACCCGCAGCTTCCGCGCAATGGTGGTGAGGGTCTCGCCACCACGAACGGTGTGCCAGTTCAAGGTGGTCAGATCGTCAGGAGACGCGTCCGCGAGCCGCTTGCGGAACTGCTCGGCGGTCCCCGCAGGGACTTTCAACGCGTAATCGGGATAGCGGACGGGAGTCGTCCAGCGGCGAAGCTCCGGATTCAACGCCTGGATCTCGTCGACCGAAGTGCCGGTCCACTCCGCGACGCGGCGCAGATCGATCGCGCGCGGCACGGGAACTTTTTCGTAGGCGATCGGTTCCGCAGTCGCGACCTCGAAGCCGTACTGAACGGGGTTGCGGCCGATGATCATGCCGGCGAGGATGAGCGGAACGTACTCCCGCGTCTCCTTCGGGAGGAAGCGCTGGTTCTCCGAGAGGTCCCAGAAGTTCTCGATGCCCGATCGCTCCATCGCGCGCTGCACGCGGCCCTGTCCGCCGTTGTAAGCGGCGAGCACGAGGTGCCAGTCGCCGTCGAACATCTTCGACAGCATCTTCAGGTATTTCGCCGCGGCGACCGTCGACTTCTCGAAATCGGACCGCTCGTCGATGAACCAGTCGGTCTTCAGCCCGTGGTCCCTCGCCGTCGGCACCATGAACTGCCACGGTCCCTTGGCGCTGGCCTTCGACAGTGCGTTCGTCTTGAAGCCGCTTTCGATGATCGGGATGAACGCAAGATCCAGCGGCAGGCCCTCGGCCCGGAAGACGTCCTGGATCATGGGAAGGTACTTGGCCCCGCGCGTCAGGCTCTCCTGCACGAAATCGCGCAGCCGCCCCTGCAGCAGTTCCACGGCCGAGAGCACGCGGTCGTTCTGCGGGATGTCGATATCGTGGGTGGTGCGTGACAGGTCTTCCTTGACGTTGGCGGTCGTCTCGGCGCCTGCGGGAGCGGTGGCGAACGTCGCGATCTTCAGGAGTTCGTCGATCGACGCAGGCTCGTACTTCTTTTCGGCGAAGCCGTCACCCTGCGAAAGCGCCGTGACCTCGTACGCATTGATCCGGTCGATCAGGCGGTCGAAGTGCTCGCGCATCCGCGCGTCGGTGCGCGCGCCGTACGGTGATTCGAGCAGCACGTCCACGGCACGATCGAACTCGCTCCGCGCGCGATCGAGGTGGCCGAGTTTCAGCTCTCGCTCACCAGCTTCGAAACTTTTCTGAGACGCGGCAATCAGCGTTGCCACGGGGTCTGCTGGTGGCTGAGGCGCAGGCGGCTGCGCCACTTTAACGGGCGCCTGGACGGCCGGCGCAGACACGGGGCCTTTTCGCGGCTTCGGATTATTGCCGCAGGCAGCGGACGTCGCGATCGCAGCGGCCGCCAGCCAGGACAGCCAGATCTTTGAGCTCATTCTGGGCGCTCCCGCAAGAACACTCACAGCTGCACAAGCCAGCGGCTGTGCAACCCGAATGCCCCGTTGAGGTCGTCCGCCTGAAACTGCTCCGAGGCGGATACTGGATGCCGGTCGGACCGGACCCGCGAACAATTGCTGGGGCCGTGAGGATAACACCGGGGCCGCGAGCTGGTCAATGCCGAAGACTGTAAGTCCAAATATCTCAACAATAAGCGGGGAAATTAAATGGACTTCAGCCCGGCGTTGACGAGCACGCGGTGCTGCTCGCCGAGATCCCGCGCGGCGGGCGTAACAATGGTGCGCTCGCCGATGACGATTTTGCGCCCTTGCCGGACAGCCTGCCGCACGTCGTCCTCGCATACGAAGTCCGCAGGTTTTTCCATCGCGGGCGCGGGAGCCGGCGCTCGCGGTTCTGCGGCGGTGGCGGTCTCAAGCGGCATGGTGATCCCCTTCGGGGCGGTGGCCTCCGGCGCCGAGTACCCTCTGGACGCGAGGAATTCGTCGATCCGCCGGGCCAGTGACTCGGCCGCGATTCCGGTCTGCTTGAGCCGTTCGGGTTCTCTCGGTAACACGGCTCTTTGTGCGGCTCGCGTTGACAGCGGTTCCTGGCCTCCCACCGTGTCCGCCTTGCGGACGTAAGGCGCGGTCTCGTACGCCAGCCGCTTGATATTCAGCAGATGCTTCGGCGAGATATTGTCGGACGTGATGTTGCCGCCCCATCCTCCGCACCCGAGCGTCATTGAGGGATCGAGGCCCGTCGTCAGGCCTATAGACCCCAGCGTCGTCGGCGTGTTGACGACGATGCGGAACGCTGGCTTCTTCAGACCGAACTGAAGGATCACGTCCTCGTTGCGCGAATGGATCGACATGGTGTGGCCCATGCCGCCGTACCGCAGGATCTGCTTGCATCGCTCGCAGCCCTCCTTCCAGTCGCTCACGACATAGAAGGAAAGCACCGGGCACAACTTCTCGATCGACAACGGGTAATCGCGTCCGACACCGGCGAGCTCCGCGATCAGGACGCGCGTATTAGGAGCGACGGAAATGCCGACCTGCTGCGCGATGTAGGTGGCGGGCTTGCCGACGAATGCGGGGTTCGGGAGCCGTTGCGGCGTAACGAGTGCTTTGCCGAGTTTGTCGATGTCGACACCCGATAGGAAGTGCGCACCGTTGGCTGCGAACTGCCGCTTGACCTCGTCGACGAGCGGCGCGTCCACTACCACCGAGTTCTCCGATGAACAGAGCAGTCCATTGTCGAACGTCTTGCCGTTGGTGATGTCGCCGACCGCCTTCGCGACGTCGGCGCTTCGCTCGATGTAAGCAGGCGCGTTGCCCGGCCCCACACCGTATGCCGGTTTGCCAGCACTGTACGCGGCGCGAACGAGGCCCATCCCGCCGGTGGCGAGAATGACTGCAACTTCGCGCGCCTTCATCAGTTCCTGGGTGCCTTCGAGCGTCACCTGTGTCATCCAGTTGATCGCGCCGTCGGGTGCCCCCGCCTTGCGCGCCGCGTCGAACATGATCTCGGCGGACCGCGTGATGCACCGCACCGCAGAGGGGTGGGGGCTGATCACGATGGGGCAGCGCGCCTTGATAGCAATCAGGATCTTGTAGAGGGCGGTAGACGTGGGATTGGTCGTCGGAACAATTGCCGCGACGACCCCGAACGGTTCGGCGATTTCTATGACCTTGCGGTCCTCGAGCCGCGCGATCACGCCGACGGTCTTCATCGGCTTGATGAAGTTGTAGATCTTTTCAGAGGCGAAAAGGTTTTTCTGGATCTTGTCGGCGACGACGCCGTATCCAGTCTCTTCACACGCCAGACGCGCCAGCGCTTCGGCCTGTGGAGTCGCAGCCGCGGCCATGGCATCGACGATGGCGTCGATCTGCTGCTGGGAGAATTCTGCGAGAACGGGCGCCGCTTCCTTTGCCCGGCGCGCGAGCGCACGTGCTTCGGCGATGGACGCCAGGTCTCGGTCGGTCTGTGCCGCGGGCTGGGGCATGTGCCGGCGGATTTCTTAGGACGCCTTCGCGTCCTTTGTTTTCGGGAGGATCTTCTCGACTTCCTGGTGTGGGCGCGCGATGACGTGAACCGATACCAGTTCCCCCACTCTCCGCGCTGCTGCCGCGCCCGCGTCGGTTGCCGCCTTGACGGCGCCGACATCGCCGCGCACCATCACAGTCACATACCCGGCGCCGATATATTCCTTGCCGACCAGGACGACGTTCGCGGCCTTGACCATCGCGTCCGCCGCTTCGATCGATCCGATCAGGCCCTTGGTTTCGACCATTCCCAGCGCTTCGAGTGTCATCGTTGGTCGAAAACTACCATATTGCAGAGGGTCCAACAACTGCGGTACGCTTTTTCCGCCGCATGAACAAAACCAGTGGTCTTCTTCTGTGCGCGCTGCTCGTCGTTGGTGCCTGCAGCCGCGATGAACCGACAGCGCCGCCTGTTGCGAGCGCGAGTCTCTCCCTCAACAAAGACAAGGCCGCGATCGGAAGCCCGCTCGCGATGACGTACAAGTTCCAGGTGGCGCAGAACGCGACGTTCGACGGCGACTATGCCGTGTTCGTGCACGTGATCGGTCCTGATGGCGAAACGCTGTGGCAGGACGATCATCAGCCTGCGGTTCCGACGTCGCAGTGGAAACCCGGGCAGAACGTCGAATATACGCGGATGGTGTTCGTGCCGAACTACCCGTATATCGGCGACGCGACCATCAGGCTCGGTCTCTACAACCCGGCAACGGGTCGGCGCCTGTCGCTGTCAGGCAGCGATGCGGGCCGGCAGGAATACGCGGTCGCAAAGCTGAACCTGCTGCCGCAGGCAGACAACGTCTACCTCATCTACAAGGACGGCTGGCACTCGGCCGAGGTAGATCCGTCGAATCCGCTGGTCGAGTGGCAGTGGACGAGAAAAGCCGCAACGCTCGCCTTCAAGAACCCGAAGCGCGATGCGACCTTCTATATCAAGTTTGACGCACGGGCTGACCTCTTCAATCCCCCGCAGCAGATAACGTTGAAGGTTGCCGGCGACTCCGTAGCGTCCTTCGCGGCCGATGCTAAGGATCCGGTCCTGAAGACGTTCCCCATCAGGGCGGCGCAGTTCGGTGATGGAGAGATGAGCGAACTCGTCATCGAGGTCGACCGCACGTTCACGGCACCGGGGGACGTGCGTGAGCTCGGGATC
>Ga0247822_10002986_pt1 | contig 10956 bp, 10 predicted proteins | sample 13C_Cellulose_Da_FD_192423 | JGI IMG/M metagenome (GOLD analysis project Ga0247822, IMG submission 192423) | Soil microbial communities from agricultural site in Penn Yan, New York, United States - 13C_Cellulose_Day30 | ecosystem: Environmental > Terrestrial > Soil > Agricultural land | place... | reverse complement strand
GACGAACGTCAAACTATCGAGTTCATGCGGTTCCAAAGCCGATATCGGAACGGGCACGAAGCCGAGCTTCCTCGTCTGGAGGATGTAGTAGCCCAGCATTGGAAACACCTTCCGCATCGAGTTGAAGTCTAGCTTCATTCGACTCACTGGCTCGTTCTGCGATTCGAAAAGGAATGCCTCCTCCCCGACCGTCATAACGGTCGGCTTTGCCCAGACCTTGGCCGTCTTGCGAGTCAACAAAAGGGCGCGGGTGAAAACCGTCATCGGCCAGATAACCAGCACTATGCCGAAGAACTGAGATATGCGGTTGGGCCCCAAGACCATTAGCGCGATGCCAAACAAAACCGGTCCGGCCAGAATTGGCCAAAACGTCCGAAGGTAGTAGAGCGCGCTAATGCGAGATAGCACTGTGTGGGGGATTGTGTAGGGTTGTGACTGGATCATCAATCGTCGCCAAGAGGATACGCCATACTCGAAATCATGCTCACCGTCGAGTCCCAGGGTTCTATCCTCAACTTGACCCTCAACCGTCCGGAGGTGCGCAACGCCATCAACGACGAGTTGATCGCGGCGCTCACCTATGCCCTGCACGAAATGCCTGCAGGCACTCGTGCGGTTGTGATTCGTGGCGCAGGGCAAGCTTTCTGTTCAGGTGGCGACTTGGAGTGGATGAAGAAGGCGGCGGCATACACCGAGGAAGAGAACTACGAGGATGCGATGAAGGTCGCAAGGCTATTCAGGGCCGTAGCGACATGCCCGGCAGTGACCATCGCGTTGGTACATGGTGCGGCGTTTGGCGGAGGAAGCGGGCTCGTTGCTGCCTCCGATATTGCGATTGCAACTCCTGATGCAAAATTCTCATTCAGCGAAGTCAAGTTGGGGTTGATCCCCGCAACGATTTCACCGTTCGTAATCGACAAGATTGGTCGAGGTCATGCCCGAGCCTTATTCGCTACTGGCGAGCCATTCGGTGCCGACCATGCGCTAAGAATTGGGTTGGTTCACGAGGTTACCGTGGACTTGGAGGGTACTGCGAATCGCAAACTTAAGCATGTACTTATGTCCGGTCCACGTGCGGTAAGCGCTTCCAAGCGGCTTACTCTCGACGACGACTTGTCGCCAGAAAACACCGCTCGACGCCTAGCTGCGGCTCGCGCCAACCCGGAAGGCAAAGAAGGTGTGGCGGCATTTCTGGAGAAGCGGAAGGCATCGTTCGTGGAGGACTGGAACGGCGAGCAAGGCTAGTCGCACAAGGCCGATATGATTAGGAAGCTGCTCATTGCCAATCGTGGCGAAATTGCCGTGCGGATAATCCGGACTGCCCGCGAAATGGGCATTCGCACCGTGGCGGTCTACAGCGACGCCGATGCCGACTCGAACCATGTTCGGTTTGCCGACGAAGCCGTTGCGATCGGTGCTTCGGAACCGTCGGCAAGCTATCTCAATATCAGGCGAATCTTGGAGGCTGCAAAGCAGGTCGAAGCTGACGCCATCCACCCGGGCTACGGATTCCTGAGCGAGCGCGCAGAGTTCTCTTTGGCATGTCGCGATGTTGGTTTGACCTTTGTAGGGCCCCCGCCGGAAGCAATGAGACGCCTAGGAGCGAAAATTGAGGCGAAACAGCTCGCGGTTCAGGCCAACGTGCCGATCACGCCCGGATACTTCGAGCTGGGGGCTACCGACGAGCGCTTGAAACAGGCGGCTCAGAAGATAGGGTTCCCCATCATGCTAAAAGCGAGTGCGGGCGGCGGCGGCCGAGGGATGCGCACGGTCACGGACGAGGCTCATTTTGAGGACGAACTGTTGCTTGCGCGCGAGGAAGCACTCCGGTCCTTCGGCGACGGGGCGATGCTAGTTGAGAAGCTTGTGGACAAACCGCGCCATATCGAAGTGCAGTTCTTGGCCGACAACCATGGCAACGTCGCCTGTTTGTTTGAACGGGAGTGCTCCATTCAACGCCGACATCAAAAGCTTATCGAGGAATCGCCCTCACCGGTGTTACTCAAAAGTCCGGAGTTGTGGGAGCCTTTGAGGGATGCAGTGACAAACCTTGTGCTGCTTTCAGGCTATGTTGGTGCAGGAACCGCAGAGTTTATTTACGACCAGGCGGACCGGGCTTTTTACTTCCTAGAAGTAAATGCGCGGCTACAAGTGGAGCATCCTGTCACGGAAGCGATCACCGGCGTTGACTTGGTGGAATGGCAGTTACGAATAGCCTCCGACGAAAGGCTTATGCTCAACCCCGACCTTATGGCTGGCAGTCGATCCGCCATGGTGGGCCACGCACTTGAAACACGCATTATTGCCGAAGACCCATCGCAAGGATTTCTACCATCGATCGGCAAAGTTCTCGGGTGGGCGGAAGCGAACGGAATCGGTATTCGCGTGGACACTGGTTTCAGCGAGGGGTCGGAGGTCAGCAGTTACTATGACTCCTTGCTTGCCAAACTGATCGTCCATGCCGAATCCAGGGATCGAGCAATCGCCAAGATGAAGTCCGCGCTGATGGATTTTCACGTACTTGGGGTCAAGACCAACATTGGCTATGCCCTTGACATCCTACAGAACTCTGCCTTCGCCTCAGGAGAATTCGACACGGGCTTTGTTTCGCGCGAAATGTCCCACTGGACGAATTCTGGCATTTTGCCTCCTGAACTAGCCGATCTTTGCGACAACGCCGGGCAGGGCCCAATAGAATTTCGACAATTGCCGCCATTGGTTGGGGCTTGGTCAGCGGCTGACGGATTCAGGTTGCATTAATCTAACTATTGATAGGGCTAGATACCTACAGACTTCCGATACTCTACGTACTGGATTTAAGCCCTCCAATGAGAGGGCGGGAGAAATCAAGGATATGTGGAAGACTCTGCCTTCATTGGCTGTTTCGCTTGCGGTCGGAATCGTGCTTTGCGTAGGGGCCCTCTCTTTGCTGGGCAGCATAGCGAATGCGCGACCCATGGCGGCTGGTCCCGGTTTGAATTCAGTCGCCCCGATCGCTTCGCGGGCACTTCAGCGGGCCGTAGATGCCGTCTCCGGCAAATCGCCCGCCTCAGAGACAACCGTGCGCTCAAGCATTGACCTGGTTAACAGGCAATTACGCGCCACCGACATCCGATCGGGTGGCGACTTCCTGAGCGCGGCGAAGATCGCGTCTAAAGGTACGACGCCTGAAGACGCCCTTCTGGCCCACGACCTAGCATCATGCGCACTCACAATGGGCGAGCGAGAGGCAAGGACAATCATTGCTACTTCGCTGGACCAGTACCTAGTGAGGACCGGACGGCAACAACGCTTCGGTACGCAGAAGGCAACTCCTCCCGACGGAAGTGTCACTAAGGGGATGCGTTTTATCATGGGAATCGAGAGTGGCCGAGAACGGCAATTGGGTGTTCCCAAAATCGCGGCGAAAGCTGATTCCACGATCTTGAACCTGGTTGTGACAGGTTAACCCTTTCTTAGGATCATGCCGGTCAATTGCCAATAACTGGCGATTAACCGGTATGATCCGGGAGAGTTTAAGGAGAAGCCATGGACGTTTTCGACCTCGTGGAGTATGCCCGCAAGCAGATTAAGCCTTTGAATCCAGACCGTTGGCAAGCCAAGTCGCATTCGGGCAAACCAATCAAAGTCGTCGGTCATTCTGTCGGAATTGACCTCTCACGCGGGCCCTGGCTCAAGTTCGTTATCGAAGAAGACGGGAAACAGCTGGAAGTACAGGGATATGAATCTTGGAACGGCTCTGACCGAATCAAGTTCGGCGCCAAGGGAAAGTTAAGGGAATGCGAGGAAGATCGCATTTTGTTTACTGGTGCAGTCAATCTCGCTGATAAGGCGGTGCAGCTCATTGTCCGCCTGACCTTTGAGCAAGGCGACGTGCCGTATGTGTACCGCTTCGAAGGGAAATCTGCCTGATGGAATTCGTGTCGGCTGGAGGCGATCAATTCTGATCGCCCCCCTTACATTCAACGGGACTACATGTTGGGATTGACGTCAGCCGTGCAAGTTCCGGGAACTCCATGCATGTCGCCGAAGTTCGGGGTCGTGCCGGGATGGCCGACGCATGCAACTTGCCGTTCCGTTGTCGGATAGTCCTTGATCCCGCATCTGTTCATCGTCGCCTGGGTGACGCGCAATTTCCAGTCATAGTAGTTCGGTCGCTGGCTGTAATAAAGGTAATTCGAGCATCCGGGCTGCACGGGACCGCCCGTTGGCATTCCGTTGTATCGACGCGCCTGAACGTGCCCGTCGATGTAACTGAATACGATCATTCCGTTATGCCGCGCAAGAACCTCCCATTTGAACCAGTAGTCCAGCCACCCACCGGTAGCCTCCTCCGTCCCATTCGTGGAAAGAAAGGCGCGCGGATGAATTGCGTCCGCATAAGCGATAGTTGAAGATGACTCCGGCACGCCGGACTCGGAAACCCCGGGCACCCTAGCATTCCCTAGCAGCAGTGTTTCACCGCTGACACCCGGGGTTGCCGAATAGTATCCAAACAACCCCATATTTGGGTTGTAGGCGTTATATCGAAACGTGCCTGCTGGAGTGCAACCGGAACATCGAGTCCGTACCTTTTCCATCAAACTACCGGTGTAATTGTTCGCCTGCCAGTTGCCTGTGACATCCTGACCACCTTTGCCCAAGGCATCACTCGGACAGCCCAGGACACCGGCATCCTTTCGATAAGGAAAAACCAGATCGTGGGAGAACCGTAAAATTCGACTCGGTCGCTCAAGGCTCCAACCAAACGGATATCCGCCATCGTAATCGGCTGCATACATAAGCGAGCCAACCGTAACTTGGCGGAGGTTGCTGATGCAGACTGTCTTCTTCGCAGCCTCTTTCGCTTGAGCAAAGATGGGGAAGAGAATGGCGGCTAGAATCGCGATAATCGCGATCACCACCAAGAGTTCGATAAGCGTAAATGCGCGCCGAGTTTGATTCATGTAGGACTCCAGATTTTCCTGAGACGACCGATCCTGGGAAATCTACTAGTAAGACCAGTATAAAACGCAACACCACTTTTGGCAAACTTCACCGGCGCCAAGCAATCAAGAAAGCGGCGACAAGGGCCGCCAGCAGAATCAAGCCCCATTTGATCCATGGAAGCGATCTTGGAATTGCCCGATCGTAGATCGAGGTTGAAGGTGGTTCGGCTCTGGCGGACGCTGCCCGTAGTTCAACCAGCAGCCGAACAGCTTCATGTTCCGGAATCGCCTTATCACTGTTCCAAACGAGTTTCAGCTTCTCCCATTCGTCCGCCGACATCTCGATGCGGATGGGATGGGACATCGACTACCTGCCTGGAATCCCGGGTTCAGTCAGCAAAGCCGGGTCAAGCGCCTTCCGAAGTGTTTCTTCGTCCAACAACCCCTTCTCTCGCACCACTTGGGGGATAGATTTCTTCTCCTTCAACGCCGTCTTGACAACATCCGAACCCGCTTGGTAACCGAGCAACGGGTTCAGGGCCGTTGCGAGCGACGGAGAGGTCTCGGCATAATGCCGGCAGGTCTCCTCATTTGCGATGATCCCTACCACGCAGTTGTCGGTGAAAGTTCTCAGGGTGTTCGTCAGAATCTGGATGGCAAATTGCGCGCTGAACGCCATGCCTGGCATCATCACATTGAGCTCCAGTTGTCCGGCCATAACGCAGTTGTCGATCGACTGACATTGCCCCAAAACCTGATAAAGAACGATGTTCAAGTTCTCCGCCATGGAGGGGTTGACCTTGCCCGGCATGATGGAGGAACCAGGCTGCACTGCCGGCAGTACGATCTCGGCGATCCCCGTCAGCGGACCCGAGCAGAGGATACGCAGGTCGTTGCTGATGCGCGTGAGTTCTTGACTGAAGATCCGCAGACCGGCGGCAAGGGAAGCCATCGCCAAATTGCTCTGCATAGCCTCGCGCATGTCAGGCGAATTGCGGAAATCGATGCCCGTCGCAGTCTTGAGGTTCTGAACGACCTTGGCGCGGTAATCGGGATGAGTGTTTAGCCCCGTACCCGCGGCAGATCCGCCAATTCCTAGTTCTTCCAGTTCGAATGCCGCCTCCCCAAGCCATCGTCGAGCCTTCTGGAGAGCGACTGCGTACGCGGTGAACTCTTGGCCGAGGCGAATCGGGACCGCATCTTGAAGATGGGTGCGGGCCGACTTCAAGATATGGTCAAACTCCCTGCCCTTGGCTTCTAAGGCGGCAATCAAGCCGTCTACAGCGGGGAAGAGGTCTTCCAGCATCAACCGCGACATGATGCGCATTGCGCTGGGGAAGGTGTCGTTCGTTGATTGACCGTAGTTAGGGTGATCATTGGGGTTGACACGACTGTATTCTCCCAGCGTTCCGCCGAGGATCTCCTCGGCACGATTGGCAAGGACCTCGTTGCAGTTCATATTGAAACTGGTGCCGGCTCCCATGTGGAAGACGTCAACAGGGAATTGGTCGCGGAGTCTTCCCCCCAGAATTTCGTCGGCGGCCTGGACGATTGCGTTGCCGATTTCCTTGTCGAGGAGTCCGAGTTCGGTATTGGCCTGGGTGCACGCCTTCTTCAACAGAATGTAGGCATCGATCATTTTGGGATGCTCGGTGAGCCCGCTTATCTGGAAGAGGTTTCGACTACGCTCCGCTTGCGATCCCCAATAGGCACCAATAGGCACCGGCACGTCGCCGAGCGAGTCTTTCTCGATTCGGAAGTCCATATCCGGAGTGTACCGAGGCTATCCGGAGCCCTTTAGATACTTTTCGGGAAGCTTCAGATCGCCCCCTTCAGGTTGCCAGAGAATCGTTGAGACCCACCAGCGCTTTCCGTCACCAACGAGTTGGATGGAGTTCACGCCGCGCATGAGCGGCTTTGCGTCGTCCGGCTTCGAACGTCCCTCGTAGGTGCTCCATGCGTGTACGACGCACCCAAAAGTCTCTGTTCGTCGGGCGATTTCTTTCTCAAAAAAGCCGCGATCCTCTAGGAAGGGACCAGAAGACTTTATGTAATCCTCTACCGTCATGCTTCTTCGTGCAACCTCGCCGTTCGGCCTTACGCCAATGGCGATCATGCGTGCATCGGGAGTAAACAGGGAGCGCATTCGATCCCAATCGCGCTTCTTCCCGGCCGGGCCAGAAATGACGTCATATACCGCTTTAATGAGGGCGTCAGGGGTGGAAACGTCGGATTGCTTTGCAGCGGATTCCTGGGACATGGCGAAATTGGAACCGACCAACATCAACGCAAAGTAGAGGGACTTCATAGCGGAACTACTTCGACGGGCTCGGCCAGGGTTCCTGCAAATGAGGGGCGGACGGCAGCCCGCCCCATAGCCGAGCTATTTGCGCGAAGAAGTCAGGCTGATGTCTGCGCCAGTCCATGCGAGTTCGTGTCGTGCCATTGCTTTTGACGCTTCGACCGGCTTACCCTCCGCTTCATAGGCCTTGGCGAGCCCGAACAACGCCCATCCGTTCTCCGGGTTGCTCTTAAGGTCCTCCAAATAGACCGTTTCCGCTTCGGCTGGCTTGCCTGCCTCCAATAGCACCGCTCCCAGTACCAACCGGGCAGAATGTGCCCAATACGCCGGCTCCATATAAGGATTCTCGTCTTCCCATGCCACTGCTTGCTTCAACAAGGCGATCGCAGATGAGTAATCCTTGGTCGCGGCGGCAAGCTCCCCCTTGAGGATGTTCATTGCGATTCCCATGAGTCGTTCGGCAGGGCACATGCCATCGAGCATGATGGCTTTCAACTTCGGATCCGAGCGCAGTCCTTCCAACGCCGTCGCTTCCTTCAAAGCTCCAGCTTGATCGCCCTTTCTTACCATAGCCATTCCGCGGGCGAAGTGCCAGACTCCACGGACGTAAATCGCTTCCTTTGCCGGCTCGGGTTCATTCAGAGCGTCCTCCCAGAGGCCAAACCTGGCGATTCCATATAGCGGGGAAGCATAAAGGTGCTGAAGAGACTCCATTCCAGGTTGCACCATCAGCTTCTGATCAATCCGGTTCGACATTTCACGAGCCGCCGCCATTGCCTCTTTCGACTTGCCTTGGAACGAACGTGCAAACCAGAGGAAGTGCCAGTTATGGGGGACATACATCAATGGATATATCCCCTGCCGTTGGCACTGCGCCAAGTAGTCGTCGTCAGCTTTGATCGCCAAAAGGTTGGATTTGGCGGCGTCCTCATACCGGCCGGTTCTCACGTAGATGTGGCCCGGCATGTGCACCAGGTGGCCAGCCGTCGGGGTCAGGTGTTGCAATCGATCGGCAGCGGCGGTTCCCCGGTAGGGATCGGGCGAAGCTTCGACCGCATGAATGTACAGGTGCAATGCCCCGGGGTTCATTGGATCGATTGTCATTGCCTTTTCAAGCAAGTCCAAGAATTCTTGAGTCCACGGTTGGGCAGAACCATCCTTTTTCCAGTAGTCCCAGGGGTGAAGGTTGAGTAGGGATTCGGCAGTTAAGGTGAGCACATCACTGTCATTTGGAAACTGCTTAGCAACCTCTCGCATTGCGCTGGCGTACGCCGTGTCAAAAGCCGATCTATCCTTGACCGGGTTAGGACCATATCGCTTTGTGAGCGCGTTGATAAGCGCCTTCTCACGCGGTGTCGAGTTGTGGGCTAGCTTGACCGCCGTCTGTAGCGCCGCCCACGCTTTTGGGACATTGGCATCGTCCATCGCGGCGTTTATATGCGGTCCGAGCGACAGAGCCTGGCCCCAATATGCCATTGCCAGTTCCTTGTCCCATTCCGCGGCATGGGTAAACGAGCGGTTTGCTTCCGCGTGGTTGAACGCATAGTTCAACACCAGTCCTTGGTTCACCAACTTCTGAGCGGTTCCGTTCTTGGTCGAGACCGGGAATACGTGGTTTCCCAAACCTTGGAGAATCGGCGCCCGGTTACCCGCCTTGCTGGTGTCGATGGGGCCGTGCGACATCTGGGCGGGCGCTACGGACATTCCGAACGCAACCAAAATGCATAGAAACGACATTTTCATGTTGCTATTCTTCGTGTCGAGAATCTTCGTAAAACACTCACTTTCGTCAGGGTTGGCGAGAGTCAAGTTACAATATCCCGATGGCACTTGACCTGAAGTCCTATTCAAGACAGAACTTGGAAGACGCCCGAGACCGTTACCTGGAAGACCTCGCGGCATTGCCCGACGCTGCATTCGACCAATCCCCCGGAGGGGCCGCAAGGAGTCCGGCCCATTTCACCTACGAGATTGTTTGTGTCAACCGGAGGCTTGCGACGCGACTTAGAGGCGAGGACCCTGGTCCATTCAATCCCACGCTATGGGAAACAACGCCGGATGAGTATCGGGTTTTGGCTCTCGCTTCCCAGGCATTCAGCAATTCGACCCAGGAATTCTTAGAAGCGCTGGAGTCCATTTCAATGGATGACATGGAACGGGATATCCCAACTCCAAGTGGGCAGACGACACCTTTTGACTTGTCAATGTTCTGCGCCATGCATATCAACTATCACGACGGCCAACTCAATTACATACAATCTCTCAATGGCGACGTTGACATCCACTGGACGGACTAGCTTCGACCGTTTCCGAAATATCTTGATATCGCCTGGCCAATCTGGGCAGTCGTGAGCGGGGAAGTCGTGACGTCGGTGACGTACTGCGCGGTTGAGAATCCTTGCGGGCGCCGCCGCTTAATGTCGAAAGTGAATCCAATGGTGTCAAGGCGGGCGAGCCACACCGGCTGGTCCTTGAGTTGCGGCAGAATCTGGTCCAGGGACTGGGATCCGCGATAACGGTCAAAGTCCTGAAAGCTGTAGTTAACATACGGATTATAGTTTCCGCTTTTGAGTTCAGCACCGTTCAGTGCGAGCATCCCATACTTAGAAGTTCGCGCGAGGAAAATCCGCGAAGCGAGTATTTCTTGAAGGGTGGGCGGCGCATCGATAGAATCGTCGTTCGCAGTGCGCTGCCGGCGTCTCTGGTGGGAGATAAAGCCGCGGAATTTGTTTTGAAGCTCTGGTGATAGATTCGCAAATGGGATGCCGCCGGCTTCAGCCTGTGTCACTTGCCCTGGCTTGAGTGCGCCGAAGACTTCGAGCATTTCGATGCTAATCGGATTCAGGCTGTCAAAGCCCGGCCTAACGATTCGTGCAAACTGGCGAGCGAATTGCAGCTGGTTGATGCTCATTTCCTTCCGAGCAGCTAAGAATTGCTCAAAGGAGAGCGCTCCCGGTTTCAGCGCCAAACCCATGAATTTCCCAAGTGCGATGCGATCGATTTGATTTTCCAGATACGCCTCGGGATTAGAACTGTATCCAAGCAGCCAATCACCTCGTTTGCGCAGGCCACCGCCCATATTTCCCGCAAGGCTGAGAACGTGCTCCCCGCTGATGAACCCGTTTTCCACGTTCACAAACCCATAAATGACTGAATTTAGGAGCGAGTCACCTAAGAAGGCGACGATGTTGAGATCCAGTTTTGAAGCGACATCCGCGGCAGGTTGGACCACAGTTAAGGCAAGAGGCTCGTTCCGGTAAGGATCTGCAATTCGTTTCATCAGTGGAACGTCGTACCGGATTTGAGTTCCAAGCTGAATCGCCTGACGCAGGTCTAAAAGTCGCTTTGGCAATTCCCCGAGTGAAACCTTGATCCCGGACGCCTTGGAGGGTGAAAAGTGCTCACCACCAGGATTTGTATAAACTCGGTCGCGTGGCAGAGTTTCGCCTACGGCGAACAGTTCTTCTGAACCGGAACGTATCACGGCGACAACTGTCCTACCCCAATTAGTGTTGGTAACTGTGATGCTGAAGCCGTCGGGCTTGGCATCCTGAATTGAAATCGCTTTGTTCAGCAAGTCCCAAGCGAATCCATCTCCAGTGTTCACCGCCACTTTCATCGCCGTGTCAAATACCTTGGACCAAGCCGTCTGTTCGTCGATGAACTTGTTGAGCACCTCCTGCGCCCTTCGTACACGCTCTGGCTCGAGGTTGCGCATGGTAATTA
>Ga0247822_10002983_pt1 | contig 10957 bp, 9 predicted proteins | sample 13C_Cellulose_Da_FD_192423 | JGI IMG/M metagenome (GOLD analysis project Ga0247822, IMG submission 192423) | Soil microbial communities from agricultural site in Penn Yan, New York, United States - 13C_Cellulose_Day30 | ecosystem: Environmental > Terrestrial > Soil > Agricultural land | place... | reverse complement strand
GAGCTTGCCCACGATCTCTCGATCCAGCTGGGTGTCGAGCTCGACCACGAGGAACCGTCCGGCGCACAGGATCCGGCGATCGACGCGCACGAGCTGCGCGGCGGTGCATATGGCCGTGTGCGCGCTTCGCCGGCGAGCGTGCGGCGACGCGGGGTCGAGGTCGTCGGCCTCGGCACGCAGATAGGGCTCGAGTGCATGCAGCCCCCACGACGGCCCGTCGCGGTCCCGCTGGGACTCGACCGTCGCGATAACCTCCCCACGATAGAGGATCTCCGTGTCAGTCAGCGTGACGACGGGCGCCGCGAACCAGGGCTCGACCCACGCGAACGGCGTGATTGGCTCGGCACCGATGCGGGGCGCGCGCCGAGTCGCATAGTCGGCGTACACCGCGATCGCGACGACGGCGACCGTGCTCGCGCACAGTGCGCGCAATCCCCACCTCGCGAGTCGACGCATGCGCGGATGACAGCAATCAGGTCGGGCGGTTGCAGATGGATGGAGGCTCACAGCGGGCGGGCGCGTCTTCGTGATACGCCAGACGGATGAGACCTCGATGGCTGCTCGCCCTCGTGCTCGCGGGTTGCTTCTCGTCGAAGAGCGGCGGCACGGCGGCTCCCTCGAACGCAGCGCCGCCGCCGGCGCCGATCGCACCGAAGCACGCGGAGCTCGCGCGCACGATCGCCGACCCGCTCGGGTTCTTGCCGGTCGACTCCGAGATCGTGTTGCACTTCGACGCCGCGCGGCTGCGCCGCAGCGCGATCTGGCGCCAGTACGAGCCGGCGATCGTGCAGGCGTTGAGCTCGGGGCTGCAGCGAGCCAAGGATCTGTGTGGGATCGATCCGATCGCGCAGCTCGCCACGATCCGGGTGGGCCTGAAGACGATCTCGAAGCGGCCGGACGGCGTGATGGTGGTGACGGGGCTCGACAACGGCAGGCTCCGTACGTGCATCGCCGCGAACGGGGCGACGGGCTCGAACTTCACCGCCGATGGTGACGTCGTCGTGGGCACCACCGATGACGGCCAGCCGGTCGCGCTGGAGCTCGTCGGTGCGTCGACGATCGTCTTCGTGCTCGGGCCCGGGACCGATCGCGCACGCCTCGACGAGGTCCTCCATTCGGGCTCGCCGCTGCGCGGCTCCGCGGCGTTCGGCGAGATCTTCAGCAGCATCAACACGCAGACGGCGCTGTGGTTCCTGGTCAACGGGCGCGCGGAGGCGTTCGATCAGGCGCGCGCGCTCGGCTTCACGTTCGGCTCGGCGTTCGGTTCGATCGGCGTGGTCGACGGCTTGTCCGCGAGCATGCGCGTTCGCGTCGACACGCCCGCAACCGCGACGCAGTGGTCGTCGACGTTCTCGTCGCAGGTCGGGCCGGCGAAGGCGTTCGTCGATCGGCTCGACATCTCCGCGGACGCGAACGACATCGTGATCGAGCTCGGCATGACCGACACGCAGATCACCACGCTGGTCGGCCTGCTCGGCGGGCTCGCAGGTTTCAACACGGCGGCCCCATTGCCATCCCCATCGCCATCACCGGCGCCCGTGGGAGGTGCGCCGTGAAGCGCGCTGTCGCCGCCCTGCTCGTCGCCGCATGCGGTGGAGGCGACGCGACGGGCGCGCCCGATGCGCCGCGAGGTGGTGATGCAGGGGCGGATGCCCTCCGGGATGGGGCGATCGACGCGAGACCGCCGCTGCTCGGCGTGGATTGCGCGGCCCCGTTGACCGCGCCGCCGGCCGCGCTCGCGCTCGACCCGTTCTACACGAAGTACCTCGACATCGCCGGGCTGCCGCTCATCAGCTCGAGCGTCGTGCGCGACGCGGCGTTCCCGGTCGCGTGCGACATCCTCGTGCACATGCTCGCGAAGCGGCCGGAGATCATCGGCACGCTCGCGCAGACGAAGATCCGCGTCGGGATCATGGCGGAGAGCGAGGTCACGACCGACATGCCCGAGCACAGCGACCTCGACGAGGCGTTCCCGGGCACCGACTGGGATACGCGGGCGCGCGGGCTCGGCGCGACCGCCGCGCGCCCGCTGTCGAGCGTCGGCGAGGAGAACTTGTTGCAGCTGCCGAGCGACGTCTACGCCGGCGAGAACATCCTCGTGCACGAGTTCGGGCACACGTTCTTCGACATGGGCGTCGCGCGAGGGCCGGGCGGCAGCGCGCGCCTGGCGGAGCTGACGTCGCTATACAACGCGGCGATCCAGGCCGGCACGTACGCGAACACGTACGCGGCGACCAACTACCAGGAGTACTGGGCCGAAGCGCTGCAGAGCTACTACGACGTGAACCTCGAGGCGGTCCCATCCAACGGCATCCACAACGCGATCGACACGCGGGTCGAGCTCCGCGCGGCGGATCCGGACCTCGTCGACTTCATCGAGCTGTACTTCGAGGACGACGCCTACCGGCCGTGAGCGCTACAGCAGCGTGCACGAGCCGCTGTTGAGCGGGCCGATCGGCCGCGGATCCTCGAAGCATTCGCCGCGCGCGTTGCCGGTGAGCTCCGGCAGGGGAGCGCCGGCGTTGCGCTCCGCGGCGTCGCGACAGATGAAATCCGGCAGCGCGGCATGTGGATCCCAGGCGTCGAGGGCATCCCCGTAGCCCGTGGCCCCGCCGACGACGCCGCCGGTCTCGGCGACGGGCAGCGTCGGCGCCGAGGCCGACGGGTCGTCGCTCGCGACCCACAGGTTGTTCGAGAACGTGAACGTCTCCGGCGCCGTGTCGGCGCCGATGTTCACCGCCGTCGACAGGGAGGCCGCGGTGAACACGAACGAGTTGTTGATCACGCGGCCGTTGCTCGACGGCTCGAACGTGTAGCCGTCCTGCGTCGCGGTCTCCTGCAGGATGCGCAGGTGCCAGCGCTGCTGTCCGCGCGCGAGGTTGTGGGCGGCGACGCAGTCCACGCAGCCGACGAACGCGAACGGCGTGCCCGACGTGTTCGTCGTGATGATGAAGTTGCTGAACGCGCGGATCCGGCGCGCCTCGGCGTTCGGCGCGCTCGTCGACAGCGACGGGCGGAACAGCGTCAGATCCGTCGATCCTCCGAGGTTGAACGCGCGCTGGCCTTCGATCGCGATGCGATTGCCACGGATGTCGATGTCCGTCGAGCCGCCCTTGGCCTGCACCGCCGTCGACATCGCGCCGTCGAACACGTTGTCCGCGATCACCGTGTGGTGGCAGCCGACGTGGTCGACGCCGGAGCCACCGGCGCCGCAGTCCTCGAAGTGCGAGTCGTAGACCCAGAGGTGGTTGAGGCCGGAGACCTTGAGACAGTCGTTGTTGCCGCCGGTGCCGATGTCGTGCACGAACACGCGCTCGACCGCGAGGTACTGGGCCGCGGTCTCGTCGTCGAACATGCCGCCGTCGTCGAGGTTGATGCCGTTCGCGGTCGCGCCGCTGACCTCGAGATCGTGGATGACGACGAAGTTCGCGCGCTGGAGCTGGATCGCGGTCGCGCCGCCGGAGATCACCGGCTTGGCCTGTCCGGGCTCGCCGCCGATCCAGATCGGCGCGTCGGCGGTGCCATGGAGCGCCGAGACGAACTGATCCGCCTCGTGCGTGCCGGGCCCGAGCCGGATCGCGGTCCCCGGCGTGGCCGCGGCCGCCGCTTGCTCGATGTTCTGGAACGGCGCGCCGCTCGATCCGTCGCCGCCGGGGGCCGCATTCGCCGCGACGTGCAGCACGCGCGTCGGCGTGAGGCCGTCCGCGAACGTGGCTGGCGGCGCGCACGTGGGGGGCGCCGCGTCGCCGCTGCTACTACCATCTCCGCCGCCGTTCCCGCCATCGCCGCCAACGGGTGTGTCGCCGCCACACGCCGCCAGAAGTACGAGCGCGATCCATCGCATGGCCGCATTCTAAGCGGATTCGCGCAGCGGTACGGCGACTGCACCGTACGTGACCATGAAGATCTTCGTGACCGGCGCCACGGGCGTGATCGGTCGGCGCGCCTTGCCTTTGCTGACCCGTAACCACGCGGTGACCGCCGGCGTGCGCGACGAGCACGCGCGCGCGCGTCTCACCGCGGCGGGGGTGCAGTGCGCGATCGTCGATCTGTTCGACCAGACCTCGCTCGAGCGCGCCATGCGGGGGCACGACGTCGTGATCAACCTGGCGACCCACATCCCGAACGCAGCGTGGAAGATCGTGCTGCGTCGCGCGTGGGCCGAGAACGATCGCATCCGCTCGGAGGGCGTGCGCAACCTGGTCGCCGCGGCGCGCACTTGCAGCGTCACGCGCTTCATCCAGGAGTCGTACGCTCCCGTGTATCCCGATCGCGGCGACGAGTGGATCGGCGAAGGCACGCCGCTCGCGCCGTCGAAGTACAACCGCACCGTCATCGACGCGGAGACCTCGGTGGAGAGCTTCGCGGACGGGCCCCGCACCGGTGTGGTGCTGCGATTTGCCGCGTTCTACGGCCCCGATGCGCTGCAGCTGCACGCGTTCATCCGCGGTGTCCGCCACGGGTGGGCGGCCTTCCCGGGCGGCGCCGAGAACTTCATCTCCTCCGTCTCTCACGACGACGCTGCCCGCGCGGTCGTCGCGGCCCTCGCGGTGCCGAGCGGTCCGTACAACGTCACCGACGACGAGCCGCTGCGCCGGGCGGACTACGTCGCCGCGCTCGCCGCCGCGCTCGGGGTGCCGACGCCGCGGTTTCTGCCGGCGTGGACGCGCTCGCTGTTCGGCCCCGCCGGGGACACCCTGGTGCGTTCGCAGCGGATCTCGAATCGCCGCCTTACCGAGGCGACCGGGTGGCTGCCGCACTACCCGAGCGTGCGCGAAGGCTTCGTGGCGACCGTGGCCGAGCTCGCCGCCGCCCAGCCACCCAAGCGGCACCTCGCCCCGTCGCGGCCATAGGCCTGTAATGGCCGACCGACCGCTGCGTCTCTCCATCGAACGCGCCGATGGCGCTCTGCAAAGGAAGCAACGACAAGAACACGAACCAGAACGACTGCCGCTGTCAGAACACTTCTTGTGGTTGCATCGCGAACCCCGCGCGCTGCACGTGTGGCGACAGCTGTGCCTGCAAGGGTGCCTGCACCTGCGCGAAAGGCTGCGACTGCGCGACCAAGAAGTAGCGACCCTCGGGGCTGCGCTCTGCTGCGGGAAGATTGTTACTTGATCACGAACGTCGTCGACATCGCGCCGACGTTGCCCGCGGCGTCGGCGACGCGGACGGCGAGTGTGTGCGTGCCGCGCGGCAGGCCAGCGGGCAGGGCGAGCGTGAGGTCCTCGGTCGCGTCGTCGAACAGGCCGTCCGTCGTCGCGCCGAGCTGCCACGGGCCGTCGTCGATCGAGTACGCCATCTCGGCGATCGTGTTGAGCGCATCGGTCGCGCGCGCGGTGGCCTTCGGATAGGCGACCTTAAGGTTCTCGATCGCCGGCCGCGTGTTGTCGATCGTGAACATGGTCGACGTCGCGGTCGAGGCCAGCGCGCGATCGGGCGAGTTGGCCGCCGCGTCGGAGCCGGTGATGCGCACGCGGTACCAGCCGTCGGGATAGGTTTCGGTGTTCCACTCCCACGTCGTGGCGGTGAGCGGGGCCTTGCCGGTGGAGATCGGGCGCCAGTTGGCCTCGCCGTCGCGGCGCGCCTCGAGGGTGTACGTGGTCTCGTCGCTGTCGGGGTTCTCGATCTTCCACTTCAGCTTGAGGAGCGGGCTGCGCGGCTTGGCCGCGGAGTCCTTGAGCGTGGGCAGCTTCTCGACGGTGGCGGGTTCGATCGTGATGTCGGAGACCGCGGTCGCCTGGTTCTGCGGCACGTAGTACGTCATCACGCGGCGCACGCGGGCGTCGTCGTCATCGAGCGCGACGCGGAACTGGAGGTAGCGGCCGGGTGGGCTCGCGACCTTGCCGCCGTCGTTGCCGCCGCCGAGCTTGCCGAGCCCCGACGGCGCGGCCCAGTCGCTCCAGCCCACGCCGGGCTTGGCGGTGTTGCCGCTGCGCGTCTCGACCTTCACCTTGCCCGACGCGTTCCAGGTGATCTTGCCGAACCGCGACACGGCCTTCGCGTCGAGCACGTCGCTCAGGTAGCGGGCCTGATCGGCGCGGCCGGTCGTGCGGTAGGCGGCCGCGGCGTCGTCGGTGGCGAACGCGACGCCGGTCTTGTCGACCCACACCTGCGAGACCGCGCGCTCGTCGACGTCGAACGCGGTGGCGACCGCGCCCTCGTTGTCGACGAGGTAGACGCGGCCCTTGTCGGCGGCGCCCGCGTAGACCGTGCCGTCGCCACCGACGGCGACCGAGGTGAAGTACGTCGCCGTCAGCGCGTGCAGCTGATCGAGCCGCCCGTCGGAGCCGATGCGGAACAGCGCGCCCTTGCCCTTCTTCGCGCCCTTGCGGCCGAGGTCGGTGACCGTCGGCGCATCCTTGTCGGCGCCGGGCTTGCTGCCGACGTCCGGCGCCTTCGCGGTCTGGCCCTTGAGGGTGGTCGGCTTCTCGGCGGCCTCGATCTGGCTCGCGGTCTTGCCCGTCGGCACCACCGCCTCGGCGAGGTCGTTCGCCGCGGCGACGACGCCATCGCGGTACGGCGCGAGCGACGAGATCTCGTTGCCCGCGAAGTCGGCCATCGCGCGCGCTTCGTTCTTGCTCGGGTCGTAGCGGAACACGACCGCGCGCTCGCTCGTGCCGAGCCACACCTTGCCGTCGCTCGTCGTGGTGAGCGCGGTGATGCGCTTGTCGTCGGTGTCGAACACTTCCTTCGCGGTGCCGCCGCTGATCGCGTACAGCTTGCCCGAGGGACCGGTGCCCGCGTAGAGGGTGTTGCCCGACGCGGCCAAGCTCCACACGGTCTCGACGTCGCTGGTCTTGCCCGTCTGGCCGAGCGTCACGCTCGCGGTGGCTTTGCCGCCCGCGACGTCGATCTTGTACAGCTTGTTGCCGGGCATCGTGCCGGCCCACACGGTGCCGTCCGAGGTCTGCGCGAGCGCGACCACCGCGATCGCGTTCGGGATCGACGCCACCTTCTTCGAGGTGTCGCCGCTCACGCGGTACACGGTGCCGTCGGCGTCGGAGCCGAGCAGCACGCTGCCGTCGGCGAGCCTCAGCGCCGACCACACGGCGTCACCTTCGAGCGCGGTGCGCTTGGTGTTCCAGCCCGCGCGCAGCTCGCCGGTCGAGGTGATGAACGCGTTCGACGCATCGCCCGCATCGAACTGCTGATAGGTCTCGACGGTCCACGTCGAGGTCACGACGGCGCTCGCCGGGAGCGCCAGCGCGGCGATCAGGCCCGCGCCCAACGCCAGGGGCAACGACACACGGATGGCTTTGTTCACGATCTCTCCCTCAAAAGCGACTAGCGAGCGCGCACGCGGACGAGCGTCGTCGCGGTGCCGTTGACGACGCGCTTGCTCGGCGCGACGGTGCGCACGAGCGGCTTGTAGGCCTGCGCGCGCTGCGTATGAGTCTGCGGGTGGAGCTTGTCCTGCACGCTCGGCGGTAGGTCGCGCACGACCTTGCCCTCGAACGCGACGCCCTCATCGGCGGGCAGCAGCGTCACCGCCCACACGTTGCCGGGCAGCAGCTTGCGGAACGCGGCGAGCAGCGAGGGCAGGTCGACGGGCGGCGCCGCGTCGAGCTTCGCGCTGTCACCCGCGGTGATCTCGAGCTGCACGATCGAGCCGGCGAGGTTCGCGGGCACGTCGACGGGCACGTCCTCGAGGACGTCCTTGCCGTCCCATGTCTGCATCAGCACCTTGAGCCAGTTGCGCTGGCCGGGCACGAGCTCGGGCGTCGCCAGCTTGATCTCCTTGATCTCGCCGTAGTTCGCCTCGAACCGGAGGTCGACCTTCATCTCGACGCGCTCGATCGCGACCGGCGCGTACGGGTTCAGCATCAGCGGCACCAGCACGCGGAGGCCGCGCACGCCGCCCATCACGCTCGAGGCGCCGTCGTTCGCGTGCATGTAGTCGACGAAGCTGATCGGCTGCTGACCCTTGATGCGCACCGTCGACTCGACACGCGCGGTGACGTCGTCGCGGTCCGGCAGGTAGTAGTTGATCGCGTTCATCAGCGCGGCGCCGGCCAGCGACGGCGTGAAGAACTTGTTGTTGAGCACCTCGACCTTGAACGAGCCGCTCTCGGTGTGCTTGCCCGCGGAGGTCGTGATCGAGATGTCGATCGGCACCGTCGGCGTGCGCAGCTCGGTGTCCGCCATGATCGCCGACTGGCGGTCCTGCACGAGCGAGCCGATCTCGTTCATCGCGGTGCCCATCACGAACGCGCTCTGCGCGGACGGGATGACGGTGTGCACGTACGCCGTCGAGACCGGCGCGTAGGTCTCGCCGGTCTGGAACATCGGGTGGCCGAACGCGAGGACCTTCGCACCCTCGACGAGCGACACCGTGCCGACCGCCGCCGCGGACATGTCGCCGCGGATCAGCTCGACGGCGATCGAGCCGCCGCCGATGAACTTCGTCGGCCCGTTCTCCACCTTGCCTCCGGTGCCCGCCGAGCCACCCGCGCGGACCGGCACGACGTTGCTCGCGGCGAACAGCCGCTCGAGCTGGCCGAACGCGGGCGCCGAGAATCCGGCGACCGACAGCGGCACCGAGGCGCTCATCGTCTGGTCACCGTCGACGGCGGCGGGCGCCGGGATGGGCGCGGGCAGCGGCGCCGAGAGCAACCAGCTCTTGCGCGCGGGGCCGAGCGCGTCGAGTGCGGCGGCGGCGTCCATGCGCGGCGTGAGGCGGCGCCAGTCGGACATCGTCGCCGCAGCCGGATAGACCATGCGCGGGCCGCCCTTCGTCGACGACTGCACGGTCGCGGCGCGCCGGTACGCGGCGCCGTCCTTCTTCATGTAGTCGATCGGCGTGCAGCCACCGAGCGCGACCTTGTTGAAGCGGAAGCCATACGAGAACGCGCAGACGAGCTTGTCGTCGATGTAGAGCGGGCTGCCCGACATGCCCTGCCAGAACCCCGACACCTGCAGCTTCGGATCGGCGGACTTGACGAGGATGATGTCCTGCTTGGGCAGGAAGTTCTTCACCACCGAGACCACCTCGAACGTGAAGCGCTCGGGGGTAGTCCCTGCGAACGTGGTCACTCCGTAGCCCGTCTGCCCGCGCTGCACCTTCGCGAGCGGGTAGATGTCGTTGCCCGCCGACGCGAGGGTCGGCGTCACGAGAGACGCCGCTGCGGCGACCCCAGCCGCGGCGCAAAGCCGCACGATTCCACGCATGTCGTGACAGCTTACTGGCCGGCTCTGCGATCTGCCAGTGCGGCCGTTCCGCGACACCTGTGTCAGGTTTTGCGTCGCTGACACCTGACAGTGGTGGACGTCCGTCATTTTCCGAGCGGCGGCAGATCCCCAACCTCCATGGAATTCCATGGTTTGCGCCGATGGTCGGACCTCGGCACAGCCACTGCACAAAGCGGCGGGCACGGAGGAACGAGCATGTCGAATTTCGTCGAGACCTGGAAGGGCATTGCCACGGCGCTGGGCCGCTCGGAGCGTTGGTGCCGGTACATGGCGCGGCGCGCGGGTGATCCGCTGCCGGTGTTCAAGGTCGGCGGGATCGTTCGCCTGAACAGCAATGACCTCGAGGATTGGTTGTCGCGGCAGCGCGAGCGGTCGATGCGGGTGTCGGCGCCTGCGGTGATCGCGCACGAGGACGTCGCGCTTCGGTTGATCGCGTGACGCGCGAGCGAGCGGGCGAGGTGGGCGTGCTATGAAGCGCCCCGCTTATGACACGCCCGCTCTCTGATCTGCGCGGACCTGTTCGCGCGCTGTTCTCGGATGTCGATGGGACGATGACGACGGGTGACCGCATCGAGGCGTCCACCTACGTGGCGCTCGAGCGGCTGGGAGAAGCGGGTGTTCCGGTGGTGCTGGTCACCGGTCGGCCCGCGGGCTTTGGCTACGCGTTCATGAAGATGACGCCCGCACTCGCGTGCGTCACCGAGAACGGTGGTGTCACGTTCGTGCGCGAGGGCCGCAAGATCCAGAAGATCTACGGCGTCCCTGCATCGAGCATCCCGGAGTGGCGGCGGCGCATGACGGACGCGGCGATCGAGGTCACCTCGAAAGTGCCCGGCGCGCGGCTGTCGTCGGACTCGAAGTATCGCGAGGTCGATCTCGCGATCGACTGGAACGAAGAGGTCTCGCTGTCCAAGGCGGACGCCGAGACGTGCGTGCGCATGCTGTCGAAGGCGGGGTTCCTCGCCTCGCGCTCGAGCGTGCACGTCAACTTCGGGCCGCCGCACTTCGACAAGCTGAGCGCGTGCATGACCGTGGTGCGCCAGGTCCTCGGCAGCGACGCCAACGACCTCTCGCAGTACGTCTACGTCGGCGACGCGCTCAACGACGCCCCGATGTTCAACGGCTTCCCGACGTCGGTCGGCGTGTCGAACATCAAGGCGTACTGGGACGAGCTCGCGTACAAGCCGGCGTATCTGACGGAGCGTCCCGAGGGCGCCGGTCTGCGCGAGGTGATCGATCACGTGATGGCGATCCGCTAAAACGTCGCCATGCATCGCATCTCGATCAGCTTCGCTTTCGTCGTTGCCGCGCTGACCGCCTGTGGTTCGAAGGCGCCCGCGTCGGAGACGCCGCCGACCCCGCCAGCGCCGAGCTGCGAGAGGTCGAGCCCGGAGACGCCCGCGCTCGACCTCTCGAAGCTCGGCCAGCCGTGCAGCGACAAGTGCGTCGCGCCGGCGACGTGCGAGCAGTACTCGGGGATCGCGGGGCCGAAGGGACCGCAGTTCACGAGCTGCGAGCTGCGCTGCGGTGATGCGAAGACGTGCCCCGACGGAACCAGGTGCGTGACCGTCGCCGATGGTCCCGGCGAAGTGTGCCGGCCGATCAGCGCGGACTGATCGTCGGCGGCCCCGCGATCCGCGCCCGCAGGTACGTGACCTCGCAGAACCCGCCGATGCCGGCGCGGCCGCTGCACAGGGTGGCCTTCGTCGGGGCGGCCGGATCGTCGACGTAGAACGCCTCCGCCTCGCACGCGTTCGCGTCGCCG
>Ga0247822_10002982_pt1 | contig 10958 bp, 7 predicted proteins | sample 13C_Cellulose_Da_FD_192423 | JGI IMG/M metagenome (GOLD analysis project Ga0247822, IMG submission 192423) | Soil microbial communities from agricultural site in Penn Yan, New York, United States - 13C_Cellulose_Day30 | ecosystem: Environmental > Terrestrial > Soil > Agricultural land | place... | reverse complement strand
CAGCCCAGCAGCCGGGACAGGGCCGCCTTCTCCGCCGCGTCCGCGCCCTCGAGGCACCGGGCCAGCCTGCGGCCCAGATCCGCCGTAGGCGCCTTCGTGCGCAGCGCGGACTGGACGATCCGCGTGCCGCCGAAGCGCTGCACCTGCGCCTCGTGGATCTCCACCAGCGCCACCGCCGCCACCCGCATCACCGCGTCATTGCCCCGCTGCAGCAGCCCCACCAGGGCAGGCACCGCCGCCTCCTGGCCGGTGCGGCCGAGCGCGCGCGTCGCCTCGGTGATGTAGAGGGGATCCGACAGCAGGCCGAGCAGCGGCGTCACCACGGAGGGATCCCCGGAGCGCCCCAGCACATCGATGGCGGGGAAGATGCGGAAGAAGTTGCCGCTGCCCAGCGCCGCCAACAGCGCGTCCACCGTGGCGCCACCGCCAATACGCCCGAGCGCCTCGATGGAGGCCACCGCGACGTTGTCATCCGGGTGGACTGTCAGCTTCGCCAGCAGCGGCACCGCGCGCCGGCTGCGGCGCCGGCCCAACACCTGCGCCACGTCGCAGACGACAGCGGGGATGGGATCCTCACCAAGCGCGATGATGCACTCATCCACCTCTCCGGTGGAGGCCACCAGCGCCTCCACGGCCGCGGCCAGCCGGGCCTCGTTGTCCCGGCGCTGGCGGAGCACCGCGCACAGCGGCGCCACCGCCGGAGTGCCCAGGCGTGCCAGCGCACCGATGACGGCCCGGCGCACCGCCCAGCTCGGCGTGTCCAGGTCCACGAGGAGGGCGTCCAGACTCGTGGCCCCCCGGCGCGCGAGCGCCTCCACCGCCTCCACACGAACACGGTCCTCCGCGGACAGAGACAACGGATGACTGACAGCTCTCACGCCTGCTCCCTTGGGCGGATCGGTTTGCCTTCTGGCATCCACGAGCCCGCCAACAATGTACTCAGCCGCGTGAGTTGCTCGGCCTGCTCGCCCTGCATCCGTGAGAGCTGCGTGAGCCGCGCCGTCACCTCTCGCACCTCCCCCGCGGTGTTGGCCGTGCCGCGCGCCTGCTGCGCCGTGGTGCTGGAGATCTCCCGGGACTTGGCGCGCATGTCCTCCACCGCGCGGGCGATCTGCTCGCTCATGGCCGCCTGCTCCGCCGAAGCGCGGGCCACCACGGCCACGCTGTTCACCTGGCGGGTGGAGGCGCTGGTGATGGAGGCGAGGGCCTCGGTCTGCTCATCCAGCGCGCGCGCGGTCTGCTTCGCCACGCGCCGCACCTCCTCGCCCCCCCGCGCCAGCAAGGCGAGCGCCTGGCTCTGCTCCTCGGTGGCGCGTGTCACCTCCGTGGCCAGCTTCGCCACCTGCCGCGCGGCCACCTCGCTCTGCCGCACCGCCTTGCCTTGCTCGGCCACGGCCTTGGACACAAGGGATGCCTGCTTGCGTGTGTCATCCATGGCCTTGGCCACCTCCACGGCGCCCTTGGCCTGCTCCGACAGCCCAGCGAGGGTGCGCTGGGTCATGGAGGCCATGTCCTGCGCGAGCGTGCCCACGCTGGCCACCTCCTTGGTCTGCGCCACCATCGCCGTGCTCACCTGCTGCACCAGCGTGCGCATCTGCACGGCCGTCTTCGCCAGCTCTCCGGACGCGAGGGCCTGCTCCTGCACCGCCTTGGACACCTGCTCCGCGGACGCGGCGAGCTGCCCGTTGGAGCGCACCGCGTCCCGCAGCGCGCGCGCCTGATCCACCGTGGCCTGCGTCGTCTGCTTGGCCATGCGGCGCATCTCCGCCGCGCTCTGCGCCAGGGCCTGCGCTGCCTGGGCCTGCTCCACGGCCGAGGTGGCGATGAGACGGCCCTGCTCGCTCAACCGCGTCGTCGTCTGCGAGACAGCCTGCACCGCCTGCACCTGCTCGGACGTGGCGCGGGACACCTCGCGCACCGTCGTCCCCAGCTCATCCACGCCCTTGAGGATGGAGCCGAGCGCGCGCTCCGCGTCCGCCGCGAATGAGGCCCCCTCATCCGCCGCGCGCACTCCGTCTCCCGTGGCCGCCGCCGCCTCGCGAGCGGTGTTCTGCAGCCCCCGGACGATCTTCGCCACATCCGCGCTGGCCGCCGCCGCCCGGTCCGCCAGCGCGCGGATCTCCTCGGCCACCACCGCGAAGCCGCGCCCGTGCTCGCCCGCTCGCGCCGCCTCGATGCTGGCGTTGAGCGAGAGCAGGTTGGTGCGGTCCGCGATCAGGTTGATCGTCTGGACGATGTCGCCGATCTCCTCGGCGCGCCGGCCCATCTCCTTCATGACAGAGGAGGACTCGGTGATCGACTGGCGGATACGGGCGAAGCCCGAGATGGAGCGGGCCACGGTGGCACCGCCCTCGCGCGCGGTGGTGCTGACGCGCTCACCGGTGGCGCGGGCCTCCTCGGCCATCTGGGCGATGCGCCGCGAGGAGGACTCGAGCTGCGCGGAGGCCGTGGCGCTGGTAACAGCCAGCGTGTTGACCTGCTCGGCGCCACGGGCCACCGTCTGCGCGGAGCGGGCCAGTTGCTCGATGGTGGCGGCGTTGGCATCCACGGTCGCGGCGTTCTTCTCCGCGGTGGCGGCCACCTCCTCCACGCTGGCGGCCACCTCCGTCACCGTGGAGGCGGTGGCGGCGGTGGATGTCTCCAGCGTCCGGGCGTGCTCGGCCACTGCCCGCACCGAGCGGGCCACTTCCTCGCTGGTGGCGGCCACCTCCTCCACGCTGGCGGCCATGCTGGTGGCGTCCCTGGACACCTCGCCCAGCGCCCGGCCGATCCCCACCACGGCTGTCGTCACGGCCGCCACGCGCTCGCCCACTCCCTGAGCATCCGCCGACAGCCGGGAGATGCCCTTGGACATCTGCTCCATGGTGGCGGCCACCTCCTCCGTGGCGGAGGCACTGGCCTGGTTGCGTGCCACCACATCCGTCACGGCAGCGTTCATCTGCGTCAGGCCCGCCAGCAGCTCCTCGCTGGAGGCGGCCAGATCCTCCGCGCTGGCGCTCACGCCCTTGATGGAGCGAGAGGTCTCCTCGAGCGTGGCCGCGGTGTTGTCCGCCGAGGTGGACAGCGCGGCGGCGTCCTTGCGCACCCCGGTGATCGAGACAGAGATCTCCTGCAGCGTCCCGGCCGTCTGCTCGGCCTCCTGCTGCAAGCTCTTGGCGGACTCGCTCACGTTGCGCTGCGAGCGGACCAGCGCCTGCACGGAGGCGGCCGTCTCCTCCACGCTGGCGGCCACGGACTCGATCGAGGAGCGCACCTGCTCGCTGGCGGCGGCCTGCTCGTTGCCGCTGGCCACCAGCCGCGCGGCGAGCTGCTCCACCGTCTGCACCACGCCAGAGCTCTCCCGCATCGAGCGGGACGCACTCTCGATGAGCGCGCGCGCGTCCTCCGCCTGCGTCCCACCCGCGTTCTCAGCCGCCATGAGCCTTCTCCTCCCCGATGACACGGGAAAAATCGATGAGCATCACCAACCGCGGTCCCACCTGGGCCACGGCCTTCACAAACCCCTGGGCCTGCTCCGCCACCATCGGGGGCGGCGGCTGCAGCTGCTCGGGCGCCAGCTTCATCACCTCGCGCGCGCTGTCCACCAGCAGCCCGACGGTGCGCGAGCCGAGCTGGCCCACCACCACGCGTGAGTCCAGCGTCCGGTCCACCGGAGGCAGCCCGAAGCGCGCCCGCGCATCCACCACCGGCACCACGCGTCCGCGCACCTGCATCAGCCCCGCCACGTGCGTGGGCGCTCCTGGCACCGGCGTGGCGCTGGTGAAGGACTCCATCTGCATCACTTCGGAGGCCGGGATGGCGTACTCCGCCCCCGCAACCTTGAACACGACATGCAGCGTGCTCATGCCACTCCCCCTTTCTGGGGTACGTACTCCATCCGGGAAGCGCCGCTGCGGGCCGCGCCAAGCGAGGGAAGATCCAGCACCAGGGTGGGCTGCCCATCCCCCAGGTCCGTGGCGCCGGCCACGCCTGGCACCTGGACGAGCGGATCCTCGAGGGTCCGGAGGACTATCTCCTGCTGCCCCAGGAGCTTGTCCACGGCGAAGGCTACGGGGGTGCCGCGCTGCCGAACGACGAACGCCTTGGGCCCAGGCCCTTCACGTCCCGACTCCCGCTGTAGCAGCCGCTCCAGCGGCACGAGCGGAACCGCCTGGCCCCGGCGCTCCACCAGCGCCACGCCGCCGTTGGCGAGACTGGGCGGACGGACGAGGCTCGCGGCATCCACCTCGATGATCTCCACCGCGCTCACGGCGACGGCGTAGCGGAGGGCGGCGCACTCGAAGACGAAGGCATCGACGATGGTGATGGTGAGGGGCACGCCCAGGGAGAACGTCGTCCCCTGGCCAGGCTTCGTGTCCAGGCTCAGCTCACCGCCGAGCTGGTCCACGGTGATGCGCTTGACGATGTCCATGCCCATGCCGCGCCCGCTGGTGGCGCTGGCGGACACACGCGTCGAGAGGCCGGGGCGGCACAGCAGCTCCAGCAGCTCGGTGGAGGAGGCCGGAACGGGCACTCCAGCGCGCGCGGCCGCGGCCGCGGCATCCACCCCGCGTCCATCATCGCTCACGGTCAGCTCGAGCCTCGCGCTGGAGCGTGCGTGGCAGGCCAGGCGCACCACCCCTTCCTCGGGCTTGCCAGCGGCGCGGCGCTCCTGGGGGCTCTCCAGGGCGTGATCGACCGCGTTGCGCACCAGGTGGACGATCGCGGGCAGCAGCCGGTCCGCTACGGCCTTGTCCAGCTCCGCCTCCCCCACGTCCAGCTCGAGCCGCACGAGCTTGCCCGTGGAGCGGCGCAGGCCCCGGATGAGCAGCGGGAGCCGATCCAGCACATCCCTGACCCGCACCATGCGCAGGTGGAGGATGGAGGCGCGCAGATCTCTCAGCTGGCGAGCGTTCTCGTGAAGCACCTGGACCAGCTCGCGCGTCTGAACACCGGCATCGGTGAGCTCTTTCACCGCGCGGGCCAGCTTCGAGCGGCTGACGACGAGCGCGGCCAGCCTCTCCAGCGCATCGTCCAGGCGCGTCACCTCCACGCGCAGCACGTTGCTGCGGCGAGGCTCCACGACAGCCCCCTCTTCGTTGGGCGCGAGTGGCTCGGCGAGGAGGTCCGAGATGGGCGTGGTCTCGGGCAGGGAAGGCTCAACGATTGACTGCACCGTGGCGGGAGGCCCCCCTACCGCCTCGAGCAGCACCGAGTCCTCCGCGCCCGTGAGGAGCAGCAGCGCGAAGGTGAGATTGCCACCGCCGGGCGTGGCACCGGCCATGGGAACCACCTTGACGATCTCCGCGAGGTGGCCGACGCGCTCACGCACGGTGTTGATGGTGAGCCCCTGGGCGGCCCGCTCTGCGGAGGGCACGTAGTCCATCCGAAGCGCCCGCCGCCCGGACGCAATGCCCGCGAGGAGCTGCTCTTGATCGGACGCGGAGAGCTTCGTGGCGAGTGCGGGCTCCAGCTGGAGCATGGCAGAGGTGCCCTGCTGGCCGGGATGTCCCCGGCCTGTCCCCTCCAGCGCCTCCAGCCGCTCCAGCAACTCTCTGGGTGCCTCGGAGACATGCGCACCCGTGGCGAGCTGGCGGACCCGCTGCTCGATGGCCCTCAAGCCCTCCATCATCGGCTCGACGCTGGCCTCGGGGAGCCGCCCGCCTGCCTGGTCCGCGTGGCGCAGCGCCGTCTCCATCCAGTGCGCGATGGAGACGATGGGCTCCACATCGACCATCGCCGACAGGCCCTTGATGGTGTGCAGGGCCCGGAACAGCTCACGCACGGTGCGCGGGCTGGCCGAGCGCTGCCGTGCGGCAGTCTCCAGCGCGAGGAGCTGGGCATTCGCGGCGCTGAGCAGCTCCTCCACCTCGGTGAGGTAGGCGGGGAGGAAGTCCGCCAGATCGACGCTCACCCTGGCCCCCGCTCGAGCAGCGCTCTCACCTCGGTGAGGATCGCCTCAGGGGTAAAGGGCTTGGTCATGAAGCGATTGGCCCCGGCCTGAAGTGCCCGGGCGCGCGAGGCCTCATCCCCCCGCGTGGTGACGATGACGATGGGCAGCTGGCGCAGCGTGTCCTGGCCGCGCACGAACTCGACCACCTCGATGCCGCCAATGTCAGGCATGTTCAGGTCGAGGATGATGAGATCATAGGGCTTGAGCGACAGCCGCTCGATGGCCTCCAGGCCGCTGGAGGCATGCGTGAAGGCGAGGCCTGGGTAGGGGCGGAGGCACGCCACCACCATGTCCCGCATCACCTTGCTGTCATCGACGACGAGTACTTCGGGCATGAACGTCCTCTCGCAACGGCTGCCAACCCTAGAGGGATTCCAACGGGGAGAAAGGATCTCCGGGCTCAAGGTGCCATGGCATCGCCCACTGGGCGACATTCCGTGAAGGGACCCTGTACAAGGATGTAGCGAAGGGGCCGTCTTCCTGGCCACGAATCCCGCCTGCCCGGAATCTGAGCAGCCGTGCGACCACCTGCCTATCGGCCCCCGGGACAGCGCAGTGAAGTCCGAGAGACACCTCCGAAGGGAGGCCTTGCAGCCCGCTGATCCTGCTTTACGTCAAAAGAGACGGCGGCGAGTCCCCGTGACTTCGCCGCATGGGCGAAGAAGGAGGAAATGTCATGGCTGATCTACCTGTCCGTCGTAGTGGGAGTGGCGGCATCCAGAGAAACCGCGAGTGGGATCCCTTCCAGCGAATGCAGGAGCTGATGAACTGGGATCCATTCGAGGTGATGAACCAGTGGTTGACCGGTGCGGGACGTGAGGGTGGGCTCACCTTCGTGCCGTCGTTCGAGGTGAAGGAGACGAAGGATGCCTTCATCTTCAAGGCGGACCTGCCGGGCGTGGACGAGAAGGACCTGGAGATCACGCTCACGGGCGACCGCATCACGGTGAGCGGCAAGCGTGAGAGTGAGAAGCGTGAGGAGAGCGACCGCTTCTACGCCTATGAGCGCAGCTACGGCTCGTTCAGCCGCGCGTTCACCTTGCCGGAGGGCGTGAACCCGGATGCCGTGAACGCCGAGCTGAAGAACGGCGTGCTGACGCTCAAGCTGCCCAAGCGGCCCGAGGTGCAGCCCAAGCGCATCACGGTGGGTGCCACCGGAGAGAAGAAGGACCAGGTGAAGGCCTGAGGCTCCGGGCCCTGAACCTGCGGCGCGCTCGTGCTCCTGACGTCCCGCCCGGGGACGAGGGGTGCGAGCGCGCTCACGCCTGCGCGGGCGCGAGGCTTGAAGCCGCGGCTCCCATGCGAGGCAGATGAACACGGAAGGTAGCGCCCTGGCCCGGCACACTGTCGACCGTCACCAACCCGCCGTGGGCCTCGACGATGCGGCGCACCCTGTACAGCCCCAGCCCCAGCCCCCCATAGTTCCTCGCCGAGACGGCGCGCTCGAAGCGCTGGAACAGGCCCTCCATCCGCTCGGGCGCGATGCCGATGCCGTGGTCGCGCACCAGCAGCACCGCTGTGTCCGGCTGACACTCGAGCACCACCTCCACCGGCTTGCCCGGCCCGAACTTCATCGCGTTGGCCAACAGGTGCCTCACCGCCTGCGTCATGCGCACGCGGTCCCACCGCCCCAGCGTGCTCGGCAGGCGGTCGAGCACCAGATGGCAGCCCATGCGCGCCGCCTCCTGCTCCGAGCGGGCCGCCGCCTCACGCACCACCGAGGCCAGATCCACTTCCTCCAGCTCCAGCCGCGGCGCGTGGCTGTGGAGCTGGGACACATCCAGCAGCGTGTCCACCAGGCTGGCCAGCCGCTCCACCTGCCGATCCGCGGATGTCAGCGCCTGGGTGAGCCGCTCCGCGGACCAGGGCCTGTCCACCTGGAGCGTCGAGCACACCCCCTGGAGCCTCAGCCGCAGCGCTGTCAGCGGGGTGCGCAGCTCATGCGCCGCCACACTGAGGAACTCGTCGCGCGTGCGCACCGCCTCCTGCGTCTCTCGCAGCAGGCGGAGGCGCTCGGTGACGTCATCGATGATGCCCGCCATGCGCACCGGCCGCCCCGCCAGATCACGCTGGGCCCGCCCGCGGCTCACGCACGAGAGGTAAACGCCCTCGGCATGACGCAGCCGGAAGGAGACGTCATACGGCGTGCCGTGCTCCAGGTGCGAGGACAGGGCGTTCACCACCGCGTCCCGATCCTCCGGGTGCAGCCGCTCCACGAAGGCCTCGTAGGTTCCTCCGAAGTCCTCCGGCAGCAGGCCCAGCATCTCCAGCAGGCGCGGGCTGCACCAGAACGAGCGGCGGCGCAGATCCCAGTCCCACACCCCATCGAAGGAGCCCGCGACGATGAGCCGGTACCGCTCCTCGCTCTCGCTCACGGCGCGCTCGGCCTGTGTGAGCAGCCCTACCTGCCGCTCCAGGCGCCGCACCATGCCGTGCAGGTGCTCCTCAACCGAGGGGCTCTGCTCCACGGCCGCGGAGGCGGAGCCCCCATGCCGCAGCTCCCTCAGGAGCGCGCCGAGGATCTCGTCCCCCTCCTGGGTGCGGCGGACGAAGCCGTTGGCGCCCACGTTCTGGGCCATGCGCAGATCCAGCTCGTCCGGCGCCCCAATGTGCGTGAGGAGCATGGGCACGTGGGACAGCCGCGGCTCCTTTCGCAACGCCAGACACAGCCGGAAGCCATCCAGGCCCGGCATCAGTACATCCGCGAGCACCGCATCCGGCCGCCGCCGCCGGGCTACCTCCAGAGCAGCGAGCCCGTCATGAGCCATCACCACGTTGAAGCGGAAGGGCGCCAGGTGCAGCAGCAGGAGCTTGCGTGAGACGGGATCATCGTCGGCGACGAGGACGGTGGGGTGGTACGCCGCCTCGGGAGATGAGGCCTCGGGAGGCAGCACCGCGCGCACCGCATCCACCAAGCCACCGAGCGACAGGGGGTACCCCCGGAAGACGGCGCGGACCTGCTGCCGCATCAGCCATTCCTGCTCGGCCGCCGAGGCAATCACCAGCAGGGGCACGCCCAGGGTCTCCAGCGCACGCCTGGGCGCATCCTCCGAGGCCAGACCCTCCAGCGGAGTACTCGCCTCCAGCACAATGGCATCCGGCCGCGGCCCCCAGGGGGTGATGGCCGCGACGGTCTCAGCCTCATGCACCTGCCAGCCCTGGCTCTCCAGCGCGAGCGTCTGGAGAGCCCGAACATGGGGGGAGCCCGAGATAAGGAGGATGAGGGGCTTCGTCACGGTGCACGAGCGGGTTGCAAGAGCTGGGGGGCGAGCTCCTCCTCCTGGATTGGAGGAAGCTCGCAGTCTCGGCATCGCAAACGCCGAGTCAAGACACGTTTCCGCCCTATGTTGAAAGTTGCATTTCAAAACGCACACCGGGCCGAGGCCGAACCGCTGCTTCGCTCGATCCTGGACTGAGCGGGCCCGGGGTGGATTTTGAGGGGCTCGCCTCCCTGGAGCCTCCGGACGCTGGCAATATGGCGATCCTCACCGCGCCCGCCATGGCCGGGTGGCGCACCCCGAGGAACTCCCTGTGAAGAGCACCTGTCTCCCGACGACAGCGCTGATGCTTGCGCTGGGGCTGGCCCTCGCCGGGTGCCCAGAGGGTGGCCCGACCGAGCCGGACCCCTCCCTGCGCCTGGAGCTGGGCACAGGGCAGCAGTTCACCCCGCTGGCCGATGGGGAGACGCTGTTGCTCCAGCGAGGCTGCCAGGGCGGCCAGCACATCTTCGTGTCGCTGCGCGCGTGGGGCCTCCCGCCCGACCCCGTCATGCTGGATCTGTCCCTGACGCGCCCCGAGGATGGGCAGCGGGTGGCCCCGCCCTTCCGGGTGCGCTTCCTCTTCGCGCAGGCCACGGGCGATGCTCCTGATGAGGTGACGGGTCTGGTGTTTCTGCTGACTCAGCCCGACCAGGCCGTGGGCCGGACCGTGCGCCTGACAGCGTCTGTGGAGACCGACGCCGGGCAGAGCGCGGAGGACTCACACACGGGTCCCCTCCAGTGGGGGCCCTCTGCCTGCCCGTGAGTGTCGCGGAGTGACGCGGCTCCCGCGCCAGGGAGCACAAGCCCTTCAGCTTTTCCTTCAGAGGAGATGAGTCATGCGGAAGTGTTCCTTCGCTGCGCTGCTGCCCTTGCTGGGAGCCCTGATGACCGGTTGCGGGGGCAACCTGCCACCGCCGCCGCCCGAGCCACAGTGGTCCGTCGTGGCGCGCGATCGCACCGAGGCGCTGCTGGCGATCACGGGCCGCTCACGCTCCGATGTGTGGGCGGTGGGGGCGGACAGAGGCCAGGGGCCGCTGGTGCTGCACTACGACGGCACGCGGTGGCAGGAGCAGGCGACGGGACACCGCGGCGATCTGTGGTGGGTGCACGCCTTCGAGCAGGGACCGGTGCTGATGGCGGGAGCGAACGCCACCGTGCTGCGCTACGAGAACGGACAGTTCACCCGGATGAAGACACCGGGGCTGGCACGGCACACCCTCTACGGCATCTGGGGTGCCCGGCCGGACGACGTGTACGCGGTGGGCAGCGTGTCGGGCCGCGGCGGCTTCATCTGGCACTACGACGGGAGCGCGTGGCGGGAGGTGCCGCTGCCCCATGCGAGCATGCCGCGCACGCCGGATGGAGACATCCCCGGCCTCTTCAAGGTGTGGGGTACGGGCAAGGGAGACGTGTACGCGGTAGGAGCGCTGGGCACGGTGCTGCGCTCGCGCGGTGGCGGTGCCTTCGAGTCTCTGCCCACGGGCACCACGAGCCGGCTGTTCACCGTGCATGGCGCGGGGGACAAGGTGGTGGTGGTCGGCGGCGAGGGCCAGGGAGAGATCCTCGAGCTGAATGCCTCCGGGCAGCTCGAGCCCCACACGCCGGACGGGTGCCCGCTGCTGCAGGGGGTGTCCATCTCACCGGACGGCAGCGGCTGGGCCACGGGCTCGCGAGGCGAGGTGTACCGGCGCACGAAGGCTGGCGGCTGGGAGCGCGCGGAGCTGGGGCAGCCGCTCAACGTGGAGTCGCTGCATGCCGCCTGGGTG
>Ga0247822_10002981_pt1 | contig 10960 bp, 9 predicted proteins | sample 13C_Cellulose_Da_FD_192423 | JGI IMG/M metagenome (GOLD analysis project Ga0247822, IMG submission 192423) | Soil microbial communities from agricultural site in Penn Yan, New York, United States - 13C_Cellulose_Day30 | ecosystem: Environmental > Terrestrial > Soil > Agricultural land | place... | reverse complement strand
GGAATTATATAACGAACTGCCGAGGAGTACTGTGATAGAGAAGTATTGTGACAGAGGAGTACTGCGATAGAGAAGTACTGTGATAGAGAAGTATTGTGACAGAGAAGTACTGCGATAGAGAAGTACTATGACAGAGAAGTACTATGACAGAGGAGTGCTATGACAGAGGAGTGCTGTGATTGAGGAGTCATACAACGAGCTGTAGAAAACCTGTATAATAAACAGAATGTCACAGGATGAACTAAAGCGAAGTTGCATAGCAAACTGCTGGGAGTTGTTTAAACAGGCTAGTGAATTATTTGAATCTAGCCACGTCTGTTTTACCGAACCCCACATCGTTTGCCAAACGTCTCTCGCAGTTTCCGGTCACAAAAGTTGTAAACAACTCTTAAAGAAGCTGAATAGAAATAGTATAGGCACCGGTTGTATGCATGCAGCTACAAAGTAATGCGGTTTGATGTCTGAGAACACCTTGCAGTAAGGGATGATTAGTGGGGTTGGATATTTCCTCTTATTTGAAACTTCGTTTTAATCAAATTTATAACCACAAAAACTTCTCTTATGACAGAATCGAAAAAGGGCAAGGCCTCATCCATCAAGTTCAATCTCAAGGTGGATGCCGTCGTTGACGGAGACAAAGTTTCAAAGATCACCTTCAACATGGATTTGAATCCTGACAACAGAATACTGGCAATCGGTGAATATCTAAGCTCTCGTCCCGGACTGGCAGCGATATTCAAGGACCTTGATCGTATTCTAAATGAGATTGAACGACGTACGAAGATCTACAGCGGCATGGTTACCATCACCCCACCTAACGACGCCAAATGGAACCGTAAGTATGAAGAAAATCTCAAGCCTACTTTTGGTAAAATTGATTCCATCGACTACCGCCACGAAAGTCCCGGAGCTGCCAACGTCAGCTATGTAAGACGCTACAATGGCGATCTCGAGCCTCCGAACATATAGTTTTTCCGTCGCACAAAATAAAAGATTGCTCCCAGCGCGAGTAACGTGGTGGCCAGCACCAGGTACAGGATTGGTTTTCGCTGATCTCTTTCAAACACCTGGTGCAGGCTTCCGTAGGCGATTAATGGAGCCCAGATCTTCGGGTCAGCAGTGATCTCATCAGCGTTTTCAAGATAGCTGAGTTTTGCTGCGCGCAAGGCGTCATCTATTGGAGTACCTTTCAGCAATTCCTTATAGAAGTCGTCCATTAAATTAATTGATGCCCTGTCGTTGACTTTCCACAAACTCATGAGTGTGTTTTCGCAACCGGCTGATGTGAACGCGCTCGCCATGCTGATCATTCCTTCGCCGCGGTAATCCTTCCCAAGCCCTGACTCGCAGGCGCTCAGTACAGCCATCAGCGCCTTCAGTTTCATGCTATACAATTCATAGGCGTGAAAAATACCATCGTCGATCGTATCGTATCGCGACCTGAAAAAAAGACTTGCAGAAAAACCACTTACCCTATCGGCGCGGCCGTGAATCGCCAGATGAACAATATCATAACCCGGAGCAAGCGCTTTGAAGTTTGATTCGGTTGCTTCGCGATCGCGCAGAAATCTTCCGCCTTTGAACCGGGAAGAAAGTGCGTCGAGTTCTTTTTCGGCACCTTCAATTTCTTCGAGGTTCAGCATATTGTCGTCAGGGGCGCGTTCAGGCTGCCCTCCGGTGAATCCGACAGCCAGTATGGTTGGACGTTTCACTGTCTTCTGAGCTTCTTTATGGAGCATCGCAGCAGAATACGCATATCCGACAGGATGACGCTTCAGTAAATATTCAAGTCCGCGGTAGTTGACAATTGTTTTCTCTGGTACACGCGTCACGAGAATTTCATATGGGACCTGGGCAACAGGACCGTCGGGAATTACCTGAAGTGAGGAGCCTTCCATCAACGGATCAAATGGTTCTACCAACACCTGATACAACCCATGGGCTGCTGTTACGAACGATTGAAAGACTGCCGCGTTGGCAGCGGAATGTTCTCCATGAAGATGATCTACGAGTTTGTTGATTACCCTACCTATGCTGTCGCTCTTGCCGATGCGCTGAAAAATTACGCTATCGCCCGAGATCCCCATGCCATAAAGCCATTCATTGCCCCAGAAATATTCCAAGATAACACGCGTGCTTCCTTTCAACATATCCTTTACATCGGAGAGCGATGTAAGGCCTTGTGAATATTTCGTATTGAAGTAGCCAGGGAATTTTTGTTCGATCGCGCCTCGGCATTCCTGTAGCTGGCGATCGAGCGTGACCAGTTGCTCACGCAGTTCGGTAATTTTTATTTGTTGGTCGACGTTGGGCGTCAAATCGCTGATCCGATTCTCGGTCATGAGGATCTCTGTTTTTAACTTGCCGTGTATGCGAAAGAGGCTATCGTTCGTTCCGATAGAGCGCATTCTTTCCGCGGCTGACAGTGCATCGGCCAGTGAGCGTGCCTTGCTGCGCTCAAAGAATTGAAACACCTGAGGCAGCAAACCCGGATCATGGGATCCCGTCCACGCTTCATAGAGCGAAGCGATGATACTTTCATAAACGGAGTACTTCTTATCGAGAAATGCCCACTTGGCATCTTCCGTATCGAGTGTATTTCGTTCCTCAGAAAACAATTGCTCAGCGAGATAGAGGCAGCTCAGTGCGTCCTTCAGATAGCCCTGACGTTTAGTCGCCCGGTACAAACGACTGAGGTATTCGCCCTTTCGTGCAATGATTTCATCCGCGTTGTAACTATTTCCGATCATTGAAAGCGTGGGGTTGTCTTTCGTATCGACCGATGTAAAGCCGGGGATCGACGCGACAAGCGCCAGCTGGCACTGATCGACGGCAGAATAATATTTTTCCTGACGCCCGTAATGCTCTGCTACGGCCAGATAAGTATTTCCAGCCTCCAGGCTGTGCTGGCGACCGGTACGCTTCAGCTCCGCGAAAGTTTGTGCGATTACAGACTCAAAATTTCTGGTGTCTCCCTGCTGCGAAAAAGCGGTAGCCTTGAGTCCCATCATGTGCAGCATCAGGCGTTCGTCCTTCCGCTCCATGGTCTTGTATACCTTCTCAGCTTCATTGATATACCGCAGCGCGTCGTCGTACGCGGAATCAATCAACATTGCCTCTGCGAGATTTTGGTAATGTGATGCTCTTGCCGTCTTATTGCCGGTGGTCTGGTTGAGCCGCAGCGCTTCGTGATAGGATCTTTCTGCCTCCTCGCGGTTTCCCATGTCGCGATAGATGTTGGCGATCATGCTCAGCGCAAACTCCTGACGAACAATATCCAGAGAACGCGACAACCGGACGGCTACTGAGCCATAGGATACCGCTTTTTCAAAATCGTCCTGCGAGCGATTCGTCGCAGCGAGTCCATAATAGTTGTTAAACAGAACAACCGTATCGGTGAGGTGCAGTTTTTCACGTATTCCCAACGCGCGCTCGTAGAATTCCTCGGCGAGCTGAAAATCAAAAACAGTGAATTTATATACATCACCCAGACCGTTGTAGCAGTTGGCCTCCTTGAATGAACCAGGCTGAACGTTGCGATAGATTGAAGCGGCTTCATTAAAATAGTGTATCGCCTCTTCACCTTCGTACTCCGCTCTGTAAAAACGCGCGAGGTTATAATAAAGGCTTGCCAGCGATGTATCACGGGCACTGAATGCCACGGCACGGGCGGCGTCTTTTACCTGCGCGAAAGCCGCGGCGTGGTTATATTTTTTATCGAGTGCCAGGCGGGCGATACTGTTCGCCGCCTGGAGAAACAACGCGGTCTGCCGTTCGACCTTTGCCTTCTGCATCGCATCGGTCATCAGTTCATATGCCCGATCGATTTTGCCCCCGGCCAGGTTCGTCTCCGCCTGTGTGAGAAGGCTCGCGGCGTCCTGTGCCTGCAGACCTCCAATGCTGGCAAGGATGACTGTTATTATCAACAGTTGCGCTGTAACCTTCATCCCTGAATATAGGGATACCGTAACAATTTAGATCTATTCAGACCGGTTTTCAGACGTTACAAATTATAGAACGTGCTCGCTTAGAATCCGACGACTACCGATAGGCCTGAGCCTGTTGCTTTTGAGTGCCCAGTTCTTCTATGCCCAGCTCTATCACATCACCTGGTTTCAGATAGACGGGAGGCTTGAACCCGAGGCCTACCCCTGCAGGCGTTCCCGTTGACACAACATCACCGGGCAGCAGCGTCATGAACTGACTGAGGTAACTGACTAAATGAGGTACCCCAAAAATCATGTCGTCGGTGTTTCCGTCCTGCATCACAGTGCCATTCACCTTCAACCACATTTTCAGGTTGTTGTAGTTGGGGAGATCGTCCGTTGTTACTAACCATGGGCCTATGGGCGCAAACGTGTCGCAGCTCTTTCCCTTAACCCACTGTCCATTCCGTTCCAGCTGAAATTCGCGTTCACTATAATCGTTGTGTAAGCAAAATCCTGCGACGTGCTCCATGGCATGCGCCTCATCTACGTAGCTTGCCTTCTTTCCAATTACAAAAGCAAGTTCAACTTCCCAGTCAGTCTTCGCGCTGTTCTTCGGGATGATGAGCGCATCGTTGGGACCTGTTAACGCACTCGTGGATTTAAAGAAGATTATCGGTTCTTTCGGCGCAGGCATATTCGATTCCTGCGCGTGCTTCATATAATTCAGGCCGATGCAGATAATTTTTGATGGTCTGAGAAATGGCACCCCCAGGCGTGTCGTATTATTCACCATGGGAAGTCTGGACTGGTTGCCTTCCAGCCACGTCTTCAGCCGTGCCGGTCCATCGCTTCCAAAGAATGATTCATCGAAATCTTCACCAAAGGAGGATACATCAAAAATAAGGTCGCGAATCATGATGCCAGGTCTTTCCTTGCCAGCGTCGCCAAATCTGAGGAGTTTCATAAATTGTATATATGTGGAACCAGGACGTGAAAAAAGTAAAATAAACTGACACTAAAAACTGTTTTCGGGTTCATGGAACCAGTACACCTCCCCTGGTGTTCCTAACTTTATGTCGCCGGACGACCTACCCCACCAACTATGAAAATACTCTTAGGTTACCTAAAAAATTATAAAGGCCTCATTGCCCTCGCGTTGTTTCTGGCCGCCACCAGCCAGGTATTCTCCCTTCTTGATCCCCATATCACCGGAAAGATCGTTGACAACTTTATCGAAAAGAAGAGCGGCATGCCCCGTAGCGAGTTCGTAAAGGGCATACTTTATCTCGTAGGCCTTTCCGTCGGCGCGGCGATGGTATCCCGGATCGCCAAAAACCTTCAGGATTATTTTACAAGCATCGTCGTTCAAAAGCTCGGTGCCACCATGTATGCGGATGGACTTAAGCACTCACTTGAGCTGCCGTATCAAACATTCGAAGACCAGCGAAGTGGCGAAACATTGGGCATACTTCAAAAAGTTAAAACCGACTCAGAGAAGTTCATAACACAGTTCATCAGCGTACTATTCGCCAGCGCTGTATCTATGGTATTCGTTGTAGTATACTCTCTGAGTGTCAGCTACAAAGTCACGCTCGTATATTTTGCTGCGGTGCCAATCATTGCGCTCACCAGCTGGCTGCTTAGCCGTAAGATAAAAACCGTACAAAAGACAATTGTAAAAGAGACGACGGCACTGGCTGGCTCTACAACCGAGTCGTTACGCAACATCGAGCTGGTAAAGAGCCTTGGCCTCGCCAATCAGGAGATCAACCGCCTTAACAATACAACCTTCAAGATCCTCGGCCTCGAACTTAAGAAAGTGAAGTACGTTCGCGGGATGAGCTTTCTTCAGGGGACCACGGTTAACTTTATCCGCAGCGTGATGGTGGTGATCCTGCTGATTCTCATCTTCGACAACGACATCTCGGCGGGAAAGTACTTCACGTTCCTGTTCTATTCCTTCTTCCTCTTCACGCCGTTGCAGGAACTTGGCAATCTCATTATCACCTTTCGCGAAGCGGAAGTATCCCTCCTAAACTTTGATCGCATCCTGAAACTACCGAAGGAAGCGAAGCCCACCAATCCCGAACCTCTTGGCAAAGTAACGGCACTGACGTTCGACAACGTCGGATTCAAACATCAGTCGGCCAGCACAAATGCCTTGAATGGCATCAATTTCGCCGCCAGAAGCGGAGAGACGATTGCGTTTGTAGGACCATCGGGCTCCGGCAAGACGACCCTGGTTAAGTTGCTGGTCGGGCTTTATCCTCCAAAGACAGGTATCATTTATTATAACGATATCCCCGGCAGCAAAATCGATCTCGACGAGCTTCGCGAAAAGATCGGATTTGTCACCCAGGACACGCAGTTATTTGCGGGTACCATTCGGGAAAACCTGCTATTCGTTCGACCTGAAGCGACAGACGAACAATGTCTCGACGTACTGCACAAGGCGGCATGCCAGTCGTTGCTCGCCCGGGCAGACAAGGGACTTGATACGCTCATCGGCGAAGGCGGTGTGAAGGTTTCAGGCGGAGAAAAACAACGGCTCTCGATCGCGCGTGCTTTACTTCGTCAACCCGATATCATCGTGTTTGATGAGGCAACGTCGTCTCTTGATTCGTTAACTGAAGAAGCTATTACAGAAACGATTCGCGACGTATCCACAGCCAAAGATCACGTCACCATACTAATCGCACACCGTCTTTCAACCGTCATGCATGCCGACCGTATCTATGTCCTCGAAAAAGGGCACGTAATTGAATCCGGCGCGCATGAAGACCTGCTCAGTGAGAAGGGCCTTTACTATGCTATGTGGAGACAACAAATAGGCGAAAAGGTTTCGAGCGAGCAGATGGCATAGTCGCCATTGTGCTACTTGATCAGGCAGGCATGGGTGCCCGCCTGATGAAGGAACATTATCGCGGGCGATAGTTCAAATAGTAATCAGTTATTGCACGGCCGCCTCCTCCGGGACCGTTCCCCGAAATAAAGAGAAAGCGAAGGGCGTAGCCGAAATCATACGCAAAGCTGCCGCCGGTTAAAGAGGTCTGCTCATGCTGCGTGAGCTCCTGTAAATGCTGAAATCGATTCATAAGGAATGTTGGTTTGAGTTAATAACTTACAACTGACCTGTCGGACGCGTTGGCCACCGCGGCAACAGATCGGGCTTCGGGCCAGAAGCTGAGGCTAAGGTATGCCGTTGGATGATTTAGTAAAACCAAACTGGCGTCAATAAACCGTACAATTTAATGTACATGATATGTGCGCCTGAACCTTTGCCGTTTGAATCATTATCCACATGATCTCGCACACCACCGATGATTACCAGGCCATGGCGGATGCCGGGATCGTTGGATTTATTGAGTCATTACGAGAGCAGGCAACACCAATCAACATTGGTAAAATTTGTACTGCTGACCGATATCCGGTAAGTCACGGTTCTTTTAGTCAGTCACGGTTCACCTAAACGAATTGCGACAATCCGGAGAGATCGAAAATATTTGTAGCAATAGCGAAGATTGATAGGAACGTACCTTGCGGCACACGGACCAAGACCTATGTATTAAGTCTTACGAAACCACCATCGATCGGATAATCACTGCCGGTGACAAAGGCAGCTTCGTCGGAGCACAGGTATAAGGCAAGGGACGCGATCTCGCTTGGTTTTCCCATGCGGCCGATGGGCTGAGTCTTAGACAGCTTTTCGTACATCTCCTTTTCCTGCCCGGGATAATTCTTCGCGAGGAAACCGTCGACGAACGCCGTATGAACGCGCGCTGGAGAAATACAATTGCAGCGTATGTTGTCTTTGATATAGTCTTTCGCGACGGAGAGCGTCATAGACACCACGGCGCCTTTACTCATCGAGTACGCAAACCGGTCAGATAGCCCAAGCGTTGCCGCAACGGAAGCCACATTAAGAATCACGCCGCCGCCGTTGGCCTTCATGTGTCCGATCACGGCATGCATGGCGTTATAGACGCCCTTGATGTTTACCTGGACGATGCGGTCGAAGTCGGCCTCGGCAGTTGTGTCGAGTCGGCCTATGTGGGAGATGCCCGCACTGTTAACTAAAATATCGATGCGACCAAGTTTACCTACTACGTCGTCTACCGCGGACTTCAATGCTGCCTGATCGGCAACGTTAACCGGCAGTGCCAGCGCGCGACCGGATGAAGCCTGAATTGACTTTACCATTTCGTCGGCCGCCTGTACGTTCAGATCGGCGACGACTACGTGCGCTCCCTGTTGAGCGAACACTTCCGCGATTGCTTTACCAATACCGCTACCCCCGCCTGTGATCAGCGCCGTTTTTCCCTGAAGACTAAACATGAAAGAAGATTCAAACTACAAGATGTAAAGGCACGAATGTAGAATGTAAAGTTGGCAAAATCAATTAATGACCATGCGAGCCAGTTAAGTAAGTATCCCACTCATCGTCCTCACTGCTCAGATGGTCTTTAAGGAAGATGGCGTAAGAAGGCTTATAAGGTTTTTTCCGCAAGGGCATGTTTGCCTCGTCGGGAGAATAATCACCTTTCTTGGCATTGCATCGTTTACACGCCGCCACCAGATTGAGCCACGAGTCTCCCCCACCCTTCGCGCGGGGAATCACATGATCGATGGTAAGATCGCGGCGCGTGCCACAATACTGACATTCGAAGTTATCGCGCTTGAATATATTTTGCCTGGTAAGATTAACGCCCTTGTAAGGGGCGTTAACATATCTATTGAGGCGTATGACCGATGGCATCGGAAAACTTTTGGTAACCGAATGCAAGCGGTGTCCGTTCGCCGGACGTACCATCTCACTCTTGTTAAGAAACACAAGGATAAATGCGCGTTCGACGGAGCACACCATCAGCGGACTGTTGTCCTGATTAAGTACCAATACCCTGCTGTTCATGAATGCCTTTTAATTTTTTACGTCACCCCATCACTTAACAAATAAGCAGGGAACAAAAAATGAGAAGTGCTGAACAAAAATGGTCAGTAACTTTTGTGTATGTAATTTAAGACCAAATGTCAAACTAACAAAGCCAGGATGTATTTCCTGGCTTTTGAGGCATCGGAGACGGATAATGTAGTTGTGATCAGGCGATTGACGCCTGGACGATCTGTTCGATATCCAGCTTGCGCATGCTCATGAACGCCTGCGCCGCCTTACCGGCCTTTACCGGATCGCTCATTATCCTGGTGAGTATTGTCGGTACGATTTGCCACGATACGCCAAAGCGATCCCTGAGCCATCCGCACATACTCTCCTGCCCTCCTTCAGTGAGTTTGTTCCAGTAATAATCGACTTCCTCCTGATTCTCGCAATGTATCGTCAGTGAAATCCCCTCTGTAAATGGAATATCCGCGGAGGCAACCTCAGACATCATAAACTTCTGATTCATCAACTCGATCTCGGCATGCCTGATGAACCCTTCATGGTCAGGGGCATCGCCCGCTCCGTATCGAACCACACCATCCGCGGACGCGCTCCTGAAGACCTCCTCATAATGCCTTATTGCTGACTCAGCGCTCCCATACCGGTCGCCGCTAAACATCAGGTATGGCGTGATCTTCTGGCTGATATCCGATTTCTTTTGAATGGCCAACTGCCACGATACTGAAAACGCATCCGTTACCCAGCCATACTTGTCACTCCAGGCTGTCTTTTCCGGTTTGCTTACAATCGTACCTCCTTTGGTAAGCGAATTCCAGGCGAGGTCGAACTCCTCTTCCGTTTCGCAGCCCACATAAAATGAAATCGATGCGTTGGGTTTATACTTCGGCCCTCCATCCAACAAAGTAAGATGCTGACCGGCGATCTCGATGCCAGTTACGAACGGCGACTTCGATGTTACTTTCGATGCCTTGAAGGCCGCGCAATACACAGCGGCAGCGTCTCCAGCCTGCCCGTTAAACCAGAGACACGGGGTTATCTTTTCTTTCATGATGTTAAGTTTTGTTGAACGAAGCTACGCCGATCACAGGCAGACAGAATAGAATAAAAACGACAAAATCATTTTGGCTTGAGGCCTTCTTCCAAATACTTTCCGGGAGTGGTGCTCGAAAATTCACGGAACGATCGAACGAAGTGACTTTGATCCGTAAAACCGTTGTCGACAGCTACGTCCGACAACTTCCCGAATTGTTTAGTCCGCACCTGTTGAAACGACTGTTGAAACTGGCAGATGCGTCTGTATTCCGTGGCACTGACACCTACAAACTTTTTAAACATTCTTTGAAAGGTTCGGCGTGTCATATGCAATTGATCCGGCAACTGGTTTAATACATAGGCATCAGGATCAAGCATAACCTTATCCGTAGCAATCCTGATGGCCTCACAGACAGGAAACCGATGTTTCAACTGTGCCACAAGAAAATCATCCAGCACGCTAATCATTTGCAGCGGATGAGTCGTCGAAGCCAGCTGACTTTTTATTGCGACCACCTCTTTGTTATTCCAATCTTCGGCAGCAACCGGATGCCTGGCTAACGCACATGCGTCTATGCCAAAGATCGCGGCCATGGAGAATGGCTTGAAGTAATAGATAACAGTTACAGCATGCTTTACACTCAGTTCAAAGTCGGCAGGTATTGGCGCGCCATGGAGTTTTATTTCAACATCCTGCGGTTGTTGCTTTTCACCTGGTGTCAGTTGTACGTGTACGGCGGGCATGCCCATCACCACGAGTGGCACATTCGGACGAACCTCTTCAGAGAACATATCCACAATCAGGACTGAACGAACGTAACTCGCCAGCGATTCGCAGGGTGGTTGATACCAGTATCTCATAACATTCCAGGTATGGAAGTTACGCAATTTTTATGGCATCGGACGTCGTCTTGTTCGTGAGCCACAACAGCACGACCGTCTCGAATACCAGCGTGAAAGAAATCACTGAAATATTCTTGAAGAACAGTTAGATGGTCCATTCGGATGAGGTGTCTCCCAGAATGCCGTTGTACCGAAGTGTGAGATACGAGCATGTTTCGTATGCCAGCTGATCGATGAGCAGGTTCATACTCCAGGCTAT
>Ga0247822_10002980_pt1 | contig 10962 bp, 7 predicted proteins | sample 13C_Cellulose_Da_FD_192423 | JGI IMG/M metagenome (GOLD analysis project Ga0247822, IMG submission 192423) | Soil microbial communities from agricultural site in Penn Yan, New York, United States - 13C_Cellulose_Day30 | ecosystem: Environmental > Terrestrial > Soil > Agricultural land | place... | reverse complement strand
CCTTGAGCGTCTGGATGGGCATCTCGAGGTAGTCCACCGGGCTCGCCGGCGAGGCGAAGTGCAGCACCCCGTCCAGGTGGCCGGCGACGTACGTGAACTCCGAGATGTTGTGCCGGATGAAGCTGAATCGCTCGTGCCCGATGAGGTGGGCGATGTTATCCGGGTGCCCCGTCATGAAGTTGTCGAGCCCGACGACCGTGTGGCCCTCGGCGAGGAACCGGTCGGTGAGGTGGGAGCCGAGGAACCCGGCCGCACCCGTGATCAGGACCCTCATTCGCTGCCCCGGCCGATGGAGCGATACGTGAACCCGAGGTCGCGCATCTTGGCGGGGTCGTAGAGATTGCGACCGTCGACGACGACGGGGCGCTTGAGGGCACCCTTGAGGCGAGCGAAGTCCGGAAAGCGGTACTCGTTCCAATCGGTGACGATGACGAGCGCGTCGGCGCCATCGAGGGCGTCGTAGCTCGTCTTGGCGTACGCGATGCGGTTGCCGAGCCGGCGTTCCGTCTCGTGCATCGCGGCCGGGTCGTGCGCCACGACGGTCGCACCGGCCTCGAGCAGCGACTCGATCAGCGTCAGCGCCGGCGACTCGCGCATGTCGTCCGTGTTCGCCTTGAACGCCAAGCCCCAGAGCGCCACCCTGGCGCCCTTGACCGAGCCGTTGAGCGTGCGCGAGAGCTTGGTGAAGAGCCGGTGCTTCTGGATCTCATTGGCGTCCTCGACGGCGCGCAGCACCGCCATCGGCGCGCCGCGCTCCTCGGACGTCTTCATGAGGGCCTTCACGTCCTTCGGGAAGCAGGAGCCGCCGTAGCCGGGCCCCGGGAACAGGAAGGCCGGCCCGATGCGGCTGTCGCTGCCGATCCCCTTCCGCACCAGGTCGACGTCCGCGCCGACCTTCTCGCAGAGGTTCGCGATCTCGTTCATGAACGAGATGCGCGTGGCCAGCATCGCATTGGCGGCGTACTTGGTCATCTCGGCGGACGGGATGTCCATGAAGATGACCGGCTTGCCGGTGCGCACGAACGGCGAGTAGAGCTCCGCCATGCGCTCGCGCGCGAACTCGCTGGAGACGCCGATCACCACGCGATCGGGCTTCATGAAGTCCTCGAGCGCCGCGCCCTCCTTCAGGAACTCGGGGTTCGAGCACATGTGGAACGGCACCTTGGCGAGCGGCTGGATCACGGCCGCGACCTTCTCCGCCGTGCCGACCGGCACCGTCGACTTGGTGACGACGACCACCTCGCGCGTCGCGTGGTTGCCGATCATCTCGGCCACCGCGAGCACGTACTGGAGGTCGGCGGAGCCGTCCTCGTCCGGCGGCGTGCCTACGGCGATGAAGATGACGTCGGCGTCGGCGATCGCCGCCGCGACGTCGGTCGTGAAGACGAGGCGCCCGGCGGCCTGGTTGCGCTCGACGTACTCCTCGAGCCCGGGTTCGAAGATCGGCAGGACATTGCGCTTGAGTCCCTCGATCTTCGGCGCGTCCACGTCCGCGCAGGCGACGTCGTTGCCCGTCTCGGCGAGGCAGGCGCCGACGACGAGACCCACGTATCCGGTCCCGACCACGGTGATCCTCACGCCGTCACCCCATTCGCGGCACGCGCGTTGCGCGAGGAGGTCAGCGTGACGACGCGCGCCTTCGACGGCCGCAGCCGCGCGAGCGCGTTGCGCGTGTCGATGACGAGTGGCGCCGAGTCGAGCACGCGTTGGTAGTCCACGCCCTTGTGGTCGGTCACGATGACGACGGCATCGGTGGCGCCGAGCAGGTCGTCGGTGAGGTCCACGCTGAACGCCTCGTGCCCCTCCTCGCGGAACGACGGCACGTGCGGATCGTGATAAGCGACGACGGCGCCACGTTCCTCGAGCAGGCGCATGACATCGAGCGCCGGGCTCTCGCGCATGTCATCGATGTCGCGCTTGTAGGCGACGCCGAGCACGAGCACGCGGCTGCCCTTCACCGACTTCCGGTCGTCGTTCAGCGCCCACGCGATCTTCTCGACCACGAAGTCGGGCATGGCGGAGTTCACCTCGCTGGCGAGGTCGATGAACCGCGTCTTGTAGTTCAGCGAGCGCATCTTCCAGGCGAGATAGTGCGGGTCGAGCGGGATGCAGTGCCCGCCGATGCCGGGGCCCGGCGTGAACTTCATGAAGCCGAACGGCTTCGTCGCGGCGGCCTCGATGACCTCCCAGACGTCGACGCCGAGGCGGTCGCAGACGATCGCCATCTCGTTGACGAGCCCGATGTTGACGGAACGGAAGGTGTTCTCGAGCAGCTTCACCAGCTCCGCCGCCTCGGGCGACGAGACCGGCACCACCGTGTCGATGGTCGCCTGGTAGAACGCCATGGCGACGCGCGTGCAGGCCGGCGTGATCCCGCCCACGACCTTCGGCGTGTTCTTCGTGTGGTAGACCGGATTTCCCGGGTCCACGCGCTCGGGACTGAACGCGAGGAACACATCCTCGCCCACCGTCAGGCCGCGCTCCTCGAGCCGCGGCTGCAGCAGTTCACGCGTCGTGCCCGGGTAGGTCGTGCTCTCGAGCACGATCAGCATGCCGGGATGCGCGTGCTTCGCCACCGTCCCCGACGCCGAGAGCACGTACGACATGTCCGGGTCGCGCGTCTTGGCCAGCGGCGTCGGCACGGCGATCGACACGGTGTCGGCGTCGCCGAGCCTCGCCGCATCCGTCGTCGCGATGAACGCGCCGCTCGCCACGTGCTTGCGCACCTGCTCGGCCGGCACGTCCTGGATGTGCGACTCGCCCCGCATCAGCAGTCCCGTGACGCGCTCGCTCACGTCGTACCCGATCACGCGGAACCCGGCCTCGCAGAGTTCCATCGCCAGCGGCAGGCCCACATAGCCGAGCCCGATGATGGCGCTCACGGCCGCGCGGTCCTCGATCTTCTTGAGGAGGATATGCTCCATCGGGGTCAGTGGTTGGGTTTCGTTTTGGTGGAGTGGGTCACTTGCCGAAGAACGAGCGCACGCCGGCCACGACCTCGTCGCGCTGGGCCCCGGTCAGCTCGGGGAACACCGGCAGCGAGATGACCTCGCGGGAGGCCTTCTCCGACTCCGGGCAGGTGCCTTCCTTGTAGCCGAGATACGCGAAGCACGGCTGGAGGTGCAGCGGCAGCGGATAGTAGACCGAGTGGCCGATGCCCTTCGCCTTCAGGTGCTCCTTGAGCGCGTCGCGCTTCGCGAGGCGCAGCGTGTACTGGTTGAAGATCGACTCGTTGGCCGGGTCGATGTACGGCGTCGTGACGTCGAGGTCGGCGAACGCGGCGTCGTAGAACGCGGCGTTCTCGCGGCGCTTGGCGCTCCACGCGGCGAGGTGCGGCAGCTTGGCCGAGAGCACCGCCGCCTGCAGCGCGTCCAGGCGCGAGTTGAAGCCGACCTCCTCGTGCAGGTAGGTCTGCACCGAGCCGTGCGTGCGCAGGCGCATGAGGCGCTTGGCCAACGCGTCGTCCTGCGTCACCATCATGCCGCCGTCGCCGTAGCCGCCGAGGTTCTTCGACGGGAAGAACGAGTACGTGCCGATCGTCGCCGCCTCGCCGGCCATCACCCACTTGCCGTCGATCTTCCGCCGCGCGCCGATGCTCTGCGCCGCGTCCTCGATCAACGGCACGGACGGCATCAGCCGCCGGATCGTCTCGATCTCCGCCATCTGGCCAAAGAGGTCGACCGGGATGACGGCCTTGGTGCGGGCGGTGACCGCCGCGGCCGCGAGGTCGGGCCGGATGTTGAACGTCTTCGGGTCGATGTCCACGAACACCGGCGTCGCGCCCACGTTGTGGACGGTGCCGGCCGTGGCGAAGAACGTGAACGGCGTGGTGATGACCTCGTCGCCGCGACCGATGTCGAGCGCGCGCATGGCGAGCAGGATCGCGTCCGTGCCGTTGGCGCAGCCGATGGCGTGCTTCACCTGCGAGAGCGCAGCCACCCCGCTCTCGAGCTTCGCCACCGGCGCGCCGAGGATGAATGCCTGGTCGTCCACCACCTGCAGGACGGACGCGACGACCTCGTCGCGGATCGTGGCGTGCTGCGCCTTCAGGTCAAGGAGTGGTACGGCCATGCGTATTTCAGCCCTCGGAGGTGCGGGATACCCGTGCGTCGGAACCCCCAAAGTTCGCCGGGTGCATCGACTTAGTCAACGAAATCGGAGGCCGGTCAGAGCTTCGGGCGCAACGGCAGTGGCACCTCGCGCCCCGTCTTCGCCGACTCGTACACGCCGAGGATCAGCTCCAGGGACTTTCGTCCGCCGCGCCCGTCCGTGTCCGGCACCGCTTGGCCACGGAGGACCTTGAGCACATTCCGGTACCAAGGTTCGTGCCCGAAGCCATACACGGAGGGCGGGTTCGTGTTCGCCGCCTCCACCAGCTTGTCGTCATCGTCGTAATCGGCGAACTGCCAGTGCTCGATCTTGTTGACCGCCGTGCCGCCGATCTTGACCGTCCCCTTCTCGCCGAGGAGCGTGATCGACCCCTCGTAGTTCTTCGGGAAGGTCAGCATCGTGACCTCGATCACGCCGATGGCGCCGTTGCGGAACTTGAGGATCGCCGCGCCGCTGTCCTCGGCCTCGATCTTCCGCGCCAGCGTCGCGGTCTTGGCCATCACGCTCTCGACCGGGCCCACGAGCCACTGGATGAGGTCGACGTAGTGCGACGCCTGGTTCATGAACGCGCCGCCGTCGAACTCCCAGGTGCCGCGCCACGGCGCCTGGTCGTAGTACTCCTGCGGCCGCGCCCAGCGCACCGTCGCGTTGGCCATGTAGATGCGGCCGAAGCGGCCCTTGTCGATCGCGCGCTTCACCAGCTGGATCGTCGCGTTGAGGCGGTTCTGCTTGACCACGAAGAGCCGGACGCCCGCGTCGTCGCACGCCTTGACCAGCTCGTCGGCGCCGGTGAGCGAGGTGGCCATCGGCTTCTCGGAGATCACGTGCCTGCCGGAGCGCGCCGCGAGGATCCCGTGCGGCGGATGCAGCGCGGACGGCGTGGCGATGGCGACGACGTCGCACTGGGCGCCGGCGAGCATCTGGTCATAGTTGGTGAACCACGGCACTCCCTGCGCCTCGCCGGCGGCGCGCGCGCGCTCCTCGACGACGTCGCATACGGCGGCGAGCTCGAGCCCGTCGACCCGTGAGATGGCCTCGAAATGATTGGCGCTGATGCGGCCGCATCCCAGGAACGCGATGCGGAACTTCCTCTCGTCGGTCATTCCCCTGCCCCGGTTCCGATGTGTGTGCGCGCCAGCGCGCCGCCCCGTTCCTCGTACCGCGAGCCGCACGCCGCGCACGCGTACCCCGGCCCCTTGCCCTCCAGCTTGACGCCGCAGGCGCACATCCAGCCCGTGCGCCGCGCCGGCACGCCGGTCATCAACGCGAACGCGGGCACGTCCTTCGTGACCACCGCACCGGCGCCGACGAACGCGTACTCCCCCAGCGTCGTGCCGCATACGATGGTCGCGTTGGCGCCGATGCTCGCCCCGCGGCGCACCAGCGTGCGCCGGTACTCGTCCTTGCGGCTGACGTGGCTGCGCGGGTTGACGACGTTCGTGAAGACCATCGACGGCCCGCAGAACACGTCGTCCTCGATCTCCACGCCCTCGTAGATCGACACGTTGTTCTGCACCTTCACGTTGTCGCCGAGGCGCGTGCCGTTCATGACGACCACGTTCTGGCCCAGCGAGCAGCGCTCGCCGATGACCGCACCGGGCATGACGTGGCAGAAGTGCCAGACCTTGGTCCCGGCGCCGATCGTCGCGCCGTCGTCCACGTAGGCCGATGCATGGACGAACGCCCCGGGAGCCACGCTCACGCGAGCTCCTCCTGCCACTCCTGGATCGACTTCACCGACGGGCCGCGCTCGCGCTGCGAGCGGATGGCGTCGCATGCCGCGCGCGCGCCCGAGAGCGTCGTCGTGTACGGCACGCGGTTGGCGATCGCCGCCTGGCGCATGCTGTAGTCGTCGCGCTGCGAGCTCTTGCCGAGCGGCGTGTTGATCAGCAGTTGCACCTCGCCGTTGACCATCAGGTCGATGGCGTGGGGGCGGCCTTCGCTCACCTTGAGGACCGCATCGGCCTCGACCTCGTGCGACGCCAGGAACCGCCGCGTGCCGGCCGTCGCGACGAGCCCGAAGCCCATCTCGGCGAAGCGGCGCGCGATCGGCGTCACGCCGTCGCGGTCGCGCACGTTCACGGTGACCATGACGCGACCCTCCGACGGCAGTGCGTTGCCCGCCGCCAGCTGCGCCTTGGCGAACGCCGTCCCGAACGTGTCGCTGAGGCCCATCACCTCACCGGTCGAGCGCATCTCCGGTCCGAGGATCGGGTCGAACTCGCGGAACTTGGTGAACGGGAACACCGCCTCCTTGACCGCGACGTACGGCGCGATGATCTCCTTGGTGTACCCGAGATCCTCGAGCGTCTCGCCAAGCATCACGCGTGCGGCCAGCGAGGCCAGCGGCTTGCCGATGGTCTTGGAGACGAACGGCACGGTGCGCGAGGCGCGCGGGTTCACCTCGATCACGTAGACGACGCCGTCCTTGAGCGCGTACTGCACGTTGATCAAGCCGACCACGCCGAGCGCCTTCGCGAACGCCACCGTGTGGCGGCGCATCGTGTCCTGGTGCTCCTGCGGGATCAGGTATGGCGGCAGCACGCACGCCGAGTCGCCGGAGTGGATGCCGGCGTCCTCGATGTGCTGCATCACGCCGCCGATCACGACCGTCGTGCCGTCCGAGATGGCGTCGACGTCGGCCTCGAACGCATCCTCGAGGAAGGCATCGACCAGCACCGGCCGGTCCTCGGAGACGCGCACCGCGCGCGCGAAGTAGTCCTGCAGCGACGGCTCGTCGTACACGATCTCCATCGCCCGCCCGCCGAGCACGTAGCTCGGACGCACGAGCACCGGGTAGCCGATGCGCGTCGCGATCGCGACCGCCTCGTCGACGCTGGTGGCCGTGCCGTTGGGCGGCTGCTCCACGCCGAGCTCGCGCGCCAGCTTCTCGAACCGCTTGCGGTCCTCGGCGATGTCGATCGCCTCGGGCGAGGTGCCGAGGATCGTGACCCCAGCCGCCTCCAGCGGCTTCACCAGCTTGAGCGGCGTCTGGCCGCCCAGCTGCACGATCACGCCCACCGGCTGCTCGCGGTGCACGATCTCCAGCACGTCCTCGAACGTCAGCGGTTCGAAGTAGAGCTTGTCCGAGGTGTCGTAGTCAGTGGAGACGGTCTCGGGGTTCGAGTTGATCATGATCGTCTCGTAGCCGGCCTCGCGCAGCGCGAGGGCCGCGCGCACGCAGCAATAGTCGAACTCCACGCCCTGGCCGATGCGGTTCGGTCCGCTGCCGAGGATGACCACCGACTTGCGTCCCGAGCGCGGCGACTCCGATTCCTCCTCGTACGACGAATAGAGGTAGGGCGTGTTGCTCGGGAACTCGCCGGCGCAGGTGTCCACCATCTTGTACGACGGCCGGAGGTCCATGCCCCAGCGACGCTCGCGCACCGCGGCCTCGCTCTCCCCTCGCAGCTCGCCGAGCTGCCGGTCGGAGAAGCCCATCCGCTTCATGCGCCGCAGCGCCACCGCGTCGACGGTGTCGAGCGCCGCATACTCGCGCTCGGCCTCGATCAGCTCCTCGAACTGCCGCAGGAACCAGGGGTCGACCTTCGTCTTCTCGAACAGCTCCTCGACCGAGACGCCGGCGAGCATCGCGCGCTTGAGCTGGAAGACGCGCTCCGGCACGGGCATCGAGAGCGCGGACATCACGGAGGAGAGCGAGTCGTCGGCGATCCGATCGTCGACCGGGCGCTCGCCCACCACCCAGCCGGCGCGGTCCGTCTCGAGCGCGCGGAGGCCCTTCTGGAACGCCTCCTTGAACGTGCGGCCGATCGCCATCGACTCGCCTACCGACTTCATCTGCGTCGTCAGGTACGGGTTGGCGCCGGGGAACTTCTCGAACGCGAACCGCGGCACCTTCACCACCACGTAGTCGAGCACCGGCTCGAAGCTCGCCGGCGTCGTCTTGGTGATGTCGTTCGGGATCTCGTCGAGATGGAAGCCGACGGCGAGCTTGGTGCCGATGCGCGCGATCGCGAACCCGGTCGCCTTGGACGCCAGCGCGGACGAGCGCGAGACGCGCGGGTTCATCTCGATGACGACCATCTCGCCGTCGGCCGGGTTCACGGCGAACTGCACGTTGCAGCCGCCGGCCTCCACGCCGATCTCGCGGATGATGCGGATCGCCGCGTCGCGCATCACCTGGTACTCGCGGTCGCTCAGCGTCATCGCCGGCGCGACGGTGATCGAGTCGCCGGTGTGCACGCCCATCGGGTCGATGTTCTCGATCGAGCAGATGATGACGACGTTGTCGGCCGAGTCGCGCATGACCTCGAGCTCGTACTCCTTCCAGCCGAGCAGCGAGCGCTCGATCAGCACCTGCGAGATCGGCGACTCGTCGAGGCCGCGCTTGACGATCGCCTCGTACTCCTCGCGGTTGTAGGCGATGCCGCCGCCGGAGCCGCCCAGCGTGAACGCCGGCCGGATGATCGCCGGGAAGCCGGTCCACTCGGCGACGTCGAGCGCCTCCTGCCAGGTGGTGGCGATGCGCCCCTCGGGGCACTTGAGGCCGATCTTCACCATCGCCTCGGCGAACAGCTTGCGGTCCTCGGCGACCTTGATGGCGCGCGCGTTGGCGCCGATCAGCTCGACCCCGTGCTTGGCGAGCACGCCGCTCTCGTAGAGCGCCATCGCCACGTTGAGCGCCGTCTGGCCCCCCATCGTGGGGAGCAGGGCGTCCGGCTTCTCGCGCTCGATGATCAGCTCGACGAACTCCGGCGTGACCGGCTCGATGTACGTGCGGTCCGCGACCTCGGGGTCCGTCATGATGGTGGCGGGGTTCGAGTTCACGAGGATGACCTCGTAACCCTCCTCCCTCAGCGCCTTGGCGGCCTGTGTTCCCGAGTAATCGAACTCGGCTCCCTGCCCGATGACGATGGGTCCGGAACCGATGAGCAGGATGCGATGGATGTCGTTACGACGGGGCATCTAGTAGGTCGGCGATGATGTCGGCGCGTGTCCGGGTGGGCGACCACCCGGTGTCGGCGCGGAGTTTCGAGTTGTCGCCCACGAGGACGGGAACGTCCACGGAGCGCTGGAGAGAGGCGTCGGGCACGACCGAGCCGCTGACGCCGGCGCGCGCGAGCACCTCGGCGGCGACGGAACCGACCGTCACCCCCTCGCCGCTGCACACGTTGTAGACCTCACCCGGCCGGCCGCGCCCAACCAGAGCAATATAGGCCTCTGCGACGTCCGCGACGTGAAGGAAGTCGCGGACGGTGCCGGTGTTGCCGATCGTGACCGGCTCGCCGGTGGCCTTTGCGGCACGCGCGCGCCGGACGAGCGCCGGCAGGAGGAAGGCGTCGGCCTGTCCGCGCCCCGAATGATTGAACGAACGGGTGGCGATGACGCGCAGCCCGTCGTTCCGCGCGGCTGCGAGCGCGAACGCCTCCTGCGCGCACTTGGTGGCCGCGTAGAAGGTGCGCGGCCGGCATTCATGGGACTCGGTCAGCGGCATGTCCGCCGCGTCGTAGCGCCCGTATTGCTCGGCACTGCCGATCACCAGCAGCGTCGCGTCCGGCCCGCCGTCGCTGCGCTGCATGCGCAGCGCCTCGATCAGCCGCACCGCGGCGCCGACGTTGGTGTCGAGCGCGGCGATGGGGTCGTCCCCCGCCGCCGGCACGTACGAGATGCCGGCGAGGTGGAAGATGGCGTCCGGCCGTTCGCGCTCGAGCAGCGCGCCGACCGTCCGGCGGTCCGTGCCGGGCCGCAGGTTGATGGCGCGCCAGTGCATCCGCATCAGCTCGGAGGCGTCCATGATGCCCGGCTCCGGCGCCATGCCGAGCGTGGTGCCGGTGACGGTCCAGCCCTCACGCAGCAATGCGCGGCAGAGCCACTGGCCCACGAATCCACCCGCGCCGGTGACGAGGGCCTTCATCTCACTTGGACGCCTGGAGGGCGCGGTGCCGTGCGAGGTCGGCATCCACCATCATCCGCACCAGCTCGCGGAACCGCACCTGTGGCTCCCACTGCAGCTCGCGCCGCGCCTTCGACGCGTCGGCGACGAGCAACTCGACCTCGGCCGGCCGGTTGAAGCGGGGGTCGAGCTTCACGTGGCTCTCCCAGTCGAGATCCTGGTACCCGAAGGCCTCCTGCACGAGCTGCCGCACGCTCCACGTCTCGCCGGTGCCGATCACGAAGTCGTCAGGCGCGTCGGGCTGCAACATGCGCCACATGGCGTCCACGTAGTCGCCTGCAAAGCCCCAGTCTCGGCGCGAGTCGAGGTTGCCGAGCCGCACCTCGGTCGCGAGGCCGAGCTTGATGCGCGCCACGGCGTCCGTGACCTTGCGCGTGACGAACTCGAGGCCGCGCCGCGGCGACTCGTGGTTGAACAGGATGCCGCTCACCGCGTACACGCCGAACGACTCGCGGTAGTTGACGGTGATCCAGTGGCCGTAGGCCTTGGCGACGCCGTAGGGCGAGCGTGGATAGAACGGGGTCGACTCGCGCTGCGGCGTCTCGACGACCTGGCCGAACATCTCGGAGGAGGACGCCTGGTAGAAGCGGGCCTTGGGCACCACGCGGCGCATCGCCTCGAGCATGCGGGTGACGCCGAGCGCGGTGAACTCTCCCGTCAGCACCGGCTGCGTCCACGAGGTGGCGACGAAGGACTGCGCGGCGAGGTTGTAGATCTCGTCCGGGCTCACCTCGCCCATGGCGTCGACGAGCGAGGTCTGGTCGAGCAGGTCGGCGGAGACGAGCTCGATGCGGTCGACGAGGTGGGCGATGCGCTCGTACGGCGTGGTCGAGGAGCGTCGCACGATGCCAACGACGCGGTATCCCTTGGCGAGCAGGAACTCCGCGAGGTACGAACCGTCCTGCCCGGTGATCCCGGTGATCAGCGCGGTCTTGGAC
>Ga0247822_10002979_pt1 | contig 10965 bp, 9 predicted proteins | sample 13C_Cellulose_Da_FD_192423 | JGI IMG/M metagenome (GOLD analysis project Ga0247822, IMG submission 192423) | Soil microbial communities from agricultural site in Penn Yan, New York, United States - 13C_Cellulose_Day30 | ecosystem: Environmental > Terrestrial > Soil > Agricultural land | place... | reverse complement strand
GCTCTTCTCCCTGTCGCAGGACATCTTCGCGCTGTTCGTGCTCGGTGCCGTCGGATTTGCCCTGTTTCGGCGGCTGGTGCTGCACCCCAAGCGGCTGGAGGGGGACAACCTCGAGCACTGGGACGCGATCTTCATCCTGAGCATGATCGCGGGCCTGATGATCACGCTCCTGCTGTCCAACGCGTTCCTCTGGGCGGCACGTCCCGACATGGTCGGCAGCGAGAAGTTCATCTCGCGGGGCATCGGCCTGACGCTGCAGGGGATGGATCCGGGCCGCGCCTGGGATGCGTTCCGCTTCTGGTGGTGGGCGCATGCGCTCCTCATCCTGTTCTTCCTGAACTACCTCCCGTACTCCAAGCACCTGCACGTCTTCACCTCGCTCATCAACGTGTTCTTCTCGAACACGAGCTGGAAGGGCGAGCGCGCCGTCATGCGGCCGATCGACCTCGAGGCGGAGGGGGCGGAGCAGTTCGGCGCCTCTGACGTCGAGCACCTGTCGTGGAAGAACCTGCTCGACGGTTATACGTGCACGGAGTGCGGGCGCTGCACGGCGGCGTGCCCCGCCAACATCACCGGCAAGGTCCTGAGCCCGCGCAAGATCGTCGTCAACACGCGCCAGCGGCTCATGGAGAAGGGGCCGATCGTGACGAACGATCACATGGACTTCAAGCGGTCCCCCCTCGTCCACGGCGAAGGTGACGACGCCGGCACCACGAGTGCCACGGCCGTCCTCGAGAACCGCCTCCTCGACAACTACATCACCGAGGAGGAGCTCTGGGCGTGCACGAGCTGCCGCGCGTGCGTGCAGGAATGTCCGGTCTCGATCGACCAGCTCGACGTCATCAACCAGATGCGGCAGAACCTGGTGCTGATGGAGTCGCGCTTCCCCGCGGAGATCCAGCCCGCGTTCGAGTCGCTCGAGCGCAACGGCTCCCCCTGGGCGTTCAGCCCGGCCGATCGCGCGCGGTGGGCCGAGGGGATGGACATCCCCACCATGGCCGAGATGTTCGAGCGCGGTGAGCGCCCGGACATCCTGTTCTGGGTCGGGTGCATGGGCTCCTTCGACGACCGCGCGAAGAAGATCACCGTCGCCTTCGCCCGCATCCTCAAGGCGTCGGGGATCCGGTTCGCGATCCTGGGGCAGGAGGAGCACTGCCACGGGGACCCCGCGCGCCGCATGGGGAACGAGTACCTGTACCAGATGCTCGCGAAGGACACGATCGGCACGCTCGACCGCTACGAGGTGAAGACGATCGTGACGCACTGCCCGCACTGCTTCCACCAGATGGGGAACGAGTTCCCGCAGTTCGGCGGCAACTACGAGGTGATCCACCACTCGACGTTCATCGAGCGCCTGCTGCAGGACGAGCGGCTGCCGCTGCAGCAGGGCGACGGCCAGCGGCTCGTGATGGCCTATCACGACAGCTGCTACCTCGGCCGCTACAACGACGTCTACGACGCGCCGCGCGAGACGCTGAAGCGCGCGCTCCCGGTGGTGAGCCTCGTCGAGCCGAAGCGGACGAAGAGCCGCGGGCTCTGCTGCGGCGCGGGTGGCGGCCGGATGTTCATGGAGGAGACGACCGGCAAGCGCATCAACGTCGAGCGGACGGAGGAGCTGCTGGCGACGGGCGCCGAGGCGATCGCCGTGGCATGCCCGTTCTGCATGACGATGATGACCGACGGCCTGGCGGCGAAGAGCTCGGAGGTGCCGGTGTACGACATCTCGGAGGTCGTGGCGTCGCAGCTTCCGGGTGGGGTTCCGCTGCAGCGTTGAGTTGCGGTCCGCAACGAGCTTGGCGGACGCGGATCTGACGGAGGAGCACCACATGTCCGCGGATCGCTCCCGGCACGGATCGAGAGTCGGCGCGTCGGGGCCGTTACAGGGGCGTGAATCCTGGGAATCGCTCCGCGCGCGGCAGAGAGGTGTCGCGCCGGGGTCACGAAGAGCAGGGATCTTCGATTGCCCGGATGCACGGCCGGGAAATGCCGGATGCACCGCGTGGCGATCAGGTGTCGTCTCGCGAAGAGCCGGGAACTGAACTTTGAAAACGACGGAACGGCCGCCCGGCGAGAGGGACTCGCCTGGACGGCCGTTCTGGTCTTCTCAAAGCATCATCTAACCATCTAACAGCTTTCACCGCCAAGACGCCAAGACCGCCAGGAACAGCTCGCCCTCAAGGCAGTTCTCCGTGTCTCCGTGGCTCCGTGGTGAAATCCTCGTGGTTCCCGTCGTTACCAGGCTCGTGGCACGCCTACACTACGACCGCTCGAAGTTTCCCGCCTCCCATCTCACCTCGTAGATGTCGATCATGTGCCGCAGCGTCGCCTGCGGATCGAACGGGATGCGCTCCAGCGTGCGCACGCGCAGGCCACGCAGCTTCGTCTCGGCGATGAAGTCGTTCGTCGCGATCCGGCCGGGATCGGTGATGTACGCGGCGCCGCTCCCCTTGAGCGTACGCGCGATCGTCTCCGCGACGAGCGCGCCGTACGACCGCTCGTACAGCACGTCCGACCCCACGACCACGTCGTAGCGCGGCATCCGCTCGGGGAGCGCCCGCCAGTCCAGCAGCTCGGCCTTCGGCTCGCGCCCGGTGTGATGCCGGACGTTCTCCCGCGAGAACCGCAGTGAGTCCTCGTAGTAGTCGCTGACGGTGACGTCGAAGCCGGCCAGCGCCGCCGCCGTCGCCACCAGCCCCGCGCCCGATCCCAGCTCGAGCAGCGTCTTCCCGGCCGCCGGGAGCATCGCCACGTGCCGCGCCATGATGACCGACGACGGCCAGATGTCCGCCCAGTACGGAAGTCGTTCGTCGCGCTCGAAATCCTCCTCGCTGATGAGCGCTTCCGGGTCGGCGGGATGGAGCAGGTCGATCGACCAGCGCCCGACCTGCACCGGCGTCACCCGCGTCCGGAAACGCCGCTCCAACTCGGCGCGCAGCGTTTCCGGGAAGTGCGCGGGATTGTCGTTTCTCACCACTGTCCGACGCGCGACGCCGCCAGCTGTGCGCCGAGCAGGTCCTGCACCCGCTCCACCAGCCGGTTCGGGACCGTGTGGTTGTTCGCGATCGTGCTGAAGATCAGCATGCGCCCGTCGGCCGTCGTGACGTAGCCCGAGAGCGCGCGCGCCTTGTCCACCGTTCCGGTCTTGGCGTGGACGTTCCCCTCGGCGGGCGTGCCGCGCATCCGCGAGCGGATCGTCCCGTCCACCCCGGCGATCGGGAGCGACTCGTAGAACACGCGGAAGTCCGGGTGGCGGCGCATCGCGTCGAGCACCCGCACGATCGTCTCCGGCGTCACGTAGTCGTGGCGCGAGAGCCCGCTGCCGTCGCGCACCGCGAATCCGGCACTGTCGGCACCCCACGCCACGAGCTGCTCCTCCACGATGCGCCGCGCCGCGTTCGGCGTGCCCGCTCCCGTCGCCTCGAGCGCCAGCGTCCTGAAGAGCACCTCGCCGATCTGGTTCTGGGACGGCTTCTCGAAGTGGGGGAGGATCTCCCGGAGCGGCGGCGACTGCTGCACGAACAGCGTGTCCATCCCGGACGCCTCGCCGTTCGTCATCTGCTGCCGGCCCACCTCGATCCCTCGCGTGGCGAGGGCAGCCGCCAGCGCATCGAGATAGGCGCCAGCCGGCTCGCGATGAGCGACGTTGAAGCTGGTGCTGTCGCCGGCCGCGATCGACCCGACTATCCGCACCGCGTTCCTCACCGAGTCACCTGGCGCGCCGCTCGCGCCGAAGTACTGGAGACGCGCCATCCCCGAGTCGGCGCGCGACACGGTCGTGGCCTCCATGGTGATCGAGAGGAGGCGTGGAGTCGGCGACACCGTCACCGCCGGGGGCTGGCCGGGAGTCGTCCCGCGCACCGTCACCCGCGTGAACGACTCGTTGAACATCAGCTCGTCGACGGGCGCCGAGTACGCGTAGTCGAAGTCGTCGGCGGCCCAGCCGAATCCGTAGTTGTCGCCAGGGAAGGCATCGCGGCCCGATCGGACCACGCCGTCGATCCGGCGAATCCCGCGGGCGGCGAGCGAGTCGGCGATCTCGCGCAGCGGCATCATCGCGTCGCCGCGCATGCTGTTGCTGAGCGTCGGGTCGCCACTCCCCATCACGACCAGGTCACCGTGCAGCGTGCCATCCTGCACCGGTCCGGTCGCCACGAACGCCGTGCGGTACCGATACTCCGGGCCGAGGCGCGCGAGCGCGACCGCGCCGGTGAGGATCTTCTGGTTCGACGCCGGCATGAAGAGCTTGCCGGCGTTGTGCGAATAGAGCGTGTCGCCGCGCTCCGGATCGACGACGAGGATGCCCCAGTGGGCATTGCGGAATTCCTGGGTCCGCACCAGGGAGTCGATCCCGGTGACGAACGCTGCCCGCGAGGTGACGACGTAGCCGCTGCCGGCTGCGGGAGCGGGGCGGGTGCTCGGTGCGGCCGGCGCGCACGCCGGCGCGAGGATGAGTGCCGCGGCAAGGGCGGCACGACGCTGGGGACTGAATGGAGGGCGCATGCGCAGGAAGGAAGCACATGCGCGGCGCCCCCGGAAGAGCCGGCCCGGCTAGAGCCGGAGCCCGCGGCGCTCCGCTGCCTCGTCGAGCTGCGCGGTCAGCCCGCGTTCCACGAACAGGTCGCCCGACCCGCGCCCCACCCGCTCCTTGAGGTATCTGCCGCAGGCATTGCACACGACGAGGTCGTAGCCGACGTCGGGGGAGGGGATGCGGCACACGGTGGGCGATTCGTCCGCGGCACACCCCACGCACCCCTTGCGGGTCGTGATCCACGACGAATCGCATCGCGCGCAGATCAGCCGCCGCCCCTGAGGCGTCTTCATCGAGAACTCCGCGGCGCTGCCGCATGCGGGGCATGAGGTGCGATCCGACCGTGCGCGTCGCACCACCGAACGGATCGAGCCTGCCAGTTGCGCGAGCACCGAGCCGGCGACGAGTGCGGCGGCACGTTGTGCGAGGCGTCGCGGCTCCTGGCGGGGAAGCGGCTCTCCCGCGATCCAGGAAGCGCCGAGCGCAAGCACTCCATCGCTGATCTGCTGGCGTGCCGCCAGCGCCGACTCGGCCGACGCGAGCCCGGCGCGCTCGAATGCCTGGGTGGCCCGGTGAAACGGCTTGCGGAGATCGCCGGCGCCCTGGAGCACTTCGATCGCGTCGAAGGCCGGGCGACCCGCGCGGACCCGACGCTTCGCGTCACTGGTGTCGATCGCGACCGACCAGCTGTCGACCAGCTCTGCACGAAGCCGCACGACGGGGCGGAGCAACTCCAGCAGGCCGCTCCGCACTTCGCGGAGATTCGTGGCGTGCACTGCAACAGACGGCAATAGCGAACCTCGACTGATCGACTCGGGAGCGGCAATCGCTCCTCCGCCCTGTAGAAGAATGACGGGCGCCGACGTCACACGGCGTAACCTGAACGATCAGTCCGTCAGGCGCGGATCAATCCGGCGTGTATGCAACGCGCAGGGTGTCGTCTTCCGCGACAGTCACCATCTTCACACGGCCGGCGTCGCCGAGCCGTCGCTGCACCCGCTCGGCGATGTGGCGTGCGAGGTTCTCACCCGTGGGGACGAGCTGCCCGTCGGCGAACTCCGGGATGTCGGTGTTGATGTTCCGGTGGTCGAACCGCTCGCGCACTTCCTCGGTGAGAATGCGGTCGAGCAGGCCGAGATCGACGACGAAGCCGGTGACCGGATCGAGTGATCCGGTCACGGTGACTTCGCACCGGTACGAATGGCCGTGGTAACTCGGCCGGGCGCACAGGCCGAACGCGCGCGCATTCTCCTCGTCCGACCACTCGGGGCGTCGGTAGCGGTGCGCGGCGGCGAACGTGACGACTCTGGTGAGGGTGTACATGACGGAGAAGCTATCGGACACCGATGCGGAACCGATAGCCGCCCGCGCCCTCGCCCCTCAATGATCCTCGCCGCCGCGTTCCGTCTCCTGCGGGCGCCCCTCGATCCCCTCGGGGGTCGGGCTCTCGGGCGGGATCCACGGGATCGCTGCCGAGATCACGTCCTGGATCTCGGTAGTCCCCTCGAGCCGCTGCTCGGCGGTGCCGTCCACCGGGAATGCCTCGTCCTCGTACTGCGCCGGTCGGTCGCCGAGGAGCAGCCCTTCCGTGCGATCGTCGTCGGCGAGGTGATCGTCGATCGCCTCGGGACTGGTGGCGCGTCGCGTCGGGTCGACGAAGATGTCGTTGCGCACGCTGGTGATGCCGATGACGTCGGTGACGATGTGCTCGGCGATGCGGCGCTCGCCGTCGGTGCCGACGCGGCCGGCCAGGACGACCGTTCCGCTCTCGATCTGCACGGTGACGTCATCGGGGTCGATGGCGTTGTGCTCGGCGAGCCGCTGGCGGACGAGCTCACGGAGCTCGTCGTCGCTCAGGTTCTCGATGTCGTGCACGTTCTCGAAGTCGCGCTCCATGGGCACCCGCCTGGTCGCGGCGGCGCCCGGCGCGCGGGGCACGACAGCAATCGTCAGCTGGCCGCGCCCCGCCCCTCCACGCGATCAGCGGTCGAACAGGTAGCCGATGCTGATCGAGAGCGATGGGTTGTGCGTCCAGCGCGAGTTGCTGTCCTGCGCCCCCAGCACCGGTTCGCCGACGGTGGACTGAAAGTAGGACTGGGGATACGAGATGCGGTACATGCGGTGGGTCAGGTCCGCACGGACGTGCCACTGGCCTCCAGGCACCCACCGGACGCCCGCGCCACCGGTCAGTGCAAGGGGGGTGCCGACCCGGAACCCCCCCTCGTCCCGCTCATCGAAGGCGCCGATGACACCCATCCCCGCGGTGAGCTCCGGCACGAGGTTGTGCCAGCTCCGGTAGCCGGTGAGCGCGAGCCCGATCTGGACGTCCGCCATCGTGAGGGGCACGGTCTCCGTGCGCACGAACCGGTTGGCCGCCGTCGCGGCCGGATCGATGACGTCGCGCTCCGAGAAGGCCTGGGCGATCCGCGCCGAGATGATGAACGGGTTGCTGAACTGCATCGCCCACCGGGCGCCCACGAACGGCGCGCTCCTGGGGGCGACCCCGGGGCCATCGCTCTGGGTGTGGAGGTAGCCGACTTCGGCGTTCACCTGCTGCCGGTACTCGAGATCCCGGAACGGGCTCCGGTCGGGCGGATACCCGACCTGCGCCTGGGCAGCGGCTGGGGCCACCGCGAGCACCGCGGCAAGGAGGATCGGACGCACGTTCATGCGGGCACCCCGGTGAGGCGTAGGTCGCGGCCGGTCATCTCCGCCGGGATGTCGAGGCCGAGCATATTGAGGATGGTCGGTCCGACGTCGCAGAGCGCGCCGCCGCGGCGCAGCTGGTGGTCGCCGTCCGGATCGATGACGAGGAGAGGCACGGGATTGGTCGTGTGGGCGGTGTGTGGGCCGCCGGTGGCAGGGTCGATCATCTGCTCGCAGTTGCCATGATCGGCGGTGATCAGCAGGCGGGTGCCGGTGCGCTGGACGGAGTCGAGGATGCGCGCCAGGCACGCGTCGACCGTCTCCACCGCCTTCAGGGTGGCCGGGATCGAACCGGTGTGCCCGACCATGTCACCGTTGGCGTAGTTGCAGAGCACGAAGTCGTGCGAGGAATCGTCGATGGCCTTGCAGAGGACGTCGGTGATCCCGAACGCGCTCATCTCGGGCGCCAGGTCGTAGGTCGCCACCTGCTGGCTCGGGACGAGGATCCGCTCCTCGCCCCGGTACGGCGGCTCGTACCCGCCGTTGAAGAAATAGGTCACGTGCGCGTACTTCTCGGTCTCCGCCGTCTTGAGCATCGTGCGGCCGGCCCCGGAGACGACCTCCGCGACGATGTTCGCCATCGATTGCGGCGGAAAGGCCACCGGGACGTCGAACGTCCGGTCGTACTGCGTCATCGTCACCACGAGCACCGTCGGGCGGGCGGCGACGTCGAAGCCGTCAAAGTCGGGCTGCGTGAGCGCGCGGACGATCTGCCGCATGCGGTCCGACCGGTAGTTCACGCAGATCACGGCGTCGCCATCGCGCATCGGGGCGACTGCGTTCCCCGCAGCGTCGGCGATCACCGTCGGCGTGATGAACTCGTCGGTCTCGCCACGGGCGTACGCGTCGCGGATCACCTCGAGCGGATCGGTGGCCGAGGGGCCGGCGCCGTCCACGGCGGCGCGATACCACTTCTCGGTCCGCGGCCAGCGCCGGTCACGATCCATCCCGTAGTAGCGGCCACCGACGCTCGCGACGACGGCGCGCCCCTGCGCCTGCTCGAGGAGCTCCCGCATGTACGCGAGCCCGGAGTTGGGCATGGTGTCGCGCCCGTCCGTGAGGGCGTGGATCGCGACGCGGGGCACCTGCCGCCGCACCGCGAGCTCGATGAGGGCGAAGAAGTGCCGATCGATCGCGTGCACCCCGCCCTTGCCGACGAGGCCGACGAGGTGGAGCGTGCCGCCGGTCTGCCTCACCCGGTTGCAGGCCTGCAGGAACGCCTCGTTGTCGAAGAACGACCCGTCCGCGATCGCGTCGGAGATGCGGACGAGGTCCTGCTTCACGACACGCCCGGCGCCGAGGTTGAGGTGTCCCACCTCGCTGTTCCCCATCTGCCCCTGCGGGAGCCCCACGGCGCGTCCGGAGGCATCGAGGAGGGTCATGGGGGCGCGCTTCACGAGGCGGTCCCAGGTGGGAGTGTCCGCCATCGCGATCGCGTTGCCCTCCGTCTCCTCCCGGTATCCCCATCCATCGAGCACCACGAGTACGACCGGTCGCTTCTTCACGCCATTCCTCGAGCCATGGAGTTCACGTATCTGGTCGCTGTCAAATGTATTCCGGGGGGAGGGAGGGACCAAACCGGCTTCGGCCTGCGGGCTGCGGGCCACCTGCACACGCCGTGAGTCGTTCACACCAGGCGTGAGGCCGAACCCGGCGCGACGAGCCAACGGCGTGTGCCGGTTCCGCAGCCCGCAGCCCGCAGCCGCCGGCCTGACCACCCAATCAGCAGCGGCGCGCCGAAATCGCCCACCCCCACTCCGCGCGGCGCGTGCAGCAGTGCATGTTGCAAGTCCCGAAGGGCCGCCCCATCTTGGCGGCGGCCGTTTTTCCTCGCGGCGGCAGGAGCTCCACGTCGGTCGCGCCGCGGTTGCCCCGCATCCGGATCGCGCGGGGCTCACTCCGACGGGTCAGTGAATCGGTGAGCGCATGATGAGACAGTACGCGATGCTGCGTACCGACTGCGGACGGTGCGCGTGAGCGAAGACGCCGCAGCGCCACGACGCCGGGTGCCATTCAGGCCCCGGCAGCGACTCGCCACGCTCGGCGTGGCCGTCGCCAGCGCCATCGGCGCAGTGCAGTTCCTCCCGCCGCCGGAGTCCGGAGTTCCCGGACCGTTCACCCGCCTCGTCGCCGCGCCGCAGGCCACCGCCTCTCCGGATGCATTCGGCCGCAGCGGTGCCGTCCGCACGCTCTTCGCCATGCCCGGCGAATCGATGCAGTTCCCGCTGACGGTCAGCGATCCGCGCGGCCTGCGGTACCGCTGGGTTCCGCTTGCGACGGGGCGCGTCCCCGAAGCCACCGCGAGGCTTCTCGGCGCGCGTCCCGCCGCGCCGAGTGAGCCCGGATTCTATCGGCTGGCCATCACCGGCCCGGATTCCGGCGCCGCCGAAGTCGTGCTCCAGGCCCCGGTGCTCGCCGTGCTCGCGCCATTCCAGCAGAAGGTGGGCGGTGTCCTGAACGGCTACCGCATCGGCACCTACGTGGCCGAGCGGCTCCGGGGCCAGGAGGAGGTCCCGCAGGGGTTCGTGGAGGTGTGGCCGGAAGTGCTCGAGCTTCGGGTGTCGGAGAACCTGCGCCTCTCGGACTTCCTGACGCACGACAGTCGGCAGGAAACGGTGTGGCCCAAGTATGTCGCACTGAGCCCCAGGCTCCTCGACAAGCTCGAGCTGGTGATCGCGGAAGTCGAGCGGGAGCGTCCCGCAGGCGTGCCCGTCACCGTTTCGGTGCACTCGGGATTCAGGACCCCCGCCTACAACGCTCGCGTCGAGCGGGCGGCGCGGGACAGCCGCCACCAGCACGGCGATGCCGCCGACGTCGCCATCGACGCCAACGGCGACGGCCGGCTCACCGCGGCCGACGGCCAGCTCGTGGCCAGGGCCGTGGATCGGGTCGAACGTGCGCACCCGGAGCTGACGGGAGGTCTTGGTCTCTACGTGAGCCGCCGCTACCGTACCCCGTACGTGCACATCGACGCGCGCGGCGCGCGAGCGCGCTGGCGCGGCTGATCCCATACCCGCGCCCGATCGAGCTCCGGCCATGAACGAACACCTGCGCGATCGCATCCTCAGGAAGCTCGAGACGCTCCCGGACGAGCGAGCGTACCAGATCCTCGATTACGTCGAGTTTCTCTCGTCGAAGTACGCCGAGCGCCCGGCCCCGGTGACGCAGAACGTGTTCACGCGCTTCACCGAGGCCGTGGAGGACCGTCTCCGTGCCGGCAAGGTCTCGTCGGCGGCGATCACCGAGACGATGAACCTCATGAACCGGGCGGTGAAGGTGCTCGACGGGGTGACGGCCGCCGGCCGGTCGGTGGCCACCGACCTCGCGAGCGCCGCGTCGGACGCCCTCTCGAGCGTGCAGCGCCCCCCGGGCGGCGGGCAGGAGCCTCCGGTGCCGCCGGCGCCGTCCGGGAGTGGCCCCGGCGCCCCCGGCTCGACCGACAGCGGCGAGGTCAATCCCCCCGGCGCGCCCTCTGCAGGAGAGGGCGGCACCAGTACCAACACCGGAACGTCAACAGGGGGACGCGCGTGAACGCTCGTGGGTTGCGTGAGGCAGTGAGGGGTGGAGTGCGGGAGACGGGGCGGGTGGCCGATCGGGTCGCCAGCGCGGGGAAGAAGCGGCTCCGGCCGCGGACGGGGGCCCGGCACACCGTCGTCGAGGCCGTCATGCAGTTCCCGCGCTATCTGCGGCTGCTCGGCGGACTCCTGGTCGACCCCCGCGTCGGCGTGCTC
>Ga0247822_10002977_pt1 | contig 10968 bp, 15 predicted proteins | sample 13C_Cellulose_Da_FD_192423 | JGI IMG/M metagenome (GOLD analysis project Ga0247822, IMG submission 192423) | Soil microbial communities from agricultural site in Penn Yan, New York, United States - 13C_Cellulose_Day30 | ecosystem: Environmental > Terrestrial > Soil > Agricultural land | place... | reverse complement strand
GGCAGAAGCAGCGCGCCGCGACCTCCGGGTCGTGCGTGACGACGAGGACCGTGATGCCCGTCTGGTGGATCTCGGCCAGCAGGTCCATGATCTGGCGGCTGGTCTGGCTGTCGAGCGCGCCCGTCGGCTCGTCGGCGAGGATCAGGCGCGGCTTGCCGATCAGCGCGCGCGCGATGGCGACGCGCTGCTTCTGCCCGCCCGACATCTCCGACGGCAGGTGGTCCGCCCAGTCACGCAGCCCGACGCGCTCGAGGTACTGCGCTGCGATCTGGTTGCGCTTGCGGCGGCTGACACCCTGGTAGTAGAGGGGCAGGGCGACGTTCTCGAGCGCTGTCTTGAACGGCAGCAGGTTGAACGACTGGAACACGAAGCCGATGAGCTTGTTGCGGTACTCCGCGGCTCGCTTCTCCGAGAGCTTGCGGATCAGCGTGTCGCCGAGCCGGTACTCGCCGGAGTCGTAGTCATCGAGGATGCCGAGGATGTTGAGCAGCGTCGACTTGCCAGAGCCCGACGCGCCCATGATCGCGACGAACTCGCCGTCGTCGACCTCGAAGTCGACGTCGCGCAGGACGTGCAGCGCGTGATGGCCGACCCGGTAGTACTTGTTGACCTTCGAGAGGCGCAACATCGGGGTGACCGCAAGGCTAGCCTCATCCCGGTGGGCCGGCCAGGCGTTAGGCCGTGCGACAGCCTGCGACGCACGCGGGGCGACCGCGCTACGTCAGCTGTGCGAGGGCGTCGTCGAGCTCGGCCGCGGTCGCAGGCGCGAGCACGAGCTGGCCGTGCGCGCCGTGGAGCTCGCACGCGGGCGCCTGGTCGCAGCGATCGAGGCACGTCACCGGAGCGATCGAGAAGGCAGCCGACCGCTTCTCGACGAGGTGATCGAGGAGATCGAGCGCGCCGTAGCGCTGGCAGTTGCCCGCGCATACGCGCACGGTCAGCGGAGCGTCGCCGGCGAGCCGCAGCTCGGTCGCGAGCGGGATCGCTGCGAGGTAGTGGCTCGGCGGCCGCCCGCGATCCTCGGCGAGCTCGACGAGCGCATCGAGGGCGACCGTGTCGTCCACGGCGATGTCCTCGAGCTCGAGGCCCATCGACGACAGTCGGGCGATCGGCACGTCCTCGTGCGTCGGCGAACGTGTGGGGAGCTTGGCCACTATGGATTCGCCGGCTCGAACTTGATCGGGATGCTCTCGAGCTCGACGCGCTTGCCCGGAGGCTTGTCGAGCCTGAGCTTGGCGAGCTGCTGCGTGACGCAGAAGCGGAGCACCGGATCCTGCGGCTCGTCGCGGCGGAGCACGATCTCGCCGAACTGGCCGTTGCTGTCGACCGCGGCCTGCACGACGTACATGCCGCGCAGCTTGCGGTTCGTGGTCAGCGACTTCTGATAACAGGCCTGGATCGGCTCCTGCGCGCTCGCCAGCTTGGCCGTGATCGCCGAGCGGACCTGCGGATCCGCGCCGGACTTGCAGCCTGCGACGACGCCGAGGGAGAGGACAACGAGGCTGAGCTTACTCATCCTTCACCACCGTCTTCTTGGGGCCCTGCTTGATGATGTTGAACTCGACGCGGCGGTTGGCCTCGCGGCCCGCGTCGGACTCGTTGTCGGCGATCGGCATGTCGGGACCGAAGCCCTTGGGCTCGAGGCGGTCCTTCTTGATGCCCTTGCTCGCGATGTACTTCACGACCGACTCGGCGCGCGCCTGCGAGAGCTTGCGGTTGAGGTCGGCAGAGCCCGTCGCGTCGGTGTGTCCCGCGACCTCGACGACCTCGATCTGCGGGTTGTCCTTCATCACCGCGACGACCTCGTCGAGCAGCGAGAACGAGACTTCCTTGAGATCCGCCTTGCCGGTCTCGAACTGCACCTTGTCGGTGATCGCGATGTTCGAGGGCGTGAGGATCACCTTGTCGGGCCCGGGTGGTGGCCGAGTCGCGGTGACGTTCATGACGGGGAAAGGATCCTGCTTCGCAGCCGGCATGATCATCGAGCACCCGGATCCCCCGATGACCATCGCCACGAGCAGCGCGTGGATGCGATGTCGCATGGGCGAATCCTCGCGGACTCGGCCCGCGCCTGCAAGCGCTTCGCGGGCGTATAACCGCCGCGTGATCACCGTCCACCATCTCGACCATTCGCGGTCGCAGCGCGTCCTGTGGCTGCTCGAAGAGCTCGAGCTGCCGTACGAGATGGTGCGCTACGAGCGCGATCCCAAGACGCTGCTCGCGCCGCCATCGCTGCAGAAGGTGCATCCGCTCGGCAAGTCGCCCGTGATCACCGACGGCGATGTCACCGTCGCCGAGTCCGGCGCGATCCTCGAGTACATCGTCGAGACCTACGGCGAGGGCCGGTTCGTGCCGGCGGCCGGCACACCGGCGTATCGCGCCTACCGCTACTTCATGCACTACGCGGAGGGCTCGCTGATGCCGTACCTCTTGCTCGGGCTGATCTTCGGCCGCATCCGTAAGGCGCCGCTCCTCGTGCGCCCGATCGCGAAGGCGATCGCGAACAAGGTGCACGCCGACTTCATCGACCCGAACCTGACCCGCCACCTCGCGTTCCTCGGCGATCACCTGGCGACGCACACGTGGTTCGCGGGCGACGAGCTCACGGTGGCCGACATCCAGATGAGCTACGCCGTCGAGGCGATCGTCTCGCGCGTGAAGCACATCGAGGTCTCGCCGAAGCTGTTCGAGCTCGCGAAGCGCATGCAGGCGCGCCCGGCGTACCAGCGCGCGCTCGCCAAGGGCGGGCCGGTCACGCCCGAGGTGTAGCGGCCGGACGCTTACGCGCGGCCCTTGGGCAGCACGGGCACGAGCAGCCCGTGCTCGCCGAGCACGCGCGCGAGGTCGGCGGACAGCTCGCGCTTGCGCTGCAGCTTCTCGGGCGCCATCGCCTCGTTGAGCCGGCGTCGCGCCTCGTGCATGCGCCACGCGATCGTGCCGTCGGTGACGTTCTGGACGATCGCGACCTCGCCGTGCGACATGCCCTGCAGGGAGACGAGGATCACGGTGGTGCGCATCTCGACCGGCAGCGCATCGAGTGCGCGCAGCAGGCGCGCGTAGGTCTGGCGCAGCTCGGCGGCACGGCCCGGGTTGCTGCGCGCATCGACCGCGACGGCGAGCTCGAGGCGCGGGTCATCGCCGTCCTCGCCGCGGCGCGCGCGATCGCGGCGGGCGTTGAGCGAGCGGTTGACCGTCATCCGGTACACCCACGTGAAGAACTGGCTGCGACCCTCGAACTGCCCGAGCGCGCGGTAGGCCTTCAGGAAGACGTCTTGCGTGATGTCATCGGCCTCGCTCGAGGAGCCGATGATGTGGAGCGCGAGGGCGAAGATGCGCTTGCGGTAGCGACGGACCAGCGCCTCGAACGCGCGCTGGTCGCCGCCCTTCGCGGCATCGACCAGGGCGGAAGCAGTCGCGGCTTCCCGTTCGGCGTGAGTCATCGCGGTCAACGGTATGGACGCCTAGCCTACGTCAAGGCTTTGAGAAATGTTTGCCCACACCGGGGCACACGCTCAACTGCCTAATTCGCCTCGTGTTCCTCGAACGTGGAGGAGGGGGAGGCGAGGGAGAACGTGGCGATCTCGGCGTCGAAGTAGCTCCCGTCGTCCCGCCACATCCGGTAGCTGCCCTGCATCGTGCCGATCGGGGTCGTCAGCACGCACCCGGACGTGTACTGGAAGCTCTGGCCGGGGGACAGCCTCGGCTGCTCGCCCACCACGCCGTCACCGCGCACCTCTTCCACGCTGCCGCGGCCGTCCGTGATGATCCAGTGGCGCGTGCGCAGCTGGCAGGTGCGCGCACTCTCGTTCGAGATCGTGATCGTGTACGCGAAGACGTAGCGATCGTGACGCGGCGACGACTGTTCCGAAAGGTAGTGCGACCGCACCCGCACTCGGATTCCTTCCGTGAGCGCAAAGGACGTAGGCTCCGCCATGATGTGAGGCATCGAGTCGAATCTGGCTCGCTCTCGGAACAGTTGCAAGCGCGGTCGCGGACGCGGTGGCATGCTCGCGCGACGATGCGAGCCTGGATCTTGGCAACGACCGTAGCGACGTCCGCCTGCGGCTCTGCGCAACACAGCGAGCCATCCCCGCAGCCCGTGGCTGCCCCGACGGAAGCCTCCGCACCCGTCGCAGCGACCGCGCCGGCCGAGGCGGCGCCCGAGCCGGTGGTCGCCGCGCCGGCCGACAAGCCCAAGGCCGCCGCCTCACCCAAGGGGGCTCCGCAGGTGATCGTGGACACCCACAACCGCTATCGCGAAAAGCATTGTGCGAAGCCGCTGACGTGGTCGCCCGCGCTCGCCGAGGTCGCCCAGAAGTGGGCGGAGACGCTGAAGGCGAAGGGCTGCATGTTCGGTCACTCGAACAATCGCAAGTATGGCGAGAACCTCGCGGCCGGCACCACCGGCGCGATGCCACCCGAAGCCGTCGTGACCATGTGGTACGACGAGGTCGCCAAGTACGACTTCAAGAAGCCCACGTTCTCGATGGAGACGGGTCACTTCACCCAGGTCGTGTGGACGACCACGACCCAGGTCGGCTGCGGCATGGCCCAGTGCAAGGGCATGGACATCTGGGTCTGCAACTACGCCCCGCCCGGGAACTGGGAAGGCCAGTACCGCGAGCACGTGCTGCCGACGAGCTGCAAGAAGTAGCTCACAGCACGCGCAGCGCGAGCACCAGCTGGAGCGTCGCGACGAACACGATCGCGGTGGCCGCGGTCACCGTGCCTTTCTCCGAGGCGCGGCCCCAGCTCACGCCGCCTGCGATCAGCAGCAGCGCGGGCAGGATCACGTCGACACGGAACTTCGAGAGGGACAGCGTCATGATTCGCGTCGCGAGCAACAGCTCGATGCCCGCGGCGACGACCGCGATCGTCGGGAACAGGCGGTCGCTCTTCGCGAACAGCAGGAACAACGCAGCCGCGAACGCCGTGATGATGAGGACGGTGCCGAGGTCGAAGCGCATGACACGATCGTAGTCGCGCTGCGTGTGGGCGGTGGTCTCTACGGTTTTGGGCCGTAGCTGAGCTTACAGCGCGAGCTTCACGACGAGCGGAACGTGGTCACTGACGCGCGTGCGGTAGTCCGGCAGCTGTTGCGCGAGCGGCGGAATGATCGGAGTCGACGCGGCTGGCGCGAGCGCCGTGGTCGCGACCATCTGGTCGAGCATCACGTTCGCGGGCAGGAACGTCACGCCACCGGCATCGTCGACGGACCGCGAGATCACCGCATAGCGATCCGCCGTGAACACCGCGAACATCTCGTCGGCGCGCGGGTCGTCGAAGTCTTCGTTGAAGTCGCCGAGCACGAGCACGCGATCCACCGCCGTCGTGTCGACGATGCTGCGCACCTCGCCCTCGACGACCGCCGCGGCCTCGATGCGCGCGGCCTCGTCGGCGGCCTGCGTGCCGGCCTTGAGGTGCACGGCGTGGAGCGCGAACTGCTGCGCGTTCACCTCGAAGACACCGCGCACGATCGGCCGGATCAGCCGGGCGTCCGCGATGACGTCCGTCGAGATCGACTGCACGACCTCGGTGTTCCACGCGAGCGCGATGCCCCCGGTCGCCGAGCCCGCGGCATCCGGCATCGCGAGCTGCCAGCCGGGGAGGCGGGCGATCGCCGCCTCGAATGCGGACTTGTTCTCGATCTCCTGGACCGCGACGACATCGAGCTGCATCGATGCGATCAGGTCGCCGACCAGCGTCCCGGCTTCGACATCGCCAGGGAACATGCGCAGGTTCCAGCACGCGACGTCGAGCGTGTCGGGCGATCCGATCGCGGGCACGAGATCCGTCCGGGCGCGATCCGCGTCGACGCCGGCATCGGTGGACGCGCCGTCATCACCGCACGCGGCGAGCACGAGGACCAGGGCAACACAGGTGCGAGACATGGCGGGCATCCTACGGACTCGGGGCGGCCGCGCCAGGCGATCAGCCCACGAGATCGGCGAGCGGGCCGGTGAACACGAGGAGCGTGGTGATGCGCCCGTCGGCGTCGATCTCGCCGGCGTCGAAGAACTCGACGGTCGAGCCGTCGCGGCGCTCCACGATCGTGCGGTAGCGGAACGACGTCGCACCGGCGTCGACCGCGCTCGCCATGCGAAAGCCGACGAACTGCGGATCGGCGAGCGAGCGCGCGATCATCGCATCGATGCTCGCGCGGCCGCGCAGCACGGTCGACCGCGTGACCAGGCGGCCGTCCTCGGCGAAGCACGCCTCGAGCAGCTGTGCGCGGATGGCATGGTCACGCTCGGCAGCAGCGCGCGCGTAGGTGGCGACGGCGTTCTCGGTCTTGCTCGGCATGGCTGTGCGTCCAGGTGAGGTCGAGGTTGGGGCTACGGTGCAAACATCGCGCTACACAGCGAGGCCGTGTACGTGACCGGAAAGCCCGTGCTGCCGGTCTTGGCGCCGACGAGCAGCCAGTAGCTCGTGTTCGGCTTGACGGAGAACGTGCGCAGCTCGGGGGCCGGCCCCATGGCGATCGCGCGGAACACCGGGCTCGGATTGTCCGCCTCGAACACCAGATAATCGAGATCGGCGCCGCTGCCCGGCCAGGTCAGGCGCACCGCGAGCTCGTTGGTCGACGCGCCGGTCGAGAACGCGAACGTGTCCTTGTCCTCGTACTGATCCGTCGTGGCGACATCGGCCGCGCTGCCGGTGACCCGCGTGTTCCCGGGCTCGAGCGTGAGCCCCGTCGGCTCGGCCATGTCCGTCGCCGACGCGGTGAGCGCCGGCGGAGCGCCCGACGGGATCGTGACGACGTCGTTGCCGGTGCTGTCCGCGCCGTCGTTGGTCTCGGGATAGCCGCCGCTCGTCACCTCGGGGCAGCGCGTCGCGGGCGTGTCCAGGCTGACGTCGAGCTTGTACGGCACGGTGGCGGTGAGCGCGGCCGAGTTGAGCGCGAACGGGGCGAGCTCGTAGGTGCCGGCGGGCAGGTGGAGCGCGGCCACGCCGTGGTCGCCGTAGAACGTCGCGCTGCCGACCAGCGTGCTGAACGTCGGCCCGCTGTAGACATCGACGCCCGCGTACTCGATCTCCTCGGCGCCCGCGCCCGATAGCCGCACGAGCACGTCGGTCTCGTTCGACACCGTGATCACGAAGCCGTCGATGTCGGCCGTGATGTCGCCGTCGAAGTGCGTGTGCTCGAACTTGCCGCATACGACGAAGCGCGCGTCTGCGGTCAGTCCGGTCTGCTCGGGCGTGCCGGGCGGATCCGAGACATCGTCATTGGTCGTGTCGCTTTGCTCGGTGTAGTCGCAGCCGCTCGACGGCGCGTCGGCCGGCGCGGCGTCACCGCTCGCGGCGTCACCGCGGCGCGCATCGGGCAGAGTGGAGGACGCGTCGGGGCCACAGGCGGCGAGCAGGAAGCTGGCGAGCAAGACGGAGCGCATGCGCGCGCACTCTAACGCGCGGGGCAGCGGCGTCACCAGCGGGTGGCGGCCGCGGGGGCAGGGCGCGGATCCGGCGTGAAGTCCTCGAACGCGTACCGCGCGTGGACCCGCCCTCGCTCGCCGCGGATCTCGAGGACGCCGCCGCGTAGCGCGACGAGGAGGCGCCCTCGCGCGTCCCAGTCGGCCCACGTGACGTCGGGCAGCGGCTCGCCGTCGACGAGGTAGCGTGGCGCGCGGCCCTCGAAGCGACCGCGGGGATACCCATCGCCGCGCAACTCGAGCACGCGCTCGCCCGCCGGTTGCGTGCGGACCAGGTGCTGCGGGGCGTGCGCGGGATCAGCTGATCGCTAAGATCGACGTAGGCGGCACGACTGCTCGCACCCTGACCCGTGCCGAGCGCGTAGAGTGGTCGCGATGAGCAAAGCGACGATGTTCGTGATCACGGTCGCCGCGCTGACGGCGTGCGGCGGTAGCAAGGACAAGTGCGAACGGCTTTATGACCGCATGGCGCCACTCATGGAGGCGCAAGGCAAGAAGGAGCCGCGCGCGGAGGCGGTCGCCAAGTGCCACCAGGACATCAAGGAGGCCCCAGGCAAGGAGCGCATGATTGATTGTCTGCTCGCGATCGAGGGCGAGCTCACGCCCGACAAGCTGATTCGCTGCGCGAATACGGACAAGTATCCCAAGACGAAGCACACCGACGAGAACAAGGCTGCCCCCACGCCGTGAGCCCTTGACGGCGACCGCAGCATTTCGGGGCGCATTGGCTGACCGAAGGAACGTCCGCCTCTCGGGCGCCATGCGGTTGCCGGTGGTCGCACGCGGCGTGAACTCGACTCTCGACGGCAACAATAGGACGGGAACGCTCGCGGCGTCGGCATCTGCATCGGTGTCGATGCCGCGCGGATCGCGAAGCTACTTACGCTTCTTCATCAACCGGATCGCGCGAGACGCGACGTCCATCATGCCGGGGTGCGCCTCACAGCGCTTCACGTGCGTGAGCCCACCGTCGACGATCGCGCGGAACTTCTGCTCCATCAGCTTCGCCCGCTCACCGGCCCACTTCTGGTCGAGCGCGTCGCGGCATGCCTCGGACAGATTCTTCGACCACGACTTCGAGCTCTCGATGACCTTCAAGAAGACATCGCCGTCAGCCACGCGCGGCTCGAGCGCGGCCTTGATCACCTCGCACGACGTCTCCGCGGTCCACGGCTTCATCGTGTCCACGAGCTTCGTGAAGTAGACCTCGGTCGCGTCCATCGCCTGCTGCACGTGCACATCGGTATCCGGCGGACACGGATCCGCCGAGCCGGAGCCCGCAGATGCGGACCCAGCCCCGGCCGCCGGCTTGTCTTTCGAGCAGCCGCCAACCACGAACAACGCGAGCGCGAGGGCGCTAGCGCTGCTCGATCGGGATGTACTTGCGCGCACTCTCGCCGATGTAGACCTGGCGCGGACGACCGATCTTCGTCGTCGGGTCGTCGACCATCTCCTTCCAGTGGGCGATCCAGCCGGGGAGGCGGCCGAGCGCGAACATCACGGTGAACATGTTCGTCGGGATGCCGAGCGCGCGGTAGATGATGCCCGAGTAGAAGTCGACGTTCGGGTAGAGCTTCTTCGAGATGAAGTACTCGTCCTTGAGCGCGATCTCTTCCATGCCCTTGGCGAGGTCGAGCAGCGGATCCTTGATGCCGAGGTGCGCGAGGACCTCGTCGCACATCTTCTTCAGGATCTTCGCGCGCGGGTCGAAGTTCTTGTACACGCGGTGACCGAAGCCCATGAGGCGGCGGTTGTCGCGCTTGTTCTTCACGTCATCGATGAACTTCTTGTAGTCACCGCCCGAGAGCTTGATCTCCTCGAGCATCTCGATGACCGCCTGGTTGGCGCCGCCGTGCAGGGGGCCCCACAGCGCGAGGATGCCGGCGGCGATCGAGGCGTAGAGGTTCGCGCCCGAGCTGCCCACCATGCGCACCGTCGACGTCGAGCAGTTCTGCTCGTGGTCGGCGTGCAGGATGAGCAGCTGGTTCACGGCCTTCTCGAGGAGCGGCGAGACCTCGTACTCCTCGCTCGGCACCGCGAACATCATGTGGAGGAAGTTGCCGCAGTAGCGCAGCGAGTTCTTCGGGTACATCAGCGGCTGGCCAATGCTCTTCTTGTAGGCGAACGCCGCGATGGTACGGACCTTCGACAGGAGCCGCGTGATGTGCAGATCGACCGCCGAGTTGCGATCGAGGCTGTCGGGGTAGTAGGCCGACATCGACGTCACCATCGCCGACAGCACCGCCATCGGGTGGCTGGTCGGCGGGTATCCGGCGAAGAACTGGTGCATGTCCTCGTGGATCAGGCTGTGCCGGGTGAGCGCCGTCGAGAAGGCGGTGCGCTCGGTCTGGTTCGGCAGCTTGCCGTTGATGAGGAGGTAGCTGGTCTCGACGAAGTTGCTCTTTTCAGCAAGATCTTCGATGGGATAGCCGCGGTAGCGGAGGATGCCTTCCTCCCCATCGAGGTACGTGATCGCGCTCGTCGTCGAACCGGTGTTCATGAACCCCGAGTCGAGCGTGATGTAACCGGTATCTGCGCGCAGCGAGCGGATGTCGACGGCGTGCTCGTTCTCGGTGCCCACGACGACGGGCAAGGTGGCTTCCTTGCCGCCGGGTAGGGTCAGCTTGGCGGTGAGTTTCTCGGCCATGGAGATCTCCCTCGGTAACGGTACTGATTGAAGCGTGCCGACCATACCCGATTCCATCCGGGGCATGACGCCCCGCGGCAGCAAAACATGCTTCGCAAAAATTAAAAAAAAACGGCTCCCTCCGAGGTGGTGGGGAGCCGCTTCGGTGCACCGCGCGACCGCTACTCGAGGGTCACGAACGGCGACGATCCCAGCGGCGTGTTGAACCGGTACGTGTAGCCGAGCGAGAGGTAGCCAGCCGCGCCGCCCTTGTCGAGGCCCCACTGCTCGGCGGTGCCGAACGCATCCATCGACTCGGAGAACACGCCCGTATAGGCGTTGGTCCCGACGGCGATGCCGAGCACGTGCTCGAACCGGCTACCGAACGCGTACTGCGCCCCGAGCTCGAGGCGCGCGCCGAGCGCGGTGTAGTTGAAGACCTGGCTGTCGCCGATGCTATCGCCGGCCGGGCTCATCATGGCGATCTGCAGGCCGGCGAGCGGCGTCAGGCACAGGCGCTCCTTCACGCAGAAGTGCTTGTACGCCGCGAGGCCGAGGTCCATGACGTCGAGCGTGAGCACGTCGCTGCCCTGCATCTCGCCCTGACCGAAGTGCGTGAGCTGGAAGTAGGCCTGGGCACCGAACCGCGCCGCGGGGTTGATGAGGTAGTCGCCCTTGAGGCGGAGGCCGGCGGACGCGGAGCCGTAGTAGTCCGGCTGGCCGATCTTGCCGCCACCACCATAGAGATCGACGCCGAGCGTCCACGTGTACTTGTTGTCGGCGGTGGTGCCGGTGAACAGGCCCTGCGTCGGCGGGCGACCGACCGCCGTCGATCCGGGCGGTGACTGCGTCGGGCCGACGTTCGGGTTGTTCGGGTCGGGCGGGGGGCCGTCGGGCGGGGGCACGTTGGTG
>Ga0247822_10002976_pt1 | contig 10968 bp, 3 predicted proteins | sample 13C_Cellulose_Da_FD_192423 | JGI IMG/M metagenome (GOLD analysis project Ga0247822, IMG submission 192423) | Soil microbial communities from agricultural site in Penn Yan, New York, United States - 13C_Cellulose_Day30 | ecosystem: Environmental > Terrestrial > Soil > Agricultural land | place... | reverse complement strand
TCATACTGCATTAAAGAGAATGGAGGAAAAAGGTTATTTAAAGTCATACGCCGGCGAGGCGACGGACGATCGTGCTGGTCGTCCCAAACGATACTTCGAAATCACGGCTATGGGCAAGAAGGCGTTGCAATATGCCCGGGAAACCCGTGATCAGTTGTGGAAGGCAATACCAGGAACAGCGTGGCAGACAAAATTGTCGACAAAATCATGAACGGGCGAAACGTACAACCGTCGGCGTTGCTCATGCGCTTTTTTCGCTCGTACTGCGATCCGGAGATGCAGGACTACATAGAAGGAGATCTCGTTGAGCTATATCGACGTCGTGTAAATGCAAATGGAAAGAAGAAGGCCGATTTAATGTTTGCCATCGACATACTGTTGCTTTGCAGGCCGGGGATCATCAGGTCGTTCACAGATTATTCACAAGTATCACATACGGGTATGATCAGAAGCTATATCAAAACAGGATGGAGAAACCTCCGCCGCAGCAAGCTTTATTCAACGATCAATATCGCCGGGCTTACGTTTGGAATTGTTTGTTTTCTGCTTACCGGGTTGTACGTGTTCGATGAATTTTCATTTGATCGCCAGCACAAGAACAGTGAGCGCATCTTCCGCGTGGTTAGCCATCGGAACATTCAGGGCGAAGTAACTACGGTTGCGGCCGGAAGTTTTAAACTCGCGGAGGAGTCGCATCATACAATTCCAGGTGTGGAAAACGTAACGAGAATGATGCGGGCCGGCCGGGCAAATCTGGTTGATCCACAAAACCCGGTGCCCTTCCAGGAGACCGTGACGATGGCCGACGAACACTTTTTCGAAGTCTTTGACTTCCCGCTAATTGCCGGCAACCGGCACACGGCGTTGAAGGAGCCGAATTCAATTGTGATCGATGAAAGTGTTGCCATCCGCATATTCAATAGTACCGACGTGTTGGGACGACAGGTGCAGTTCAATCATATGGATAATCCCATGAAGATCACCGGCGTGATGAAGAAACTCCCGCGTAATTCCAGTTTTACTTTTAACAATGTAATGTCGGAGTCGAGCAGGTATAACTCGGAGTTTTTCAAACTGACGATGGCAGGAGACTGGACGTCCGAAGATTTTTCGATCTATGTGTTGTTAAAAGAGGGAGTTGACAAAGATTCTATAACATCTCAAATGAACAGCCTTGTAAAGGCGAACATTCAACTCGATCCCGGTAACAATCTTTCCTTCTCTCTTCAACCCCTGGTTGACATGCATTTGTATTCAGAGGGTATTGTTGATGGTGCACGCAACACCAACGTTGACGCTATTGTTCAGGGGAATCCTCTTTATGTCAATGTGTTCATTGTTACAGCATTGTTTGTGTTGCTCATTGCCGGAATCAATTATACGAATCTCACCACGGCACGCGCGTCGACACGCGTTAAAGAAATCGGCGTTCGAAAAACCATTGGCGCACTTCGGCGGAGTCTTGTCGGACAGTTCCTCGTGGAATCGCTCATTACGATGTCGATTTCTTTCGTTCTTGCCGTTCTGATGGTGTATGTGTTATTACCGATGTTCAATAGATTCGTCGATAAAGATCTTTCGCTTAATCTGATCGCAGGTTACCGGTATTGGCTCTTTGCTGTCGCCTTTATCATTATGATGTCCTTCTTTGCCGGCGGTTATGCCGCCTGGCTGTTGTCGGGGATGAAGCCCATTACCTTGCTCAAGGGACTAAAGATCAGACAGGTTGGTGATCTCACAGTTCGCAAAGGATTGGTTATACTTCAGTTTACGCTTTCGGCCATTATGATCGTCGGGACAATTGTGCTGGTGATGCAGGTACGATTTATGAATACGCGTGAGCTGGGATTTGCCAAAGACCTCATGGTGGTGATCGACGTGAATACCCGCAAAGCGCGAGTAAATTTCCAGACGGTCAAGAATGAAATGCTAAAAATACCTTCAGTAAAAAACGTTTCCGTTACGTCCCGGGTGCCCGGAGAGTGGAAGACTTTCAGAAGGGTGAAGATAAAACGCGATGACAGCAGCGACGCTCACCTTATTTCTTACATGATTGGCGCTGATCCCGAATTCATCTCCACATACGAAGTGCCAGTGGTGAGTGGCCGGAACTTTGAAGGACAACACGATTCATTGAGCATCATTTTAAATGAAACTGCAGCGCGTCTGCTAAAGATCGCTGATGCGCATGGGCAGGGCGTTGAAATTCCCGAAGTGTCCCGCGGCGATGAAGTTTTTGCCGCATTGGATGATCAGAATATTCCTTTCAGGCCACGTGTCGTGGGAATAGTTAAAGACTTCCACTTTCAGTCGTTGCGCGAGAGAATAGCACCGTTGATGATCGCTTATAACGAAAACCCGATACATGACATTGACTATTATTCGGTGAAGATCGCGCCCTCCAATATTGCAACCACGCTTGATCAGCTCAAGGAAGTAATGGTGAAGAACGACGAGATTGAGCCTTTCGAATATCATTTCCTTGATGACCAGCTGGCGCGCTTTTATGTAGAAGACGAACGTCGTCAGACGCTGTTGCTTGCTGTGGCCTCTGCCATGATATTTATCGCCTGTCTCGGTTTATTCGGTCTCGCCACGTATTCCACGGAGCAACGTGTGAAAGAGATTGGCGTGCGCAAAGTTCTGGGCGCGAGCTTTATGAATCTCGTTGGCCTTTTGTCGAAGGAGTTCATTATGCTTGTGCTCGTTGCAAATGCAATAGCGCTGGTCCCTTCCTGGTGGGCTACGCACAAGTGGCTGGAGGAGTTTGCCTATCACATCGATGTACATTGGTGGATCTTCCTGCTGGCAGCATTGATCGCGACGCTGATTGCCATGTTAACAGTGAGCTACCAGGCTGTCAAGACGGCGCGGTCGAGCCCGGTGAACAGCCTGCGTGCAGAGTGAAACGGCACAGCCCTGCGTGAAGAATGAAGGGAACAGTGTGAATGCGTACGAACGGATGACAATCAAGCGACCCGATTGTATATATCGTTGTTTTCCTCGTGTTCACGTTTGCTTTTAACCCTTTGATGTGAACTTATGCTGAGGTACGAGCATATACACGCAGCGTACGACCCATCCCAATTCGGCAACTTTGCTTTCGGGTTGACCCCAAATGAGACGTATTCCCAACTTATACCCGGGTTAAGTTTTAATCTGGAACAATTGTTTGTTTTTTTTCGCGAGGCGGAAAGTTATTGCACTCAAAATATCTACATTAGACAATTACCCGATTCACTGCGACCCCCAAGTCTTCCCAGGACTCGTCCCAGCTATGAGAACACCTATGTCTATATGTAGAATACCTATACCCCCTCACAATGAAAACCGTGTCTACTGGTTGGCTTACCAGGATTTCGAAACCTAACGCCCGAGAATTATTCCGACAGAGTACATCATTCAGCATTGCACTCCTTAGTCTGTTACTTCCGGCCGTTGCGTCGGGTCAGCAAAGTATGGCTGGCAGTTCGCCTTACATCGTCACGCTTGATGGCGGCGACTATGGTTCATCCATAAAATTTGAACAAGGACAAAACGGGGGCGTAAGTCGCCCGGCTGTGAGTCCTGTGAACTGGGTTGCCGGAAACGGCAACGGTACGAATTCACATTTCAGCGAGGGGCAATCTATCCCATATCGGCTTACGCTCAGTAAGGTATCGCCTGGTACACATACGCTGATCATAGAGTGGGACTTACGGCGGGATCGGAAGACGGCGATCGATTACATCACCAGTTATCAGCGGATAGGAGAGAACGTTGATCCATTACGCGGCCTGACCGGAAGCTTCGGACAAGCGAGCTATTTCACAATTCCCGCGCCTCAACGCAACAAAACGGTGACAGGTAGTAACGGCGCGCAATCTCAGCCAGCCTATAGTTTTAACAAACTCACTGCCGCAGAAAAGCAGGTGGCGATATACAACGCGTCGCCTACGGGCATCGCCTATTTTTACGAAGGTGATCCGGGAGATTGGTATGCTCCGTCTAAAATGAAGTTTACATTCAAGGTAACAGGCACTTCTTCAAAGACTGTGGTGCTCGCCTGGGGTGGACACATCGCCACGAAGGCAGACTGGGGTGCGCAGAATGCATACACCGACACTTACAGCTCACCTTATCGGTCGATGGTAGTCGCACTGGATTCAAAGTTGAGTTTCATCGATCGCTCCCTGCAGGTGAGTGCGCTCAAGCCTAGCTTCATACCCTCCTGCGAGGTGAAAGGAAGTGGTACGTTCTGTACTTCGATCTCTTATCAATACAATGTAGTCACCAATATCGCCAACCCATCGTATGAGTGGACGGTAAACGGCGGTGCTATAGAAAGTGGTCAGGGCACGGCAAACATTACTGTGAACTGGACGGATGTACCTCAGGCTTCTGTCTCAGTGAAAGTAAAAGATGCGGGCAACTCTACTATTCAAACGACTTGCTCTTTGTCGTTGACGCGCGATGTGGTGTGTCCTTATTATACACCGAGCGTTGCCGGAAAAGTTGATGATATCATCGGCTCGGAACTGACATCGCTGAACGCAAACTTCAAGCCCGGCACCACCAGCAACTTCATCTATAATATTTCAAACGATAAGGTATTGATTGAGGTGATTGCTGCAGCGGGGGAGTACAATAATCTGCTGGCGCTGTTGAAGAGTCCTGCATACGGTCTGACGGGTGAAGTCGATAACGATAACCAGCGAGTGATCACAGGTTACTTTCCCATTGCAAATCTGTTACTGTTAAATGAACTGACGGAAACCGTGAATTATGTCCGCCCCGCCTACCCACCGGTGACCACTGTTGGTGTGACCACATCCAAGGGCGATATTGCGCAGCGTTCGGATCTGGTGCGATCAGGTTATAATGTATCAGGACAGGGGATCAAGATAGGTGTGTTGTCGGATAGTTATAACAGTCAGCCCGGCAATCCGGCGGCAGCCAACGTGCTTAACAACGATCTGCCTGCTAACGTGCATGTACTTAAAGATGCTCCAGGTACCGATGAGGGTCGGGCCATGCTTCAGATCCTTCATGATATTGCACCTGATGCAAAGCTTGCTTTTCGTACCGGAGCGATCAGCTCAGGTGATTTCGCGAAAGGAATTAAAGAGTTAAAAGCAGACTCGTGTGATATCATCGTCGACGACTTAACCTACCTCACCGAACCTTTCTTTCAGGATGGACAGGTGGCGACGACTGTTGATCAGGTAACAGCACAAGGTGTTGCTTATTTTACGTCTGCAGGTAACTACGGAAATAAATCGTACAGTGGGACTTTTGCTCCTGCGCCCGCGCCCACCGGTATTACGGGTAGTGCGCACGACTTTGGCGGTGGCGACATCTTCCAGGGTATTTCTCTTGGCCCAGGCACTTACACGATCGTACTGCAATGGGATGACGCGATGTATTCGCTCGGCCAGACTTCCGGTACACAAAATGATCTCGACCTGTATCTCACTACAGATGCAGGGGCAACGTTATTCGGATTTAACCGCAATAACATCGGTTCCGATCCAATTGAAGTGTTGCCCTTTACGGTGAGGGAGCAAACCAATACGAACATCATGATTGTACGCGCCGAAGGCACAGCGAACATTGCCTTTAAATACATTGTGTTTCGCGGTGATAAGTTCGCTTTTAATGATGGTTATGGAGGCTCGTCTACTATTGTGGGACAGGCAAATTCAAAAGGTGCAATAACGGTTGGCGCAGTTCTTTACAGCAACACACCCGCCTATGATTACAAACGTCCCGCGGACGCACAGCCATTTACCGTAGCATCGTTTTCTTCAATCGGCGGACACCGTGTTAATGGTGAGGATCGCCTCAAGCCCGACGTTATTGCTCCCAACGGCGTGAATACAACGGTCAGGTTAGGGGACATTGATACTGAATTCGATTTGAATGGCGCCACTGACGGCTTTTATAATTTCTTTGGAACTTCGGCATCGGCGCCTCATGCGGCAGGTGTCTCTGCGCTCCTTATGGAAGGACGAAAGAAGTACTACAACGGTGAGAAATATACGCCAGCAGGAATCAGGCAGGCACTAAAAACTTCAGCGTTGGATATGCACGGGCCGAGCTATGATGTGTTGTCAGGTTCGGGCTTTGTTCAGGGCGATGCCTCTATGCGCACTATTGCTTCTCCTCTTCCGGAATTGGTTGAACTGAAGTACGATACCGCGAACATTGAGCCAGGGGAGACGAGCTTTACGTTGATTGTAGCGGGACAGAACCTCACTCCATCGTCACAGGTGGTGTTGCGCGATACGCCTTTAACGACAACTTATATAAACTCAACGCAACTGCAGGCGGTCATTCCTCCGTTTGATGGTAACCCACCCATTCACGTTATCACCGCTTCGATTTCACCCAGCGGTCGCGATGGCGGTTCATCGGACACCCTGTATTTCAAAGATCACAGGCTGATCGATGTACAGATCATCGCTGACAACAAAACCAAAAAGTATGGAGAGATCTTACCAGCATTCACCGCCACCATCATTGTAGCCGGTGATACGTTGAAACCGAACTCGCCTATCCAGCCAGCCGATCTCGGTCTTACAAATCTGGTCTTTCAGACTCCTGCAACCAGCATGAGTAATGCCGATGTGTATGTAATCACGGTATCAAAGGAGATCTCCGTTCCATTAAAGGAGTTGTATAAATATCAATTTGTGCAGGGCCTACTTACCATTGAGAAATTGCCGATGGCGATCAGGGCCAATGATCTTCAGGTCGTTTATGGTGAGAAGTTCGACGACAAAATCACATTCTCTTATCAGTTTGATGGCGCGCTTGTTGAGTCGCCGCAGCTTATTCTTGAGAATGTGAAAGTCGATCACAAATCTATTCTTGTTCCGAATGCCCTGGCACTTGTTGACTCAAGGGCGATCGCGAATGCATCGCGCCCGTTGGTGAATGCTGATTTCCAGAATCTCAGCTTCCTTGCCAGCTCGAGGGCAATCGCCAATAGTCGCGCGATTGTCAACCGGTCAAAGGGCCTCGTGAACTCGACGAATGTTGTCGATTTCGACAAGCAATCGATGCTGGATTATTTTGACAATCCCGATACGGCCAGTCTGATTACGCCTGTATTCAACTCCAGGGCTATAGTAAATGCATCGCGTGCTATCGTTAATTCCAGGGCGATTGTCAATTCCCGTGCCCTTGTGAACTATTCGAGAGGTATTGTAAATGCATCACGTGCGCTGGTGAATTCCAGGGCCATCGTTAACAGCGGTGCATTGGTCAATAGCGAGACCGTTGGTGAAGACGGCGCGCACAGCAACAAAGACGCGCTTGTGATTATCGATTCAACGGACGTATTCAACAATAACCCTCCGATAATTGTCGATGGCGTAGAGGTATACGAATTGCCCGCGTTGTTCTCCATTAACGTGGCTACCGGTTTAACGGCCGGAAACCATTTCCTTGTGTCGGGGGCATATCTCACTGAAATGTCGAACAACTTCGATGTCTCATATATTCCCGGCAACCTCCGCATCCTGAAAGACTCTTTAGTTGTTGCAGGTCCAACGGCGCAAATCAACTATGGCACACCGCAGCCAGCGTATACGACGACTATTACCGGATATCAATACGACGACAACTTTGCATCCGTTGTAAGCAACATCACCTACCTTCTCAAAGATCAGGGTGGATACAGCAAGCCGGCGACTGGTATCGTTCCTGCAGGCCTTTATAAAGTGGTGCCGAGCGTAACGTTGAATCAATCGCCATTGCAGCCTGGTGAACCTGTGAACTATGTCCTCAAGGTGACAAACGGCGCACTTACGGTGAACAAGGTTCCATTGATCATCAAGGCTAATGACGTGATCATCATTGCGGGGCAGACTCCTCAGTATAAATACACGGCTACGGGACTTGTCAACAATGATGTGATTGTCGGAGGCCCTCAGTATACAACTACACCGAAGTACACCGGCAGTCCGGGTGTCTATACGATCACTCCAGCTGCTGTAATTTTTGCTGTGCCGGGTAACTATGATATCGAGTATCAAGCGGGTGTGCTTTATGTAAATCCGAAGACCAATTTGTGCAACGCTGTCCGCCCCATTCTGCGTTGCGTTGAAGAAGTGACCGACAATCCCTCATATAAGCTGAAGGCGATCTTTGAATATCAAAACACCAATTCAACCGCTGTGTATATTCCGATTGGTCCGGACAATTCGCTCGTGAGCGCAAAGGCGTTCTCAGGAACCCAGCCCGAAGTGTTCCAGCCTGGCGGCGGATCCTTTGAAGTGTTGTTTAACGGAGACAAACTCACGTGGACATTAACGTCGTACGACAAGAGCAAGAAGACAGCAATTGCCACGTCTGCCAGCTCGACGTCCAGTCGATGCAAGAAGGGCAACGATTCCGTGCTGCCGCTCACGGCATATCCTAATCCAACGGATCGTTACACGACAGTTTATATTCCTACTGCTACAAAAGCCCCCACTTATTCACAGGTATCCATCGTTAATCAGGGTGGCAGAAAGTATCCGGTGAACATGGACTGGAATTGGGACAAGAAAGCACTCACCTTCGACCTTTGGGGTTATCCTAAGGGATATTATGTGATACTGATCCAACAGCCGGATGGAGTAAAGCAAGTGAAGATTTACAAAGGTTAGAAAACATGGCAAAAGGCGTTTCAATACGGAGAGTCAATTCGTAGCAGTACGAAAGATTATCCCGAAAAGGTCAGCTCACCAGGCTGGCCTTTTCTTTTATAAAAAATCCGGCAAGGCATAAAAAAAGGAACCAGCGGTCAAGTGAACTGACTTTTGGGGATTTGGAATGTAGAAATGATTTGTAAATTGAAAGATTTCGTAAAAGATAATGCGCCTCCTCCCGATTTGCCTTTTATGTATTGCGTGCTCGTGGGTTTCAATTGTGCAGGCGCAGACGCCCGGGATCGATAGTCTTAAAAGCGTTGTTGGCCAATCAAATGAAGATTCTTCAAAGGTAAACACCCTGATCGCGCTCAGTTCACAGTTCCTCAATGTTGACTTACAGGAGGCGATCCGCTATGGCACCGAAGCCGTAACACTCGCCGAACAGATCTCCTATAAGAAGGGTGAGGCTTATGGTTACAAGGCGATAGGCATCGGGCATATTACGCAAGGAAATTATCCCGAAGCGGCAGTTCAGTTTCAGCACTCTCTCGCGCTGTTTGAGGAGATGGAATTCAAGGTTGGTATTGCCAATATCCTCAGCAATCTCGGTGTTGTTTATTTCAATAACGGCGACGACACCAAAGCGATCGACTACTATCTGCGCGCACTGAAAATTGCTGAAGAAATTGACGACCGTCTCAGGATTGCGACCGCCCTGAACAATATCGGAGGTGTCTACAACAATAAGCGCTCGACAGAGCTGAAAGCACTGGAGTACTTCCTTCGGGCACTGCCTATATTCCAGGAGATTGATTATAAACCTGGTGTAGCCACAGCGTCGATGAATGCCGGCGAGATCTACATGAAGAGGAATCAGTATGATTCGGCCAGCATATTTTTCAAGACATCACTTGGCATCTTCGACAATTCTATCGAGGCGACATTTCCGATGACTTACCTTGGTGCGATCAGGGCAAAGCAGGGTGACTTCGCTGCTGCCTACGCCTATCACGATCAGGCAATTCAGCTGGCGGAAAAACTGGATGCCAAACTGGAAGTTGCCCAGAGCATGATCGGGATGGCAAAAACTCAATCGCTGCAGGGCCGCGTGCTACCCGCTATCGGTACCTATATGCGCGCGAAGACGGTTGCCGAAGGTATTGCTGCCAGAAAGGAACAGAAGGAGATTTATGAGGGCCTCTCCAAGCTCTACGCGCGCAACGGAGATTACAAGCAGGCCTATGCTTACGATACTTTGCTACTGAGTGTAAAAGATTCGTTGTATAACAGTGACAATGCCACCAGGATCCAACGGCTGCAGTTCAACTTCGATCTGGGGAAGAAGGAAGCGGAGATCGATCTGTTGACCAAAGATCAGGCGCTTCAGAAGGCGACGATCCAGCGGCAGCGGATTACCAACATTGCTACCGGAATAACGTTGTTCCTGTTGCTGCTTATACTCATCGGATTTTATAACCGCCATCAGTTTACACAAAAGACGAACAAGATCATTAAGGCGGAACGTGATCGATCCAAAGAACTATTGTTGAACATCCTGCCGGCAGAGACCGCACACGAGCTCGAGACGAACGGACACGCGCAGGCGCGATTCTATGACAATGCAACAGTACTCTTCGCCGACTTTAAAGGATTTACTTCTATCGCCCGGTCGCGGAAGCCACAGGAGCTTGTCGCTGAATTGAATGAATACTTCATCGCCTTCGATGACATCGTGGAGCGTTTCAGACTTGAAAAGATCAAGACGATCGGTGACGCCTACATGTGCGCCGGTGGCATTCCCACGCCGGATGACGCTCATCCTCGTCAGGCGATACAAGCCGGCCTCGCGATGCAGCAATACATCGCTACAAAAAATGCAGAGCGTGCCGCCCGTGGCCTCGATACCTGGGAACTTCGGATTGGTATTCACGTTGGCCCGATCGTCGCGGGTGTGGTGGGTAAAAAGAAGTACGCCTATGACATCTGGGGTGACACGGTCAACATTGCCAGCCGGATGGAATCGAGCAGTGAAACCGGGCGTGTAAACATCTCATCGACGCTGTATATGATGGTGCAGGACTATTACAACTGCACATACCGCGGAAAGATCTACGCGAAGAACATCGGCGAAGTGGATATGTACTTTGTGGAATCGGGTAAGTCGCCGTCGGCGTAAAGAAGCCGTTACCGATTGTTCAGTTTGGCGTTAATTTCTTTCAGTCTCTCCTGCTTGAAGTTTTCGCGATTCACTTTACCAAAGTTGGTGTGATACCGGTGTGATTGAAGGAACGTTTTCTGTACCAGGTTCCATTCTCTCTCGGTCTCCACGACACCTGCCGCTTTTAGT
>Ga0247822_10002975_pt1 | contig 10969 bp, 9 predicted proteins | sample 13C_Cellulose_Da_FD_192423 | JGI IMG/M metagenome (GOLD analysis project Ga0247822, IMG submission 192423) | Soil microbial communities from agricultural site in Penn Yan, New York, United States - 13C_Cellulose_Day30 | ecosystem: Environmental > Terrestrial > Soil > Agricultural land | place... | reverse complement strand
TAGTGGAACAACAGCGGTGGGGCGGCGGGGGTGTCTGAGGCACTGGCGCGGGGACTCGCCCGCGTGGGGACCGGTCGGGCGGGGTATACCTGTGGTGAAGCCGCCGGGCGCGCGCGCGTACGGGGCAGCGCCTTCAGTGGGGCAGCGCCTTCAAAGGAGGCAACGATGGACGACGAGCATGCGGGTGCCGAGCAGCCGCGCGGCGCGCGCGACCTGCTGGGCCTGCCGGTCTACACGATCGCCGAGGGGCGGCATCTGGGCCAGATCGACGCCCTGCTGGTGCGGCGCGAGGACCGCGTCGTCGCCCAGGTGCGCCTGCGCCACGGCCTGCTGGGCCGGCACCGGCTCCTGCCGTTCGCCGCGCTCCGGACCGTGGGCGAGAACATCGCGCTGGTGGACAGCGCGGCGGCCGCGGACAGCGCGGCCGCCGCGGACAGCGCCGGGCTGGACACGGACCTGGTCGGCCGGCCCGTCCTAACGCCGGGCGGGGAGCGGGTCGGCGAGCTGGCGGACTTCGGCGTCGACACCGCCAGCGGCAGGATCACGGTCTTCCGGATCCGCCCGGACGCGGGCTTTCTGGGGCACCTGGCGGCGCTGGTCAGGAGCGAGGTCGTCCTTCTTCCCGAGGGGGTCATCCACGGGCTGGGGGCCAGCGCGGTGATCCTGCGGGACGAGGGGGTAGCCCTCCTGAGGCACCCCCCGCCCGGATCGGGGCCCGCGGCGGAGCAGGAACAACCCCTGACGCAGGGGCCGCCGCCGGCAGCCGCTCCGTAAGCTGCCGGACTTCCGCCCCTACCGGCGCTGGGCGAGGAGCAGGCAGGCGTCGTCGCGCAGGGCGCCGCCGCCGTGGGCGCGCGCGCCATCCAGGATGGAGCGACCCGTCTCCCACAGCGACTCCGCCCGCCCGCGGGCTGCCCGGGCGCACTCGATCAAGCCCTCCGGGCCGAAGAACTCATTCCCGCGGCGCGCTTCGGTGATCCCGTCCGTCAGCAGGATCAGGGTGTCGCCGGGCTCCAGGCGCAGAGAGGTGACGCTGTACAGCTCCTGGGAGCGGACCCCGAGCGGCAGCCCCGACGGCTCCACCGCCTCGCCCGCGCCGTTCGCCCGCAGGACGATAGGCGACTCCGCGCCCGCCGACACCACCGCGCACTCGCCCGTCGCGGGCTCGATCAGCGCCATCGACAGGCAGACGAATGACGCGTCCTCCATCGCGTTCGGCGCGAATGCCCGGATGTCGCAGACGTAGTCGTTCAGGCGCGAGGCGATGGAGGCGGGAGAGTGCGGGTACTCGCGGGCGAAGGCGCGTAGCACCTCCTTCACCTGGATCGTGCGCGCCGCGGCGGAAAGCCCTTTGCCGGTCGCGTCCGCGACCGCGATCAGGACCCGGTCCTGCGGCAGCAGGAAGGCGTCGAAGAAGTCTCCCCCGACCTCCGCCTCTGCCGAGGCGGCCTCGTACAGCGTGGCGAGCGACAGGCCGGCGAAGGCGTCCCCGGCGATCTCCAGGGTCAGCGGACGCTGGAGCGCGTCGGTGATGTGCCGCTCCCGGGCGAGCGCCGCTTCCAGCGCGGCGTTCGCCGCTTCGAGCTGCCGCCGGGCGGACGCGGCCGCGTCCGCCAGCTCCTGCTGCCGGACGCAGGCGATCACCAGCGCCTCGTTGACCTCGCGCAGGAGGTCAGCCGTCGGTTCGGGTTCCGGCATCGGTGGTATCCTCTCCTCGCGCCTCCGCGGCGTCCGGGGCGGTACGCCGCGTGGGAAAACCGGAGAGGATGCCCCGGTACTCGCGGAGTGCGTCGCCGACCACCAGGCCGCCGGAGGTGACGCTGTAGAGCCGCATCTCCTTGCTGTGGTTCCCGCGCCTCGTCTTGACCACGAGCAGGACCTTTTGCAGCTGCCCGTCCAGTTCGACGTAACGCTGGAGGATGATGTCGTCGGTCAGGAACGAGATCTCGTGGGGGCTGAAGCGCAGGTCGGTGAAGGACCCGGGTAGTTCCACCGTGTTCAGCACGGTCACGCCAATCCCGGTGAGCGCCCCGACCATCCGGTACAGCGACTCGCGAAAGTCCGCACGAAATCCCGGGGCGAGCGCCAGCTCGAAGCCCGAGAGCGAGTCGATGACCACGCGCTGCGCGCCGATCCGTGCGACCGCCTCCCGGACCTCGTGCAGCGTCTCGTCCACCGACAGGTCCAGCGGGCGCAGGTAGATCACCTCAAGCATCCCCTCGTCGATCATCCGGCCCATCGCGAGGTCCAGACCCTCGGCGCGCGAGACGTACTCCGCCGGGTGCTCCTCGAAGACCACGATCACGCCCGGCTCGCCGTTGCGGACCCCCTCGGCGATGAACTGGGTGCAGAGCGCGCTCTTGCCCGATCCGGCGGGCCCGGCCACCAGCGCGGAGTCGCCGGCCGGGAGGCCGCCGCCGAGCATCTCGTCGAGTCCGGGGACGCCGGTCGAGATGCGGCGCAGGGGCCGGGGCCGCGCCTTCTTCTCGACCAATCCGAAGGAGCGCGGGAAGACCTGGAGGCCCTGCCCGGTGATGCGGAAGGTGTGCAGGCCCGGCTCGGACGCCTGCCCGCGCATCTTCATCACCTGGAGTTTGCGGACCGTGGAATTGCGCTCGACGTTCTGAGAAAGCCACAGGAGGCCGTCGGCGACGGTGAAGACCGGGTTCTCGCGCATCTCCCCCTCCTGGTACTCGCCCACCAGGAAGGTCGTCGCCTGCCAGCCCGTCAGGTGCAGCGCGAGCCGCTGCACGAACCCCTGAAGCTCGGCGTCGGACCGCCGCCCGTCGCCGCCGGAGGCCCCCACCCAGTGTACGATGCTGCGGAAGGAGTCCACGACGACGACGGCAGGGCTGGCGCTCTCCACCTCGCGCACGATGGTCTCCAGCACCGCTTCGAGGTCCTGCTCTAGCACCACCTGGCCGAGGTGGACGAAGCGCAGGGGCGCGTCCGCGCCCCCCAGCTTCGCCGGGTCGAAGAAGTCGAACTGCTGCTGGTAGCGCAGGACCTTGAGCGGCGGCTCGCCCAGCACGGTGAAGTACAGGCCCGGGCGTTCGCGCGTGGCGTTGGCGAACAGTATCTGCTGCGCGAGCGTGGTCTTGCCCGACCCGGGCATTCCGGCGATCAGGTTGAAGGAGTACTCCGGCAGGCCCCCGCCGAGGACGGCGTCCAGGCCCGGTACGCCGGTAGGCAGCTTCCGGATGACGACCTTCCCCGGCGCGGCGCGGGACTCGTCCGGCGCGCGTGGCGGCGTGTGTGGTGCGTTCAGATCGGTCATCGCGTTCCTCGTCCCATCGTTTCGTCCGGACGAACGTGCATTTCGTTTTTATCGCTGCCGGTGCTGCTGGTGCCGAGAGGGTCCCGCCCGGCGGCGGGAGGGAGCGCGTCCGCCTCGGGCCAAACGCTGTGCACGAGGCGCCGGGTGAGGTCCGGGCCGAGGAACGCTTCCAGCAGTCCGAGGAAGTGGGCCAGGGTCGCGACGATGCCGCCGTCCGCTTCGGCGACGGAGCCGTCCGTCCGCGCCGCAGCTGCCGCCGATAGGCCCGTAAGGGAGCCGTCGCTCCGGACTTCTACGATTCGGAGCCAGGGGAATTCCGCCTGGGCCAGGGTCACCGCGCGTCTCACGAGGACCCGGAAGCCTTCCGGTCCGAGGACCTTCGAGAGGTGAAGGCGTAGTTTTTCGAAGGCCCGCTCTGCCGCGTCCGCTGACACCCCTGCGCCCCCGGCCTCGTCCGCCAGCAGCAGCCGAGCCAGTGCCTGCACCCCGGCCTCGGGGAGCGGGGTCATGCGCGGTGGTACCCCCTGCCGCAGCTCGCGCCGAAGGCATCGCAGCCTGGGGCCCTTGCCTGCTGCGGGGCCGGTACGCAGGAAATGTTCGGTGAGGGGCGGTTCATCAGGGTGTTAGGTCCGGGCTCCGTGCCATCGATACCACGCCGCGTCCCCCAGCAGGGATAGCCGCCCTGACGAGCGGGTTCGAAGCGCCGACGAGTGGTAACTCCTGACCCGAACAGGACGCGTTCTGACCGGAGATCACGATATTCTCCCCAAGATCACGTTACCACGTTTCCCTTGACAATTTGTTAGCTGCGGCGCGGGCGGCGGCGTCCGCTTCCGCTCCTTCGTCCTCGCGCTCGTCGCGATCTCTGGGCGGGGGCGTACACGCCGTCCCCCGTGCTGCTCTCTCCCGACGCGTCTCCCGCGCAGACGCCCAAACTCCCCCCGACGCGCGCTGCTTCGTCGGGGGGAGTATTGTCGAGCTAGTTCCGCGTGCCGCAGCGCAGGGCGGCGGCGGCGGTCGCATCTATCGCAGAGCGGTGAGGGCGCGGCTTACCCGCAACGGGTGATCGAGCATGATGCCGAACTCCGCCCCCTCCTTCAGGTCCACCTTCTGGAACGACGACTTGTCCTTCTGAGACTCGCTGTATAGGTAGCCCGCGAGCGCGCCGACGAGGCCTCCCGTGATGGCGCTGCCGCTCTTGTTCTTCAGCAGGTAGCCGACCACCGCTCCGCCGGCGGCCCCGTAACCGATGAACTTCGCCGTGTCCCGCTTGCCGCCACCCTGCTTGCCCACCAGCCGGCCGGAGGCGTCCTCCCGCACGTCCCGCTCGTTGAGACCGTACAGGCCGCCCGAAACGTTCTGCCACGCGCCGTTGCGCTCGATCACGCCGAAGCGGATGTTGATGATGCCCGGCTGCGTCTTGCTCGCCTGCTGGACCTCGGTCACCCGGCCCACGAAAGCGGTCTCGCGGTCGAGGCCGCTGCGGTCGTCGTCGGTCACCTGTACGCGGATGCGGTCGCCGACGCGCGTCGTTTCTGAGTTCAGGCCTTCCAGGAGGCGTACTTTCACCACCGTCCCCGCCGGTACGCTCTGCGCCCGGGCCGGACCCACCGTCAGGAGCGCGAACGCCAGGGCCGCCCAGAGCAACCCGGCGAAGAGAGCCGTCCGCGGACGTAGTTTGCTTGACATGGTATTCCTTTTTATGTGTGGAAAGGCACGGTTAAGGCACGGTCCCAGGGGCAGTCCTGCCGTACGCGGCTGCTGCCTGGCCCCTCGCACAGAGGTACGACCGGGGAAGCCGGTGTAGGGCGTCGCTGCCCGCGCGGCATTGGTAGTGGCGGTAGTAGTAGGCGTCGGGAGACCGCGGCGCGCAGTCTCGGTTTCCCGCGTCGCCTTGGCAACGAGGACACCCCGCGGGGTAGGGCAGACCGGCCGCGCGCTCCCGGTTGGGGTACCGATACCGGGGTCTGAGGGGAAGAGACGGTCACCATCGTCTTGCGGACGGATGCGGCGGCAATCTCATGTCTACTCCTTATATTCCCCCCTGCCGATCCGTCCAAACAAGCAGGCAGTACGCCGCCTTCGCCCTGCCCGCCATCGGGAACAGCCTCCGGCACGACCAGGCGGGCAGGGCGCGCGCATCCGGACGCGCATTTCGCCGCGGAAGGGGGGGCGACCATCCCCCGGGCTGCAATCGACGATAACGCGGTCGGGCAAACCAAAGCCCGAGAACCGCCGGTCGGGCACGACGTGATACCATACGAGTAATAGACCGCGCGCATGGGCACGTTGCCCATGCGCGTTTTCTTTTCCGGAGGCGGGCGACCGGTCACGGGTGACGGGTCCTCGCAGTTACTATCTCCCGTTTCCCGCGGGTCCCCCGGAACGCGGGGCGCGCAGGCGGCCTCGGCGGGAACGAAGAGCGAAAGCAGCGTAGCCTTCCATGCCACTCGAAACGTACTCTCAGGACATCGTGGACACGGTGCGCGAGCCCCTGCTCATACTCGACACCACCCTGCGCGTTCACACCGCGAACCGCGCCTTCTATCAGACATTCCAGGTGTCTCCCGGCGAGACCGAGCACCACCTCATCTACGAGCTGGGCAACGGCCAGTGGGACATCCCCGACCTGCGCCGACTCCTGGAGGACGTGGTCCCCAAGAGCTCGGTATTCAACGACTTCGAGCTGGTGCACACCTTCCCCGCCATCGGCCGCCGCGTGATGCTGCTCAACGCCCGCAAGCTCAAGGCCGGCAACCACGGCGAGCTGCTCGTGCTCGCCATGGAGGACGTCACCGAGCGCAGACGCGCCGAGGAGGAGGTGGCGAAGGCCATGGAAGCCGCCGAAGCCGCCAACCGCACCAAGAGTCTGTTCCTGGCCAACATGAGCCACGAGCTGCGCACGCCCCTGAACGCGATCCTGGGGTACTCCGAGATGCTGCAGGAGGAGGCCGCCGACCAGGACGTCCAGGAGTTCCTGCCCGACCTGCAGCGGATCCACGCCGCGGGCAAGCATCTGCTGTCGCTGATCAACGATATCCTCGACCTGTCGAAGATCGAGGCGGGCAAGATGGAGCTCTACCTGGAGACGTTCAGCGTCCCCCGGCTGATCCAGGAGGTCGTGGAGACTACCCGGCCCCTGGTCACCGCGAACGGGAACACGCTGCGCGTGCAGTGCCCGGCGGACCTGGGCACGATGCACGCCGACATGACGAAAGTGCGCCAGAGCCTGTTCAACCTGCTGTCCAACGCGGCCAAGTTCACGAAACAGGGCGCGATCTCGCTGGAGGTCTCCCGTGAGACCATGGAGGGGAACGAGTGGGTCTGGTTCCGCGTGGCCGACACGGGCATCGGCATGACGCCCGCGCAGCTGGTGAAGCTGTTCCAGACGTTCAGTCAGGCGGACACCTCCACGACGCGCAAGTTCGGCGGGTCGGGCCTGGGCCTGGCGCTGACGCGGCGCTTCTGCCAGCTGATGGGCGGCGACGTCACGGTCAACAGCGTGCCGGGCGAGAGCAGCACGTTCACGATCAAAGTGCCGGCCGTGGTCCGGGACCAGGAAGTCCCGCAAGACGAGCAAGTCCCGGAAGCCGCTACCAATACTCCCGTCGCGGCCGCGCAAGGCGGCGGCGCTACCGCGGCCGCAGAGTGGCCTGCCGTGGTACTGCCGCCGGTGCCGCCACCGCTGTCACTGCCGCCGGCCGGTGGGGCCTGCGTCCTGGTGATCGACGACGACCCGACCCAGCGCGACCTGATGCGCCGGTTTCTCGCCGGCGAAGGCTTCGCCGTCCAGACCGCGAGCGACGGGGAGGAGGGGCTGCGCCTGGCGCGGCTGCTGCAGCCGGTCGCCATCACGCTGGACGTGATGATGCCCGGCATGGACGGCTGGACCGTGCTGTCGCGGCTCAAGGCCGACCCGTCGGTGCGCGGCATCCCCGTCATCATGTTGACCATGGTGGACGACAAGGTGCGGGGATACGCGCTCGGCGCCTCCAACTACATTACGAAGCCGGTCGATCGGGGGCACCTGGCGCAGGTGCTCAACAAGTACCGCTGCCCGCACCCACCCTGTCCGGTGCTACTGGTGGAAGACGACGCCACGACGCGCCGGATGATGCGCTCGCTGCTGGAGAAGGACGGCTGGTCCGTCCGCGAAGCCGAGAACGGCCGGGTCGCCCTCGAGCGCGTCGCCGCCGACCGGCCCGCGCTGATCCTGCTCGACCTCCTCACGCCCGAAATGGACGGCTTCACGTTCGTGGCCGAACTGCGCCGGCACCCCGAGTGGCGCTCGATCCCCGTCGTGGCGCTAACGGCGAAGGAACTCACCGCCGACGAGATGCGCCGTCTGAACGGCAACGTGCGCACGGTCCTCGACAAGGGGGGCTGCTCCCGGGACGCGTTGATGCACCAGGTGCGGGACCTGCTGGCGGACTGGGCGGCAGCCGGCATGCCGTCGGAACCCCGCGGCGGGGGCGAGGCCCACGACGGCGAGACCGAGGAAAGGACGAAGGTGGTCACCCGTGTCTAAGATTCTCCTCGTCGAGGATAACGAGACGAACCGCGACATGCTGTCGCGACGCCTGCTGCGCCGGGGCTACGAAGTGGTCCTCGCGCTCGACGGCGAAAGCGGCCTTTCCCTGGCGGGAAGCGAAGCGCCGGACCTGATCCTGATGGACATGAGCCTGCCCGTCCTCGACGGCTGGGAGGCGACGCGCCGCCTGAAGAAGGCGCCCTCCACCCGGCGCATCCCGGTCATCGCGCTGACGGCGCACGCCATGTCCAGTGACCGCGACAAGGCCCTGGAAGCGGGCTGCGACGATTACGACACGAAGCCGGTAGAGCTGCCGCGCCTGCTGGAGAAGATCGAGGCGCTACTTGCGGCGGCGGGGGTCGCGCCGGGAGGAGCCACGCCATGACCGCAGAGAACCCACCGTCGCCCCGCAGTGCCGCCGCGCCGTGGCCGGCAGCCTTACCGGCGCAATACCTTCACGACCTGCGCACGCCCCTGCACCAGATCATCGGCTACGCAGAGATGCTGGCTGAGCAGGCGGAGGAGGAGGGCCAGAGGGGCTTCGTGCCGGACCTGGAGAAGATCCGCGCGGCGGGGCGGCAGCTGCTCGTCCTCCTGAACAATGGGCCGGAGCCGATGCCCGAGGGAACGACGCTCCCCGCCAGCAGGAATGGCAGCAGCAGTGTCCGGAGCAGCAACATGGCCGTGGCGTCGGCCACGCCGTCGGTACTGCCGCCGGAGGGGCCGCCGTCAGCCTGGGAACTGCGTCCGTCCGCGGCTCCTCCGGTGGCGCTGCTGCTCGTGGTGGATGACAACGAGATGAACCGCGACGTCCTTTCACGCCGCCTGAGGATGCAGGGGCACCGCGTCGCGGTGGCGGAAAACGGACGGCAGGCGATGGAGTCGGTTCGCGCGCGGGACTTCGATCTGGTATTGCTGGACATCCTGATGCCGGAGATGGACGGCTACGCGGTGCTGGAGCAGCTCAAGGCCGACGAGACGCTGCGGCACATCCCGGTCGTCATGATCTCAGCGCTGGACGAACTGGAAAACACGGCGCGCTGCATCGAAATGGGGGCCGAGGACTACCTGCCCAAGCCGTTCGTCCCGACTCTGCTCAAGGCGCGCGTCGGCGCCTGCCTGGAGAAAAAGCGCGCGCGCGACCGCGAGGTGCGCCTCTTCGAGCAGCTGCGGCAGAACTACGCGCGCCTGCAAGAGCTCGAACGGCAGCGCGACGATCTTACCCAGATGATCGTCCACGACCTGCGCACCCCACTGACCTCGGTGATCACGGGGATGCAGACGCTGGACGTCCTCGGCGACCTGAACGCGGGTCAGCGGGAGATGATGGACCTCGCGATCGGCGGCGGGGAGACGCTGCTGGGCATGATCAACGACCTGCTGGACGTGGAGAAGCTCGAATGCGGCGCCATGGAACTCGAGCACGCGCCGGTATCTGCCGACGAACTCGTGGCGGCGGCCGTCCTGCAGGTGGCTTCGCTCGCCGAAAGCAAGACTTTGTCCCTCGACTCGAGCGTCGCGGCCGACCTGCCGCCGTTCCAGGGGGACGAGGACAAGCTGCGCCGCGTCCTGGTGAACCTGCTCGGCAACGCCATCAAGTTCACGCCCGCGGGCGGGGCGGTGACCGCGGACGTGCGGCCCGGCGCGGACGGACACTCCCTCGTCTTCTCGGTCCGCGATACGGGCGAGGGCATCCCCCCCGAAGCGTTCGAGCGTATTTTCGAGAAGTTCGGGCAGGTGGAGTCGCGCCAGGGGGGGCGCAATATGAGCACCGGCCTGGGCCTGACCTTCTGCAAGATGGCGGTCGAGGCGCACGGCGGCCACATCGGTGTCGAAAGCATACCCGGAGAAGGCAGCATCTTCTCCTTCACGATTCCGCTTGCGCCTCGGGACGGGGCTTAGGATTGCCCGATCCGGTCAATTCCATTGCTGTTTCTTAAACGGACGTTTTTGGGGCAGAGGTTAAACGGCGGGGGATAGCACTTAGAACGTTATAGAGCGGTGATAAAACGCGGTAGGAAAAATGCGATACCCCGGCGGGCTACGGTTATGACACACGAGGCCGGCGGTGAACTCAGGCGGGGCCCCGGTAGAACAGGCGGGAAATGGGCAGTAGGCACGCGTCCGCGGTGTAGAACGGCTGGGTCGACAGGCGGGCGGTCGACCGGTACGAACCTTGACCGACCGCGCGTCGCCGCCGTCGCCGCCGTCGCCGCCGTCGTCACCGCTGCTTGGGCTCCTGGCCGCAGTCGCTCAGGATCGCCACGTCCAGGGCGGAGACGTGATAGCGGCGGCTCCACTCCAGCGTGACCCCGTTCATCAGGTCGCCGGACAGGCGCGGGTCGGCCGCGCCGCCTTTGTCCCCGACGTGGTGGTAGTTGTTGTTCGTGCGCGCCAGCGGGACCGGCCGGCCGTAGAGCTTGACCGCGTTGGGGCCGTTGAAGAAGAAGTCCCCGCCCTCGAAGGTCACCCAGCGGTCGTAGGCCGACAGGAAGCCGCCCGGGAGGGAGCCGTCCCGCGGGTCGCGGAAGCCGTTGAAGCCGAAGGCGTGCCCGAGCTCGTGCAGGATGACCGAGAAGGCGTCGAGCTTCCGCTGGCCGCGGGACGGCATCGGCGCCGTGCGGGCCCCCGGGTCCGGGTCGAACCACAGGGTGCGGAAGTAGGCCGGGTCGAAGTACATCTCGACGTCCGGGGCGTCCCCGTTGGGGTCGCGGCCCGTCCGGATCTCCTGGGCGGCGCCCTCCTCGCAGACGCGCCTGCCGCCCCGCGTCTCGCCGCGGTAGGGCGCCGAGACGAAGCTGCGCCCGGCGCCGCGCCCGGGCCAGGGCCGGATGCCGAACTCGACGGTGATCGTGCAGTCGCGGGTGCGGAGCCGGCCCGTCCAGGCCTTTGCGGCGGCGACGATGTGGGCGCGCAGGGCCGCCTCCAGCGGGCGGACGTCGGCGGGCAGCGGCCGGAAACGCACCTCGACGGCGACGTCCGCCCGGGCGGCGGCGCCCGGCGTCCAGACGGCCAAACCCAGCGCCAGTACCAGAGCCAACGGCGCCGCGCCCGACCCCGGCCGTCTCCTCCCCATCGCTGCCCCCTCCTCGTTGCGCGCCGTTGGTAGCCCCGGGGCCCGGCTGTCCTGGCCCGGCTGTCCTGGGCCCGGGGCTACCAAC
>Ga0247822_10002972_pt1 | contig 10972 bp, 8 predicted proteins | sample 13C_Cellulose_Da_FD_192423 | JGI IMG/M metagenome (GOLD analysis project Ga0247822, IMG submission 192423) | Soil microbial communities from agricultural site in Penn Yan, New York, United States - 13C_Cellulose_Day30 | ecosystem: Environmental > Terrestrial > Soil > Agricultural land | place... | reverse complement strand
GGTGCCTCGGAGGTAGCGGTTACGTCCGGTCGGTCGGGCCGCCGGGCGGTGGCAATCCACGGCTGCGACGCAGAGTTATTCGGCAGGACCGACCCCGCAATGTGAATCATTCAGACAAGCTGAGTGGTTCACGGCCGGTCCTGGCAGCCTGGGCCACCGGGGCAGGCCCGCGGGGTCCGGCGACCGGCAACCCCGAGGCATCCGCGGTTTCAGCACCAATCATCGCCCGACGCATGAGTGCTCCTTCACGGCGAAGTGATGCACGGGGCGCGACCCGACCCCACCGGGGGCAGGTGGGACCGGACGGGCCGGTTGTGCGGGCGCTCCTCTCGCGCCCGACCCATTCTAGGCCCGATTACAAGTGTCCGGCGAAGCGTGCGGCTTTTCGGTTTTTTCGGAGCCTGATGCGTCAGTACGGGATCGGCGCAGGAACTTCGAAGACGCTTCGGACTCTGATCGGTGTGTTATGCGATGGGCGGCGTGATCCGCTTTTGATAAATAATCAGGTCGTCGCCCTCCGCATAGTAGTTCGGGATGCGCGCGACGACCTGGTAACCGGACTTGAGGTAGAACCGCCGGGTTGGCTCGTATTGTGGAAGCGAGCTGGTTTCGATCAGTAGTTGACGACCACCTTCCAGGCGTACGGCCTGCTCGACCAACTCCAGCAACCGGGCGCCCAGACCGCGGCCCTGTCTGGCCCGGGCGACGATGATCCACCACAGGTCCCACGTCCCGTCGGTCAAGTCGGCCGGGGCGTAGTACACGAACCCCACAGGAGCGCCGTCCTCCTCCCAGGTGTAGGCGAGGTGGCCGTTGTATTGCTCCACGTCGTGGTAATCCTCCAGGACCTCGGCAAACCCCTCGACCTCGTAGGGCTGAAACACCCCGGTTTGGTCGGCCATGACTAGCAGGGCCGGCGTGTCTTCCGGGACGGTCGGACGGAGCATGGGCGGCACCTTGATCAACGCAAATGACAAACCACAAAAAGGTCGGCACCCCGCGGACGGTCCCGGGCAGTTATACTCTGACACCGGGTTGCCCGTCGGTCTTCTTTTTGCGTTTTGCGTTTTGCGTTACCCGGAGGGCCGCCGTGAAAACCATCATCGAGCCGTTCCGCATCAAGATGGTCGAGCCGGTGCGCATGACCACCCCGGCCGAGAGGGCCGATATTCTCCGGAAGGCTCATTACAACCCGTTCCTGATCCCGGCCGAGGACGTGCTGATTGACCTGCTGACCGACAGCGGCACGTCGGCCATGTCCAGCGAGCAGTGGGCCGGGATGATGCGGGGCGACGAGTCCTACGCCGGCGCCCGGAGTTGGTTCCGGTTCGAGGAGGTGGTCAAGGAGATGACCGGGATGCCGCATGTCCTCCCGACCCACCAGGGGCGGGCGAGCGAGCGGATCCTGTTCGAGTTGCTTGGCAGCCCCGGGAAGACGGTCCCGAACAACAGCCACTTCGACACCACGCGGGCCAACGTTGAGCACTCCGGGGCGGCGGCCGTGGACCTGGTGATCGACGAGGCGAAGAAACCCCGGCTACGGCACCCGTTCAAGGGCAATCTCGACCCACACAAACTCGACACCCTCATCCGAGACGTCGGACCTGAGAACGTGCCGGTGTGCATGCTCACGGTGACGAACAACTCCGGCGGCGGTCAGCCAGTGAGCCTGGAGAACCTGCGGCAGGTACGCGGGGTCTGCGACCGCTACCGCATCCCGTTGTTCCTGGACGCGTGCCGGTTCGCGGAGAACGCCTACTTCATCAAGGTCCGAGAGCCTGGCCAAGGCCGCCGGCCGGTCCGGGACATCGCCCGCGAGATGTTCGACATGGCCGACGGCGCGACCATCAGCGCCAAGAAAGACGGGCTGGTCAACATCGGCGGCGTCCTGCTGATGCGCGACGACGCGCTGGCCGTGCGGGCCAACAACCTGCTGATCCTGACCGAGGGGTTCGTCACCTACGGAGGGCTGGCCGGGCGGGACCTGGAGGCGATGGCCCAGGGGTTCCGGGAGGTACTCGACGAGGACTACCTGCACTACCGGGTGCGGAGCGTCGAGTACCTGGGCGAGGGGCTGATCCGGGCCGGGGTGCGGATCGTCGAGCCGCCGGGTGGACACGCGATCTACATCGACGCGGTCGACTTCTGCGAGCACCTCACACCGGACCAGCTCCCGGGCCAGGCCCTGGTCTGCGAACTCTACCGGCATGCGGGCGTTCGCGGGGTGGAGATCGGAAGCGTGATGTTCGGCAAGACCGACCCGGCGTCCGGCCAGTTGATCCACCCGCCGATGCAACTGGTGCGGCTGGCGGTCCCACGGCGGGTGTATACCCAGAGTCACATTGACTACGTCGTCGAGGCGGTGGGGGAGGTCTACGCCAACCGGCAAGCGATCCGGGGACTACGGATCACCGAGGCGCCAGAGGTGCTTCGCCACTTCACGGCGAAGTTCGAGGTCGTGACGTAAACGGGAAACGGAAAGACCCGCGGCGGGTGTCCCGCCGCGGGTCTGCGGATGGCCGGAGAGTCTACTGGTTACTGACGACCTCGCCGCCGTTGCGGCTGGCAAAGGCCCGGTAGCTGTTGATGTCGATCGACTGCTGGACGAATCGGACCGAGCCGTCGCCCATGGCGAAGACGGCCCCGCCGCTGTGCCGGCTACGGAACGACTGGACGAGGCGCCAGTTGTCGTTGATCGCAGGCGACGGGTCGGGGGGCAGGTTGAAGTTCAGCGGGATCGCACAGGTGCCGGTCGCGTGGTGGAAGAACGCCCACGAACAGTGGGTGTTCCGGTCCGGCAGGTCTTCGCCAATGAAGAAAGTGTTGCTCGAGCCGTCCGGGATACCCTCGATCTTGACCTTGGTCTTGTAATCGGTGGACCAGAAGACACCGTTGCCCTGGTTCAACCCATCGTTGATGGCCGACCCGACCGGGTTGGCGGCGGGGTTGCGGTAGGGGCCGTAATCCCAGTTGTTCCCGGAGACGCCCTTGTAGTTGGTGGACCCCATCAGCGCGCCGGCAACGTTGCCGCGGTCGGTCCGCGCCTGGGAGCTGGAACTGTCGCTCGGGCACAGGTACGTCTTGATCTGCTTGCTGGCGGTGGTGGTCCCGTCCGCCTGCATCGACGGGTTGACGGTCACCGACTGGCTCGCTGGCAGCCCGGGGTAGCCGGTGATCGTCGCGGGGTTCGGCGTGCCGGGCGAGGAGATGGTTCCCTGCGGGTTGCTGCCCAGGTTGCCGGCCTTGTACAGGTTGTCTTGCTCGATGTACGGCAGGATCTGCGACATCCAGCTAAAGCTGTTCGGGTAGTTGTTCCCATACCCGTGCCCGGGGCCGGCGTTGCGCGGCAGGCTGTTGTTGGCGTCCTGGAAACTGTGACAGGCGATCCCGAGTTGCTTGAGGTTGTTGGTGCACTGGGTCCGGGCGGCGGCCTCGCGGACCTTCTGCACCGCCGGCAGCAGCAGGCCGATCAGGATCGCGATGATCGCGATCACCACCAACAACTCAATCAGCGTGAACCCAGGGCGGGCTCGGCGGACGAAGGCGGCCATGGACGAAACTCCGACAGGGTGGGAACACGGGATAAATCCGACCGCCCGGCCAATCCGGGTTCGGTCACTTGGACGGAACCTTGAGGTCACCCGCCCCGGAGCAACGGTCGGCACGAAGTCCAACGAATGCCCGGATGACTGCTCGGTTTGGATTCGGAATCGGGACGGTCTAGACCCTATTTGGGATCCCCATTTGTGGGGACTCCGTCGGATACGATCGTTACTCTGTGTTGCCCAGTCTTATCGAGACTGTTCTCAGTGTAGAACGGGTTCGTCCGGTCCGCGAGCAATAGGGTTAGTGGCCGAACACCGGCCTACACTTACGAGTAGACTAAGAGTACCGTCCGAAAGTTCCGACAGTCTACAAAAAAATGAGACGGTCAGGAGAAATGTGTCGGTAGTACCCGATCGGTTGGCCTTACCGATCCATAGATTCCTGCGGGTCGATCGGTTGAACCAGCGATTGAATGGAAAACAGTCATGAAATCCGCCTATTTCGAGACGACCGGTGGACCGGACGTGATCCGCTACGGCGACCTGCCGATGCCGGAACCAGGCCGAGGTGAGGTTCGGGTCCAGGTCGCTACCGCCGCCGTCAATCCGATCGACACCTACATCCGCTCCGGCGCGGTGAAAATGAACCTGCCGACCCCGTTCATACCGGGGTGTGACCTGGCAGGCACCGTGGAAGCGGTAGGTCCGGGCGTTTCCCGATACAAGCCTGGAGACCGGGTCTGGGGGTCGAACCAGGGATTACTCGGTCGTCAGGGGACGTTCGCTGAGTTCTGCTGTGCCGGCGAGGAATGGCTGTACCCTTTGCCGGCCGACGTTGCGGAGAAGGACGCAGCGGCTGTGGCGCTGGTCGGAATCACGGCCCATCTGGGTCTGTTCTGGCGGGCGAATTTGAAGCCCGGCGAAACGGTCTTCGTCAATGGAGGCTCAGGCGGGGTCGGCGGTACGGTCGTACAGATGGCCAAAGCGGTCGGGGCGACCGTCGTAACCACGGTTGGTAGCGACTCCAAGGCCAAGATTGCCCGCGATCTCGGGGCCGATCACGTTATCAATTACAAGACCGATGACGTGACCGCGGCCGTCAAAGCGGCTACTGCTGGTAAGGGTGTGAACGTCTGGTACGAGACCCAACCGCCGAGCGATCTCGACCAGACTGTCGATTTGATGGCACCTTCTGGACGCATCATCGTGATGGCGGGTCGGACGGCACGACCAGCATTCCCGACCGGCCCGTTCTACGTCAAGGGGCTTATGCTGTCAGGGTTTGCCATGTTCAATGTCCCGGCGGACGATCAGCAGAAGTGTGCGAACGACATCAACCGCTGGCTGGCCGAGGGGAAAGTACGGGCGATGATCGGCCGGGAGTTCCCACTAGCGGAGGCGGCGGCTGCCCACAAGTTGCAAGAAGAGAACACCCTGGGGAAGGCCGGTACTCTCAGCGGCAAGATTGTCGTTCTGCCCACGATGTGAGTGTTGAAGGAGAATTCGGCACACCGGTTGCGGTAATTCACTCGGGCATGCCAACAGGGTTCACTCCAGGGCGTTTGGTTATTAGAGGGTTGGTCGGTCTGGAAATGGCGGGTCCATCCATCCGAATCAACGAGCAAGCCTTCAAGTAAGAGCATATGCGACCAGGTGTATAGTCAGTCAAAGGATACCTGCTGTTCGGCCGCATCGGATGCGATGGTTCCGTCGCCCGCGGCTCCTTTTCATCGAGGGGTAGGATCATGTCCCAGTACTTGATCAGGTGGATGCTTGCCGCTCTCCTCGGCGCGGGAGCGTGGGTGTCCTCAAGCGGTTACGCCGCGGCGCAGTACATTCCACCGTTCGGCGGAGGTTTCGGGGGGGGGAATCCCTTTTTCGGCTCGCCCTACATGATGGGGTCGTACAGGCAATCGTTCGTAAACCCGTACACCGGCGGGATGCAGAGTTATCTGTACTCCCCCTATGGGGGCTTGAACGGGTACTCGGCGTTCAATCCGTATACCGGCCGGACGATGAGCTACCAGGCCTACGTCCCGTACTACGGCGGGTACGGAGGCGGCTACGGTGGGTATGCTTCGCCTTTCTCCGCGTCCAACTACAATCAGACGACAGGCGGGTACGGCTCCTCCGCGAACCCGATCACCAACCAGCACTTGCGGCAACTCCGCGGCTCGTCTTACCAGAACGCGTATCCGAGTGGGGGTTACGGGGACGGGCGGTCGGCGATGAGCCCCCGGTGGACCACCGCTTCGACCGAAAAGGCGGCCGGCACGCCGACTGGCGTGAACGAGGCGCTGGTGAAGGCGTCTGAGACGGAAATTGTCTCGGCCCGGGCACTGAACGGGCTAGCCATCGAGATCCGCAAACTGGAAGAGAAGGGGGCCAAGGCAGAGGCTCCTCTGTTCCCATCGGAAGTTCTCGCCCGGGTGGCCTACGACGGTCCGGGGGCGAATCTGATGACCGCCATGCGGGCTGGTAAGCCGGAGTACCCGCGTGCCCTGGCCGGTCCGGGGTTCGCTGCCCTGCGGACAGACGTGGAACGGCACTTCGTCGCAGCGATCGAACCCGCTGCTCAGGGCCGGGCCACCGATGCGTCGGCGGACCGGCTCGCGGCCGCTGCCACGAAGGCCAAGGACGACCCAGCATTGCACCAACTCTCCGACGGTGACGCGACCGCCGCGAACAAGTTCCTGGACGGTCTGGTTGAACTCGCCAAGCAGATCAAAGACCCGTCACTGGTAGGGATCAACCCGAAGTGGGGGGCAACGGGCGCGACCGCGTCGGAGTTGGTACGCCACATGGGCCGCCACAGGCTACTGTTCGCCCCGGCTCCGGCCGGTGCCGAGGAGGCGTATGGTGCCCTCCACCGCGGGCTGTCGAGGTATTACGATGCTCTGGCGAGGCCGAAAAAGTAAACGGACGAACTCGCGACTGAAGTGCCCGGGGCGGCTACCGCCCCGGGTTGTTTTTTGCGCCTGGTGGCCGCTTGCGCGGCACGTCTGGCGGATCGGCGGGGAACGGGTATAAAGGGCGGAGTTGCCCGCGTCCCTCGGCCGGTCGCGGGCCGTCGAACCGAGCCGGACGCCCCGCGGGACCGTCACATGAAGCGAGCGTTGATCACCGGTATTACGGGCCAGGACGGCAGCTACCTGGCCGAACTGCTGCTCGAACAGGGTTACGAGGTCCACGGGATCGTCCGCCGGGCCAGTACCGAGACGTTCGACCGGATCAACCATCTCACCGGCAAGATCCACCTTCACCAGGCCGACCTGCTCGACCAGCTCTCACTGATTGACGTGATCGCGGCGTGCAGCCCGGACGAGGTGTACAATCTCGCCGCCCAGAGCTTCGTGCCGACGAGCTGGAAGCAGCCGGTCCTCACCGGGGAGTTCACCGCCATCGGCGTTACCCGGATGCTGGAGGCGATCAAGCTACTCGGCCGCGACAAGATCCGGTTCTATCAGGCGTCGTCGAGCGAGATGTTCGGCAAGGTGCAGGAGGTGCCGCAGTCGGAGGAGACGCCGTTCTACCCGCGCAGCCCATACGGGGTGGCGAAGGTGTACGGCCACTGGATCACGGTCAACTATCGTGAAAGCTACGGGATGTACTGCGTGTCGGGCATCCTGTTCAACCATGAGTCGCCGCGGCGCGGGCGGGAGTTCGTCACCCGCAAGGTGACCGACGGGGTGGCCCGGATCAAGCTCGGGCTGGCGAAGGAACTCCGGCTCGGAAACCTCGACGCCAAGCGCGACTGGGGGTTCGCAGGGGACTACGTCCGGGCGATGTGGCTGATGCTCCAGCAGGACAAGCCGGACGACTATGTGATCGCCACGGGCGAGACACACACCGTCAAGTCGCTGGTCGAGTTGGCGTTCGGGGCGGTCGGTCTGGACTGGCAGAAGTATGTGGTGACCGACCCGACTCTGGTCCGGCCGGCCGAGGTGGACCTGCTGATCGGCGACCCGGGCAAGGCCAAGCGACAACTCGGGTGGACGCCTGAGGTCGGCTTCCCACAGTTGGTGGAAATGATGGTGAAGGCCGACGTGGAGCGGCTTCAGAACGCCGCGACCCCGGACACCAAGGCCCGCGGTATTTAAGACGAGCGGCCGGCGTGAGCCGACTGGTGGAGTGAACACCAGACGGCTCACGCCGGCCGCTCGCCGGGACAGGCCATGCGACTCCTGATAACAGGGATCACCGGGTTCGTCGGCGGGCACCTGACGGAGGCGCTGCAGACCGAGGGCGGCCACACGGTCGCCGGGGTCAGCCGACAGGCGGCCTGGGGACCGACCTGGACGCACCTGGATGGCGCAGCCGCGCTGCACGCCGCCGACCTGCTGGACGGTGCCGCGGTCGAGCGCCTGCTCAGCGACTTCCGCCCGGACTGGGTGTTCCACCTCGCCGGGTACGCCAACCCGGGCAAGTCGTTCCGCGAGCCGGACCAGTGCTGGACGGACAACCTGACCGCGACCCGGTCGCTCTACGACGCGGTGGCGCGAAGCGAGGTCCGGCCCCGCATCCTGTTCGTCTCGACCGGTCTGGTCTACGGTGACCCGGAAGGCCCAGACCAGGCGTTCGACGAGTCGGCGGTGCTGCGACCCGCCAGCCCGTACGCCGCGAGTAAGGCGGCGACCGACCTTCTCAGTTACCAGTACACCCGCAGCCCGGGGCTGGACGTGGTGCGAGTGCGGCTGTTCAACCAGATCGGTCCGCGGCAGCCTGCCGACTATGCGGTGGCCAACTTCGCCCGGCAGATTGCCGCCGCCGAGGTCGGTCGCCAGCCTCCTGTGATCGAGACCGGCGACCTCTCGGCTCAGCGCGACGTGACGGACGTCCGGGACATGGTGGCCGCGTTCCGGTTGTTGATCGAGCACGGGGCGACCGGCGAGGTGTACAACGCCGGCCGCGGCCGGACATGGCGGATCGGCGAATTGCTCGACCGCCTGGTCGGGATGGCCCGTGTGCCGGTCGAGGTCCGCCAGAAGGTGGAGCCATCCCGCAAGGGCGACACCGCCGTCACCCGCGCCGACCCGCGGAAGCTGGCCCGGGCAACCGGATGGTCGCCCCGGTACGAACTGGATCAGACCCTGGCTGACGTGCTGGAGTACTGGCGCGGGGTCGCCCGCTCGTAGGCATGCCCGACCGTCATTCGCCCGCAACGTGAGGGACTACGCATGAAAGTGGCCGTGATCGGCACCGGGTACGTTGGACTCGTCACCGCCACCTGTCTCGCCGAGAGCGGCAACGACGTGGTCGGGATCGACAAGGACGAGCGGAAGGTCAAGATCCTGACCGAGGAGAACCGCCTCCCGATCTACGAGCCGGGGCTACTGGAACTTGTCCAGCGGAACAAGCGTGAGGAACGGTTGCGGTTCACCACGGACCTCACGTCGGCGGTCAAGTCGGCCCGGCTGATCTTCATCGCTGTGGGAACCCCGCAGTCCGACCAGGGCGACGCCGACCTGTCGGCCGTCTGGGCGGTGGCCGGTGCGATCGCGAAGACCCTGAAGGACCAGCCGCCGGGGCCGCCCGGCTCCCGGGTGGTGGTCGTCAAGAGCACGGTGCCGGTCGGAACCAACGCCCGGGTCGCCGAGATCCTCGCCGAGAACGGGTGCGGTCACGTTGAGGTCGCCAGCAACCCCGAGTTCCTCAAGGAGGGGGCGGCGATCGACGACTTCATGAAGCCGGACCGGATCGTCGTCGGGGTCCGCCGGCCGGAGGTCGCGGACGTGATGCGGGAGCTATACTCGCCGTTCCTGCGTACCGAGCGGCCCTTCCTGGTTATGTCTCCCGAGTCGGCGGAGATGACCAAGTACGCGGCCAATGCCATGCTCGCGACGAAGATCAGCTTCATCAACGAGATGGCCAACCTGTGCGACAAGCTCGGCGCGGACGTCAACGATGTCCGCCGGGGGATGGGCCACGACCAGCGGATCGGGTTCCAGTTTCTCTTCCCCGGGCCGGGCTACGGCGGGTCGTGCTTCCCGAAGGATGTCCGGGCGATCCTCGGCATGGGCCGGAAGGTCGATCAGTCGCTGAAGATGATGCGGGCGGTGGATGAGGTCAACGAGGCGCAGAAGCAGGTTCTCTTCCGCAAGGTGAGCCAGCACTTCAACGGCGACCTGGCCGGCAAGACGATCGCGGTGTGGGGGCTGGCGTTCAAGCCGCGGACCGACGACGTCCGCGAGGCGCCGGCACTGGTACTGATTGACGAGTTGCTCAAGGCCGGGGCCACGGTCCGCGTTCACGACCCCGAGGCAATGGAGAACGTGCGGGCAGAGTACGGCGACAAGCTGGTCTACTGCGACCGGCCGTACGGCGCGCTGGAGGGGGCCGACGGGCTGGCGATCGTCACCGAGTGGCAGGAGTTCCGCAACCCGGACTTCGAAGTCATCCGCCGGCTACTCAAGGGGGCGGTGATCTTTGACGGCCGCAACCTCTACGACCCGAAGTCGATAGAGGGGTACGGATTCGCGTACTACGCCATCGGCCGCGGCCGGAGGTAACGCAGCGTTAACGCGGCAAAAGTCAAAACGCAAAACGCAAAATGGAAGACAACCTCGGGTCTTCCGTATTGCGTTTTGCGTTTTGACTTTTGCGTTGTCACGGCCGCCCGGCCACGGCCATCAGGCAGTCACTGGCGTCGCCGATGTGGACCAGGGACGCGGTCGCCTTGGCCAATGTCTTGGATGTCAGCGCGCGCAGCCAGCCGCGGGCGGTGCCCTGTGCGATGGCCAGTTTCGCCGACGATCGCAGCCAGTCGCTGTGGCGGATGAGCCGGACCTGTTCGACGCGGAATCCGGCGGCAGTGATCATGGCCCGCAGCGTAGCCGGGGTGAAGTGCGTCAGATGCCGCGGCAGGTCCAGGGCGAACCAGGACGGGCCGAACGCCCGGAACGCCCAGCTTGCGATGTTCGGGCAGGCGACCACCAGCTTGCCGCCGGGGGCGAGCAACTTGAACGCTTCGCGGAGGATCGCCAGCGGCCGGTGGACGTGCTCCAGCGAGTGCCACATGGTCACCACGTCGAACGACCCCGGTGCCAGGTCCGGGTGCGGCAGCGAGCCGACGAGGGCACGCAGGCCCAGCCCCTCCTGAATCTCGCGGACGGCGCCGACGGCGGCATCGAGCCCGGTCACTTGCCAGCCCTGGTCGGCCATCCGCTTCATGTAGCTGCCGCCGCCGCAGCCGAAGTCGAGCAGCCGGCCCTGGCCGACCCAGGGCAGCCCGCCGTCGCGCTCGGGGACCGAGCGGCCGCTCCACCGGGCGACCGGCGACGGGGCGGCGTGGCGCATCTTCCGCGGCCGGCGGTGCGGGCGGTAGTCGGGCGGGTAGAACCGGCCGATGGCGTCCTCATCGGGCCGGGGATTGGTGTAGGTCAGGGAGCAGGTCCGGCACCGCACGACCGCGAAGTGCAGGGCGGGGC
>Ga0247822_10002971_pt1 | contig 10977 bp, 6 predicted proteins | sample 13C_Cellulose_Da_FD_192423 | JGI IMG/M metagenome (GOLD analysis project Ga0247822, IMG submission 192423) | Soil microbial communities from agricultural site in Penn Yan, New York, United States - 13C_Cellulose_Day30 | ecosystem: Environmental > Terrestrial > Soil > Agricultural land | place... | reverse complement strand
GGATCGCGCGGGCCCTCGCCATCGTTCTCGCGGCAGCGAACCTCTAGGCGCGCTCGGTGCCGGCGGTTCCGGCGAGCCGGAGCTCGCTGTGATCGGCGACGGTGATCTCGCCGACCGCGCCCTCGACGACCGCGCCCTCGCCGATGTACGAGTTCGCGAGCCGGGACCGGCTGATCTTCGTGTCGCGCCCGACGATCGTGTCCTTCAGCTCCGAGTCGCGCACCGTGCACCCCTTCTCGAGCGTGACGTTCGGGCCGACCGTTGCGTTCTCGAGCGTGACCCCTTCCTCGATGAACACGGGGTCGAAGATGCGGACGTTGTCACCCGGGCTCGCCGGCTTCCGCGCCATCTGGCGCTTCTCGAGGATCGTGCGGTTCGTGTCGAGCAGCGTGTCGAGCTTCCCGGCGTCGTACCACCCCTCCACGTCGACGACGCGGATCTTCGCGCCCTTGTCGATCATGTACTGGAACGCGTCGGTGAGATAGTACTCGCCCTTGTTCGGCGGCTGCTGGAGCACCCAGTCGATCCCCTCCATCAGCAGCTTCCAGTTGCGGACGTAGTACAGCCCGATGTTGGCGCGCTTCGAGATCGGCGTCGACGGCTTCTCGATGATCTTCGTCATGTTGCCGTCGGCGTCGGTCACGACCACCCCGAACCGCTGGTAGTCCTCGACCTCCTTCACCCAGATGATCCCGTCCGCATCGATCGTGTTGACCACCGAGAGGTCGGCGTCGAAGATCGTGTCGACGAAGATGATCATGACGGGCTGGTCGACATACGGCTTCGCCAGTGCCACGGCGTCGGCGGTGCCGCGCTGCTCCTTCTGCTCGACGAAGACGCTCGGGAAGGGCGACTTCTCCCGCGCGAACTGCTCCACCTTCTCCTTGAGGTGGCCCGTGATGTAGATGACCTGCTCGACGTTGCCGAGCTTCGCGAGGTCGTCCATCACGTAGTCGATCACCGGCTTGCCGGCGATCTTGAGCATCGGCTTGGGCGTGATGTGGGTATGGGGGCGAAGGCGCGTGCCCTTCCCCGCCACCGGCATGATCACCTTCATGGTCGTCGCTCGTGGGTCGTGGGTCGTGGGTCGATCAGGGCGCGCTCGTGCCTTCGCGCCCGTAGCGGTCCTTCAGCCGGACGACGTCGTCGAGATGTGGCGTGGAGGCCTCCAGCACGTCGCAGTCCGTCACGGCTTCCATGTAATGCACCGTCCCAGGCGTGATGCGGAAGGCGTCCCCCGGCCGAAGCCGCTGGTCCTCCAGCTCGTTCCGCCCGTCGAGCTGCACCCAATATCGCAGCTCGCCGTTCAGCAGATAGACGGTTTCATCCTTCACGTTGTGGTACTGCACCGACAGGGCCTGGCCCGCCTTGATGTGCAGGATCTTGCCCACGTACGCATCGGTGTGGGCCCAGATGATCTCGTGCCCCCACGGCTTCTCCACCTTCCGGACGGCGCTGCGACCGCTCATGCGTCTCCCTGGATGAAAGGACCTGGGACCCAATATCGCTGCGCGCGGAACCGCACGGCAGCCCCGTCCAGCCCGCCTGAGGCACGGATGGTGCTTCCCCAGGCCGTCATGCTGCTTTCGCCACGGTATCTCCCGCGCCTCGCCGCCACGATCGGGCTGTTCACGCGCTACGGCCTTCGCGACTTCGCGAAACGCCAGGGACTCCAGGGGATCGCGCCCGAGGCGGAGGACCTCGGAGACGCCGCGGCCGCCGACGACGTGCGCGAGAATGCCGTCGCGTTCCGCAAGCGGCTGGTGGAGCTGGGCCCCGCCTACATCAAGCTGGGACAGGTGCTGTCCACGCGCCCGGACCTCCTCCCCGACATCTACGTCGAGGAGCTGGAGCGCCTCCAGGACGACGTCGAGCCGCTTCCGTACGAGGTGGTGGTGGACACCATCGAATCGGAGCTCGGCGGGCGCCTGAGCAAGCTGTTCGAGCGGTTCGACGAAAAGCCACTGGGCAGCGCGAGCCTCGGCCAGGTTCACGCGGCGGAGCTGCGCAACGGTCGCGGCGTGGTGGTCAAGGTGCAGCGTCCGGGGATCCGGGCGCAGCTTGCCGACGATGTCGAGTTCTTCCGCGAGCTGGCCTCGTTCCTGGCGGCGCATACCAGGGCCGGGGACCGGGTGGATCTCGTCGGGGTGATCCAGCAGCTCGAGCGGGCGCTTGCCGACGAGCTGGACTACCGCGTCGAGGCTCGAAACGCGGCATCGATGCGCCGCGCCCTCGCCACGTATCCGCGGCTCCTCATCCCGAAGGTGGTCGAGGGGTACACGTCGGAGAAGGTGCTCACGACGGAGCGGATCCGCGGGGTCAAGATCAGCGAGATCTCACCGCTCGCGCGCCTGGACTACGACTTCCGCCCGGTGGCGGAAGAGATCATGCGCGCCTACCTCAGGCAGATCACGATCGACGGGCACTTCCATGCCGACCCCCACCCGGGGAACGTCTTCGTCGTCATGCCGGGGACGGAGAATCCCTGGACGCCGTCGGAGACGGTCGCCCGGGATCGGCGTGCCACTGCGCGCAGCGTGCACTCGCCCCTCGCCGCGGTGGAGGAGCGGGCGCGCGAGGAGGCAGCTCCGCTGCCGCCGGACATCGACATCAAGCTGTCGCTCATCGACTTCGGGATGACCGCCCGCCTCTCGACCGAGTTGCGGAACGCGGTGGTCCGTCTGCTCATGACGATCGCCGACAACCGGGGCGACGACGCCGCGGCGACGATGGTCGAGATCGGCAATCCGATCCCCGAGTTCGATCGCACCGCCTACGAGCGCGAGATCGCGGCGCTCGTCGCGCGGAACTACGATCTCTCGATCGGCGAGGTGAAGGCCGGCGAGGTCCTCTACGAGCTGATCAACGCGTCGTACCAGCACGGGCTCCGCATGCCCGCCGAGCTCACCCTGCTCGCGAAGACGCTGTTCAACCTCGACGCGGTGGGGCGCGCGCTCGATCCGACGTTCAGTCCGATCGACACGATCCGCGAGTTCGGCGCGCGACTCGCGACGGAGCGCGCGCGGCAGGAGTTCAACCCGCGGCGGATGCTGCAGGCCGCGGAGGAGACGGGCGAGCTGGTGGCCGCGCTGCCGCACCGCCTCGACCTGATCACCACGCGCCTCGCGAACAACGAGTTCTCCATCCGCATCGACGCGCCGCAGGTCGACGTGCTGATGTCGGCGCTGCAGAAGGTCGCCAACCGGATCTTCTCCGGGCTCGTGCTCGCCGGGGTCCTCATCGCGAGCGCCATGCTGATGCCCTATCGCCGCGCGCTGGGGACGGCCGGATTCTGGATCGCGGCGGTGATCGGCATCTACATGGTGGTGACGATCTGGGTCTCGGATCGGTGGCGCAAGCGTTGAGTGTCGTCGCGCAACGAGCCCGGTAACAGCGAGGATTTCACCACGGAGCCACGGAGACACGGAGAACAGCATGACGGGCAGGCTGTTCCTGGTGGTCTTGGCGTCTTGGCGGTGAGAGCTTTTCCAGATGCTTTGAGAAACCCAGAACGGCCGCTCGGGTGGGCATTGGCTCACCGAGCGGCCGTTCCGTCGTTCTCAAAGTTCAGATCCCGGCTCGTTGCGCGACGACTCTTCCGCTGCGCGAGGAGCGACCCGCGAAAATGTGGTGCTCATCCGCCAGATCCGAGTCCGCTACGCTCGTCGCGCGACACCACCCGACTCGCCACACCGCGAATCGCGAATCAGAACGCCGCCACCATCCCCACACGCACCGACCGCGGCGCACCGGGCTGGATGTTGTTGTTGCCGTGCGACGTCGGGAAGTACGCCTCGTCGAGAACATTCTCCACGTTCACCTGCAGCCGCGTCTCGCCGATGACCCGCAGGTAGAGCGCCGCGTCCGCCCGCGTGAAGGCGGGCAGCATCACCGTGTTGTCGATCGCCGCGTAGCTCTTCCCCTGGTGCGTCACGCCGACGCCGGCACTGATCCGGTCGGTCATGCGCACCTTGTTCCACAGGGACACCGTGCTGGCCGGAACGAGCGGCACCGTGCTTCCCTCGGGCGCCGATGCAGTCGTGCTGGTGATGGTCGCCCGCTGCGAGGCGAAGCCGCCGACGATCTCCCACCGGTCCAGCGGCCGGCCGGTGACGCCAAGCTCCCACCCGGTCGTGCGCTGCTCGCCGGTCTGGACGGTCCGCGACGGATCGTTGGGGTCCGTCGTCCGTGTGTTGGTGCGATCGAGGCGATACGCCGCCGCGGTGAGCGACAGCTCGGGGCGGACGTCCCACTTCGCGCCCACCTCGTAGTTGGTGAACCGCTCCGGTTCGAGCGTCTCGGTCGTCGCGCTCAGCGACGAGAACTGGTCGCCCGAGCCCGGGAGGTGCGAGATGCTGTAGCTGCCGTAGAAGGAGATCGGCTCGATCGGCTTGATCACGAGCCCCGCGCGCGGCGAGACCATGTCGTCGGTGCGTGAGAGCGTCTGCGTCGGCTGCCCGGCCTCGACGTTGAAGTTCTCGTAGTCCACCTTGAATCGCTCCAGGCGGACGCCGAGTATCGCCTGGACGTGCTGGGTCAGCGCAATCTGGTCCTGCGCATACACCGACGCGATCGTCGCGTCGACGTGATTGTCCGCGTCGCTCGCGCTGCGGCTGAACGTCGGCATCACCGAGGTCGTCGGATCGGCGAACGGCACGCGCATCGGGGACGCGCCGAACGACCCGGTCTCCCGCATGTTGTCCGTTCCCTGCCGTCCGAACTCGGCACCGACCAGCAGCGCGTGGAACACCGAACCGGTCGTGGCGGCAAGCGTCACGTCGGTCTGGTTGAACAGGTTCTTCCGCTCCATGCGGTTGTTGTACGCCGAGAGGTTCACCTCGGCGCCATCGGCCGTCATCGCGCCCGGGAAGACGTTCTGGTAGAAGCGGTCGTAGTCCGCGAGTCGGGTGCGATTGCGGATAGAGAGGCCGCGCCCCGTGCTGTGCTCCAGCGTCGCCCATGCCGCGTGCACCGTGGCGTCCGCGTAGCTGGCGTCGGGGTTGCCGAAGAAGGTCGAGCGCGGTGCCGACGAGGGGCGCCCCTGATAGGACGGGATGCCGCGATCGACCGTGCGGTCGTCGCTGAAGTACTCGTAGCCGAGCTTCGCGGTCGTGCGCACGCCGAGGGAGATCGCGGCCGTCGGATTGATGCCGATGCGGCGCAGCTCCGTCTCGTCACGGTAGCTGTTCGATCGTTCGAACAGTCCGTTGAGGCGTACCGCCACGAGGCGACCGAGCCCCTGACCGACGTCGATGGTGCCGCGCGCCTGGTCGTACGAGCCACCGGTGAGCGAGACCGCCCGGACGGGGGGCCACTGCGCCTCCTTCGTGACGCGGTTGATGACGCCCCCGCCGCCGCCACGGCCGAAGATCATCGCATTCGAACCCTTGAGCCCCTCGACGCGCTCGACGTTGTACACGTCCCGGTAGTACTGCACGTCGTCGCGGACGCCATCCACGTAGAAGTCGGCGGTCGAGCTGTTGCCCCGGATCGTGGGTGCATCGCGGTGCCCCTCGCCCTGCCCCATGGTCACGCCGGGCACGTAACGCACGACGTCGGCCATGCTGCTCATCGCCTGGTCGGCGATCAGCTCCTGGGTCACCACGGTGACCGACTGCGGCGTGTCGCGCAGCGGCGTATCGGTCTTCGTCGCGGTCGAGGTTCGTGCTGCCGCGTAGCCGCCGCGCCGCACCGCGGTCCCGGTCACGACGACGGCGCCAAGCTGCTGGGCAGCCGGCGCCGCATCACCGACGCGCGAGATGGCGACCGTCTCGAGATCCACGAATCGACCTGCGAACCCCGTTCCGGCGAGCAGCTGGCGCAGGGCCGCGGCAGCGGTGAGCCGCCCCGTCACCGCGGATGCCGCCGCATCGCGGATCGAGGCACCATCGGCCACGATCCGCACGCCGGCCTGTCGGGCGAAGTCGGCCAACGCGTCGGGAAGCCGCTGGGCGGGGATCGTGAACGCGATCGGTGCCGTCGTGTCGATGGGGGCCGCCGCGATGTGGGCGGTCGCGACCGGGGCCGATGTGGCCTCGACCGAGGCATCCGACAGGGACTGCGCCTGGAGGGCCGAACCGGCAGCACCGGCGGCCGTTGCGCCGAGGAGGATGTAGCGGAGCAGTTGCATCTGTTTATGAGCGGAGTCGTTTCAATCCCGACTTGTGCTGTCGGGATTGCGGCGTAGGATATCCGCGATCTTTAATCCCGTCAATATTTGTCGGAATTATTTCTCACCCGACACCACGCTTCCGGAACCAGATGTCCGTCGCACAGCCGCAATCCCTCCGCGCTCCGGGCCGTCGACCCGCGAGGGATGGCCACCTCGACTACCGCCCTCGCCGGCGCGCAGACTGCGGAGCTGGGTGCGCGGCGTGCACACCGGCGAGGCCCTCGGCCCACTCGGACAGGTCGTCGCCGCACTCGCCTGTCTGGCGGGGGTGATGCTGGTGTGGACGGGGATCGCGCTCGCCTGGCGCCGGATGATGCGCACGCTCGAGCGCGCCTGAGACGAGCGAGGGGGCTGCCGCAATGGTGCGGCAGCCCCCCTCGCGCATCGTCCCGTTACTGCCAGTCCTCGAGCGTGAACACGTAGCGGGCCGCGAACGACCCACCGCCCTCGCGCGACAGTCCCGGGTGCGTCGTGAGCACCGGGAAGTCCACGCGGAAGCGAACGTTCCGGTCGAACAGGCGTCCGCGCAGCGAGACGCCGGCACCGGCATCGGCGAGCAGCTGGCTTCCGAAGCTCGTCGAATGGGTCGGGCGCGCATACGCGGCGTCGCCGAACACGCTTCCCCAGATCGCGAGCCGGCCGAGCTCCGCGGGGAGCTGATGGAGCTTCCGCGACACCTCCGCATTCGCCGCGACCGTCCCGGCCAGGAACACCTCGGGGATCGTCGCGCGGATGCCGGCGCCGCCGAGCGGCAGGTAATGCACGTGGTCCTGGCGGAGGATCGCGTCGCGAGGGCGATACCAGTGCTGCGAGAAGGTCTCTACGGCGTCGCGTGCGCCGGCGCGCAACGTCCGCTGTTCGGGCGTCCCGGCGTTCCATCCCGCGAAGCCGCGCACCATGAGCGTCGTGGCCGTGTCGGCCGCGTAGATCACGCGGATCGCCTCGGCTTCGGCGCGCGCATACCCCCCGTCGCCGCGCACGCCGCGCTCCGGCCCCACATATCCGCCGTAGAGCCCCGCGCGCAGCCGGAGCGTGTCGATGGGAGTGGTCCCGCGTGCGGGCACCCGCCCCAGCGGCACCGCCGCCGACGCGAGCACATGCAGCTCCGCGATGTCCGCCTCACGCCATGCCGTCGGCAGAAAGTTGCGGTCGAACGGGAATGCGCCGAGCGCGCCGGCGGTGACGTCCGCGCGCGGGCCGCGAGCCGCGATGTACGGGCTCACGTTCCACGTCCGGCTGTAGTCGAACATCGCGATGCCGTCGAGCAGCGCGAGTCCCATGTCGTGACCCATGAGGGGACGCGGCATCAGCGGAAGCGTCGGGTTCTGCAGGCGGGCCCAGAGCTGCACCTGGCTCGCCGGCGGCGACTTCGACATGCGGCCGTCGGCCGCGGGTACCATGTCGGGCTCGCGCAACGCGACCGCGAGCCCGAGCTCCCGCTTGTCCACGAGTCCGAGGTAGTGCCCGCGCGCGCGCGCGCCGAGCGTGAGGCCGCCCGGTCCCGAGTACCAGGCCTGCGGGAAGAGCGCGAGGATGTTCCGCTCGCGATCCGCCTGATCGAGGAACGGCCAGTCGAACACGACGGTGTTTCGTCCGATCACCGGCAGCGCCCAGACATCGTTGCGGCGATCCCAGTCCATCGTGACGTGATGTGGATCGATCCGCACTTCCGTGGGCCGCTGTGGCGTCACGATCTCCACCACCTGGCGGCGCGCGTACGGCTCTGCACGCACGATCTCCCAGCCGGCGTCGGTGAGCGCGCCAACGGGCATCGGGTGCGCGAAGCGTCCGCGGCGCAGGATCGCGACGCGCGTGAGGTACGTGCCGTCGTCACGCGCGATCGTGAGCTGGTCCTCGATGCTGTAGTCCATCAGCCCGACGTCGCGCAGCCACTGGTTGAAGAACCAATCGAGCTGCCGTCGCCCCGCACGCTCGGCGGAGGCACGCATCGCCGGCTCGTCCACGTGCCGGAACGCCCACCGGCGATAGTAGTCGCGCAGGAAGGCGCGGAAGGCCTCCTCGCCCACGACGTCGCGCAGCGCGCCGTACATCTCCTCGGCGCGTCCATAGGTCATCGCGTTGTAGGTCGCGAATTCGTTGAACTCGTGGCTCACCGTCCCGATCGGCTGCGCACGGCCGGCAAGCTCCAGCCGGAGCGTCGCCAGGCCGGCCATGTCGTCGCGCGCCATGACGTGGGCGTTTCCACGATAGCCGGGGTCCACGCGCGGGGGCTCCGCCGCACCGCGCGACCGCGCCACTGCGCGCTCCTGCGCCGTGAGCCCCTGCGCCCAGTCCGTGACGTAGGAGGCGAGCCCCTCATCCATCCACCCGGACCGCCACTCGTTGTTCGCGAGCATCCCGTGCACGTAGATGTGCGCCAGCTCGTGCAGGATCAGCCCCTGCGACGGCGACCCGTTCATCATCATCATCGGGAACTCGGTGCCGCCCGGATCGAGCCGGTGCAGGTTCGTCACCTGCGGATAGCCGTACGGACCGAACACCTGCTCCAGCCACTGCAGCGCGGAGAGCGTCCGCTGGGTCGCGATACCGTTCCCCCACGACTGCTCGTCGCCGGGGCGATAGAGGACGTGTACCGCGACCGTGTCCCACGTGCGGAACGGCAGCGCTTCCGTCACCGGGCGGACGTGGGTCGCGCCCTCGTACATGTAGTCCGGCGACGCCGACCAGGCGAAATGGTGGACGTCCTTCGCGTGCCAGCGCACGGCACGGTATCCATTCGGCACCATCACCTCGGGCCCGGGAGGCAGCGGGTCATACGCATCGCGCTGCAGCACGAGATCGCCGCCGCGGCGGACGCGCTCCCACCCTGGATCGCCGCTCACGGGAACGCCCGTCGACCCGATCACCTGGTCGTCGCGCACGACCAGCGTCACGTCGTACGTGCCGAACTCTCCGTAGAACTCGCCCGCGGGCACCAGCGGGTTGTGCTGCCACCCGCCGCGGTCGTACACCGCGACGCGCGGGTACCAGTGCGCGAAGTCCCAATGGCGCCCGCTGCGTCCCTGCCGGCGCGTCACCGTCGACGGCCGCGCCTCCCAGGCCATGTCGATGCGGATCGAGTCGCCCGGCTCGAGAGTCCGCGGCAGCCGCAGGCGCACGACCGTGCTGTCCGGCGCACCCGGATAGTCGAGCGCCAGCGGGACGCCCTCAGCGACCGGTGCGCGCGTGAAGCGCTCGAACCCCTGGTCGGCCGCCGCCAGTTCCTGGAAGCGGTTGCGCCCCTCGACCTCGTCGGCCCGGCTCCATGCGGAGTGCGGACGGAAGGCGTTCAGGTGCTGGTGCAGGTAGATCTCGCGGAGCGATGACGGGGAGTTGTTGACGTACCAGAGCTCTCCTTCCGCCCGCAGCCGCCGGGACGACTCGTCGAGTGTCGCGGCGATGCGGTAGGCGACCCGCTGCTGCCAGTAGCCGGCGGTATCGCCGGTGGCGGGTGACGTGAACTGCCCGGGGAGCGGCTGCTGAAGGAGGAGGAGAATCGGGAGCGTTGCGAGCATCTCTGACGGGAATGACGTGAATGCTTCCGAATCTACTCCCCGTGCACGACGTCAGGGATCGCTACGGGTGCCGTTCCCGTTTCATCGTCGGTCCCGGGCAATTCATCGATGCAATCGGAACGGCCGCTCGGCGAGTCAGTCTCGCCGAGCGGCCGTTCTGGTTTTCTCAAAGCATCACGAAAAGCTTTCACCGCCAAGGCGCCAAGACCGCCAAGAAAAGCCTTCACGTCAGGCCGTTCTCCGTGCCCTCCGTGTTCTCCGTGTCTCCGTGGTGAAATCCTCGCTGTTCCCGCTGTGACCGGGCTCGTTGCGAGACGACACCAGACGATCACGGCACCAGATCGGGCGCTCCCGCACTCTTCACGTGCAGGTCGAGCCACGCCGTCCACCGCGCCCAGAGATCCAGCAGCGTCTCCTGCGTCGCCGGACCATGGTCCTCGTACGGATACATGTACAGCGCGACCGTCTTCCCCATCCCCTGCAGCGCGTGGAACAGACGTTCGGAGTTGATCGGTGCCGTGCCGACGTTCTGGTCCTCCTCGCCGTGATACATCAGGAGCGCGCCCTGGAGCTTGTCGGCATAGAGGAACGGTGACATCGACAGGTACGTCTCCCGCCCCTGCCAGAGGTCGCGCCGCTCGCTCTGGAAACCGTTCGGCGTCAGCGTCCGGTTGTAGTTGCCGTCGCCCGCGATCCCCGCCTTGAAGTACGGCGTGTGCACCATCGCGTTCACGGTGCTGAACGCACCGTAGCTGTGCCCACCGAGGCCGAGGCGCTTGCGGTCGATGATTCCCTGCGCGTCGAGCTCGTCGATCACCGCGCTCAGGTTGTTGCGCAGGTCGCTCACGTAGTTGTCGTTCATGCGGCCACGCTCGCCGAAGATCGGCGCGTCCGGCTGCACCACCGCGTATCCCTGCATCACCAGGTAGTCCATCGAGCGGGCACCGAGCGTCGGGAACCGATTCCTGTTGTAGGTGCGGCGGCTCCGGTCGTACGCGCCCTGGTCGGTGTACTCGTACGGATAGAACCAGAACATCGCCGGGAGCCGCGTTCCCTCCCGGTACCCCGGCGGCAGGGTCACCGAGACCCAGACCTTGTAGCCGTCCGCCCGCGTCACCGGGATGAGCCGCCGCGGCGCATTCGTGATCTCCGGCGTGTAGTCCCGATTGCTCGTGAGCCGCACCGCGCCGCTGCTGCTGCCGGTCGTGCGCGTGAAATAGTCCGGTACTTCCGTCGCCGTCTCGCGCGAGACGACGATGCGGCTGAACGCCGGGTCGATCGGAGCCACCA
>Ga0247822_10002969_pt1 | contig 10979 bp, 6 predicted proteins | sample 13C_Cellulose_Da_FD_192423 | JGI IMG/M metagenome (GOLD analysis project Ga0247822, IMG submission 192423) | Soil microbial communities from agricultural site in Penn Yan, New York, United States - 13C_Cellulose_Day30 | ecosystem: Environmental > Terrestrial > Soil > Agricultural land | place... | reverse complement strand
TCGTTGGGCACGGGAGCGGAGGCGTACCACGAGCGTTTCGCCGGCGGTCGGGTAGCCTGCGGCAACCAAGGGAGCAAGGGAGGACACGATGAACCGCACCGCGAATGCTGTCTGGAAGGGCACCGGGCCCGACGGGACCGGGACGATCACCACGCCGTCGGGCGCCCTGGCGAACCAGCCGTACTCGGCGAAGCTGCGCTTCCAGGACGAGTCGGGCAAGGCCGGCACCAACCCCGAGGAGCTGCTCGGCGCGGCCCACGCCGCCTGCTTCTCGATGGCGCTGGCGTTCCGCCTGACCGCCAACAACACGCCGGCCGAGGAGATCGCGACCGAGGCCAAGGTCGAGCTGGTCAAGAAGGAGGCCGGGTGGACCATCCCGGCGATCCACCTCACCACCACCGCCAAGGTGCCCGGCGTCGACGCCGCCAAGTTCCAGGAGCTGGCGGCGGACGCCAAGGCCAACTGCCCGGTGTCGAAGGTGCTGGCCGGCGCGACGATCACGTTGACCGCCACGCTGCGGTGACCGCAGGGCCGGCTACCGGCCGAAGCGGCCCTCGGCCAGCCAGACGTCGCCGTCGTACTCGGCGAGGGCGGCGAGGATGCCGTCACCGTCGCGCGCCCAGTCGGCGCCGAGCACGCTGTCGGTGGTCGCGGTCCACACCACCGCCGGCGGCGTGCGCCCGTCGAGGAACACCTCGACGATCTCCTGGAAGCCGCGGATCACCAGCAGCCGCCGGCCGTCGGCCGAGAAGCGCGGCCGCTGCCACGCCGCCGCGGCGAGGCCGGGCACCGGATGGGGCGGGGCGCCCGACAGATCGGTGAGCATCACCTGGCGCGCGCCGGCGTCGTCGGGGCTGGTGACGAAGGCGATCGTGTCGTCGACCGGCGATGCCGCCGGCTGGGTGCCCGCGACCAGCGCGCGGGCGGCGCCGCCGGTGACCGGCACGACGTGCAGCGTGGTCGGCGCGCCCGCCGACGTGCGCTCGAACACGACGTGGCTGCCGTCGCGGGTGAACGCCGGCGCCGCGTCCGACACCTCGGTGGTGAGCCGCCGCGGCGCGCCGCCGGCGGTCGCGACCACCGCCCACCCACCGCGGCCGCCGTCGGCGGCGTAGACGACCTCGGCCCCGTCGGGCGACGGCGCCGACGCGTGGCTGTCGGGCGGCGTGACCGCGCGCGCGCCGCCGCCGGCGAGGTCGAGCAGCCAGCCCTGCTGATGGCCGAGCCGGTCCGAGGTGATCAGCATCCGGCCGTCGCCGAGCGCGATCGGCGCGGTGTCCTGCCACTCGCCGCGCGACACCACCACCGGCGCCGCGCCCGGGCGCAGCCGCGCGACGTACTGGCGCTCGGTGCAGGTCGAGAGCACCAGGCGGTGGCCGTCGCGGGCGATGTCGACGCCGGCGCGCGGCGACAGCCCGCCCGGCACCACCGTCGCGTCGCCGCCGCCCCAGCGCCGGTAGAGCAGCTGGTTGCCGGTGGTCGCGCCCTTGCGGGTCACGAAGTAGCCGCGCCGGCCCGGCGCCGGCACCAGCGCGCCCTCGTAGTCGATCGACGCCTGCTCGATCACCCGCAGCCGGCCGTCGGGATCGAGCTCGCCCAGCCCGGTGGCGTCGGCCTCGGTCTGCGTCCACCACAGGATCGCGATCCCGCCGCCGGCGACCGGCGCCAGGTGGTACGCGCGCGCCCCGGTCGGCAGCCGCCCGAGCACGGTCTCGCCGGTCACCGCCGATGCCGGCGGCGGCGACAGCTCGCGGCGCACGATCCGCCCGTCGGGCTCGCCGACCAGCAGCGCGCCGTCGGCGGTCCAGGCCGGGTAGCCGCTGATCGGGCCGAGGTCGCGCACGCCGGCGCCGTCGCCGTCGGCGCCGATGATCCGCAGCGTGCGCGCGTCGGTGCCCTCGTGGACGTAGGCGATGCGCGCGCCGTCGGGCGCCACCGCGGCGCCGTAGTCCCAGCCCTTCGCGGTGGTGAGCCGGCGCGGGTCGCCGCCGTCGAGCGCCACCGACATCAGCTCGTAGTCGCCGTCGACGACGCCGTCGTAGATCACCCGGGCGCCGTCGGGGGTGAAGCGCGGGTACTCCTCGCAACCCTGGGCCAGGGTGAGCCGGCGGCTGGCGCCGACCTCGAGCGGCACGCGCGCGGCCGCCGGCGGTCGCGTCGCCCACCAGCCCGCCAGCGCCGCCGCCACCACGCCGCCGGCGCCGAGCGCCGCCCACGGCTTCCACGCGCGCGGCCCGGCGGCGGCGCGCAGCGCGGCCGCGATCGCCGGCATGTCGGCGAACCGCGCCTCGGGCGGCTTGGCCAGCGCGCGCAGGACGAGCTGGTCGACGCGGGCCGGGATGCCGCGCGCCGGCGCGAGCTTCGACGGCGGCTCGGGCTCGTCCATGCGGATCGCCGCCATGGTCGCGAACGCGTTGCCGCGATCGAACGGGCGCTTGCCGACCAGCAGCTCGTACAGCACGACGCCGAGCGCGAACACCTCGCTGCGGACGTCGGTCACGCCGTCGTAGCACTCGGGCGCCATGTACGCCGGCGTGCCGACCATCTGGCCGGCCTGGGTCAGGTCGCTGGCCAGCGCCTCGCGGCCGGGGCGCCAGGTCGGCTGCGACGACGTCGCCGGCGGCGGCAAGGTCTCGGCCAGGCTGACCTCGGCGAGCGGCTCGGGCGCCGGCGGCGGCGCCGGCGCGGCGTCCTCGAGCGGGGCGCGCAGCTCGGGCGGGCCGACGGCCGCGACGTCGGCGCGCAGCTTGGCCAGGCCGAAGTCAAGCACCTTCACCTGGCCGGCCGGCGTGATCATCAGGTTGTCGGACTTGATGTCGCGATGGAGGATGCCGAGCGCGTGGGCGGCGGCCAGCGCGTCGGCGACCGCCGCCACCAGCTCGAGCGCGCGCCGCCACGGCAGGCCGCGCCGGGCCAGCTCCGATAGCGGCTCGCCGGCGACCAGCTCCATCACCAGGAACGAGCGGCCGTCGACCGACTCGATGTCGTACAGGGTGACGATGCCCGGGTGGTTGAGCGCGCTGGCCGCCTGGGCCTCGCGCAGGAGCCGGGTCTGCCAGTCGCCGTCGCCCTCGACGTCGCGCGGCAGCATCTTGAGCGCGACCTCGCGCCCGAGCCGCTGGTCGACGGCGCGATAGACCTCGCCCATCGCACCGCGGCCGAGCCGTCCGAGGATGCGGTAGTGAGAGATGTCGCTGGGCGACATGCGGTGCGGCGAGTCTACCCCGGCGACCTCGCGATGGTCGGTCGACCACGGGCGGACGTGCGCACGCCCCGCGCGTGCGCGATCCGCGGCTGGACGCGGCGCCGGCGATCGCCCGCGCCTGCCGGTGGCACCGGCGATGCAGGCTCGCCTGCCATGACCGAGAAGGCGAACGTGGGCCTCGTCGTGCGACCGACGTGGCTGTCGATCCTGATGAGCGTGGTGATGATCGTCGCCGGCCTCCTGGCGATCGCCATGCCGATGGCCGCCGGCATCGCCGTCAACGTCTTCGTCGGGTGGATGCTGGTGATCGGCGGCGTGTCGCACCTGGTCTACGCCTGGCACCGGCGCACCGAGGGCGCCCGCGCGGTGATCTGGGAGGTGGTGCGCGGGGTGCTCTATGTCGCCGTCGGCCTCTACCTGCTGCTCAACCCGCTGGTCGGGCTGCTGTCGCTGACCCTGGCGCTGGGCACGATCCTGGCGATCCAGGCCGGCCTGGAGCTCGCCCTGGCGTTCGAGCTGCGCGCGCGGCCGGGGTGGTGGATGCTCCTCGTCGACGCCGCGCTCGGCGCCGTGCTGGCGGTGCTGATCTGGGCGACCTGGCCGTCGAGCAGCGCGTGGGCGCTGGGCACGCTGGTCGGCGCGAGCTTGCTGTTCGGCGGCGTGTTCCGGCTGATGAGCGCGATCGCGATCCGCCGCCGCCTCGGCCGCCGTCACGCCGGGCCGCCGCCGGGCGAGCTGCCGACCGCGGTCCCGCACCCGGCCTGAAGGGGACTCCGGGCCGGCTCAGACCGCTCGCCGAGGACGGCGGCGGTTGCGGTACGCTCGGGCCCCGCTCGTGGAGTTCACCGGCACCTCGCGCTTCGTCGTCCGGCGCCGCCTCGGCGCCGGCGGCATGGGGGTCGTCTACGAGGCGCTCGACACCGAGCGCGGCGACGTGGTCGCGCTCAAGACCCTGCGCAACCTCGATGCCCGCGCGCTGTACCGGTTCAAGGCCGAGTTCCGCGCCCTCGCCGACGTCGCCCACCCCAACCTGGTCCGGCTCGGCGAGCTGTTCGGCGACGGCGACGACTGGTTCTTCACCATGGAGCTGGTCGACGGGCCCGACGTGCTGAGCTGGATCCGCGGCGCCCCCGGAGCCCGCGGGGGCGGCGGCGACACCGGCGCGCTGACCATGCGCTTCGTCCACGCCGAGCCGACCCCGGTGGTCGAGCCCGCCGCGGTCCCGCCCCCGGACGAGCGGCGCCTGCGCGACGCGGTCCGCCAGCTCGCCCAGGGCATCGCCGCCCTGCACGGCGTCCAGAAGGTCCACCGCGACGTCAAGCCGTCGAACGTGATGGTGACCGCGGGCGGGCGCGTGGTCCTGCTCGACTTCGGGCTGGCCACCGACGCCGACCGGCCCGACCGGCTCGACAGCGGCACCAGCATCGTCGGTACCGCGACCTACATGGCGCCCGAGCAGGCGCGGTCGCTCGCGGTCGGGCCCGAGGCCGACTGGTACGCGTTGGGCGCGATCCTCTACGAGGCGCTGACCGGGCGGCCGCCGTTCGTCGGCGCGCCGATGGAGGTGCTGCTCGCGAAGCAGGCCGGCGAGCCGCCGCCGCCGCGCGCGCTCCGGCCCGACGCGCCCCGCGACCTCGACGCGCTGTGCGCCGAGCTGCTGCGCCGCGCCCCGCGCGACCGGCCGGCGGCGGCCGAGATCCTCGCGCGGCTGGGCGCGGCGGCGCCGGTGTTCGCCACCGCCCACCCGGGCTCGCCGCCGGTCCACGACGCCCCGGTGTTCGTCGGCCGCGACGCCGAGCTGGCCGCGCTGGCCGCCGCGTTCGCCGAGGCCGAGCGCGGGCTGCCGATCTCGATGTTCGTCCTCGGCGAGTCGGGCATGGGCAAGAGCGCGCTGGTCCGCCACTTCCTCGACGGGGTCGAGGCCGCGCGCGCCGACGTCCTCGTCCTCGCCGGCCGCTGCTACGAGCGCGAGTCGGTGCCGTTCAAGGCGTTCGACGACGTCGTCGATGCGCTGGCTGCGCACCTGCAGAAGCGCGACCAGGACGAGGTCCTCGCGCTGCTGTCGGCCGACGCCGCCACCCTGGTGCGGGTGTTCCCGGTGCTGCGCCGGGTGCCGGCGCTGGCGCGCGCGTCGACCTCCAGGGGCCCCGACCCGCAGGACCTGCGCGAGCGGGCGTTCGCCGCGCTGCGCGCGCTGCTGGTCGCGCTGGCCCGGTCGCGGCCGGTGGTCCTGTTCGTCGACGACTTCCAGTGGGCCGACGCCGACAGCCTGGCCCTGTTCAGCGCGGTCATGCACGGGCTCGAGGCGCCGCCGGTGCTGTTCGTCGCCACCGTGCGCGCCGCGGCCGAGGAGGTCGCGGCCGGCGGGCTGCCGCCGGCGCTGGCGTCGGTGGAGTCGGTGCCCGGCGATCTGCGCACGCTGTCGGTGCACGGACTGCCGCCCGAGGAGGCGCTCGGGCTGGCGGCGCGCCTGCTCGGCGACGACGGCGGCCGCGAGGTGCGCGCGATCGTCGACGAGGCGGCCGGACACCCGCTGTTCATCCACGAGCTGGTCCGCCACGTCGCCGGCGCCACCCGCCGCCGCGACGTCCGCCTCGACGACGCGCTGTGGGCGCGCATCGGCCGGGTCGAGCCGGCGGCGCGGCGGTTGCTCGAGCTGGTCGCGGTCGCCGGCGAGCCGCTGTCGCAGCGGGTCGCCATGATGGCCGCCGGCGTCGATGCCACCGAGCTGGGCCGGGTCGGCGGCGTCCTCCGCGTCGCCTCGCTGGTGCGCACCGGCGGCGCCCGCGGCGGCGACACCATCGAGTGCTACCACGACCGGATCCGCGAGGCGGTGGTGGCCCGGCTCGACGCCGACACCCTGCGCCGCCACCACGAGGCCCTGGCCAACGCGATCGAGGCCGCGGCCGGCGCCGCCCACGACGCCCAGGCCCTGGTCCGACACCTCGAGGCGGCCGGCCTGCTCGAGCGCGCCGCCGAGCAGGCCGCGCGCGCCGCCCGCAGCGCCGCCGACGGCCTCGCCTTCGAGCAGGCCAGCGCGATGTACGCGCTCGCGCTCCGCCTCGGCCGTCACGCCGACGCCACCGCGCGCGAGCTGCGCATCGCCATGGCCGACGCGCTGGTCGACGCCGGCCGCGGCACCGACGCCGCCGACGCCTACCTGGCCGCGGCCGAGGGCGCCGACGCCGCCACCCGCCTCGAGTGCCGGCGCAAGGCCGCCGGTCACCTGCTGATCACCGGCGATCTCGAGCGTGGCCTGGCCGCGCTCGACGGCGTGCTTGCCGAGCTCGGCGAGCAGCTGCCGCCGACGCCGCAGCGGGCGCTGGCGTCGTTCCTGTGGAACCGGGCCCGCCTGCGCCTGCGCGGCACCCGGTTCACGCCGCGCGACGAGCTGTCGATCTCGCCCCGCGACCTGCTGCTGATCGACGTCTACCACTCGGTCGGGGTCGGGCTCGGCCTGGTCGACCCCATCCGCGGCGCCGACTTCCAGGCCCGCGGGCTGCGGGCCGCGCTGCGGGTCGGCGACCTGCGGCGGGTCACCCGCGGCCTCGCCCTCCACGCCGGCCTCGTCGCCTCGCACGGCCCGCGCGCCAACGCGCGCGCGATGAAGCAGCTGGCCCGCTGCGCCGAGCTCGTCGCCAGCACCAACGATCCCTTCCTGCACGGCTGGGTGATCGGCGGCACCGGCTTCGCCCACTACCTCGGCGGCCGGTTCCGCGTCGGCGCCGAGCTGCTGGAACAGGCGGTCGCGCCGCTGCGGCACGACACCCAGGGCAACATCTGGGAGCTCAACACCGTGCGGATCTTTCGCCTGCTGGCGCTGCGCCAGCTCGGGCGCTGGCGCGAGCTGCGGGCCGGGCTGACCGAGCTGTTGCGCGACGCCGTCCGTCGCGGCGATCGCTACGCCGAGACCACGTTGACCCGCTCGGCCAACCTGGCCTGGCTGGTCAGCGACGAACCGGCCCGCGCTCGCCAGCAGCTGGCCAGCGCCCGCTGGACCCCGCCCGAGGGCGGTTACCACATGCAGCACTGGTACGAGCTGCGCGCGCTCGCCGAGCTGGCGCTCTACGAGCAAGACGGCGCGGCCGCGCGCGACCTCTTCGCCCACGCGTTCGACGACCTCGGCCGCTCGCTGCTGCTGCGGGTGCAGACGATCAAGACCGAGGCGCTGTGGCTGCGCGGGCGCGCCGCGCTGCTGCGCTGCGCGCTCGGCGAGGATCCCGCGCTCACCGCCGACGCCGCCGACGCCGCCCGCCGGCTCGACCGCGAGGGCGTCGGCTATGCGCGGGTGTGGGCGCGGATGCTCGACGCCGGGGTCGCCGCCCAGCGCGGCGACGCGGCGGCGGCCCGGGCCCGGCTCGACGAGGCGGCCGCGCTGGCCCGCGAGGCCGAGCTGATGATGTGCTGGGCCGCGGCCCGGCTGGCCCAGGACGATCCGCGCGGCGAGGAGCTGATGGCGGCCGAGGGCGTCAAGCAGCCGCTGCGCATGCTGCAGGTCCTGCTGCCCGGGGTGCGCCGCCCCGACGGGTGAGGTCGGGTGGTCACGAGTAGTGGATGCTGGTCTCGTCGATCGACACCATCACCGGGTCGAGCTGGAGGTGGCGATCGGGGCTGCGCTCGTAGGCGCGGCGCTTGCTCGGCAGGCGGATGCCGTCGGCCTCGACGTAGTCGAACACCAGCTGGGCGCCGGGGAACCGGCCGGAGATGTCGACGTCGTAGTCGTGGCGCCGGAGCAGGAAGTCGTCGCCGAAGAAGAAGTCCTGGACCGCGCTGTGGGTCTCGATGAGCTCGGGGAAGCGGGCGCGCAGCACCCGCCAGGTCTCGCCGTCCTCCCGCCACGGCTCGATCTCGGTGACCTCGACGCCGGCCGTGGTCAACAGGAACGGGGTGGTCAGGTAGGTCCACAGGGCGTAGCCGTTGAAGTAGGCCCGGTCGAGCGCGTCCCACGGCGACGTCATCGTGCGCCGGTCGAAGACCGCCCGCGGCTCGTGCCGCTCGGCGACGATGGTGCCGTCGGTCTTCTCGATGGCGATCCGGTGCGGCATGAAGCTGGTGCGCTGATCGGGGGCGCCGAACGGCTGGACCGACGCGCGCTCCTCGTGCAGCCACACCGTCATGTGGCGGGGCTCCGGTCCCTGCACCAGCCCGTGCATGCCCCAGAACGCGCCGCCCGAGACGATGGTGGCCTCGACCTTCTCGAAGCGGTTCCAGCGCTCGAGCCCGCCGTGCGCCTGGATCACGCTGGACAGCAAGTCGTTCATGGCGCCATAGCTGGATCCGGCCGACCCCGCCGACAACGCGCGAACGAGGCGGAGGTGCCGCCGGGTCGGAGTTTCTCGCCGGTGAACGCGCGGTTTCTCCGAGGGGAAATCGTCGCGGCGACCGCGCAAACGGCGACGGCCGGCCGGCGGTTTCTGCGAACCTGGAGCCGTGCAGTCGCCTCCCGGCCTCCCTCGTGACGCCCTCCAGCACCGGGTGATCCATGGCTACCGGCGCGCGTTCGTCCACCTCGGCCGCGGCCCGGCGATCCTGCTGATCCACGGCATCGGCGATCGATCGGACACCTGGGGTCCGCTGATCGCCGAGCTGGCCCGCGACCACACCGTCGTCGCGCCCGACCTGCTCGGCCACGGCCGGTCGGACAAGCCACGCGCCGACTACTCGGTCGCCGCCTACGCCAACGCCATGCGCGATCTGCTCAGCGTGCTCGGCATCGAGCGCGCGACCGTGGTCGGCCACTCGCTGGGCGGCGGCATCGCGATGCAGTTCGCCTACCAGTACCCCGAGCGGTGCGAGCGCCTGGTCCTGGTCAGCACCGGCGGCATCGGCCGCGCCGTCCACCCGCTGCTGCGGCTGGCGTCGGCGCCCAACGCCGATCTGATCCTGCCGCTGCTCCGCCTCGGCGTGGTGCGCCGGGTCGGCCACGTCGTCCTCGGGCTGCTGGCCGCGCTGGGCACGCCGCTCGGGCGCGACGCCGCCGACCTGCGCCAGATCTTCGACGCGCTGCCCGACGCGACCGCGACCCGCGCGTTCGTGCGCACGCTGCGCGCGGTGGTCGACGCCCGCGGCCAGGTGATCACCATGCTCGATCGGTGCTACCTGGCGCGCGGCATGCCGACGCTGCTGGTGTGGGGCCGCCACGACGTGATCGTCCCGTTCGAGCACGCCGCGGTGGCCCACGCCGCGATGCCGGGCAGCCGGCTCGAGGTCTTCGACGGCGCCGGCCACTTCCCGCACCACGCCGACCCCGACCGCTTCCTGGCCATGCTGCGCGACTTCATCACCACCACCGCCCCGGCGTCGTTCAGCGTGGCGGCCTGGCGCGAGCTGCTCCGCGCCGGCCGGGACGGGAGCGAGGGCGCGGTCCGACCAACGCAGCCGATCGGCGCGCTCGGATAGGCCACCGCGGAGACGAGATCGGTCGCGATAGAACATGTTTCACTCCCGTTTCCGGTTTGGTAGGCTCACCTCGCTTCCAGGAGGGAACTGCCGATGCCAGGCTGGAACGTGTTCTATGGGTGCGCCCTGCTCGGGGCGCTCGCCGCGTGCGCGTCGTCGAAGCCGGGGGGCGTGGGTGGTGAGGTCGACGCCGCCGGCGACGATGCCTCCGACGGCGACGGCGGTCCGACCGGTGACGGCGGCGCCCCCGACGACGTCCTCTACGTGTCGGTCGTCGGTCACGACGGCAACGACGGCCGCAGCCCGGCCCACCCGCTGCGCCACATCCAGTTCGCGATCGATCGCGCTCGCGCCTGCGAGCCCGGGCCGTGCCGGCTGTGGATCGCCGAGGGCGTCTACCAGGAGGAGCTCCTCCTCGCCGGCGGCGTCGACCTCGAGGGCGGCTGGGCCCAGAGCTTCGCGGTCCGCGACCTCGCCATCTACCCGGTGGTGATCACCAGCGACGCCGCGGTGACCGTCCACGCCGAGGTGCTCGACGGCCCGGTCGTGGTCGACGGCCTGACCATCCGCGGCGCCGACCTCGGCGACGACGACGACGGCGGGTCGACCATCGCCCTGCGCGTCCGCGACGCCGCCGATCACCTGAAGCTGCGCCGGGTCCGGGTCGAGGGCGGCCGCGCCGCGCGCGGGCGCGCCGGCGACGACGGCTCGCTGGTGGCGTGCGACGCCCGCGGCGGCGAAGGTGGCGCCGCGTTCGACTGCGGCGGCGGCGAGGGCCAGCGCGGCAACGCCGGCGGCGATCCATACCAGGGCGGCGCCGGCGGCAACCCCGGCGCGAGCAACTGCCCGAGCGCGTGCCCGCTGGTCGGCAGCGACGGGATCAGCGCCGGCACCCTGGGCGGCAACGGGGCCAACGGCACCGGCGGCCCGTCCGGCAGCGCGACCACCGACGATGACGGCGCCTTCGTCGACGACCTGTGGCAGGCCGGCGTGGCGACCGGCGGCGGGCGCGGCGGTCACGGCACCGGCGGCAGCGGCGGTGGCCCCGGCGGCAGCAAGCGGTTCCGCGCCTGCTTCGGCTGCGGCACGCTGGTCGGCGGGCGCGGCGGCGACGGCGCCCGCGGCGGGTGCGGCGGTGGCGGCGGCGGCCCCGGCCTGCCCGGTGGTGCGTCGTTCGGCATCGTGGTGATCCGCTCGACGATCACCTTCGACAGCGTGCTGGTCGCGGGCGGCCAGGGCGGCCCCGGCGGCGACGGCGGCGACGGTCACCCGGGCAGCCCGGGCGGCACCGACGGGACGATCGGGCGGCAGGACGCGCCGTCGCAGCAGTGTGGTCTGATCACCTACCGCGCCGGCGCCGGCGCGGTAGGTGATC
>Ga0247822_10002966_pt1 | contig 10987 bp, 11 predicted proteins | sample 13C_Cellulose_Da_FD_192423 | JGI IMG/M metagenome (GOLD analysis project Ga0247822, IMG submission 192423) | Soil microbial communities from agricultural site in Penn Yan, New York, United States - 13C_Cellulose_Day30 | ecosystem: Environmental > Terrestrial > Soil > Agricultural land | place... | reverse complement strand
CCACATGATCCCTCCTGGGCCGGTCGCGTCGGGAGTCGGTTCGACGGCTATGACCAGTGCCTCGATGCGGTCGCGACTCACCGATATCTCTCGTGGTGGATGAAGCAACAGACCTTTATCGAGCTGCAGCAGCGCGAGCGCAACCCTGGCTACCGCCATCCCCAGCTTGCCGCTGTCCAGGCCGCGGTCCGGTCGGCCATCGACGGTGTCGATCGCTTCTGGTTCGATCTGCTGCATGACGAGCTGCGACTCGAGACGCGAGCCGGGGTGCGTTCGTTCGCGATGATGAGCGATGGCTACCGCAACCTGATCGCCATCGTTGCGGACATTGCCTGGCGCGCGGCAGTCCTCAATCCCCACTACGGCGAGGGAGCCTCCGTGCGCTCGGCTGGCGTCGTGCTCATCGACGAGCTTGAGCTCCACCTCCACCCCGCGTGGCAGCTGCGCGTCATCGCGGATCTCCAGCGCACGTTTCCCCGCATCCAGTTCATCGCGACAACGCACTCGCCACAGGTCGTGGGCAGCGTCCGGCGCGAGCAGGTACGGCTGCTCCACGACGATGCGGTCGCCGCCGAGGTCCCGTTCGTCAGCGGCCGTGACGCCAACGCGCTGCTCGAAGACGTCTTCGGGGTGTCGCCGCGCCAGCGCTGGGCTCAGGACAAGCTGGATCGGGTCTTCCGCCTGCTCGACGACGAGGAGTACGGAGCGGCGCGCGATCTGCTAGCCGAGGTCCGCGCGGATCTCGGGCCCGATGATGCCGCGGTGATCCGCGCTCAGTGGGTCCTCGATACCGAGGCGGCGCCGAGCTGAGCGATGCTCCGGTATCGCAAGGGCATCCAGCCCGTCGAGTTGACCGCGCTGCAGTCGACGCCCGGGTCGACCTGGGGCAGCGTCGGACACGACATCAAAGCCGCGGTGCGCCAGGCGCTCGTGCGCGACCAGGGGGCGTTGTGCGCCTACTGCGAGCGCCGCATCACCGGCGACGATGATGAGCGCGGTCGTCCGCGCATGAAGGTGGAGCACTGGCGAGCACAGTCGAGCTCTGCGGAGGGGCTCCGCTGGCGCAACTTGCTCGGCGTGTGCCTCGGCGGGACGAACGTACCTCGAGGCGAGCTGCACTGCGACTCAAGCCGGGGCAACGCACCGCTGTTCCTCCATCCCGTCGAAGGCGAGGGGCCCGATCCGATCGACCACCTATCGTACACGGCCGGCGGCGAGGTGAGGGCGAGCACCGGACATCCGGACGTCGACCGCGATCTCCGTGCTCTCAACCTGAACGCGGCGGTGCTGCGACGCGGTCGACAGGCGGTCTACGACGAGCTACGCGCCCGGCTCAAGCGCCACGGCTTCACGGTCGCCGCGCTGCGCCACGCCGAGCAGGCCAGCCGCGCCGGCAGCGGACCGCCACGACCTGAGTTCGCCGAGTTCGTCAGCTACCACGTGCGGCGCTGGCTGCGGAAGCGCGGGGCGGCCTGAGGTAGACTGCGGCCACGATGGCCGACGACGACGCCCTGCCCAAGCCCGAGCCCAAGGAGATCGACGAGAAGCTGGCTCTCCAGCTCCGTCACATGATCGAGGACAACGTCCTCAAGGGGCAGCCGTACGGCGACGAGCGCTGCGACAACTGCCTGTACTACCTCGAGCCGGGCAAGCTGTCGTACTGCTGGCACCCGAAGCTGCGCATCCTGGTCGGCGCCGACTGGTGGTGCCAGTGGTGGGAGAAGCAGGAGTAGGCGCTCGATGCGCGCGCACGAGCCGCTCGAGGCCGAGGACGACGAGCACGAGGTCGAGCTGGGCGAGCTGATGACCGAGCTCGGCCAGGGGCGGGCGCCCGAGTCCGACGAGGCCGCCGACGAGGTGGTCGAGCTGCCGCACGAGGTCGTGCGCTTCGGCGAGCTGACCGCCGCGATGACGGCGATCCTCGACGGTCGTGACGTCGACCTCGACGCGCTGACCAGCCTCGACGACCACGAGCGCGACGCGCTGAGCCACCTGATCACCGTGGTGCGCGGCTTCACCACCGACAGCCGGTTCGTGTACGCCGAGGACCGGCTCGAGGATCTCGAGCGGATCCTCGCCACGCTGCAGCCGATCCTGTCGGTCGGCGCGCTGCCGATGACCGCCGCGCTGCGTGGCTCGCTCCACGCGATCGTCGACGGCGTCGCCGAGCTGCGCGACGCCCTCGCGCGGCTCGAGTCGGCCGAGGAGGAGCTCGACGCGCACGAGGTCGAGGGCGAGGCCGCGGCCGGCGACGACCAGGACGACGGCGACCAGCCCGGCGATGCCGCCGACGAAGCCAAGCAGGCGGCGGCCCAGCTCCAGGGCGTCCTGGTGCTGCAGCGGAAGGCCCGCAAGGCGGCCGCCGCCGCGGCGGCGCGCAAGGCCGCCGGGCCGCCGCCGGCGCCGGTGCCGCCGATCGGCGAGCGCACCACCACGCTCACCGGCGCACCCGGCGAGCCGGCGGTCGAGCGCGCGACCCCGCCGTCGACGGTGTACGACGGGCCGCCGGCGACCGAGCGGCGGCGATGACCGCCGGCCTGCCGGTCGAGCTGGCGCCGGCGATCGCGCGGGTGCGGCTGCGGGCCGAGGCGGCGCTGCTGGCCCGGCTCGACGCCGGCGCCGGGTTCGGCGACCCGCGCGCGCCGTCACAGATCCACCTGCGCGACCCGGCGGCGAGCGCGCGCCTGGGCCGGGTGGCGATCCGGCCGAGCAAGACCTACGAGAAGGCGGCGGCCGAGGTCGCGGCGGCGCTGGCGGGCGCCGACGCCGTGCCCGACCGGTCGCGGCTGGCGCTGCTGACCGAGCGGTTCGCGCTGCCGGCGGCCGAGGCCGAGCTGGCCGCGGTGGCGGTGGCCTACGCGATCGACGCCGACACCCGCGAGCTGATCCACGCCCTGGCCGGGCGGCGGCGGCCGGCGCTGTACCTCGACCTCGCCGCCGAGCTCGCGCCGCCGCTGGCCGACGTCGCCGCCCTGGCGGCCGCGACCCACGCCCGCGCGGCGCTGCGCGACGCCGGGCTGATCCACATCACCGACGACGGCGCCGGCGCCCACGCCGTCGCCGCCCGCCGGCTGATCGACTGGATCCTCGGCGACGAGCGCCTGCCGGCGCCGCTCGACGACGTCGCCACGCTCGGCCCGGGCGACCCGGTGTGGATGGCGCCGGCGCTGGCCGCGACCGCCGCCGAGCTCGCCGCGCGGGTCGGCGCCGAGCCGGTCGCGGTGCTGGTCCAGGGGCCGCGCGGCGCCGGCCGGCGGGCGTTCGCGGCGACGCTGGCCGGCCACCTCGGCCGCCCGCTGCTGGCCGCCGACCTCGGCGAGCTGCTCGCCGCCGAGGGCAAGCCCGACCGGCGCACCGGCGCGCTGGTGCGCGGCTTCCTCGCCGAGGCGCAGCTGATCGGCGCGGTGCCGTACCTGTCGGGAGCCGAGGCGCTGGCCGGCGACCGCGACGTCGAGCGCGGCGCGATCGCGGCCCTGCGGCGGGCGCCGTCGCCGCTGGTGCTGGCCACCGGCGGTCGCGGCGCGGCCACCTTGCCGCTCGGCCGGCCGTTCCACCTGGTGCGCATGCCGCGCGTCGACCTCGACGATCGCGAGCGGGCGTGGGCCCACGCGCTGACCGCGGTCGGCGCCGCGGTCGAGCCCGCCGACGGCGCCGAGCTGGCCGGCCGCTACGTGATCGGCCCGGGCGCGATCGCCGAGGTCGCCCACGAGGCGGCCCGGTTCGCCGCCGCCCGCGGCGGCGCGGTCGATCGCGCCACCCTCGAGGACGCGGTCGGGCGCCGGCTGTCGGTGCGGCTGGGCGCGTTCGGCACCGTGATCAACCGCAAGGCGCGCTTCGAGGAGATGGTGCTGCCCGACGAGGTCGTCGAGGTGCTGCGCGACATGATCGCGATGGTCCGCCAGCGCAGCCAGATCCTCGAGCGCTGGGGCTACCAGCGCCATCTCGGCATCGCGCGCGGGGTGTCGGCGCTGTTCTCGGGCGAGCCCGGCACCGGCAAGACCATGGCCGCCAGCGTGGTCGCGTCCGAGCTCGGGCTCGAGCTGATCCGCATCGACCTCGCCCAGGTGGTGTCGAAGTGGGTCGGCGAGACCGAGAAGAACCTGGCCCGCATCTTCGACGAGGCCCAGGACGCCAACGCCGCGCTCCTGTTCGACGAGGCCGACGCCCTGTTCGGCAAGCGCACCGAGGTCCGGAGCGCCCAGGACCGCTACGCCAACCTCGAGGTCAACTACATCCTGCAGCGGATGGAGAGCTTCGACGGGGTCAGCATCCTGACCACCAACTTCGAGAGCTCGATCGATCAGGCCCTGCAGCGCCGGCTCAACTTCCGCCTCCGCTTCCCCGAGCCCGAGGTCGCCGAGCGGGCCCAGCTGTGGCAGAAGCTGCTCCCGCCCGAGACCGGCCTGCACGGCGCCGCGCCGTTCGAGCGCCTGGCCGAGCGGTTCGAGATGACCGGCGGTTACATCAAGAACGCGATCGTGCGCGCCGCCGTGATCGCCGCCCGCGAGGGGCGGACCATGACCGCCGACGACCTGTGGACGGGAGCACACAGCGAGTACGCCGAGATGGGTAAGGTGCTGTCCACTTTGACGCGCACCTAGAGCGCATCCGGCAACCGATCGCCGGCTGCGACCGGCGCGGAGCTGCCCGCCTCCGGGCGTACGTCCTCGAAGTGTTCCTCGACGGGTTCCAACCCGCCTCCGGTACTTCTCCGGGCGTGCGCCCGGATCCGGGCACCCCGCTTGGTCTCGCTCGGCGCTTGGTTGCCGGATGCGCTCTAGCGTATCGTCCGGCGGCCATGTACGCCGACGAGCACGAGCTGAAGCGCAAGAAGAACCAGACCGCGGCGATCGTGTGCATCGTGTCGGCGGTGATGATCATCTTCCCGCTGTTCATGCCCAAGTGGCTCAAGGGCCGCGTCATGGGCGTCGACGTGCGGGTCAGCCTGTTCACCTTCGAGATGTGCGGCAACGACCGCGACTGGGAGACCGGCAAGACCTCGCGCCGGTGCGAGTCGATGTCGAACGGCGAGTTCATCGACCAGGCCAAGGCCGGCGGCGACAAGAACGCCAGCAGCGTGTTCCCGCCGCTGGGCTGGGTCACGCTGGTGACCGGGTTGATCTCGGGCCTGGCCCTGCTCGCCGCCGGCGTGCTCGGGCTCAAGGGCCGGTTCATCCGCGAGCCCATCGCGCTCACCACCATCGGCCTGGCCGGCAGCTTCCTCGCGCTGGTCGCGGCCTGCGTGTGGATCGCGGTCAAGCCGGGCTACATCCCCAAGCTCGGGCCGATCCTCGGCCTGTCGTGGCCGTTCTTCGTCTATGGCACCGGCGTGGTCGCCGGCATCTCCGGCGCCATGATGCTGGCCAAGGCCAACAGCGACGTCCGTGACCCGTACTGGGACGGCCTGGCGCCCGAGCCGGGCGAGCCCGGCGTTCCCGGCGGGCCCGGCGCCGGCAACCCGCCCACCACCTGACCAGGAAGATCGCATGTCCCTCGCAGGCAAGACCCTGTTCGTCACCGGTGCCAGCCGCGGCATCGGCCTCGCCATCGCCGTGCGCGCCGCGCGCGACGGCGCCAACGTCGCGATCGTCGCCAAGACCGCCGAGCCGCACCCCAAGCTGCCCGGCACGGTGTTCACCGCCGCCAAGGAGATCGAGGCCGCCGGCGGCAAGGCGCTGCCGTGCGTGGTCGACATCCGCGACGAGCAGGCGGTCGCCGACGCGGTCAAGAAGACCGTCGACACCTTCGGCGGCATCGACATCCTGGTCAACAACGCCTCGGCGATCCACCTGACCGGGACCGAGGCGACGCCGATGAAGCGCTACGACCTGATGCACGGCATCAACACCCGCGGCACGTTCGTGTGCTCGCAGGCGTGCATCCCGCACCTGCGCAAGGCGGCCAACCCCCACGTCCTCAACCTGTCGCCGCCGCTCAACATGGAGCCGCGCTGGTTCGGCCCCCACGTCGCCTACACCATGGCGAAGTTCGGGATGAGCATGTGCGTGCTCGGCATGGCCGAGGAGTTCCGCTCGGCCGGCATCGCGTTCAACGCCCTGTGGCCGCGCACCACCATCGCCACCGCCGCGGTCCAGAACCTGCTCGGCGGCGACGCGATGATCCGCGGCTCGCGCAAGCCCGAGATCATGGCCGACGCCGCCTACGTGATCTTCAACCGGCCGTCGCGCGAGTGCACCGGCAACTTCTTCATCGACGACGAGGTCCTCGCCTCCGCCGGCAAGACCGACCTGACCGAGTACGCCGTCGACCCGACGGCGAAGCTGATGCCCGACTTCTTCGTGTGACGCCGCGGGACGCCGCGTCGCGGTTCGTCGGCACAACGGCCCTGACCGGGCTGCTCGGGGACCACCGGGCGCCGGCCCCGTGACCGTCGTCCCCGGCCCCGTTCACCACCTCGTCGTCGATCGCGGCAGCCTGGACTACGTCGCCGAGGACGGCATCCACCAGATAGCCGAGGACACCGGGCGCGTTCGCCGCGTGGCCTCGGTCGCCGGCGTCCGCGACCTCGCCGTCGACGCACGTCACCTGTACTGGATCACGTCGTCCGGCGACCTCGACCGCGCACCGCGCCCCGACTGAGCGGCGCGTGCCTCGGCCAGTCGCCTTCCAGCGTCGTCGCCGCTGCGATGACCGTCGGCAACGCGCGTGGACTGTCAGCGATGTCCGAAGTCCGAAGTGTCAGCGATCTATCAGGGCTGTAGCTGCCCTTGACTCCGGAATGAACTTCGTGTATGTCGGTACAATCAAATGGTGGCGCGGGCGGCGACGAAGAGGAAGCGAACGACGAAGGCGGGGCAGACCAGGCTCGACTTCCGGCGCGACAAGAACGGGCAGAAGCGTGGCGGCAAGCGCGCGGGCGCTGGGCGCAAGCCGGTGCACTTCCTGCCGTCGGGCAAGCGGCTACACCGCCGCGTGCGCAAGCGCTCGCCGGTGTCCTCGCGGACGCCCGTCCACGTCGTCCTGCGCGTCACGGAGGTGGTCGGCCGCCTGCGCCGCCGCCGCGCATACCACGCGATCCGCCTCGCGATCGTGACGGCCGCGGTGCTCGGCCTGATCCGCGTCGTGCACGTGAGCATCCAGCGCAACCACATCCACCTGCTGGTCGAGGCGGCCAGCGAGCATGCCCTCGCGGGTGGCCTCAAGGGCCTGCAGGTCTCGGCGGCTCGCCGGCTCAACGCGGCGATCACCATCGAGCGTCGGCTCGCCGCTCCTCGCCGCGGCCAGGTGTTCGTCACCCGCTACCACGCCGGGATCATCCGCACGCCGCGCCAGGCGCGTCATTGCCTCGCGTACGTGCTGAACAACTGGCGCCGCCACCGCGAGGATCTCGCCGGCGCCGCCCAGCGCCGCGCCCAGGTCGACCCGTACTCCAGCGGAATCGCCTTCCATGGCTGGGACGGCATGACCGCGCCGTTCGCTATCCCGGCCGACTACCAGCCGCTCCCCGTCGCGGCCGCGCGCTCGTGGCTGCTCACCGACGGCTGGCGCAAGCACGGCGCCATCGGGCTGCGCGAGGTGCCGGGACCGAGCACGTGAAGAGAACCGGAGAGCCGCCGAAGCGGTGTCTGGTTCTGGTTCTGGTTCTGAGAAAGATCAGAAAATCTGGGAACTGGCGCGCCTGTGGGTGGTGTGGAGAACTCCGCCCTGACACCGCCGTCGCCCGATCGGACCAGGCCTCGAAGGCGGAGTTATCCAAGCGGCGGTGGGCAGGCGCGCCCCGATCACCGTCACGCGCGGCCCCGGCCGCCTCGGAGGGCGCGGCTGTCCATCCGCCGCGGCACCATCCACAGGCTCCGGGAGCCTCGCGTTGCGGTGCAAGCCGAGGGACATCGCCGACACCACAGTCCACGGACATCGCTGCACTCAGCCTAGGGACACGCCCTGCCGCGTGTTGTCCGGCAGCCGGACAGCGCCAGCCATCATCGTGGACCGCCACACCCGACTGTCAGGGGGCTCAACGCAACAACCTGTCAGGGATCTGTTCGGGCGATGACGGACTTGACCCCAACATGTTCGTGTATGTCGATACAATCAAATGGTGGCGCGGGCGGCGACGAAGAAGAAGCGAACGACGAAGGCGGGGCAGACCAGGCTCGACTTCCGGCGCGACAAGAACGGGCAGAAGCGTGGCGGCAAGCGCGCGGGCGCCGGGCGCAAGCCGGTGCACTTCCTGCCGTCGGGCAAGCGGCTACACCGCCGCGTGCGCAAGCGCTCGCCGGTGTCCTCGCGGACGCCCGTCCACGTCGTCCTGCGCGTCACGGAGGTGGTCGGCCGCCTGCGCCGCCGCCGCGCTTACCACATCCACCTGCTGGTCGAGGCGGCGAGCGAGCAGGCGCTGGCGGGTGGCCTCAAGGGCTTGCAGGTCTCGGCGGCGCGTCGGCTCAACACGGCGATCACCATCGAGCGTCGGCTCGCCGCCCCTCGCCGCGGCCAGGTGTTCGTCACCCGCTACCACGCCGAGATCATCCGCACACCGCGCCAGGCGCGTCATTGCCTCGCATACGTGCTGAACAACTGGCGCCGCCACCGCGAGGATCTCGCCGGCGCCGCCCAGCGCCGCGCGCAGGTCGACCCGTACTCGAGCGGAATCGCTTTCGCCGGCTGGGACGGCATCACCTCTCCGTTCACGGTCCCGGCCGACTACCAGCCGCTCCCCGTGGCCGCCGCGCGCTCGTGGCTGCTCACCGATGGCTGGCGCAAGCACGGCGCCATCGGGCTGCGCGAGGTGCCGGGACCGAGCACGTGACCAGAACCAGGGACGCTGGAGCCGTCTCTGGTTCTGGTTCTGAGAAAGATCAAAATCTGGGAGCTGGCGCGCCTGTGGGTGGTGTGGAGAACTCCGCCCTGACACCGCCGTCGCCCGATCGGACCAGGCCTCGAAGGCGGAGTTGTCCAAGCGGCGGTGGGCAGGCGCGCCCCGATCACCGTCCCGCGCGGCCTCGGCCGCCTCGGAGGGCGCGGCTGTCCATCCGCCGCGGCACCATCCACAGGCTCCGGGACCCTCGCGTTGCTGTGCAAGCCCAGACATCGCTGACACCACAGTCCACGGGCATCGCTGGTCGTCAGCGCTCGACCACGCGCGCGGCGGGGAGCGTCGACGCGGGTGCGGCCGGGCTGCTCGCGAGTCGCGCGACGCCCCAGGCGATCACGAGCACCACGAAGGCAGCGGTGGCGGTGGCGTCGATGACGACGAACGGCCACAGGCCGGCTTCCCCGGCAGCCATCGTGTCGATGCAGTCGCCCTTGCAGCCCGAGTGGTGGGAGAAGGTCGCGAAGACGGCGGCGAGCAGGTAGCACAGGCCGCTGCCGATGCCGACGACGAGGGCGGGGCCGGGGAGGGCGCGGCCCATCATGCCGACGATGAAGCAACCGATCATGAGCGCGGCGGCGAAGCCGTGCGACGGGGCGTCGAGCCAGAGGAACGCCACGCTGGTCGCGAGCGCGGTGGCCGCGGCGACCAACACGATGGCGGTGCGGGGCCAGGTGCGCTCGGTGGACATGCAGGTGGGTACAGAAGCACCGCGCCGACGGTCCGTCCATCGCTGTCGATCGACTGCCGCGCATTTCCAGCTTGACTGCGCGGCTCGTTTCCATTAGACACGTCCGTAATACGTCGTCCACCGTCGCGGTGGGCCGAGGGCAGGAGGCTGGAGCCGACCGATGTCAGGTTGGTGTCTGCCAGCAACGACTCCTGAGCCAGCGGGTGTTCCGGCGTGCGGAAAGAAGGCCGCCAATGGCCAAGCTCAATCAGATCCTCGCGATCGAAAAGGGAATCAAGACTCGGGTCTACGCGGAGTTCAGCGAGCTCCACAACGCGACCCAGAAGCCGGCGCTCATGAACGGCTTCGCCAAGACCTACCAGCCGCGTGACGAGGACGGCGAGACGTACCCGGCCGAGGCCCAGAAGGTCCAGTACGAGCACGCGAGCGTGCTCGAGCGGGTCGGCGGGCTGCTCACCGAGCTGTTCGACATCACCGCCACCAAGGACTGGGCGAACTGCGCGGCCAAGGCCGACGTGGTCGTCGACGGCCGCGTCCTGATCAAGGACTGCCCGGCGACGTACCTGCTCTTCCTCGAGAAGCAGCTCGGCGACCTGACGACGTTCGTGCAGAAGATGGCCGAGCTCGATCCGTCGAGCGACTGGAACGTCGACCCCAGCACCGGCCTGTTCAAGACCGAGCCGACCGCGGCCCAGCGGACCAAGAAGGTGCAGCGGCCGATCGTCCTGTACGACGCGACCGAGCACCACCCGGCGCAGACGCAGCTCATCACCGAGGACGTGGTCGTCGGCCAGTGGGTCACGATCAAGTACTCGGGGGCGCTGCCGGCGCCGCGGAAGAAGCAGCTCCTCGCCAAGATCGAGAAGCTGTCGAACGCGGTCAAGCAGGCCCGTGAGGAGGCCAACGGCGGCCAGGCGCAGGAGCAGAAGATCGGTCGGGCGGTGCTCGACTACCTGCTCGCGCCCTGACGTCGTGACGTCGTGGCTCCGTGAGGTCGTGACGGCCTGACGTCCATCAACCACCCGCGCCCTCCGGGGCGCGACCATTTTCCGTTTTGGCTAGGGAGCCAAGCTCAATCTCGGTGTGAGATTGAACGCCTCCTGGCGCGCCGACCCTCCGGGCCTTCATCCCCCGGCAGGAGGCTCCACATACTGGAGCCATAACTCGGCACGACAGGCAGTCAGACTGAGACTATCTCCCAAGCTCAAACCGCCGAGTGCGTCATCTCTTCCTCCAGCGTCGATGTCCGGGATGCCGGTGCAAATCCGGTGGAACCCTCCACTTCTGGGTTCCTGGCCTAACAGCAAGGCACGGGCACGTAGATCTGAACCGCTGGTAACTGCCGTTGACGCACGAACACGGCACCCGCCGAGGGCGACCTCGGCGGAACCGAGCGCGAGGGGAAGGATAAACCCCTTCGCGTTCACCATTTTCGGCCCCGGCCCGACCGCTACAGCGTCTCGAGG
>Ga0247822_10002964_pt1 | contig 10992 bp, 11 predicted proteins | sample 13C_Cellulose_Da_FD_192423 | JGI IMG/M metagenome (GOLD analysis project Ga0247822, IMG submission 192423) | Soil microbial communities from agricultural site in Penn Yan, New York, United States - 13C_Cellulose_Day30 | ecosystem: Environmental > Terrestrial > Soil > Agricultural land | place... | reverse complement strand
CCACCCGGCGGGGGCGGCGGAGCGCCCGGGTCACCACCCGGCGGCGGGCCCATCGGGGCGCCACCACCGGCGCCGTTGCACGCGTAGTGCACGCGCCACGCCGTGGCGGTGCGGGTGCTCGTCTGGCCCGTGGTGGTCGAGTCGGAGCTCGCGCGGCGGCCATTGCGCGAGACGGCGGAGTCGGTCGCCGTGTCCTCGCGCGTGAAGGTATCGGTGCCGATGGCCTCCTCACCTTCCTGGACGATCTGATAGTTGTTCGGGCCGCAGTGGCCCGCCATCTGACGATGCGCGTCTTCCATCGCCTTGCCGCGATCGCCATTCAGCTCGATCACGCCACCAGCCTGGTTGCGCTGGATGACTTTCGCGCTGCCACAGCCGGCAAGAATGCCGAGACCAATAACCAAACCTAGCGAGACCTTCCGAAGCATGTCGTATCCCTTCTCCGAGTGACGGCCGGAATCTGGCTGCACATACTACACGAGAATGACCACCCTCAAGTTCGAGATGCTCGCGAACCGCATGAGGAAGAACGCGCGGCACCTGGGCAAGTGGGCCAGGCGTGAACAAGTCACCTGCTGGCGCATCTACGACCAGGATATTCCCGAGCTGCCGATCACGGTCGACACCTACGAGGGTGCGCTCGTGCTCAATGACTACCGTCACACGGATACCGCAGGCGAGCGCGGCGGGGGCGACGCATGGCTCGAGGAGGCCGCGGCCGCCGCGAAGGAAGCGATGGGCGCGAGCGAGGTGTTCGTCAAGCAGCGCGAGCGCCTCGATCACCGCGAAGGTGTGCAATACGAGCGCATCGACGACGCGGGCGCGTGGCGCACGGTGCACGAGGGCGGTCACGCGTTCCGCGTCAACCTCTCGGGCTACATCGACACCGGGCTCTTCCTCGATCACCGCATCACGCGGGCGCGCGCCGCGGCGGAGCAGGGCGCGACGATGCTGAATCTGTTCGCGTACACCGGCGCGTTCTCGGTCTACGCGGCCGCAGCCGGCAAGCGCGTGACCACGGTCGATCTCTCGAAGACGTACCTCGAGTGGGCGCGCGAGAACCTGGCACTCAACCGCGTGAGCTCGGAGATCGTCCACGCCGATGTCCGCGAGTTCCTCGTAGATGCGCGGCGCGCCGGGCACACGTGGGACGTGATCGTCGTCGATCCGCCCACGTTCTCGACCTCGAAGCGCATGGACTACACGTGGGACGTGCAACGCGATCACGCCGCGCTGCTCACCGATGTGTATGCGGTGTGGTCGGGCGCGGGCGCGATCTGGTTCTCGACCAACCGCCGGCGGTTCAAGCTCGAGCTCACGCCGCCGCGCGGCACGCTCGTCGATCTCACGCATGCGACGATCCCGCCGGACTTCCGCGACGGCAAGGTCCACCACGCGTATCGCGGCGCGCTCTAAGAGCTCGGTAGCCCCGCGCGCAGGGCGCGCATCACGGTGTCCGCGGCGATCTCGACGCGCGGCTTGTGCTCGACGAGCGCGACCGCGATCGTCGCGAGGTCCTGTGGTGACGGCGCGAGCAGCGGGCGGCGTCCGAGCATGCGCGCGAGGCGCTGCACGATCGCTTCGGGGCGCCGGAGGTCATCGGGGACACCGTAGGTGCGGAGCCGCTCGAGCAAGGCGGCGAGCCGCTGGTCATCACCGTCGTCGCGGAACATCAGCGGCGCCTCGTACTCGAGCCCGAGGACGTACGCGTCGCGATACGCGCTCTCGTCGAGGAGCACGCCGTCGAGCAAGAGCTCGACACCGATATGCGCGACGCCGCGCCGTGGGCCGCGCGCGCAGCCGGCGCGCTCGAGGCGTTGATCGAGCTCGCGCATGAGCGCGGTCACCGGGGCGAGCTGATGGAACACGGCGTCGGTCGCGTGATGCAGCTCGATGCCCGCCGCCACGTCGGGATCCGAGGTGCCCGTCACGCGCGCGCCCGACATCGTCCCGAAATCCGGGAGCATCGCGCCGAGGGGGAGGCCGCCGCGTCCATTGCGCCAGCTGGCGACCGCCGCGTGACCGAAGTAGTTCACGGCGCTAGTCTCGCATGCGTGCGGTTCGTCGGCCTCGATCTCGGGACGCAGAGCCTCAAGGCCGTCGTCTGCGACGAGCAGCTCCGCGTGCTCGGCCGGCATGCGAGCGCCTACGGAACGAGCTATCCGGAGCCCGAGCGCGCCGAGCAGGATCCGCGCGCGTGGGAGCGCGCGCTCGCCGTGGCGATCGGTGGTGCCCTGGCAGCGGCTGGTACGAAGCCCGACGACATCACCTCGGTCGCCGTCACCGGGCAGCTCGATGGCTGCGTCGCGGTCGACGCGCAGGGAGCACCGACGCATCCGGCGCTGATCTGGCAGGACCGCCGCGCGATCGTGCAGGCCGCGCGGTTCGACGCGGCGACCGTGTTCGCGATCGCGGGGCAGGTCGCCGACCCCAGCCACCTCGCACCCAAGGTGTGCTGGTTGCGCGAGCACGGCTCCCTCGCGGCCCGCTTTCACCTGCCGGTGAGCTACCTCGTCGAGCGCCTGTGCGGCGCCGCGGTGATCGATCCCGCGCACGCATCGACGACGATGCTCGCCGAGCTGGCGACGCAGACGTGGTCCCCCACGCTGCTGGCCGCGTTCGCGATCGATCGCGCGGAGCTGCCCGCGATCCAGCCGACGTGCGAGCTCGCCGGCGCCCTGACCGCCGACGGGGCGCGGCTCACCGGCCTGCGCGCCGGCACGCCGGTCGCCGTCGGCACCGGGGATGACTTCGCGAATCCGCTCGGCGCCGGCATCGTCGCGCCCGGCGCGGTCGTGTGCACGCTCGGCACCGCGGAGGTCGTCGGCGCGCTCGCGGCGGCGCCGGTGCTCGATCACACGCCGCCATCGCCGATGGTCGAGACCCACCTGTTCCCGACCGGTGCGTTCTTCGTCGAGAACCCGGGCTGGCTGTCGGGTGGCGCGGTGCGCTGGGCCGTACGCATGCTCGGCCTCGCGTCCGACGCCGAGCTCGATGCGCTCGCCGACCAGGCACCGCCCGGCGCGGGCGGCGTGACGTTCGTGCCCTCGCTCGCCGGGGCGATGACGCCGGTGTGGCAACCGAACGCGCGCGCCGCGTTCCACGGCCTATCCGCGGCCCACGATCGTCCGCACCTCGCGCGCGCCGTGCTCGAGGGCCTCGCGTTCGCGTGCCGCGACGTGTGCGAGCGCCTCGCGCTGCTCGACCTGCCCGCGCGCGAGGTCCACCTCCTCGGCGGCGGCGCGCGCAGTGCGGTGTGGGCGCAGCTGCGGGCCGACGTGCTCGGCCTCGCGCACCACGTCGCCAGCGACGTCGATGCGTCCCCGCTCGGCGCCGCGAGGATCGCCGCGGTCGCCGCCGGGGCGTACCGCGATCTCGCAGCCGCGGCCGCGCTCGCCCCGCCGCCCGCGCGGACGTACGTCCCCGGTCCGCGCGATGCCGTGGACGAGGCATATCGGCGGTATCAGACCCACGCTATGTCGTGGTGACGGTCCACGGCTGCGGACCCGATGCGACGCCGTGTCAGCCCTTGTTGTGGCCGACACCACTCGCGCTTGGTCGATAGCCTTGTACAGTTGCGGCTCGATGCGACGGAGTCTGTTCGCAGCGCTCGCGCTCCTCGCGAGCTGCAAGGAGCCCCCGCCGGAGTGTACGACCGCGACGGTCGATCTCTCGTGCGGCACGCAGTACGTACCGACGTTCGATAACCTCTACGTCCTCACGGTGGAGCCGCGGTGCGGCACGCGCAGCGGCTCGTGTCACTCGGCCTCGGGCGACGCCGGGCTGTCGTTCGCCGATCGCGAGACCGCGTACGCGTCCATGCTGAGCACGCTCACGCCGGGCGACCCGACGTGCAGCGAGCTCGTCGTGCGCACGATCGAGTCGGGCACCGACTACCAGATGCCGCCGGACGCCACGCTGTCCGCGACCGACCGGTGCGCGTTCGTGAAGTGGGTCGCCGCGGGCGCGCCGGGACCGGGGCAGCCGTTGCCGATGATGGGAGCTGGCCGATGAAGCATGCCGTGATCCTCCTCGCGCTCGTCGTCACCGCGTGCAGCGGCGACGATGTCATGACGCCGGAGCAGCTGCAGGATCCGAACACCTGCGTGCAGTGCCACCCGGACCATCACACCGAGTGGTCGGGCTCGATGCATGCCTACGCGTCCGACGATCCGGTGTTCATCGCGATGAACAAGCGCGGCCAGCGCGAGACCAACGGCGAGCTCGGCCTGTTCTGCGTCAATTGCCACGCGCCGATGGCCGTCGCCAACGGCACCCTCACCAAGGACAACGTCGCCGACTTCGATCCCACGCAGCTCATGCCGGGGGAGCGCGGCATCACCTGCTACTTCTGCCACAACATCAAGGAGGTCACGCAGGACCACAACAATGGCCTCGTGGTCGCCATGGACTCGACGATGCGCGGCGGCCTCCGCGATCCGATCGACAGCCCCGCGCACCACACCAAGTACGATCCACTGCTCGACTCCGACCAGACGAACTCTGACTTCTGCGGCTCGTGCCACGACGTGGTCAACGGTCACGAGGTCCGCGTCGAGCGCTCGTTCGTCGAGTGGCAGGCCTCGATCTTCGGCAACCCGGAGATCCCGGAGCGCAACCTGAGCTGCGGCGGCTGCCACATGGAGTCGCGGTTCGGCCTGGTCGCCGATGCGCCCGGGCTCGGCACCACGGTGCGCGCCGAGCGCGCGGTGCACAGTCACATGTTCCCGGGCATCGATCTGGCGCTCGTCCCGTTCCCCGAGATGGACGCCCAGGCCGCCGCGGTGCAGGAGTTTCTCGACAGCTCGCTCACGATCCGCGGACCGATTCCGCGCACGGGGCCGAGCGACGCGCCGGGCGGCATCTGCCTCGATCCGCCGGGCAACATCTCGGTGCGCATCGACAACATCGGCTCGGGGCACTCGTGGCCGAGCGGCGCCGCGTTCGATCGCCGCGCGTGGCTCGAGGTGATCGCGTACCGGACCGACGGCAGCGTCGTGTTCCAGAGCGGCGTGGTCCCCGACGACATGGATCCCGAGGAGATCGGAGATCCGAACCTCCTCGGCCTCTGGGATCAGGTGTTCAAGCCGGACGGATCGCCGGCGCACTTCTTCTGGGACATCGCGCGCAGCGATCCGAGCTGGCTCCTCAAGGGCCCGATCACCAACGACCCGAACGATCCCGCGTTCGATCACTCGATCACGAAGACGTACACCAACGTTCCGAACATCAGCGACATCGAGCGCATCACCGCGCGCGTCCGCATCCGTCCGCTGCCTCTGGTCGTGCTGCGCGATCTCGTCGCGTCGGGCGATCTCGCGGACGGCTTCGACACGAAGCTGAAGACGCTCGACGTCAAGGGCGCGACGAAGGTGTGGGAGCGCGCCACCGCCGGCACCGGAAACGCCGAGAACACGAACTGCAGCCCGAGGTGATCACCCCGGGACGCAGACGCGAAACACCACGCTGTCATTGCCGGCGGGCGTCTCTGCCTCGATCGTGACCTCCCACAGGCCCTTCATCGAAAAGTAGACCGGCTCCAGCTCGTAGTGCCCGGCCGTCGGCAACGACGTCACCTCGGTCTCGATTGGAGACAGGTGGACGTGCGCCGGCATGTACGTCGTGATGGCGAGCGACGCGCCGTCGACGGGGCGGGCCCCGTTGTCGATCTGCACGACCCATCGGTTATCGTACTTCGCGGGCGGCTCCGCCTCCATGATCTGGAAGCTCAGCAGGCCTTCGTCGCCGGGCTTTTTCAAGCCGATCACGAAGTTGTCGTCGCGTGTCTCGAGCGCGCAGTCCACCTCGGGGGCGCTCGTGGTGTCGTCGCTGTCGCAACCGACGGCGAACGTCATGACCGACAGCGAGGCGAATGCGAGCAGCGTGGGGCGCATGGGAGTCGCTGACCGATCAGCGCGGGACGCAGACGCGGAACACGACGGTGTCGTCGCCGGCCGACGACTCGGTGTCGATCGTGACCTCCCACAGGCTCGGCATCGAGAAGTAGATCGGCTCGATCTCGTACTGGCCGGCCGTGGGCATCGAGGTGATCTCGGCCTCGATCGGCGACAGGTGGCCGTGGTCCGGCATGTACGAGGTGATCGTGAGCGTCGCGTCGGTGACCGGCGTCGAGCCCTGGTTGATCTGGACGACCCAGCGGTTCTCGTACCGCGCCGGCGGCTCCGCTTCCATGATCTGGAAGCTCAGCAGGCCGCTGTCGCCGGGCTTGGTCAACCCGATCACGAAGTCGTCGTCACGCGTCTCGAGCGTGCAGTCGACCTCCTCGGGGCCGTTGCCGTCATCGCCGCCGCAACCGACCGCGAGCGCGGTGACCGAGAGCGAGGCCAGGAGCGGGGCAGACGCGAGCAGGGTGGTGCGCATGAGGGACCTACGAGGAAGACAGCCCGCAGGTTACCCGAGTACGTGCGAACGGCGTAGCCGGATCGATCACGCCGGCTAACACCGTGTCATTCGGCGGACTCAGGGTTCTCGTCGATGCTGTACAGCCCCGACGTCAGCAGCACGACCGTGTCCTTGTCGAGGCCGAGCCCGCTCGGGATGCCGGTGTACGAGATGCGGGCGATCGCCGCCTCACCGCCCGGCAGCGTCCACACGTCGACCAGCTGGGCCTGCGGGCGGAGGAACGCGGTCACCGTGGTCTTGCCACTCGGGCCGTTGCCGCTGACCGGCTCGACGACGAGCTGCAGCGCGAACTTGCGGATCGGCAGGTCGGCGCACGCGCTCGGTCCCGCGACGCGGAGCGCGCGCCGCTGCACGATCCGCGTCGACAGCATCCATGCTTCGGTGGGGGCCTCGACGACCGGCTCGAGCGTCGGCGCGAGCTGCGCGATGCGCTCGCGGATCTTCGTCGCATCGTCATCGAGCTCGTACCAGGCGTGGATCGGCACGAGGTAGCCCTGGCGCGGGCCGCGCAGCCACAGGCGATAGACGAGCGGCGCCTCGTCGGGGCCGAGGTCCTCGACGATGTACGCCACGCCTTCATCGCGGCGCAGCCCGAGCAGCGACATGCGATGCGAGATCCCACGAGCTTCCGCGGCGACCGTCGCGGTCGACATCACGAAGCCGAGCGAGCTACGCAAGGTCGGCATCGGAGCGTGGCGATGGAGATAGGCGTGTGCAGCAGCACGCTGCACGCGGCGAGTGCGGGCGAGGGCGATCAGCGCGGCGTGGGTCTTGAGGTCTCGATTCACGGCGGGGCTCCCTCGTAGGAACGCGCGACTCGACGGAAGGTTGCACCGGATGTGCTCGATGCACCGCCGGGAATTTCGTCGCGGTGCCGCGTGTTCTGCGCTACCCGCGATGTCTCAGGGTGTCTCGTACGTCGCCTTCGACACGACGCCCCCACGCTGGGTCGTGGTCCACGTCCCGCCGCGGCGTCCCGCGACCATCAGGCCCTCCGTGACGACGCCGTCGACGACCTGTCGCCATGGCCCGTCGAGCACGCCACGCACGTAGCTCGCCGACGTCCGCACGCTGCCGTCGCTCGCGAACGTCGTCCACGTGCCGTGCTTCTCGTCATCGAGGTACTCGCCGGTGACCGCGGGCTTGCCGTCGCGATACTCCGCGTACGGTCCGCTGACCTTGCCGCTCGCGTACGTCGCCGTCGTCGAGAGCTTGCCGCCGACGTACTTCTCGAGCTTGCCGTCGAGCACGCCGAGCTTCCACGTCTGCACGAGCACCGGCGTGCCGTCGGACGCGGTGTAGCGCCACGTGCCGTGCTGGCGGCCATCGCGGAACGCACCATCGACGACGACCTTGCCGGTCGGCGTGAGCTCCTGGTACTTGCCCTTCGCGCGGCCGTTGACGAGCGCCAGCTTCGACGACGGCTTCCTGTTCCAGTGAAACGTGAGCGCGGTACCGGTGCCGCCCGTCATCGTGTAGCGGCCGAGCTCGCGCCCGCGCCAGTCGAGATACACGAAGTCGCCATCGGCCTTGTCGTGGGCGTAGTGCCCGGTGAACGAGACCTTGCCGTCGCTCCACTCGGTCCATGCACCGTCACGCTTGCCCGCGATGTACGCGCCTTCCTTCTCCTTGCGGCCGCGGCGATCCACCCACTGCCACGCGCCATCGCGCTTGCCCGCGGCGAACGCGCCCTTCGCGCGCAGCACGCGCGGCTTGCGCCACAGCGTGTACGGACCGTCGAGCCGCCCGTGCTTGTCGTAGGTCTCCTCGGCGATGAGCACGCCCATCGACCAGATCGAGCGCTTGCCGCGCCGCACGCCCTTCACGAACTGCTCCTCGAACCGCAGCGTGCCGCGCGTGCCGAACACGTGCGAGCCGTCGAGCTTGCCGTCGGCGTAGCGCGCCGCGACCACCTGCGTGCCGTCCGCGGCCCATATCTTCGCCGGTCCGTGCAGCACGCCGTCGTGGAATGCGCGCTCGCTGTACCGCGCACCATTCGCGAGCCAGACGATCTCGGTACCGGTGCCGTGGGTCATCTCGTACTCGCCGAGCACCGTGCCGCCGGCGCTCTGCTTCCAGCGGCCGTGCTTCTTGCCGGCCACGTACGTGCCTTCTTCGACGATCGCGCCGCTCGCATCGCGCCGGGTCCACGCCCCGTCGAGCTCACCGTCGCGATAGGTCGCCGCGACCTCGATGCTCGCATCGGGGAACAGCCACACGTACGCCCCGTGCTTGGTCCCGTCGGGCCGCGCGCACCACCACGCGGGCTCGGGTGCGGGTGCGACCACGAGGCGGGTGCCGGTGTCGCACGCGAGGCGCGGCCGCGACGGCGCGTCGGGCGCGGCGTCGATGGGGGAGACCACGTGCGTCGATGTAGGCGGCTCCGGTGCACGCGTCGAGCCACTCGGTCCGGAGCCACAAGCAGCGACCATCGTCAAGATGGCCCACCGCGTGTAGTTCCTGCGCACTCGAATATGTTCGCACGAACAACTCGGGGCGCAGCATCGGCGGTTAGGATCGATCCCCATGACGCGCAAAGCCTTGCTCGCCACTGCAGTGCTCGCCCTTTGCCTTGCGAATCCCGCGGATGCCCGCCGCCGGAGCTTCAGCAACGGTGGCTCCAACTACCAGTCCAACGGTAAGTTCGGCCTCGGGATCGAGCTCGGAGCGCCCTCGGGTCTCAACGGTAAGTACTTCCTCTCACCGAGCACCGCGCTCAACTTCGGGCTCGGCTGGCTGTACGACCGCTACTATCGCGACGGCGACGGCTTCCACCTCTACCTGGACCACCTGTGGCACCCGGTGTCGCTGACCGAGAACGCGACGTTCAAGCTGCCGTTCTTTGTCGGCGTCGGCGGCCGGTTCTGGAACTTCCGCGACTGCTACCGCAACGCGTGCGGCGATCGGTTCTCCGCGGTCGGCGTGCGCGTCCCGTTCGGCCTCGCGTTCGACTTCAACAACGTGCCGCTCGACATCTTCGTGCAGGTCACGCTGGTGGTCGACCTCTTCTTCGGCGACTACCGCGATCGGTTCGGCCCGCACTTCGAGGGCAGCATCGGCATCCGCTACTGGTTCGACTAACGGCCGAGCTCGATCCACAACGGGACGCTCACCGCCTCGGCTCCCGCCACGGAGATGTCGCTGCGCCGGACCTCGATCTGAGCGCGCCCTCCGATCGAGTAATACGCGCTGACCGCGTACTCGCCGGGCATCACGGCGTCGAAGCGATAGCGGCCGTGCTCGTCGGTCACGGTCTGGTTCGTGCCGCCGGTCCCGACGGCGGTGACCACGGCGCCGGCGATGCGCTCGCGCGAGCCAGCGTCGCTGACGGTGCCCTCGATGATCGAGACCGCGGGTGACAGGTCGCGCGGCCGATAGTGCTCGATCTGCGACGCCCGATCGTTGTAGTCGCCGCTCAGCGGCTCGGGGCGCCCGAGCGTGAACACCACGTCGACGTAGCTCGCCTGGCCCGGCGTCACCACGACGTTGCGGATCTCGATCGGCTGCCCCGCGAACACGGCGCGGACCGCGTAGGTCCCGGGCGGGACGCGATCGATGTGGTACATGCCGCGATCGTTCGAGGTCGTCTTGCGGGGGGGCTTCCCAGCCGCCGTGAGCTGGATCTCCGCGAGCGCGACCGGATCGCCGCTGTCGCGATCCCGGGCGAGGCCCGCGACGGCGCCCTCACTCGGCCGGCGCGGGCGCTCGGGCGAAGGGTGGCAGCCCACGCCGAGCGCGACCGCGAGGACGAGAAAGACGGCCTTCACGCCGGCAGCATGGCGGCGGGGTCGCCGGCCGCCAAGCCGGGCGCGCTTGCAACTGCCAACCGGGCCCGCGTCACGTGCATCACCGGAGAGACCCGCGACGTCGCATGTGCGTAGAATCCTCTGCATGCTGCGCTCGTTCCTGATCGGCGTTCTGTCGATGACGGCTCTCGCCTCCTGCAAGGGCAAGGAAGCCGGCCCGGCCGTCCAGGCGGGCGTCGCCGCAGGCAAGGTCGTCGAGCTCAGCGGCACCGTCACGGCGAAGCGCGGCGGCGAGTCGCGTACGCTGACCTCGGGCACCGAGGTGTCGGGCGACGATGTGATCGAGACCGGGGCGGACAGCTCGGTGTCGATCGTGCTGGCGCACAACAACGCGACGTGGTCGCTCGGGCCGAACAAGCGCGAGAAGGTCGCCGAGTCGCTCGCGTGGTCGCTCGCGAAGGTCGATACGCCGGCGGGTGGTTCGGTCGAGGCGACGTCGGCCGCAGGTCGGCACGCCGAGAAGGCCGGCGCGAACAGCAGCGCGACCGCCGTGAAACCCGATCGCGCGATGGCGAAGGAGGAGGCGCCGCCCGGCGGTGCTCCGCCCGCGCCCGGTGCTCCAGCGCCCACGACGGCCCCTGTGGTGGCGGCGCAGCCCGCGTCGCCTGGCAACGCCGCGCCCACGCCTCCGGCCGAGCCGGCCCGGTCGCTCGCGGAGCCCGCGCCGAAGGCGGACGTGTCGAAGGCTGCGAAGGGAGGCGGAGCGGATCACGCGCGCCTGGAGACCGGGACACCGCCACCGCCGCCGCACGCGCCGCACAGG
>Ga0247822_10002959_pt1 | contig 10996 bp, 7 predicted proteins | sample 13C_Cellulose_Da_FD_192423 | JGI IMG/M metagenome (GOLD analysis project Ga0247822, IMG submission 192423) | Soil microbial communities from agricultural site in Penn Yan, New York, United States - 13C_Cellulose_Day30 | ecosystem: Environmental > Terrestrial > Soil > Agricultural land | place... | reverse complement strand
GTCATGCTCTCGGCCGAGAGCATGACAGCGTCGGCGCCTTCGAAGACGGCGATCGACACGTCCGAGACTTCGGCGCGGGTCGGCACCGGCGAGGTGATCATCGACTCGAGCATCTGCGTCGCGACCACCACCGGCTTGCCGTAGCGGCGGGCGATGCGGATCATGCGCTTCTGCAGGCCGGGGACCTGCTCGAGCGGCATCTCGACGCCGAGGTCGCCGCGCGCCACCATGAAGGCGTCGCAGAGCTTGATGATTTCCTCGAGCCGCTCCACAGCCTGGGGCTTCTCGATCTTGGCCATCACGCCCGCACGGCCCTGGACGATCTTGCGGATATCGATGATGTCCTCGGGCCGCTGCACGAAGCTGACGGCGATCCAGTCGGCCTCGGCCTCGAGGCCCTTGAGCAGGTCGGCGTGGTCCTTCTCGGTCAGCGCGCCCATCGGCAGGAGCGTATCGGGCAGGCTTACGCCCTTGCGGTCGCTGAGCTTGCCGCCGTAGATGACCTCGGTCTCGATCGCCCCGCCGCCGACCTTGGTGGCCCGGAGCTGGAGCTTGCCGTCGTCGAGCAGCAGGCGGTCACCCACCGAGACGGACTCGATGATTTCCGGATGGGGCAGGAAGACGCGGTCGACGGTGCCCGGTGCTTCGGAGCTGTCGAGCGTGAACTTGGTGCCACCGACCAGCTGCACGGCGCCATCGGCGAAACGGCCGACGCGGAGCTTGGGGCCCTGCAGGTCGACCAGCACGCCGATCGGATGGTGCAGGCGCGCCTCGACGCTACGGATATAGCCGACCGTCTGCTTGAGCAGCTCGTGGCTGGCGTGGCTCATGTTGATGCGGAACACGTCCGCACCGGCTCGCGCCAGCTTCTCGATCGTTGCTTCGTCGTTGGAGGCGGGCCCCAGGGTCGCGACGATCTTCACGCGTCTCATGCGTTTCATTGAGTATCTGCACCTTCATCAGTGGGTGTGTCGTCCGCCGGCAAATTGCCGCCGTCGGTCGGCATGTCGCCCTCCAGCGGGACGGTTTCGTCCTCGCCGCCGACCATGTCGCCCTCGGTCAGCTGCAGCGTCCAGTCGCTGCGATTATGGGTATCGACCTCGAAGAAGCCCGTGCGTTCGTAACCGCGGGCCAGGCAATCCTCAACGCCGAAGATCGTGAAGGTCTCGTCGCGGGTGCACATGAAGACGCTTCCGTCCCAGGTCCCGCCGGTCACGTCGTCGGCAGCGTAGAGATAGTAGTAGCGGCGCGCTTCGAGGTTGCCGCGGAAAATGGTGACGCAGGCGGTGGGCTCAGCCACCCACCAGCCCTCGGACTGCCAACCCTTTTCGGCGCGATAGCCGAAGGCGATCGATATGCGGTTGGCGGTCTCGTTGCAGACGCGAAAGCTGCCTTCGCCCGCATCTTCTGCGGCGGGTGCCGCCGGCTGTTCCTGCGCGATTGCTGCGGGCGCCGTGCCGCCGGCCCGAGGCAGGATGACCCAAATGGCCACGGCAACGAAAGCCGCGGCGAGCACGCCAGCAATGGCCAGGATATAGCGCAAGGGACTGTCCGGGTCTCGACGTCTGAAATCGTTTGCAGCGCGCGGACGTTTGTGCGCACCGCTCCGCCTGCTGTCAACCGCTATCGAAGGCTTTTGGCGGAAATGCGGGACCACGCGGGCGAGGGATGTGGATAGGTGTCGAACGGGCTTGAACCGCTCGCCGCGAACAGGTTGAACGGGCGCCTGAACGAATAAGGAATGTGACCATGTCCATCGTCTCCAGCGACAGCGTCGCGCAAGACCAGATCAAGGCCTTCATCGAACGCATCGAGCGGCTCGAGGAAGAAAAGGCCGCCATCGCCGGCGACATCAAGGAAGTCTACGCCGAGGCCAAGGGCAATGGCTTCGACACCAAGGTGCTGCGCAAGATCGTCTCCATCCGCAAGCAGGACGCCAATGAGCGCATGGAGCAGGAAGCTCTGCTCGAGCTCTACCTGACCGCACTCGGCATGGCCGTGGCACCGAGCGAAGACGACCTGTAAGCCTTGGCGGCGGAGCACTGCTCCGCCGCGCCACCCCGCCCAAGGCGGGGCTTGCCTCCGACGCCGCGCACCGCTCTTCTGGCGCCCGCTACCGGAGGACCCGCACATGTCGAACATCCTGCTGACGGGCGCCTCGGGCCTGTTGGGCACGCACATGCGGCGCTGGTTCGCCGCGCGCGGGCGAAGCGTCGTTGCGACCGACATCCGCGCCTCCGCTGACGGTGGCGACATCGTCCTTGCCGACCTCTCCGACCGGAGCGCGCTCGATGCGCTGATGCAGCGGGACATCTCGGCGGTGGTGCACCTGGGCGCCCACGCGACCGAGGCCGGCTGGCAGACCATCCTCGATGCCAACATCGTCGCCACCTACAACCTGTTCGAGGCCGCACGGCAGGCGGGCGTGCGCCGCGTGATCTACGCTTCGAGCTACCATGTGGTGGGGATGTATCCGGCCGGAGAGCTGCCCCTCGGACCCGACGCGGCAGTGCGACCGGACTCGCTCTACGGGGTATCCAAGGTCTTCGGCGAAGCGCTGGGCCGGTTCTACTTCGACAAGTTCGGCATCGAATGCCTCGCCATCCGCATCTGCACGGCGGGCGACCCTGGCACGCCCCGCGAGGCGCGCCTCTGGTGCAACCGCGATGACCTCGCAGGGTTGATCGAGGCCGGGCTCGATGCGCCGGAGCTCGGCTACCGCATGGCCTACGGCATCTCGGCCAACCCCAACGCGCCAGTGCCCGTCGAGAACGGAGCCAATCTCGGCTGGCAGCCGACCCATGCGTCGCCGGAACTGGGCACGCACGACCCCCACACCCAACTCGATCCGGCCGACCCCCGGCACAAGCTACTCGGTGGAGCGTTCGCCCTCTGGGGACATCCCGACGACTAGGCTATTCGGCCGCCGTCCGCTCGTCATAGTCGGGTGCGTCGGGGTTGCCCGGACCCGTCTCGGCGCCGAGGTCGGGGAAGGCGACGATGCGCTGGTTGCGCAGGTCCATGCGGACGACGAGCAGTCCGCGCTCCTCGAAATAGGTGAGCAGACGCCGGGCACGGCCCGTCGAGTGCGTGCCGTAGGCCCGGGCCAGAGCGGCGTCGGAGGGGCAGGGCAGTCCTTCCACGGCGGCGCGGGCCAGCACGAGGAACACGCCCTGCACATCGTCGGCGAGCTGGTTCGACAGCGCAAGCGCCGTTTGCCAGGTTTCCGACTGCGCCGTCTCGTCGGCGACGCCGGCGCGGACGACTGCAAGCTTGCGGCGGAATGCGGGCAGGGCGAGTGCTTCGCCAGGGACGCGACGGATGCGGCAGCGGACGAGGAAGTCCTGGTAGAGCACCGCGACCGAGCGATAGGCCGCGTCACGATCTTCGAGCAGTTCGCGGATGACGTCGTCGATGGCCCGGTCACGCTCGGCCGCATCGACCACCGGCTCATCGGGCCGTGGCTGCGGGACCTGCGTGCGCACGAGCTGTGCGAGCAGGTCGTTGGTCGAGGGCGGCGGCGGTGGGGGCGGGCGGCGCACCAGGCGCGGTGCGGCCTCGGGCAGGGGGGCGAAGATCAGCTCCCTGGCGTCAACCGGCGCATCCGGCAATGGCATCAGTTTGGGGCTCGACGAGCGCGCCGAGGTTTCGACCGGGCCGATCACCATGGGTAGCGGGCGGCGCGACATGGCCGGGCCCAGCGCCACGAAGTGGCCGCGTGCCAGATCACGGAACATCTCGGCCTGGCGCCGCTCCATGCCGAGCAGGTCGGCGGCGCGCGCCATGTCGATGTCGAGGAAGGTGCGGCCCATAAGGAAGTTGGAGGCCTCGGCCGCGACGTTCTTCGCCAGCTTGGCGAGGCGCTGCGTTGCAATCACGCCGGCGAGGCCGCGCTTGCGGCCGCGGCACATCAGGTTGGTCATCGCGCCGAGCGAGAGCTTGCGCGCTTCGTCGGAGACTTCGCCGGCAATGGCGGGGGCGAAGAGCTGAGCCTCGTCCACCACTACGAGCATGGGGTACCAGTAGTCGCGGTCGGCATCGAACAGCCCGCCGAGGAAGGCGGCGGCGCAACGCATCTGCTGCTCGACATCGAGCCCCTCGAGGCTGAGCACGACCGAAACACGGTGCTGGCGCACGCGGGTGGCGATGGTGGTCAGTTCGGATTCGCTGCGGGAGGCATCGACGACGAGGTGGCCGTATTTGTCGGCCAGCGTGACGAAATCGCCTTCGGGATCGACGATGCACTGCTGCACCCAGGGCGCGCTCTGTTCGAGCAGGCGTCTGAGGAGGTGGGACTTGCCGGAGCCGGAGTTGCCCTGGACCAGCAGACGCGTGGCGAGCAGTTCCTCGAGGTCAAGCTTCGCCTCGGCGCCACCCTGCGCCACACCCATGTCGATCGCGACCTGCATGGGACTTGGTTAGCTGATTCTTCGGTAGTTGCGTTCGCTGCGGCGCCCTCTCCCCACACATCGGTGGTTGTGGCGATGTGCGTGGCACACAGCCCGGGCGGCTTACGCCTTCGTCGTCCGCTGCACCGACTCGCTGTCGATCCCCAGCGTCGTCAGCGCTGTCGCCACGATGCCTGCGCGGTCCAGTCCGGCGACGGCGTACATGTCGTTGACGCCGGCCTGCTCCACGAACGTGTCGGGGATCATCAGGGGGCGGAACTTCAGCTTGCCGTCGAGCAGGCCGTTGGTCGCGAGGAAGCTTGCGGCATGGCTGCCGAAGCCGCCGATGCCGCCTTCCTCGATGGTGATCATCACCTCGTGCTCGCGGGCGAGACGGGCGAGCAGTTCCTCGTCGAGCGGCTTCAGGAACCGCATGTCGGCGATGGTGGGGTTGAGGCCGTAGCCCATCAGCTTCTCGCCGGCGGCGATCACTTCGCCGAGCCGGGTGCCGAAGTTGACCAGCGCAACGGACTTGCCTTCGCGCAGCACGCGGCCCTTGCCGATCTCGAGCACGGAGCCGCGCTGTGGCAGGTCGACGCCGAGGCCGTCGCCGCGCGGATAGCGGAAGGCGATCGGGCCCTCGTCATAGGCCGCAGCGGTCGCCACCATGTGGCGCAGTTCGGCCTCGTCGCCGGCGGCCATTATCACCATGCCGGGGATCGCGCCGAGATAGGCATTGTCGTAGTTGCCCGCATGGGTCGGACCGTCGGCGCCTACATAGCCGGCACGGTCGATGGCGAAGCGGACGGGCAGGCCCTGGACGGCGACGTCGTGAATCACCTGGTCGTAGGCACGCTGCAGGAAGGTCGAGTAGATGGCGCAGAACGGCTTCAGCCCCTCGGTCGCCATGCCGGCGGCGAAGGTGACGGCGTGCTGCTCGGCGATGCCGACATCGAAGATCCGGGTCGGGAACAGCTCGGCGAACTTGTCGAGGCCGGTGCCGTTGGGCATGGCCGCCGTCACCGCGACGACACGGTCGTCGGCCCGGGCTTCCTCGATCAGGCTGTGCGCGAACACCGAGGTGTAGCTCGGGGCGTTCGACTGCGGCTTGGTCTGGGCACCGGTGATGACGTTGAACTTGTTGACGCCGTGGTATTTGTCGGCCGAGTTCTCGGCCGGCGCGTAGCCCTTGCCCTTCTTGGTGACGACATGCACCAGCACCGGGCCGCCCTCGTGGTTCTTCACGTTGTGAAGCACGTCCATGAGGTCGTTGACGTTGTGGCCGTCGATGGGGCCGACGTAGAAGAAGCCGAGTTCCTCGAACAGCGTGCCGCCGGTGAAGAAGGAGCGGGCGAATTCCTCGGTCTTGCGCGCCGTCTCGTGGATCAGGCGCGGCATCTTCTCGGTGATCGATTTCGCCGTGTCGCGCACACCGCGGTAGAACGGGCCCGACACGAGCTTGGCGAGATAGGAGCGCATCGCACCGGTCGGCGGCGCGATCGACATGTCGTTGTCGTTGAGGATGACGACGAGCCGGGCGTCCATCGCTCCGGCATTGTTCATCGCCTCATAGGCCATGCCGGCCGACATGGCGCCGTCGCCGATCACGGCGATCACGTTGCGCTTCTCGCCCTTTAGATCGGACGCGACGGCCATGCCGAGGCCGGCGGAAATCGAGGTCGAGGAATGGCCGGCGCCGAAGGGGTCGTATTCGCTCTCGGCCCGGCGGGTGAAACCGGACAGGCCGTCCTTCTGGCGCAGCGTGCGGATGCGGGCGCGGCGGCCGGTCAGCACCTTGTGCGGATAGGCCTGGTGGCCGACGTCCCAGATCAGGCGGTCATTGGGGGTATCGAAGGTCGCGTGGAGCGCGACGGTCAGTTCGACCACGCCGAGCCCCGCGCCCAGGTGCCCACCGGTCACCGACACGGCGTCGATCACTTCGGCGCGCAACTCGTCAGCGAGCTGGCGCAACTCGTCGCGCGACAGGGATTTGAGGTCAGCGGGGGTCGAAACCCGATCGAGCAGCGGTGTTTGCGGCTTGTCCAAAGAATACCGATCCTTCGCCGGTGACGGCCCGGTCTCAGTATCAGAGACTTAGAGGCTCAGGTTCGGCATTGCAACGCCTTGAAGGCGCGGCGTCTTAGCGTTCTGCAACGAGCTGGATGCCACTCGTGACGAAGCGGTCGTAGGAGGGAATTGCGGCGTTGTCGGGAAGGAAGCCGACGCGGCCGGTGAGGGGACCGAGTTCGGTGGTCTTGTCGAGATAGCCCTCGGCCTCGAAGAACTCGGCCCAGAACGCGGTTTCCATCGAAACCGGCTGCACCAGGGTGTCGTTCACGTGGTCGATCTCGGGTGCCACGAGTTCGGTCGAGCGCAGCGCGATGCTGCGATTCGGCTGACGGCTCTGAGCCAGACTGGCGAGCGCCTGCTGCATCTCGGTGGGCGTCGAGTTCCCAACGAGGGCAACGAACGTCTGGTCGAACATGCCCTTGGCGGCGGAGAAGGTCTCGGGGCCGCCGAGCGAGGCGGTGTGGATATTGTCGGGCGCGAGCAGCTGTTCGCGGGAAGGCAGTTCCGGCACGAGCGCCGTCTCGCGTTCGATGATCATCTGGAGCGCCTGCTGGGCGGCCGGGTTCACGCTGGTCGACACATAGGCGGCGAGCACTTCGCCCTCCCGGGGTGACATGTGGACGCGCGGCTTGGGCAGGGGCTGGTCGATGGAGGCGAGCGCGGCAATGGCGCTGTCCGCGCCGATGTCGCCGCGGGTGGCGAGCTGGATGCGCTCGGATTTGCTGAGTGGCACCGGCGCGCCCACGGCCTCGTAGGCGGCGATGTCGGCAACGGCCGTCGGCACGGCGCCCGCGCGGTTCAGCGGCAGGGGTGCCGTCACGGCGAAGGTGGGCACCATGCGCTGGGCGGGTTCCTCGACCGAGGCGAGCATCACCGCGGCGCCACCGCTCAGGGTGCGCGGGCGGATGGCCGGGATCGGGGCCGTGGTCTCGTTGCCGTTGTCGGCAAGCATGATGTCCGGCTCGGGCGTGTAGATGGCTTCGCCGTTGCAGGGGACCATGCGGCACTTGGTCCACTGGGCCTGCGCATAGGCGCGGCCATCGCTGGAAAGCGGCTTGCCGTCGGCGGGCAGGTGAAGGGTCTTGCCGTCGGGGAAGACCTTCTTGAGCTGGGCGCGGGTCATGCGCGGCCAGGCGCGGACATTGCCGGTGTCGATATGGACGAACGGGCTCCCCGAAGTCGGGTAGTAGCCGACGCCGCCAACCTGGTGGCGCATCGCTGTGGCGCGCAGCTTGTCGAGGTTCACCCCGGGGATGAACACGTCCATCGCCTTGCCGCGCATGTGCTGGCTGTTGTCGGCGACGCCCGACGACTTGGAGGCCAGCATGGCGTTGGTCTTGGGCGAGCGGTAGGACGAAACGATGTTGTAGGGCTGCTTGGCGCCGACGTCCTGGTAGACTTCCCAGAGCAGGTCGAAGAGGGCGGGGTCCATCTTCGTGGGCTCTTTGGTGCGCCAGTCAGCCAGGAAGACGTTGAGCTGGCGGAGGACCGACTGGTCGTATTTGCCGTTGCGCTTGAAGGTGAAGCGGCCGGTTTCGCCGGTGTGGGTGTGGTGCAGCCAGATGGTCCGATCACCCTCGGACCGGGTGGAGCCGAAAGCGGCGCTCACCGGCACGGTGGTCGGTGGCACAATGACGGTCAAAGCCATCGACGCGGCAAACAGCAGCCGCGGAAGCGTCCGCCAAATTCCCAACAGTTTCCCCGACACGCCCCGAACGACCCGTTGCAACCCGATAGACGAGAAACCGTAGCTCCAGTTGGATTAGAACTGATTAACGCTAACGGCTGGTGGCCGAGTGAGGCGGCCACGGTATGCATGTCTAGTGTCGGAATCCGGCCGAACCAAGGCTGAATTCCTAAGCAGCCGTAAACGCTTGGCCGCCGGGACGCAAGAACTGGATACGCAAAGGGCCGGTGCGTGCCCCGCAACCGACCCTCGAAATCTACGCATCAACCCGCAGCAGTTCTATAGCTCGAGCAGGTCTTTCAACCGCTGATTATGCCCGTACACGTCGCCGTAGGAGCGGATCGTGCCGTCCTTGTCCACGCGCAGCGTGAAGTAGGAAAGGTGCACCGGAATCTTGGTCTTGAGGTTGAACCACTTTTCCTTCTCGCCGAAGGCGGCCTTGAGCGTGTCGGCGGTCATTTCGGGCTCCAGCGCCAGGAGGGCGTCGGCGAAATCCATCGGGTTCTCGACGCGCACGCAGCCATGGCTGTAGGCGCGGAACGAGCGCGAGAACAGCGACTTGGACGGCGTGTCGTGCAGATAGATGTCGTGCTGGTTGGGGAACAGGAACTTCACCTGGCCCAGCGCATTGCCCGGCCCGGGCTTCTGGCGGATGTGGAACTGCTTGATGTTGGCCTGCGTCCAGTCGATCGCCGAGGCGTTCACGACCTTGCCGCCGTACAGCATCTCCATGTTCTGGCCGGAGAGGTAGCCGGGATTGGCGAGCAGATGCGGCTTGATCTCGTTGACGGCGATCGAGGCCGGAACGTTCCAGTAGGGGTTCACCACGACATGCTCGATCTCGTCGTTGAACACCGGCGTCTGGTTCTTGGCCGTGCCGACGACGACGCGGGTCGTGTAGTGGACCGCGTCCTTGTTCATGATCCAGAGCCGGAACTCGGGGATGTTCACCGTGACGTGGAACTCGCCGAACGCGTTGGGCTCCCAGCGCCAACGCTCCATGTTGGCGATGATATCTTCCTTGGTCGTCGCTGAGCCGCCGTTCAGGGCGGCGATCGTCGCAGGGCCGATGGCGCCGTCGGCGTTCAGCCCGAGGCCCTCCTGGAAGGCCTTCACGGCCGCAACCAGCGGCTCGTCGTAATTGATGTCGGCCCTGGCCTCGGCGCCGGCCGTCTCCGGGATCTCGGGCTCGGGCACGTCGAGGCGCTGGCGCAGCAGCGTCACGCGCTCGTCCTGCATGCCGGGCTTGAGCAGCTTGCCCTCGGGAATGGTGATGGCCGCATCGATCACCGAGCCATCGTAGAAACGGGCGAGCGCCGCCTTGAGGCCAAGGAACTCGCGCTGGGTCGGCGACAGCGCCAGCAGCACCTTGTCGGGTTCGCGGCTCTCGGCCAGCTTCACCAGAAGCTCGGCTTCATTGATGCGCTTGGGCGTGATCGTCCAGTTCTTGTCGATATCGAGCGGGTTGACGCGACCGCCGAACGCATCCTGCGCGTAGCGGATGGCGGCGGCCGAGAACGCCGTCTCGAGCGCGGCGAGCTTGGCGGGGTCAGTGCCGGCCGCAGCGACGTCGAGGTTCGAGGTCAGGTAGTCGGCGGGGCGGAAGCCCTCGAGCTCGGCCTCTTTGAAGACGCCGACGATCTTTTCGGCATTGGGCGAGAAGGTGATGTCGCCGCCTTCGGTCTGGCTCAGCCAGAGCGGCTCGAAGTGGCGGGCGCCATAGAAGAAGTAGAGCTTCTGGGTCTGCTGGTAGGACCGCGAACCCTTCGTGGCCGAGGCATAGGCCTGCGACAGGCCGGCTTTGATGATGCGGGCAAGCTCGGTCTTGGGCGGCGCGATGACCACGCGGGTCGCCTCGATGCCGGCGACGTTCACCACTTCCTGTGCCAGCGCAGCGGCGGGCGGCGCAATCGCCACCGTGCTTGCCAACAACAGGGCCCTCAGCTTGTTCATCAAGTACTCCGTCCCCCGGGGTTCAAAAGCGAGCAAGGGACGCTGCTACGACCCGGGAGGAGTCGGACTTTGCCCCATACACAAAATTGCTTAGCTCATGAATCTCAATGCTGACAATTCCTCGCGAATTTGTGAGATCGAACTGTGGACTCGGAGCAACGGAGACCCCCGCATTCCTAGGCCGCTTCGCTCTCCAGTCCCTCGTCAAAACCGTACTCGCGCAATTTGCGATAAAGTGTTGATCTGCCTATGCCGAGCGCCCTCGCGACCCGCGACATGCGGTAGCCGTAGTGGCGGAGCGCGAAGCCGATCAGTTCGCGCTCGACGTCTGCGAGAGGGGCAACTTCGCCACTCTCGGCAACAAAGCGATCCGGGATCGCCCCCTTGCCCTGCTCACGCGGCATGAACCTCGCATCATCGATGTGAACCGGGGCTGAAGGGGCGGGAACAGTGCTGGTGAGTTCGCGCGCGGCGCTCTGGCCCGAAGAGAGGGCGACGATCTGCGGGAAGTCGGCCGTCTCGAGATAGGCGCCATCGCAGAGCACCACGGCCCGATAGACCGCGTTCTCGAGCTGGCGGATGTTGCCCGGCCACTTGTACTGCTTCAGCATGAGCAGGGCGGCCTCGGATATTCCCACGACGCGCTTGCCGGCCTCGGCGCCCAGCCTGGCGATGAAGTGGTCGATCAGGTTCGCGACGTCCTCGGCCCGGTCGCGCAGCGGGGGCACGTAGATCGGGAAGACGTTCAGTCGGTAGTAGAGGTCCTCGCGGAAGGCGCCGTCCTTGGTCAGGTTGAGCAGGCGGCGGCTGGTCGCGGCGATGACGCGGACATTGACGCGGGCCGGCCGGTCGGTCCCCGCCGTCTCGATCTCACCGTTCTCGACCGCGCGCACCAGCT
>Ga0247822_10002957_pt1 | contig 10999 bp, 8 predicted proteins | sample 13C_Cellulose_Da_FD_192423 | JGI IMG/M metagenome (GOLD analysis project Ga0247822, IMG submission 192423) | Soil microbial communities from agricultural site in Penn Yan, New York, United States - 13C_Cellulose_Day30 | ecosystem: Environmental > Terrestrial > Soil > Agricultural land | place... | reverse complement strand
TGTTGGCCCCTTGTTCCGCGAGGGCGATGGCGCAGCCGCGGCCGATGCCGCGGGAGGCGCCGGTGATGAGGATGTTGCGTCCGGAGAGTTTCATGGTGGACTCGTCGATCAGGGGACCTTGGGAGGTCGAACGATGGGAGAGTCGAATGATGGAAGACGCCCCGAGATTTGAAAAGCGAGCCTACCGGGGTCCAGGGGGCAACCCCTGGTGGGGAGTGCAGAGGGGCAACGCCCCTTTGCCCGCCGGAGGCCCTCTCGTCGAGAGATATCTGAAGGTGTGCGTGTCCAAGCGCGGACAACGTGTCGGATGCCCCCTCACCAGCCCACGGGGATTGCAAAGCCAACTGTGCGATGTGAGGGAGTCCTCAACGCCGGTACCACAAAGGGAATGCCCGTTGTGTCCCACGGTTCCGCGACGAAAATGCCTTCGGCGGCAAGGGGGCCTGTGTTGTTTCTTGGCCCCTTGACCCCAGGCTGCCGTCGCACGATGGGTTTGAGCTATCGAGCCGCGCCGGCAAGGACGCGGTTCGAGCAAATGCACTCGGCACGCTCCGCTTTCGACGCTGCGGCTTCATCTCCCACGTTGACATTTGTCATCGAAACCTCGAATTTTTGCGAATGGCCCACAGCTCCCATGACCGATCCGGCGTCCCGTTCGACTCCCCCGAACAGGAAGTGTTCCTGAACCTGTGGCGGACGTACGACACGCTCAAAGCCCTCGAAGAACGGGTCTTCGGCGACTACGACCTCTCCGCCCAGCAGTACAACGCCCTGCGGATCCTGCAATCGGCCTACCCCGGGAAACTCCCCACGCTGGCGATCGGGCGTCTCCTGATCTCCCGCGGTCCGGACATCACCCGGATGCTCGACCGGCTCGAAGCCCGGAGCCTGATCGTCCGCGAACGCCGGAGCGAAAACCGCCGCGTGGTTGAGGTGTCGATCACCCCCACCGGACTGGAACTCCTCGAAGAAATGCTCGAGCCGGTCCGCCAGATGCATTCGGAACAACTCGGCCACCTGACTCCCGACCAGCAGCGTCGGCTGATCGAACTGCTCAAGGCCGCCCGCCGCCCGCACGAGCCGGCACACCACGGCGAAGAGAGTCCCACCGGCGACGTACCGATCGGTTAAGGCCGTCCCGGCTGAGCTGGGCAAGAAAAAAGGTCCTCAGAACACGGAGATCATGAGCCACTGGGCCGCCCGGACGACCCAGACCCGCTCCTCCGCCGTCACCGTGCCGCGGCGGGCCATGAACGACGTCTTGGCGTGAACCTGCTCGATGAACGCCCGCTGAAGGTCGGACAGCCGGGGTGTGCCGGCTCCGTCGGCGTCGAGCAGCAGCCGCGTCACGCGGGCCAGGGCCTTCACCTCCTCGATATCGGGCGCGGGATCGCGGATCCAGACGGGGGCCGCGTCCGCGTTGGCCGCTTCCAGGGCCGTCGTCAGGATCACGTTGGAGATGCTCGCGCACTTCGGATAGTCGATCCGGTCGGGCGTGTCGCGCGGCGTGTGGTAGTCCGGATGCTCTCCCGTCGAGAAGAACAGGAACGGGATCCGGAAGTCCCGGAACGGACCGTAGTCGCTGCGGGTGCCGACGAGATCAGCCCCCAGGCGGGCGATTTCGAGGCCGGCGGGAGGCTGGAGACGATCGAGGATCTCCCGCGCCTTCGTCGAACGTTCGCTCCCCATGACGAAGACCGCGGGGAGGTCGAGATTGCCGAGGGACCGGCCGATCAGGTCGGCCGTGATGAACAGGCGGATGCGGTGGATATCCCATGGGGGATGCGCGGCGAACCACCGCGAGCCGTGGAGCAGACGTTCCTCGAGATCGAAGGCGACGAACGCCACCGTTCGACGCGGCTTGACCGGCATCGCGGCGATCTGCCGGGCCGATTCGAGGAGCATCGCCACGGAGCTGGCGTTGTCGTCGGCGCCGGGGTAGATCACGCCGTTTCGCTTCCCCAGGTGATCGTAGTGGGCCGTGATCAGGATGATCTCGTCGCGGACCGCCGGGTCGCTGCCGGGGATGACGGCACCGAGGTTGGTCCCCAGAGCGCCCGCCGGGGTTTGGCCGTCGGGAATGGCTTGCCGATAGCTCCCCTCGAACAGCGGGGTGAGTTTGTGGTCGCGGAACCAGTTCTCGATGTACCCCGCCGCCGCGGCCAGTCCGGCTCCCTGCCTCCCCATCCGGTCGGGATGGGCGAGGAACTCGATATGCGGCCGGACATCCGAGGCCGTGATCGTCGAGGGGACAGGGATCGGTGCGGCCGACTCATCTGCGGCGAGTGACGGAAGGGCCGCCGCGAGCGAGGCAGCGAGGAAAACAGCGGTCGTCAGACAAATCGCATGGCGAGGCGAAGGGATCATGCGGCGATCCTATCGGGAACGCCAAGTCCCCGACCAGCGGCCGGTGTGACTCCCGGGGGGGCGACCGGAGAGCGACGTTGGCTCCGCATTGGGGACGCGTTTGTGGGACCGGCATTGAGGACTCCCTCAACCTGCCCCGCTGGCATTGCAGTCCCAGCGGGGTGGTGAGGGGGCATCCGGCACGTCGTCCGCGCTTGGACACCCGCTCCTTCAGACATCTCTCGACGGCCAGGCCTCCGGCGGGCAGAGGGCCAAAAAACAACACAGGCCCCCTGCACCCCCTGACCAGGGTACCCCTGGACCCGGTTGGGGGCGCGTGATGGATCATTCGGGGCGACGTGGCACTTGACCACCATCCAGCAGACACCTCCCAAGACGACCGGCGAGAGCCCTCCAAGTTGCAACGCCGCCAGACCATGCCGTACCTTGATCACCAGGAAGCTGCCGAACTCCCGTTCATTCCCGTCCCGTTTGCCAAGTTCTTTTCGCTCGAGGGTCAGATGCCGTCCGCCAGGTCGCTGTCATCCGTGTTTGCCGGGCTCGCAATCGGTTTCGGCGTGATCCCCGTCGGGGTGGCCTGGGCCCAGGACACTCCTATCCCCTCGGCCACCACAAAGGCCGCGGACCCCAAGGAGGCGGTGGTCGACCGGGCTCCGCTCGTCCTCCGCGACCCGACCTCGTATCAGGTTCCGCTGCATCTGGCGCCGTTTCGCGAAATCACACTCGCTTCGCCGCTCGATACGACCGTGACGTCGATCCTGATGAAGCTGGGCGACCAGGCGGCCTCGCAGGCGGAAGTCCTGCGGCTCGACACCAAGCTCCTGCAGCTCGCCGTGACGCGGGCTCAGGCGGCGCTCCGCGCCGCGGAAGCGGAAGTCGCCGCGGTCACCGGACCGGCCAAAGAGGCGGCCGAGGCTCGCGTCCAAGTCGCCAAAGCGGACTTCGACATCGCCGAACTGCGGGTGCAGCAGGCGTCGATCAAGGCTCCGTTCGCCGGACGGGTCGTGAAGCTTCACGTCGCGGAAGGGGAATACGTCCGGGCCGGCCAGGCGCTGGCAACGATCATCGACAGTTCGCAGCTCGTCGCGGAGTTGCCGGTCGACCGTCGGGCTCAAAAGGCCGGGGACAATGTGGCGGTCAAGATCGAGGACCAGCCGGCCCAGATGAAGCTGACGACGGTCCTTCCCCTGACCCCCGAAATGGACAAGATCCGCGAGTTGTTCCTGGCGGTCGGCACCGGCCGAGCGACGATCGACAATGCCTCCGGAAAGTTCCAGGCGGGGCAGACGGTCTACAGTCCGCTGATCCCGCGGTTCCCGGTGGTCGAGGTCTCGACGGCGACGCTGGCGAACGGTGACGACGGCAGCCGGAAGGTCCAGGTGGTCCGCGACGGCATCGTTCGCGACATCAAGGTCCAGACGCTGGGGCAGATCGGTGACGATCGGATCTTCATCAGCGGGGATTTCGGTCCCAAGGACGAGCTGATCGTCAAGAGTTCGATTCCGCTGGTCGACGGCAACCGTCTGACGCCGCGCGGCGGCGTGGCGGCGGGAACCGTCGCTCGTTCGCCTGGTACGACGCCGGCGGCGGCTCCGTCGGCCGCTCCTCCGAACTCGGCGCTTCCTCCGGGCGCGACGACGCCGACGAGCAAGCCGAAGACGAACTTCTGACCGTTGTGGTCGTGAACCGCGTCCTTGCCGGCACGGCTTTGCTCGCTCAAACCCAACGTGCTACGGCAGCCGGGGTCAAGGGGCCAAAAACAACACAGGCCCCCTTGCCGCCGGAGGCACTCCTGTGAGGAACCGTGGTACGCAACGGACGTCCCTTTTGTGGGACCGGCGTTGAGGACTCCACGCTCGCTTTGCAGTCCGCGCGGGTTGGTGAGGGGGCATACGGCACGGTGTCCGCGCTTGGACACTCACTCCTTCAGGCATCTCTCGACGGCCAGGCCTCCGGCGGGCAAAGGGGCGTTGCCCCTCTGCACTCCCCACCAGGGTGCCCCTGGACCCGGTTCTGGGGGAGCGGTGTTACGCATTCTCCGATCAGAGGCCGAACGCCCAGCGGGCCAGCGGCTCCACCGGGAGATCCGGCGGCAGGATCGACCGCGGCGCACCGCGGCGGCGAAGAATACTCTCGGCTGCCAGATAGCCGCTCCGGACCGCCCCCTCCATCGTCGACGGCCACCCGGTGTGCGTCCAATCCCCCGCGAGGTGCAGGCCCGAGATCGGCGTCGTCTGCGGCGGCCGGAGCTCGTCGATCCCCGGCCGGGCCGAGAAGACCGCCTTCTGCTCGATGACGACGCGGCCATGGAGCAGCCGCGCCCCGCGGGCGACGGGCCAGACTCGCGACAATTCCTCGACCACCGCGGCGATCGTCGCCTCCTGCCCCTGCTCCCGCACGCCGCGGCTGGCGCTGATGACGACCTGATAGTAAGCGCCGCGCGGTGCGGTCCCCTCGGCCTCCGCTCGCTCGTTCGAGTGCGCCGAGCCCTCTAGTGGACCGTCCTCCGATGGTCTCCGGAAAACCCACTGGGACAGCGTCCCGATCAGCGTCGCGTGCGGGAGGTCGGTGATCGGCCGGTCGAACCAGAGGTGGACGCTGGCGATCGGGGCACTCTCGATCCGCGCGATCCGCGAGAAGAACGGGCTGGCGGCAACAGACTCTGGCAGCAGGTCGAGAACGCGGTGATGCGGAACGGCCGCCACGATGTCGCGGGCCTCCAGCCGCTCGCCGTTCCGAAGCGTGATCCCCGCGGCTTCCCCCTCCCCGGCCAGTTCCACCCGCTCGGCTCCCGCGAGCAGCCGGACCTCGCCCCCGAGGGCCGCGAGCCGCGACTGGACGCGCGGTCCGTAGAGGTCGCCGAGGGGAACCTGCGGGATGTGGACTTCCCAGGCGCGGCGGTTGGCGAGGAAGCCGTCGACGAAGACCTTGCGAGCGTGGGCCGCGTCGATCTGGTCCAGCGTCTCGCTGATGGCGCTGACGAGTACGACGTGCCAGAACCGCTCCTGCAGCCGCGGTCCCTGGCCGTTCTCTTGCAACCATGTGAGGAACGAGCGTCCTCGGAGCGTTTCGGCGGGCGTCCTCGCGAGCTTTCGCAGGCCGAGCGCGAGGCGGAACCGCTCCCCCCACGAGAAGTAGGTCAGACGGGCAAAGGCGCGAGTGAGATGAAACGGCGCCGGAAGTCGGTCGGCCGAGAACCGGCACTGCTGTCCCTCGGGGCCGATGAACGTCAGCTCCGGCTCGACGCGGAACAGGTCCGCGATCCCGACGCTCCGGCACCACTGGGCCAGGGCCGTGCAGCAGCCCATGCTGACGTGCTGGCAGTTGTCGATCGTCTCGCCCTGCCGGGCGTCCTCGAACGAGCTGGCCCGGCCGCCAAGCCGGTCGCGGGATTCGAGGAGCAGCGGCCGCAGCCCCTGCTCGGCGAGCGCGGTCGCGGCGGCGAGTCCCGCCAGTCCGCCGCCGATGATGATGACGTCCTGCATGCCGCTCATGACGCCGGAATCTGCATCATCGTGTAGTACGCTTCAGGATGCAGGAGCGGGAGATTCTCCTTCGAGCGGACCCCCTCGGAGTGCAGCTCGTGGACGTGCCCTTCCATCAGCCCCTTCACCTTGAGCGTCACGCTCTTTCCATCGCCGCTGACGGTCGCGCTTTCGATCGTCGGCTCGGTGTGATCGACTTCCGGGCTGCCGTAGCTGGCCTGGAAGATGTAGGTGTAGGTCTGGAGCTTGTAAGAGGCGATGTTGCCCGCGGTCGCCGGATCGACCGGTCGCGTGAAGACGAGCTCGAAGCCGTCCGGCTTGGCCCGCATCTCCTGGATCTCGAAGGGGACCTTACCGGTCCAGCCGATCCGCTCGATGCTGAACGGCTTGTTCCCCCGCGAGCCCCAGCCGCGGTTCGTGCCGCCGACGAACATCGAGCCGTCCGGTGTGAATTCGATCGGCAGCGTGCCCGACCCGATCCCGCTCCGGAAGTTGAAGCACGCTCCCTGGTAGCGGCCGTTGACCTTCTCGAGGTAGCACCGCATGACGGTGCTGAAGGTCTGGTCGCCGACGAACATCTGGTTGCGGAACGGACCGAACTTACCCGTGGTGTCGCAGGCGACGCCGCTCGCCGACTGTCCCATCTTGGCGTACGGGAAGAGGATCACGGGGGGGAGGTATTCGGGGATCTTCTTGGCTTCGGTGGCGAAGCGGCTGCCGCTCACCGGCTCCTGCGGCTTCTTGCCCATGGCCGCCTGGGCCTCGGGGAGGTCGTACCATTTGAAGCCTCCCGGATGCCCGACGAACTTGCCGGGCTCCAGGAGTTTCAGTTCGCAGGTCCCGTTCCAGGGGCCCTGGTTGTCCGTGTAGAAGAGGTCTCCGGTGGCGTTGAAGCCGATCCCACCGGGCGAGCGGATGCCGCTGGTCGAGGGGATCAGTTTTCCGTCCGGCGTGATCCGCAGGCCCCAGCCGCGGTACTTGACCTCGCTGCTGAACGAGCCCGTGAGGCAGAGGACGACCCACAGGTTGCCGTCCTTGTCGAACTTGGAGCCGAAGCCGTATTCGTGGTAGTCGCCGTTGATCTCCCAGCCGTCGTTGACGACTTCGAAGACGTCGGCCGCGCCGTCGCCGTTGGTGTCTTTGAGCCGGGAGACGTCGCACCGCTGGGTGACGTAGATCCAGCCGTCTTTCTCAGCGAGGCCGAGGACTTCATGCAGGCCGTGGGCGAACCGCTTGAACTGGCTGGCTTTGACCTCTTTGGCGAGGGGATCGGAGATCATCCAGATTTCGCCGCGGCGGGTTGAGACCGCCATCCGTCCGTCCGGCATGAGCTGGAAGGCGCCTGCTTCCAGGACGGGTCCTTCGGGCGTTTCGAAGCGGGTGATCGGGTAGTAGTCATCCTCGGTTGGTGCTGCGGGTTTCTCGTCTCCGGAGGCTGGGGCGACGAGACCGGCGGCGAGACACCACAACAGCACTCCCAGCCAGGACGAGCGGAGCATTCGGGAACCCTTGGGAAGAGGCGGCACGGTGGAGTGGGTGAGGGTAGTCGGTGATCTGGTGCGAGAACAGCGAAGGGAGCTGTTCACCGGGGTCCAGGGGGTAACCCCTGGTGGGGGATGCAAGGGGGCAACGCCCTCTTGCCCGCCGGAGGCCTGGCCGTCGAGAGATATCTGAAGGAGTGAGTGTCCAGACGCGGATGACGTGCCGGATGCCCCCTCGCCAACCCGCGGGGACTTCGGAGCGAGCGTGGACGTCGTGCAGGCAAGAACGCTGTTCGAGACCGGCTATTGGCCGATCCGCGTCCCCTGAGGATCAACCAGCCACAGCCAGTCGTCGAACAGGAACTCGAACCGGATCCCCAGCAGAGCGATCCGGGCCATAACCGTATTCGCGAACGCGGCCCCGAAGGTGATCATGAGGATCCAGACTCCGGCCCGCGTCACCTTCCCGAGCGTCCCCTTGTGCTCGACCGAGAAGATGAAGTACGCCAGAGCCGCCAGCGTGCACGTGACCGTCAGCAGGTCCTCAATCACCTTCCAGAGGCTGTCCTGCGAGACGAAGGCGAACTCCGGAACACTGGCCCGGATCTGACTGAGGAAGTCCGCCTGCAGGAACGCCACGAGCCGCAGACCGGCCGTCGTCCCGATGATGAAGGCCAGCGGCCACCGGGCAATCCACGTCCCGCGGGGCGCAAGCCGCCACAGCAGCATGATCCCCAGCATCAGGGGGATGAGGTTGATGTACCAGTGCTGCTCCCGGAGAGGTGACAGACCGGGCATCGCCCAGGCATGGACCTCCGCAGGAGCGAGTTTGGCAAAAAGGTTCGGGACGAGAACCGTCCAGAAGCCGACGACCATCCAGTACGCGGCCGAGACGCCGACGAAGATCGCCTCCGTCACCTTGTAGAAGACGTTGTCGCGATAGAGGAACGAGAACACCGCCAGAGTGAAGAAGGCGGCCGTCCAGATTCCGATCGTGCGGGGGAGGCTGAACTGGGCGGTCCCGGCGGCGAAGTCGTTGTAGGACGCTTCGGAGACGACGCCGTTGAGGTCCGAGACGTAGGCGTAGCCCATCCCGCCGGTGAAGAGCCGATACGCGATCCAGAGCGCCGCGGCAATAAACAGCGCGCTCACGATCACCCGCTCGCGACGCGCAGAGTCTGGGTTGGCCGTCGCGTGGGCGGGGAGATCAGCGGGATCCGGCATGCCGGCGGTTTCTCTGAAGGGGATCCGGGACGCGCGGAGGCGAGTGTAAGGGAGTCGATCCCGGGAAAACACTCCGGTGGCCGACATGGCGTCCGGGCGGGAGGGGGATCGAAACCCGCTACGTCGTCGCTCGCCACCCCGATGGTTCCGCCCGCGGACGTTTCAGTTGATCGAGGGCGGCGACCCACGTCCTTCGGCGTGTCGGCAAATGCCCTGGCTTGACGGCAGCCGCCGTCCGCCGTCAGATGGATCTGCGTTCTGTTCGCGTGAACGCGCCGTGAGGATTCCGCCGGAGAACTTCACCGTGACCTCCACTTCTGACGCCGTGCCGCCGACCGAACCCGAGGAGCGGGCAAAAGATCCGGCCGGTTGGTCCGTCTACCGCCAGGACGACAACGGCAACCGGTTTCTGGTCGAGTCGCATCTCGCGCGGCCGGAGGCGGACCGAATCGCCGCGGAGCTGGAATCGCACGGGCACAAGCAGCTGTACTGGGTGGAGCGGGACACCGTGGCCTGAGGCTGGCCGAACCGCAGCCATCGCTGGGGGGCCGCGACACTCATCGGCGGTGTCGCGATCCCACCCGGAGGATCCCTGGTTCGCCGATTGCAACCCTGGAATTCCCGATCGGGGCGGGACCGGTCTTGACCACCGTCGGAGGGAGGGCTCAGACTGACCGGGCACTCTCCGAGTGGCCGCGTGAGCCGACGGAGAGTGGAGCGGGCTTTGAGGATCAATCCGCAGGCAGGGCCAGGAGGGCTTCGACGTATCGAACCGGCAGTGAGATCGTCATGAAGTCCATTGCAGAATTGGTAGCGGAGTTGTTGGCGGGCGCTTCGCGGGACCAGGCCCAGGTGCTGCGGCACCTGATCCATGCCCTCATGGATGCCCTTCCTGACGAGATGCGGTTCGGCACCGCGACACGGGGCCCCTGCTCCGTCGGCTTCGCGGAAACGTCCGAGGGCATGGCGGTGCGGGAACTGGTGATCCAGCGTCCTGACCTCGCCGCGACGCCGCTCGGTCTTCACTGCCGCGGGCTCGCCGGGGATGAGATGATCGTCTCCGCCTGCCTGGAATCGGCACTCGGACTCGACGGTGACGACCATGAGTCCTGCGTCATGGCGCTGTGCGCCCTCGGGACGGACAAAGCGGTCACCGCCCTGCGACACATCATGGTGGCGGCCACACATCCTTCGCGGCGGGCCGCGGCCGCCTTTGCCCTTGTGTGGCATTACGACGAATCGGGCCAGGACCTGATCCGGAACACGGTTCCGGAGTGCCGGGCGATCGAACGGCTGACCGCCACCCTGTTCCTGGCCCAGTGCCGAGCCGAGGAGAGCCGCAGCTTCGTCCTCTCGTTGCTCGACCGCGACGCGGAAGACGATGTCCGCTGGCGGCTCCTCGGCCGCTCCTCCGGTGAGTTCGTCAAGCGGAGCCGGGAGTACCTTCGCCCCGAAGAGCTCCGGGCCTGGCTCCATCGCTACGAGCCAGCCCTGGAAACGATCGAAACCTGACGGCCGCTGATTGTGTGCGACCGCAGGTTTCGATGTGGTTGCGTCGATGGACGGGCCGCTTACGGCTGCGGCTTCGGCGGTTCGTCAAGCTTCGGCTCAGCCGCGGGGGCGGGGGCGGGCTTCTGACTCGCTTCCAGCAGAGCTCGCAGGTCCATCAGCAGGGACTTGTGCTGGGCCGTCTTTCCCTGTTCGGCCGCAAGGACTTCTCCCAGCGGCCCCGAGACATTCCCCTCGGCGGCCGTCAGCAGGGCGAGACGATCCGTCTGGCTGGTCTGCTCGTTCCGCAGGAAGGCTTGGTCGAACAGATCGGCCGGCTCGGCATCAAGATCCCGCAGCGTCAGCAGGAGCAGAACCTGCCGGGTCCGGAAATTGATTGCGAAGATCCGCTGATTCTGGATGCTCTTGTTAGGGCCGAGGTAGGCGTCGATCAGCTCGGTACTCGATCCGTTGGGATTGAACCGCACGTAGGGGGATTCCTGGTTCGCGGCATTCGCCTGGACCTGTCCCGGAGCCGGGACGACCTCTTCCGGTTTCGGCGTGCCGGCCGCGGTGGCCTTCGGCGGTGGTGACGCTTCATTGACCGCTTCCGTGATATCGACACCGAGCCGCAGCAGATTGGCCTGGAAGGAGGCGAAGGGCTGCAGCGCGGTGATCGAGTTCGTGTGGTCGCTGATCATCCGCTCGGTGGTTCGCTTGACCGCGTCGCTCGTCGAGCGAGCCGCGGCAAACCGCGCCCGGGCGATGACTTCCTGGCTGTTGAGGATCAGCTCGTTCGCGAGGTAGGCGTCCAGTTCGGGCGATCCCGCCACGCGGCTGCCGGCGAGCGTCCGGTCAATCTGCTCGACGTTCATGATCGAGATCGTACGGCGCGGCAGGCCCGTAATCGGAACTCCCACCCGGTTGGTCGTCCGCTGAATGACCGTTCCGGAC
>Ga0247822_10002953_pt1 | contig 11003 bp, 9 predicted proteins | sample 13C_Cellulose_Da_FD_192423 | JGI IMG/M metagenome (GOLD analysis project Ga0247822, IMG submission 192423) | Soil microbial communities from agricultural site in Penn Yan, New York, United States - 13C_Cellulose_Day30 | ecosystem: Environmental > Terrestrial > Soil > Agricultural land | place... | reverse complement strand
GCCCGGATGGCTGGACGATCCCACGTGGGAGCGTCCGGCCGTCCGGGCTGATCATGTCCCACGTGGGAGCGCGCGGAGCCGATCGATGTCCCACGTGGGAGCGTCCGGGCCGTGCGGGCCGATCGATGTCCCACGTGGGAGCGTCTGGGCCGTCTGACTGATCGATGTCCCACGTGGGAGCGTGCGGGCCGTCCGGACTGATCGATGTCCCACGTGGGAGCGTCCGGCCGTTCGGACCGATCGATGTCCCACGTGGGAGCGACGTGCTGGTCGACGTCCCATGTGGGGGAGCGCCGCGCTGTCCCACGTGGGAGCGCGCGGAGCTGATCGATGTCCCACGTGGGAGCGTGCGGGCCGTCCGGACTGATCGATGTCCCACGTGGGAGCGTGCGGAGCTGATCGATGTCCCACGTGGGAGCGTCCGGGCTGTCCGGGCCGATCGATGTCCCACGTGGGAGCGTCCGGGCTGTCCGGGCCGATCGATGTCCCACGTGGGAGCGTCCGGGCTGTCCGGGCCGATCGATGTCCCACGTGGGAGCGTCCGGGCTGTCCGGGCCGATCGATGTCCCACGTGGGAGCGTGCGGGCCGTCCGGACTGATCGATGTCCCACGTGGGAGCGTCCGGGCTGTCCGGGCCGATCGACGTCCCACGTGGGAGCGTCCGGCCGTCCGGGCCGATCGATGTCCCACGTGGGAGCGTGCGGGCCGTCCGGACTGATCGATGTCCCACGTGGGAGCGCGCGGAGCTGATCGATGTCCCACGTGGGAGCGTCCGGGCTTCCGGGCCGATCGATGTCCCACGTGGGAGCGTGCGGGCCGTCCGGACTGATCGATGTCCCACGTGGGAGCGGCCCCGCTGACGGTGCCCCACGTGGGGCGACGGCCGCTACGCCCCGGCGCCGCCGAGGAGCTGCTTGGCGGCGACGTCCTTGAGCCAGGCGCGGATGAAGCCGGCGTACTCGGCCAGCTCTTCCTTGGTGTCGGGGACCGGGAAGGCGGTCGCGGCGAGGATGGGCTGCTTCTTCACGACCGCGTCGTAGACCGCCTTGGTGGCGGCGACGGTCTTGGCGCCGAGGAAGCCGTCGACATCGAGCTTGCCGAAGCCGAGCGCCGGCCCGAACCGGTTGAGGTCCGACTGCAGCCCCTTGAACTCCTCGTGGATGGGACCGGCGCCGTAGGCGATGCCGTCCTTGGTGTTCCACTCCTTGCCGGCGCCCTGGTGATAGCGGCGGAGGTTGGCGACGCCGAGGGCGTCGCGCGCGGTCGTCTCGAGCCACTGGCGCGAGTGCAGGGCGTAGCTGGCGGTCTGCTCGACCGAGGTCGGAGGGATCAGGGTCCCGTTGAGCGCTGGGTTCTTCTTCACGACCGCGTCGTTGGTCGCGCGCAGCGCGGCCATGGTCGCCGGTCCGAGCTTGCCGTCGACCTTCACCACCTCGAAGCCGACCTTGTCGGCGAAGAAGTTGAGGTCGGCCTGGAGGCCGCGGAACGCGGCGGTGGCCTCGGCGCTCTTCGCCGAGATCACCTCGCCTTGCTTGCCCCAGTCCTTGCCGTCGTCGAGCGTGCGCAGTGCCATGGTGTCCTCCTTGCGGGGAGCACCTTACCGGACGATCGCGCGCGCCGCGCGTGCACGCGCCGCGCACGCACGGCGCGCGCGTCCGGATGGCGCCGATCACTCTTCGTCGGTGAGGTCGGCGACCTCGCGGAGCGCGCTGCCGGGCTGCGGCCCGGCGCCGTCCTTGACCATGCGCAGGTACAGGGTCGCGTTCTTGTTGCGCGGCTCGCGGGCCACGACCTCCTGCCACTCCCGCACCGCCTCGTCCTTGCGGTCGAGCGAGAACAGGACCACGCCGAGGCTGATCCGCGCCGGCAGGTAGTCGGGCTTGAGCCGCTTGGCCGCCTCGAACTCGAGGATGGCCGAGTGGTGCTGGCCCATGTCGCGGTAGACGTTGCCGAGCCGCACCCGCAGGTCGACGAAGTCGGGGCACAGCTCGAGCGCGTTCTTGTACTCGCGCACGCTCTCGTCGTAGAGGCCGAGCCCGGCATAGGCCGCGCCGAGGTCGGCGTGCATGTTGGCGAGCTTGCCGCGCGCGAACGGATCGAGGTTGCGCGACGCCGCGTAGCTGTTGGTCACGACCCGCGCGTAGATCTCGCGCGCCTGGTCGTACTTGCCGCGGTCGTTGTAGGTGACCGACAGGTTGAGCGCGGCCTCGGTGTAGTTGGGGTTGATCCGCAGCGCGCTCTCGAACGACTCCTCGGCGTCCTGGAACCGGCCCTGCGCGTGGTAGATGACGCCGAGCATGTTGTAGACGTCGGCGAAGGTCGGCTTCGCCGCGACCGCCTGGGCCAGGTACGGCTCCGCCTTGTCGTACTCGCCAGCGTTGTAGTGCTCACGGCCGAGGGTGATGAGCTGTTGCAGGCGATCGGACATGCGGCTCCTGACGGATCACTTGGGTGGCGCGGGCGGCGGGGCCAGCGGCGCGGCGGGCGCCGGCGCCGGCAGCGGCGGCGCGGTCCCGGGGACCGGCGTGTTCGGCCGCAGGCGAGCGATCGCCGCGCGGGCTTCGCCGGCCTCGCTGCTCTTGGGGAACTTGGCGACCAGCTGGTCCCAGGTCTCGCGCGCGCGGTCGGGCATGCCCACCTTCTCGTAGGCGCGCCCGAGCAGCCACAGCGCCTGGACGTCGTAGCCGACGCCGGAGTAGCGCTCGAGCAGGCGCCGCAGCCGCAGCACCGTGCCCATCGGCTTGCCCCGGTCCCAGTAGTAGCGGGCGACGTACCACTCGTGATCGGCGAGCCGCTTCGACACCTTGGCGAGTAGCTCCTGCGCCTTCTTGTAGAACGGCGAGTCGGGGTACTTGTCGAGGAAGCTGCGCAGCTCCTCCGAGGCGTCCTCGATCGACGACTGGTCCTTCTCGTACGACGGCGGCACCAGCCAGAAGTCGCCGGGCAGCATCTCGTAGTAGGCCTCGGCGACGCGCAGGCTGACGTAGCCGTTGGCGACCATCTCGTGGGTCGGGTGGAGCTTGGCGAACATCTTGTAGCTGTCGACCGACTCCAGGTACTGCTCGGCACCGAACTCGGCGTCGGCGAGGCGGAGCTCGGCGAGCACGGCGTACTTGGAGTACGGGAAGCGGCTCTTGATGAAGGCGAAGTACTTCGCCGCGGCGATCCACTCCTTCTCGCCCAGCATCTTCATGCCGCGCTCGTAGTTCTTCTGGGCGGACACCGAATAGTCGACCGAGGTCGGCCCGCTCTTGCCGCCACAGGCGCCTGCGCCGAGCGCGACGCCGAAGGCGAGGAGCGCGGCCACCACGACGTTGATTGAACGCGAAATCATTGAGGAAGTCCGAGGACGCTGCATGTGTACACCGCCGGCCGGGCAGGGGTCAACGTTCAGACTCGCGGCGGGCGCAAGGCGTTGCCAGCCGACCCCAGAAGGGATCAGATCCGGAGACTCCCAGCGGCATGTTCGAGCGCTCGCCTGTGGCTCGCGCGGCCGGCCGGGCAGGGGGCAACGTTCAGACTCGCCGTGGGCGCAAGGCGTTGCCAGCCGACCCCAGAAGAGATCAGATCCAGAGACTCCCAGCGGCATGTTCGAGCGCTCGCCTGTGGCTCGCGCGGCCTGCACGGTGAGGGGCAACGTTCAGACTGGCAGCGGCCCGGCGCGGTTGCTCCGCCCCCACGGCCATGGCTTCATGAGGCCTCATGCCCGCCCCGTCCGCCTCCCTGCGCCGCGTCCTCGTCGCCACCACGGTCGCCGCCGCCGCGCTCACCGCGCTCGCCTGCTCGGGTGGCCGCCGCGGCCCGTCGACCGTGTCGATCCAGCCGCCGCCCGACCCGGTCACTCGCGCGACCCTGGTCGGGCCGCTGTGCGACGCCGAGGTGTGCCGCTGCCGCGCCGAGGGGCCGGCCGACGGCGGCGCCGGCGAGCCCGAGGCCGGGGTCAAGCGGTTCGAGATCCGGGTCGGCCCGAGCGAGCACGAGCTGTGGGTCACCCTCGACGACATGGTGCTGTTCAAGAGCACCGCGCGCGCCGAGGACTGTTTCTACGTCGACCTCGGCGCCGGCGATCACCGCCTCGGCCTGCGCGCGTCGCACAAGGGCGGCATCTCGGCCAAGCTCGCCGTGTCGGAGTACGCGCCGTCGACCAAGAGCTGGTACCGGAGCTTCCGGTTCACCTGCGGCAGCCCCGGCGTGTGCTCGCACACCGAGCTCGACGAGCAGAAGGCCGAGTACGCCCGCTACAAGCGCGGCATCCACGACCCGTGCGGATCGGTCAAGGTGAAGGCGCTGTCGTGGGACAGCGGCGTCGCGCCCGACCAGCTCCACCCCGACGATCTCGCGGTCGGCCTGACCCTCGATGTCTACGACTTCGCGCCCGAGAAGCCGCACGGCGATCCGGCGTGCGCGACCCGCTTCGAGTAGCCACCGCCACCACGTCACGCCGCCCGATGTACCCGTACCCCGACCCGTACGACGTGATCGTCGTCGGCGCCGGCCACGCCGGCTGCGAGGCCGCGCTGGCCGCCGCCCGCCTCGGCGCGCGCACGCTGGTGCTGACCGGCTCGCTCGAGATGGTCGCGCAGATGTCGTGCAACCCGGCGATCGGCGGCGTCGCCAAGGGCCAGCTGGTCAAGGAGATCGACGCGCTCGGCGGCGAGATGGCCCGGGTCATCGACGAGACCGGCATCCAGTTCCGTCGCCTCAACGCGTCGAAGGGCCCGGCGGTGCGCTCGACCCGCGCCCAGGCCGACAAGCGCCGCTACCGCGAGGCCATGCGCCAGCGGCTCGAGGGCCAGCCCGGGCTGGCGCTGCGCCAGGCCGAGGTCGCCGCGCTGGTGGTCGAGCGCCCGGCCGCCGGCGCCCGCCCGCGGGTGGTCGGGGTCGAGACCACGATGGGCGTCGCCTACCGCTGCCGCGCGGTGATCATCACCACCGGGACCTTCCTGCGCGGCAAGATCTTCGTCGGCGACGCCCGCGCCGCCGGCGGCCGCGCCGGCGAGGCGCCGTCGCTCGGGCTGTCGGGCTCGCTCGATCAGCTCGGCTTCCCGCTGGCCCGGCTCAAGACCGGCACGCCGTGCCGCATCGACGCCAAGACCATCGACGTCGCCGGCCTCGAGGTCCAGCCCGGCGACGATCCGGCGCCGCGCTTCCAGGTCCGCGCCCCGGCCGGCCCGCCGCCGCTGCCGCAGCGGGCGTGCTGGATCACCTACACCAACGGCCGCACCCACGATCTCATCCGCGCCAACCTCGATCGCTCGCCGCTGTACCAGGGCGCGATCGAGGGCACCGGCCCGCGCTACTGCCCGAGCATCGAGGACAAGATCGTCCGGTTCTCGGACAAGGACCGCCACCAGATCTTCCTCGAGCCGGAGGGGATCGATTCCGGCGAGATCTACCCCAACGGCATCTCGACGTCGTTGCCGTACGACGTCCAGCTCGCGCTGCTGCGCACCATCCCCGGCCTCGAGCGGGCCGAGATGACCCGGCCCGGCTACGCGGTCGAGTACGACTTCGTCGATCCGCGCGAGCTGCTGCCGACGTTCGAGACCCGCCGGGTCGCCGGCCTCTACCTCGGCGGTCAGATCAACGGCACCTCCGGCTACGAGGAGGCCGCCGTCCAGGGCCTGCTCGCCGGCATCAACGCCGGCCTCGGCCTCGGCCTGGTCCCCGGCGAGGACGGGCTGGTGCTGCGCCGCGATCAGGCCTACGCCGGCGTGCTGATCGACGATCTCACCACCCAGGGCACCCGCGAGCCGTACCGGATGATGACCTCGCGCGCCGAGTTCCGGCTGATCCTGCGCGAGGACAACACCGCCGAGCGGCTGCTCCCGATCGGGCGCCGGCTCGGCCTGATCGACGACGACCGCTGGCGATGGTTCGAGCAGCGGACCGCCGCGCTCGCCGCCGGCCTCGAGCGCGCCCGCACCGCCGCCGTCACCGGCACGCCGGCGGTCAATGACGCGCTGGCCCGCCACGGCTCGGCGCCGATCGCCGGCCGGCGGGTGACCCTGGCCGAGCTGATCCGCCGCCCCGAGCTGAGCTGGACCGCGGTCGAGCAGGTCGCCGCCGCCGCCGGGCTGGCGCCGAGCGCCGACGACGCCGAGATCACCGACCGCCTGGAGACCGAGCTGCGTTACGAAGGTTACCTCCGCCGTCAGGCCGCTGACGCGGCGCGGCTGGCCCATGCCGACGCGGTGCAGCTTCCCGACGATCTCGACTACCGCGGGGTGCCCGGGTTGTCGCGCGAGGTGGTCGAGAAGCTGACCGCGCTGCGCCCCCGCTCGGTCGGCCAGGCCTCCCGCGTGCCGGGTGTGACGCCGGCGGCGGTCTCGATCTTGATGACTCACGTCGCCTTGACGCGCAGGCGGCAAGCAGACGTATCTTCAACCTCCGAATGAAGGGGCTCCCACAGGTCGCGCGGCCGCGCCATGGCCGTATCCCGTCAACCCTGCGCGCGACCCTGGGCGGACTTGCCCTGATCGCCGCACCCACGGCCGCGGCCGCGGGCGGCCTCGTGCTGCCCGGCTCGGGCCCGGTCTCGACCGGTCGCGCCGGCGCCTCGGTGGCGTCGATCGACGATCCGTCGGCGATCGGCATCAACCCGGCCCGCCTCGCCGCGGTGCCGCGCGGCACCACCATCCACATCGGCGCCGCGATGTTCGACTACCGCATGAAGTTCACCCGCGCGGGCACGTACGACGACGTCATCGAGCCCGAGCGCACCGATCCGTGGGAGGGCCAGCCGTACCCGACCGTCGAGGACGAGTCGTCGCCGGCGATCGGCCTCGGCGGCTTCCAGGCGGTCCCGGTGATCGCGGTGGCCAGCGATCTCGGCGGTGCGGTCAAGGGCCTGACCGTCGCGGCCGGCGTGTTCGCGCCCAACGCCTACCCGGTGCGGTCGTACGGCGCCGACTACGACCTGACCGACCTCACCACCGCGCCGCCGCCGACCCGCTACGACACCGTCGAGCAGGAGGCCACGGTCGTGCTGCCGTCGATCGCGGTCGCCTACGCGATCAACGACAAGCTGTCGATCGGCGCCCGGTTCTCGTCGGGCTTCGGCCACATCAAGGCCAAGACCACCGTGTGGGGCCTCGACAACCTCGACGAGTGGGCCGGCCGCGACAGCACGTTCTCGGTCGACGTGAAGGACTCGTTCGTCCCCGCGTTCGGTGTCGGCGCCCACTACGCGATCACCGACGCGATCGAGGTCGGCGCGTCGTGGAACAGCGGCTACACCGTCAACGGCAAGGGCTCGGGCACCACCCAGACCGGCGTCGGCATCGACATCGGCGGCGTGCCGATCACCGTCCTGCCCAACAACGAGACGCCGCTGTGCGCCCCCGGCGGCACGCCCGAGGCGCTCAAGGCGTGCGTGACGGTGCGGCTGCCGTGGATGGCGACCGTCGGCGGCCGCTACGTGATCCGCGACGCCGGCGGCGACCAGGTCGCCGACGTCGAGCTCAACGTCGACTACGAGGCGTGGAGCGGCGCCAGCGACTACGACGTGATCGTCGACGGCATCGCCGCGGTCGACCCCGGCCCGCCGCCGATCGGCCTGCCGCTGCAGCCGACCAAGATCAAGCACAACCTGAAAGACACCATCTCGGTGCGCCTCGGCGGCTCGTGGCAGAAGGCGCTCGGCTTCGGCAAGCTGGTCGTGCGCGGCGGCGTCGCCCACGACACCGCCGCCGCCAAGGAGGGCTGGGAGCGGGTCGACTTCGACGGCGCCGCGCGCACCACCGTCGCGGTCGGCGCGTCGGTCCGGCTGTCGAAGGTCCAGATCGATCTCGGTGGCGGCATCGCCTACGAGGGCACCCGCACCCAGGGCACCGGCTGCAACCCGGCCGTGATCGGCGAGGGCTGCACCCCCGGCTCGCCCCAGGACGGCATCAACGACCGTCCCGGCCCCGATCCGATCCAGCCGACCAAGGACATCGGCGGCCAGGCCCAGAGCCCGTTCAACGAGGGCAAGTACGAGTCGGGCTACACGCTCCTCATGCTGGGTGTGAGCACCTGGTTCTGATCCCGGACGCGCGTCAGCGCTTCTTGCGGCCGGTCAGGAAGGCGTCGCCGACGCCGTACAGCCAGGTCGCGGTCCCGACCAGCCCGGCGATGCCGCCGATGATCGGGATCGCCCCGAGGAACGCCAGCCCGGCCACGGTCGACACCGCGAACACACCGATCGCCTTGTCGACCTCGCCGTTGATGAGCTGACCGACGCCGGGAATGATGGCGCTGCCGATGGCCGGGACGATGCCCCGGCCGCCACTGCCGTTGGAGCGCTTGACCAGACTCGTGCTCATGGCTCGAGTATGACCGGCGCATACACCCGGCGCGAGCGGGAGATCGCCTAGGCTGGCGACCGGGCGGGTGAACCGGCCACGCGACCCGGGACAGCGAGCGTAAGCCCGAGCCCGAAGCGGGAGTGCTACTCTCGCGCCGATGGCCTTCGACCAGTTCGCGCAGTTCCAGGGCACCGACACCTACATCGCCTCGGACGACCTCAAGCACTCGGTCAACGTCGCGGTCGCCCTCGGGCGGCCGCTGCTGGTCCGCGGCGAGCCGGGCACCGGCAAGACCCTGCTGGCCGAGAACCTGGCCCGCGCGCTCGAGATGCCGCTGCTGCGCTGGCACGTGAAGTCGACGACCAAGGCCAAGGAGGGCCTGTACGTCTACGACACCGTCGCCCGCCTGCACGACAGCCGCTTCGGCGACGGCGACGTCAAGGACATCGCCCGCTACATCAAGCTCGGCCCGCTCGGCGAGGCGCTGGCCGCCGACCGCCGCGTCGTGCTGCTGATCGACGAGATCGACAAGGCCGACCTCGAGTTCCCCAACGACCTGCTGCTCGAGCTCGACGCCATGCGCTTCCGCATCGACGAGACCGGCCGCGAGGTGGCCGCCCGCGAGCGCCCGGTCGTCATCATCACGTCGAACAACGAGAAGGAGCTGCCCGACGCGTTCCTGCGCCGGTGCGTGTTCCACTACATCGAGTTCCCCGGCCGCGAGCTGATGACCCGCATCGTCCGCGTCCACCACCCCGACGTCGAGGACAAGGTGCTCGACCAGGCGCTCGAGGTGTTCTACGGCCTGCGCGCCACCCCCAAGCTGCGCAAGCGGCCGACCACGTCGGAGCTGATCGACTGGATCTGCGCCCTGCGCAAGGCCGGCGTCGATCTCGGCCGGGTCGGCGGCGGCATCCCGTTCCTCGGCACCCTGCTCAAGACCGAGCAGGACGTCGAGCTGATCGGCAAGCGCGGGCGCGCCTAGTCGTGCTCCGACCGAGGGATATCGACCCGCCACAACGCCGATCCATCCCCATGCGCTTCGTTGCCGCTCCTCGAATTACACCGCGTAGTCCATCGTCGCGTCGCCTCGCGCCTGGGGCGCCTCGACGCCGTGGCGGGACCGCTATCCCTCGGTCGGAGCACTAGCATGCTCGTCGATTTCCTGTTCGAGCTGCGCCGCCACAAGCTGAAGGTGTCGACCCACGAGTGGCTGGCGCTGCTCGAGGCCATGGCGCTCGGGCTGCACGAGAGCTCGCTCGACGGCTTCTACCGCCTGGCCCGGGCGGTGTGCGTGAAGGACGTCAGCGACTTCGACGCGTTCGACCAGGCGTTCCTGGCCTACTTCAAGGACGTCCAGGTCGACGCGCTGGCGCTGACCGAGGAGATGCTCCAGTGGCTGCAGGACCCGCGCAAGCTGGCCCTGCTCACCGACGAGCAGCGGGCCGCGCTGCAGGCGATGGGGCTCGACAAGCTGCGCGAGCTGTTCGAGCAGCGGCTCAAGGAGCAGAAGAAGCGCCACGACGGCGGCAACCGGTGGATCGGCACCGGCGGCACGTCGCCGTTCGGCAACAACGGCCAGAACCCCAACGGGCTGCGGGTCGGCCCCGGCGGCGGCCGCAGCGCGATGCAGGTCGCCGAGGAGCGCCGCTACCAGGAGTACCGCAAGGACATCGTCCTCGACGTCCGCCAGATCGACGTCGCGCTGCGCGGCCTGCGCCAGCTCGGCCGCGAGGGCGCCGACGAGGAGCTCGATCTCGACGAGACCGTCGACGAGACCTGCCGCAACGCCGGCGACCTCGAGCTGGTGTTCCGCGCGCCGCGCCGCAACCGGGTCAAGGTCATCCTGCTGATGGACGTCGGCGGCTCGATGGATCCGCACGCCGAGCTGGCGTCGCGGCTGTTCACCGCGGCGTCGCGGGCCGGCCGGTTCGCCAAGTTCCGCAGCTACTACTTCCACAACTGCATCTACGAGCACGTCTACGAGGACGCCCACTTCCGCAACAAGGTCCCGGTCAGCGAGCTGATGTCGCACGCCGATCGCGACGAGAAGCTGGTCGTCCTCGGCGACGCGCTCATGCACCCGGCCGAGCTGCTCGACCCGGGTGGGGCGATCTACTTCTACGCCAACAACCGCGCCCCCGGGATCGAGTGGTTGCGCCGTCTGGCCCACCACTTCCGCCGCGCGGTGTGGCTCAACCCCGAGCCCGATCGCTACTGGAGCGGCACCACCAGCGAGGTGATCGCCTCGGTGTTCCCGATGTGGCAGCTCACCCTCGAGGGCCTGGCCGGCGCCGTCCGCTACCTGGTCCGCGGCGGCGAGCGGCCGAGCGTGCCCAACCCGACGAATTGGGCGAAAGCCGGGGGCGTGGGGATCGGCGGGATCGGCGGCGGCTACGGCAACTGAACCGCCGAGACCGACCTCGGGCCCCACCGGTGGCCCCGCACACCCAGAGTCATTGTTGACCGCTCGCTACGCTCGCTGGGGGCCGGCGGCGTCGGGATCGGCGGCATCGGCGGCGGCTACGGCAACTGAACCGCCGAGACCGAGCTCGGGCCCCACCGGTGGCCCCGCACCCCCAGAGTCATTGTTGACCGCTCGCTACGCTCGCTGGGGGGCCGGCGGCGTCGGGATCGGCGGCATCGGCGGCGGCTACGGCAACTGAACCGCCGAGACCGAGCTCGGGCCCCACCGGTGGCCCCGCACCCCCAGAG
>Ga0247822_10002952_pt1 | contig 11006 bp, 9 predicted proteins | sample 13C_Cellulose_Da_FD_192423 | JGI IMG/M metagenome (GOLD analysis project Ga0247822, IMG submission 192423) | Soil microbial communities from agricultural site in Penn Yan, New York, United States - 13C_Cellulose_Day30 | ecosystem: Environmental > Terrestrial > Soil > Agricultural land | place... | reverse complement strand
ATTCAACAAATCGCTTTATCTCCATTCGGGATCTCCAATTTCTTCCTCACCATCCACTTTCGGATTCGCTGAACATTCGGAAATTCACAATGTCAAAAATAACTGAATAACATGTAAAAAAAACCATGAAAGCATCATTAGTTAACAATCGGTGCGCGCGGTTGCTGGCTACAAGCCTGGCTCTGAGCGCAGGAATTCTGACGATAACAAACAACGTCGCAACGGCTCAAGAAACGAACCTAACGGGGACCAATTCGTTTTCAGAAAAGGCCAAGAGCTGGCAGGAAAAAATGTCGGACGCTTTTCGCGACACTTGGCGAGGCTTGGGAACAGATAAGAATGCCAAGAGCATGACGGAATCTTCCCTAGCCACTGCTTCGGTGGATCTTCGCGAGCAGGAAGATAGTTATGTGGTTCGGATGAATCTCCCAGACCGCAATTTGGACAAAGTTCAGATCAGTTTGGATCAGAACATCCTGAAGATTGAGGCGCCCGCTGACGGGAAAGCTGCTTCTTATCAACAGGCCATCACGCTTTCAGACATCGCACCTGAGGCCAAGCCCCAGATCGAACGCAAGGCGAAGGATAATCTGATCGTGGTGACAGTTCCTAAGGCTGCGACTGGGAATCCTTCCACGCAAGCTCCCGTGGTCGTGCGGCCTAACGTTCTGGATCCTTGGGACCAGGATGTCATGCGCCAGATGTGGCTCATGCAGCGCCAGATGGATCGAATCTTCAACGAAGCTTTCGCCGAATTCCATTCGATGCCAGACTTCCAAAGGTACTTCAATCAGCCACGCTTTGGATCGTCAGTCGATCTCCAGGAACAGGGGGATAAATACGTTGTCCGAGCCTATCTGCCCGAACGCAGCATGGAAAACGTCAAGGTGACGGTGGAAAACCAGACGCTGAAGATCGAAGCCAAGGCGGAAAAGGCCAAAAGCGATCAGGGGTCCCAGTTGTCTGAGAAGGCCTATTACTCGCAATTCCTCACCCTTCCCGGTTCCGTGCAAAGCGACAAGATGGCGGTAGACCGGAAGGAAGGCATGCTCGTAATCACCCTGCCTAAAGCATGATGAGCTTCCGACGCTTCCCAGGGACATTTCTTGGGAAGCGTGCCTCACGGGACCAACTTTCCGGGTGGTTTCTACGGCCGCAGCCTCATCGGCAGCCGATGGTATGGAAAATCTAGTCTCTATGCCCGACCTCGAAAACAACCACAGTGGACGATCCCGCAACAGATGACCTAAAAACTGCGGAGTTGGCCGCCATCGTCAATTCTTCTGATGACGCCATTGTAGGCAAGGACCTGAACGGAATCGTCCGCAGTTGGAACGGTTCTGCCGAACGGATTTTCGGCTACAGTAAGGAAGAGATGATCGGTCAATCGATCCGACGGTTACTACCGCCCGACCGCCAGGACGAAGAAGATGCGATTCTCGCTCGACTACGCAAAGGAGAAAGGGTCGATCATTTCCAAACGATTCGGGTCAGGAAAGATGGCCGTCTCATTCACGTATCGTTGACCATCTCTCCGATCCAGAATGAAGCCGGTGTGATCGTGGGTGCTTCGAAGATTGCGCGGGATATTACCGCTCAAAAGGAATACGAGGCTGAAAGGGAGAGCCTCCTCCAGAAGGAAAAACAACTTCGACTGGAGGCAGAACGGTCCAATCGTATCAAAAATGAGTTTCTCGCCACCTTGTCCCATGAACTGCGGACGCCCCTTACGGCCATCGTCGGCTGGGCGCAGATTCTCCAGCGGGGTAGCGATATAGACGGAGAAACCATTCACCGCGCCGCCGAAGTCATTCTTCGAAATACCCATCTCCAGACCCAACTCATCGAGGAGTTGCTGGACATGAACCGGATTCTGATGGGCAAATTGCGCCTGGACCTTCAAACAGTAGATTTGAGCGCAACCATCGAAGCGGCCATTGAATCCATCGAGCCAAGCGCTGCAGCAAAGCAGGTCCAAATCCGGAGGATTCTCGATCCAAGGGCTTCCGCCGTCCGGGGTGACCCCACGCGGCTCCATCAGGTGATTTGGAACCTGCTTTCCAATGCCGTCAAATTTACGCCGAACGGGGGGTTGATCGAAGTTTCGCTCTCCCGCGTAAATTCCCATGTCGAAATCTCGGTGACGGATACCGGGATCGGCATCCCGTCTGACTACCTTCCCAACGTATTCGACCGCTTTTCTCAAGCAGACACTTCGACGACAAGAAGGCACGGTGGTCTTGGGTTAGGTCTGGCTATCGTCAAGCATTTGGTGGAATTGCACGGGGGTTCGGTTCAGGCAAAAAGTGGCGGAGAGGGAACCGGGTCAACTTTTCGCGTTAATCTGCCGTTCCCTGTGTCATTTTCAAGCGGCCGTTCCGAAGTGCATCCTGGAACTGCGACTTCGCCAATGGGCCAATGGGATTTACCCGATCTGTCAGGAAAAAAACTTTGGGTGGTCGAAGACGACAAGGATGCTTCTGAATTAATCACTCATATCCTAGGCGGAGTGGGCGCCAACATTATCCCGGTTCATTCGGGCAGAGATGCCCTTAACTGCATTGTCGGTCAAAAGTTTGATGCCATTATCAGTGACATCGGCATGCCTGAAATGGATGGTTTTCAATTGATCCGCGAGATTCGGAGTTCCAATCTCCTTTCGCGAGATACTCCGGCCATCGCCTTGACGGCTTTTGGCCGCTCGGAAGATCGCCGCAACGCCATGATCAGTGGGTTCGATGTGTTTCTTTCCAAGCCTATCGATACGGCGGAATTAATTGCGACCGTCGCCAGAATAACTTCCCGCAGGTTATAGCGATATTTCTACTCGTATGTCCCGGCCTGGAGGCAGCGTTTGGTTCAGAGTTGATACTGCCTCTACCTCGCGGGGGCTATTTTTCGCGCATCGGCCTCCAAAACAAGCTCCGCTAAATCTTCCTGATTCCTCCGTGGGCCGCAGAGTGCCACCGCCCAACCCAAGACACCGAGTTGAGCGATGACTTCCGTTGCGGTCAATACCTTGGGCAGACGCAATTCCGTGAGTTGATCTGAGGCGCTCCTTTCGCATTCTTTTGGGAGTGTCAGTCAGAAGTACCTTGGGACCGGCGAAGCGAGAAACGTTTCGCCCCGTTCCTGAACAAAGGGAGCATGATCCTCAATACACCTTTCGCAGGCGCTTCATGCCTGAAGATACGAACACCAAAAGCAACAGACCGCAGATTGACATGCCGAGCGTGGGGAAGCCCCGGAAAAAGCCTCCGGAAGTCAGATTATCACCTTCCGGGGTTATGAAACTGCTGTTGACCTGTTCAATTTCAACCCGCCACTTCCAATAACGGATATAGAAGATAAACCAAAAGAATGAACCTAGAAGCAACAAGCAAGCTGTAAGCAATCCCATCGCCACAATCCAAAATTTACCTTCGATGCGAGTCTTCATTTACTTTGACCAGACGGTAGTGGCCGAGTGCCCGCCGCAACGCTGACAAGCTTGTTCCACAAATTTAGCAATAGGGAGTAAAGGTCATCCAATGACAAGTGGCGTGGAATCCTCCAAGCAGTAACCTACGGCAACGTACAGATCGAGCCACAACGCACGTTCGTTCTCTAGCAACCCAGGTGCCTCATCGTCCTTCACACCCAGACCATCTGCGATCCGGTTAGATACTTCATTGTCCAGTTCTCCATCCGAGAGAGGAACTCCGAGCACCGGAGCCAGAGCGATAATTTCCCTACGAGTCGTTTGTATGCTGAAAAACTCCTGAACTACCCTAAAGAAAGGGATTCGTCCCACACTTACCGAAATCACACCGGTAAACTCCACTGGTAAGGCAATGTACCGTTCCCCCTGCCGGTTGCCGAATGCCCAAGGAAGATCGGCGTCGTGGGCAAGCTTTGCCAATGAAAGAAATGTGGCCGAGCTGGTATTACCACAAGGCAACTGACGCAATTTCCGTTCATCTGGTTCAGGGTCCTCATACTCAGAGAATCCGCGCACCTTGAGTTCGGCGTTCAGACAATGAATCATCCTATCGGCCTTCTTACGGTATTTAGGTACATAGGAGCCGCGGATGCTCCGAAAGATTCCGAGAGACATCTTTATGCGGGAGAGCCGACAGGTTGTCGGCTCAGTTTTTTCCAGGGATCTTTGTAGGTTCCAGAAACGAGTTCCTGCAGGGAAACGAATCCATAGACAATCCATCTTTGTTTTCCTTTCAACTCCTCCTCCGTGACGTCAATAAAATGGCCCTTCCAGTACACCTGCGGCTTTATTTTGTAAATTCCATCCGTAGTCGACATGGCCGGAGGCCACATTGCGTCAGGCTCATCGAATGGAACGCGCCCAATAAAGACCCAGTCTTTCTGGTATCGGCCGCCTGGTAGCGAACAATAGTAGTAATACTTTTGGGGCGTTTTTCCAATGAGACGTTCCAAGGATTGAGGCTCAACGTGCGTGCCTGTGAAGATGCCAACCGCACTTTTGTAGAGACGACCATGAACGTAACGTCCATCGAGTCGAGGAATCGCCACGTAGTCTCCCAATTCGAGGGAACCTACTTTTAGTATTTTAGAAAGTGGTTTCATCTTTTGCTTTACCTCACGTCTATTCTATGAACTCTCAGTGACAGATCGAGTAAACACGTATTCCTGGCGATTCGTCACGCCCTAGCTAACAAAAAGCGGCTCCAAGTTGGGATTGCCAGAGGACTTAAACTCTCTACGGAATTGGAGAACTGAAGTCGTTTCCACCGCCAGACTCGTAACAATGATAACATTCAGTTTACCGAAAACCATCTCCGCGTCAAGCTCGGCGGATGCTGTGAGCACCCCAAACTCGATCTGGATTGCCGATTGAATCGAGCAAAGCCCTCATATTCTCCAACATACCACGGCCTCGCTTTCCGAAGAACTGCGCGACATTCTCGCCCGAGTAATTGAAGAGTAGGGGCGAGGTGACGATGCCCTCCGAAGCCGGCTTCCGCACGGTCTAGGACGACGCAAAGTCGGCCCAACGGTCGGAACTCCCCAGGCTGTGGTGGACGAACGGGTAACCGCGCTTGAACTGTCCTGATGGTCGTTTTATTTCGAAACCATGAGCACTTCAGCAACCCCTCCCGCGAATCTGGCGATCTGGAGTTTCAGTGTCGATTGCCATGACCAAGACACGTGCGACGCTCGGGCGACGGGTGCATCCATTTATGCATCCTCGGCGGAGGCAGTGCGCGGACTAGCGAACTCGCAGGCCTTCCCATCACAACGCGTTGCGATCAATCCGGTCCCACGGCAGAACGTGCCCCGACCTAAGGCGCTTTCCATAAAAAACACACCCTTGTTGGCGAGAATATAGTCACGGCAAAGTTGTAGGCCAAGGCCGTCCCCCCCGGAGATGAGTCAGACCACGGAATATTTATTTCTTTCCCCATCAATTCCAATATATATATTATAATTGCTTACAGTTTCCCGCCTATCCATCCGTATTTTGAAGTACTCATGAATCCTCGTTGGGTATTTTTCACCCTCTGCTGGCTCGCTGTGGTAGTGGGCGGGTCAACCATGTTGCTGTTCCATTCTCAGACCCCGGGCGAAACCGGTCGCGCCCCAGAATATTGGCCCCTCGCGAGCCGAATCGAGCCAACTCCCGAACGCCCTACGCTAGTGATGTTCGCTCACCCCAAGTGTCCATGCACGCGTGCCAGCATCGAGGAACTCTCCACTTTGATGGCCAGGAGCCAAGGATTGGTAGATGCCCGGGTTGTCTTCTTCAAACCGGAGGATGCCGACGAAAACTGGGCCATCACCGATTCATGGAAAAGAGCCTCAGCGATTCCCGGGGTAATCGTGCAAACGGACAGCGAAGGGCTCGAAGCATCGAATTTCCGAGCCACTACGTCGGGACAGGTGGTCCTCTATGATGCAGAGGGCCGACTGCTTTTCAGCGGTGGCATCACGGAGGCGAGAGGCCACGAGGGAGACAATGATGGCCGCAGTGCCGTGCTCGATTTTCTGCGCCACGGTAAGTCCGTATTCACCGCCACTCCCGTCTTCGGATGTCCGATTCAGGAAAAGACTCCTGACAAAATAGCCGTTAAACAGCTATGAGTTTCCGTACGGAGGAAGCAATCAACAAACGGGCGGAAGAGTTGTTTCTAGCCCAGGAGGTGGCAAATTATCGTCGCACTGACAGGATGTTTGCATGGCTCCTAGTGATGCAGTGGATTGTCGGTATCGGTACCGCACTTTGGATCTCGCCGTTAGCCTGGGAGGGTCGTGTTAGTTTCACGCATATTCATGTATGGGCATCCATTCTCCTCGGCGGAGCGATTGCGGGATTTCCGGTCCTGTTAGTTCTGCGGCTGCCCGGAGCGCCTCTCACTCGCCATGTTATCGCGGCGGCGCAGATGATGGCTTCCGCGTTACTGATCCATTTAACGGGCGGACGGATAGAAACCCATTTTCACGTCTTTGGTTCACTCGCTTTCCTGGCTTTCTACCGGGATTGGCGGGTTCTGTTGACTGCTAGTATAGTTGTGACACTGGATCACATGGTTCGAGGAATTTTCTGGCCGCAGTCTGTATTTGGAATCTTGGTCGGAAGCCACTGGCGCTGGATCGAACACGTCGGCTGGGTGCTGTTCGAGGATTTTTTTCTCTTGCTGGCCATTCGCCAGAGTCTACAGGCCATGCGCGGTCTCGCCGAACGACAGGCCCGCCTTGAATGGACGAAATCCACTATTGAGCAGCAGGTAGAGGAGCGCACCAGAGAACTGCGGCAGGAAAACATTGAACGCAAGCGGGCGGAAAACGACGCCGCCAAGGCGCAGGAGGATCTTCTGAATTCCTCGCGCATGGCGGGTATGGCGGAAATCGCGACGAACGTGCTGCATAACGTTGGCAACGTGCTAAACAGCGTCAATGTCTCGGCGGGACTTGTCTCCGAAACCATCCGACGCTCCCCTGCACCTGGCCTCAGTAAGCTATCCGTCCTGTTGCAGGAACATCAAGAAGACCTCGGAGCATTCCTCACCACGGACTCCCGAGGCAGGCAGGTACCTGCGTATGTCGCCCAGCTTTCGGTCCATTTGAAAGCCAGCCAGGAAAAGACGCTCAAGGAGTTGGCGTCGCTGCAAGTAAACATTGAACATATCAAGGATATCGTGGCCATGCAGCAAAGCTACGCCAAGGTTTCGGGTGTGAAGGAAGTCGTGGACATCCCGTCTCTCGTGGAAGATAGCTTGAACCTCAATGTCGGCGCCTTGACGCGCCATCGCATTGAGGTGAAGCGTAATTTCCAAAAAGTCCCTCCGCTAAACCTCGACAAACACAAGGTTTTGCAAATCCTCATCAATCTTGTACGTAATGCCAAATATGCGTGCGACGAGGCGGAGACTGCAGACAAGATCATCAGCCTCAGTGTCTATCTCGACAATGGCTCCATTAAAATTTCCGTGGCCGACAATGGAATAGGCATTCCCGAACAAAATCTCGACCGCATCTTCCAGCACGGTTTTTCCACGCGCGACGGAGGCCACGGTTTTGGCCTCCATAGCAGCGCCCTCGCCGCTAGGGAACTCGGAGGCAGTCTTAGCGTCAGAAGCAAGGGCGTGAACCAGGGAGCAAACTTCATCCTCGAACTCCCACTCCCCTCCACGACTTCTGTCCATGAACAATAAAATATCTGGCAGAAATCACCGCATTTTGGTCATCGATGACAACGAGGCCATCCATCAGGATTTTCGCAAAATCCTGTGTTCAGGCTCTAAGTCTGAATCTGCCCTCTCGGAGGTAGAGGAGGCTTTGTTTGGCGAAAACACTTCCAAAGAAAACCAGTTGGATTTTCAAGTCGATTCCGCGTTCCAGGGCCGAGACGGCATGGAAATGGTTCGCCGAGCACGTGAGACAAATACCCCTTATGCAATGGCCTTTGTTGATGTTCGCATGCCTCCCGGATGGGACGGGGTTGAGACGACCATCCGCATATGGGAAAAGGATCCTGAAGTACAGATCGTCATCTGCACTGCTTACTCGGATTACTCGTGGGACGATATGCTGGAAAGGCTCGGTCGCTCGGATCGTTTAGTGATTCTGAAAAAGCCTTTTGACAACATCGAAGTACGCCAGCTCGCCAATGCCCTTTCCGAAAAGTGGCGACTGGCCCGGCAGGCGAAATCACGCCTTGAGGATCTCGAAAAGATGGTGAACCTCCGGACAGCAGATCTTCAGCGAACCAACGAACAGCTGGAGAGGGAAACAGAGAGGGCCAATGAACTCGCGGCCGCCAAGAGCGAGTTCCTCGCCCACATGAGCCACGAAATCCGGACACCTCTCAATGGGATCATCGGAGTGGCGGAATTACTTCAATCCACTCCCTTGAATCACCATCAGCGGGACCTGCTCGATACGATTCGATTCAGCGGCGACAACCTTTTGACCGTGCTCAATGATATTCTCGACTATTCCAAAATCGAGAACGACAAGCTGGAACTCGATTTCCACGCCTTCAATTTGCTCAACCTGATCGATGAAATCGTGGGCCTGTTTTACCACCGCGCCCTCGAAAAAAAGCTGGAGCTGTCGTATCAGGTAGATCCAGGTCTGCCGCTCGATTATATCGGAGATGGCGTGCGGATTCGACAAGTGATGGTTAATTTGGTCTCTAACGCGCTCAAGTTTACGGACGGAGGTGAAGTTCGAATCGACATCCGACCGTCCGGGGAACCCTCAGAAGAGGATCGCATCGGGCTAACTTTTAGTGTGCAGGACTCTGGCATCGGCATTCCCAAAGATCGTCTGTCCAAATTGTTTGAACCATTCAATCAATTAGACGCCTCAACCTCCCGCCGATACGGTGGTAGCGGCTTGGGGCTGGCTATCTGTCAACGGCTCGTCAACCTAATGGGGGGAGCCATTCATCTCGAAAGCGAGCCTGGAGTGGGATCAGTATTTTCTTTCGACATTTCATTGCGGCAGGCGGAGGCCAGCTCCTCTATAACAGAGGAAAAGGAAATCTTCGCTGGAAAAAGGGTTCTCATTGTCGACGACATCCAAGCAAACAGGAGTATCTTGCGTCTTTTGCTCACACGCTGGGGCATGAGTACGGCGGAAACACTCGATTCTGATCAGACAATCGAATTATTGAAGCGAGGAGAATTGTTTGACATCGTTTTGATAGACTACCATTTGCCAATGTCGAACGGCCTTTCTTTAGCTCGAAAAATCAAGCAATTGAATCCGCCCAAACCTCTCCCGCTTGTCTTGGTTTCCTCTTATGGCGGAAAATATTCGGAATCGGAATTGCGTGAGGTTGGGTATGTTGCCGCGATCACCAAGCCATTGCGACAAACGATGCTTCGTAGCACCTTGCAGGAGATCCTCGTCCCGGAATCAAGGGGCCGCTCGAATCCGTTTAACCCAGAAGATGCCAATCTCTCCGAGCGGAAAATCTCCATTTTAGTGGTTGAGGACAATGCAATAAACCAGAAGGTAATTTTGCAAATGCTCAAGCGGTTCGGCTTGTCTGCAGAAACTGTTCAGGATGGAGCCGAAGCGATTCGGGCTCAGAAACTGAAAAGCTACGATCTTATTTTTATGGATGTTCATATGCCGAATCTCGATGGGCTTCAGGCGACCTCTGAAATTAGGAAAACCTTTCCCCTCGGGGGACGTCCACACATAGTCGCTCTAACGGCTGATTCTACCGAGCGCGAAAAGCAACAGTGTCTCGCTGCTGGCATGGACGATTACATCATAAAACCGGTCAAATTGGCTACTCTGCGGGATGCGATTGAGAAGTACGCTCTCTGAGACGTCGAAGGTGCCCGCATTGAAGTTCCGATGACGCGGCCGTCGGGTAAGGTACCTTCGGAGTGCCGACGATAATTCCAGCCTCATTTCGGATTGGAGAAACGTTTCGGAGTTTCAGAACCTTTGCTCTTTGCGCTGATTGCAAAGCAACCTTCCACAGTTTCCGACACCATTTTAGGACTGCACTAGGATTGATCCGGCCCCCTGATCAATCTCATAAAGTTCGCGCCTAACCGACTCTCACTAGTGCAGTGTAACATTGATATCTGATGATTAGCGTGTATGATGTTTTTCATGCTCGCCCCGTTTCGACTTAGCCCGCCAGAGCGCCGAGAGCTGACCTTGATAAGTAGGAGCCGCAGCCGGAGGGCAGACGATGTTCGGCGAGCCCGTATCATTTTGGAGTTGGCAGCGGGAAAGACCTTGGCGGAGGTAAGTCGCGGTGCCTCTTGCAGTGTGAACACTGTTAAACTCTGGAGAGAACGGTTTCTGGAGGAGCGCATTTCCGGGCTGTGGGGAAGGCATAAGGGCAAGACTTCCGAGCCAGGGGCGGAGCGCCTGGAAGCGCGCATAATCAATTGGACGCTGCATCGGCGGCCTGCCGATGGTTCCATGCACTGGAGTTCGCGCAAGCTGGCCTCGGCTATGGATGTCAGCCATATGCGTGTTGCAAGAGTCTGGGCAAAAGCGGGATTGCAGCCCTCTCGGCGCAGACACTACATGACGAGTGACGACCCCGAGTTCGAGTCGAAAGCCGCATCCATCATCGGCCTCTACCTCAAGCCTCCAGCACATGCCGCAGTCTTTTGCGTCGATGAGAAGACCGCCATCCAGGCTCTTGACCGGCTGGACCCGGTTCTGCCGCTTTCTCCGGGTCGCGCCGAGCGGCATGGTTTTGAGTATTTCCGTCATGGAACCCTCTCCCTCTACGCGGCCCTTGAAGTGGCCAGTGGTGCCGTGCTCGGCAAGACCACAGAACGCCATACCAGCGCGGAGTTCGTGGCCTTCCTTGCCGATGTGGTCGCCACCCAGCCTGCCGGCAAGGAAATCCATGTTATCGCCGACAATCTCTCGGCTCATAAAACCAAGGCTGTCGCCGAGTTTCTTTTGGCTCACCCTCAGCTCCGCATTCACTACACTCCCACCTATTCGTCGTGGCTCAACCAAGTCGAAATTTGGTTTTCCAAATTCAACGCGATCTGATC
>Ga0247822_10002951_pt1 | contig 11007 bp, 13 predicted proteins | sample 13C_Cellulose_Da_FD_192423 | JGI IMG/M metagenome (GOLD analysis project Ga0247822, IMG submission 192423) | Soil microbial communities from agricultural site in Penn Yan, New York, United States - 13C_Cellulose_Day30 | ecosystem: Environmental > Terrestrial > Soil > Agricultural land | place... | reverse complement strand
GTCCGGCTTCGCGATGGCGGGCATCATGCCAATCACGTGCACCCGCTCGGATGGATCAGTTCAGCGCTCTACGTCGCCCTCCCAAATCGGACTCCGGGCGAGGCCGAAGAAGCCGGTTGGCTCGCGTTAGGTGAGCCGGACAGGAAGTTGGGCATCGAGTTGGCACCGTGGAAGACCGTTGAGCCTGTCGAGGGACGTCTGGTGCTTTTCCCGTCGTGGATGTGGCACGGGACGATCCCGTTCGAGAAGGGTGAGCGTCTGACTGTCGCGTTCGACGTGGCGCCGCCCATATAGGCGTTCGTAGAAAAGGCTTTGCATTCAGCGGCTCAGGCGCAAATAATCCGCAAGAGATAAGAGGGATCAGAGTATGCTGAAGGGAATCGTCCTGTCGCTGTCCGCAGCGTATCTGGTGGGGGCGGCCGCTCCGTCATTTGCGCAGACTCAGTCCACATCCACTCCGACAGCCACGGAGAAGCAGGCCGACGATCTCAACAAGCTGGTTTGCGAGAAGCAGGAAAGCACCGGCTCGCGCCTAGCCAAGAAGCGGATTTGCTTGACCAAGGCCCAATGGGCCGAGCGTCGTTTGCAGGACCGGCAGGAACTCGAGCGCGTCCAGATGCAGCGCGGCGCGAAGGGCGAGTAGCTCAGGCTCTCCACAGCGCGGGATAGCGCTGTTTCAGTTTCGCCAGCTTTGGCCTGTCGTGCACCAAGATGTACGGGTGCGACGGGTTCTTCCGCATGAAGTCCTGATGGTAGGTCTCGGCCGGGTAGAATGGGCCGCTTTCCAAGCGTGTGGCAATCTTGTGCTTCTGCCCGCGAAGTTGGGTGATGAAGCTCGCTGCGATGCGCCGCTGGGTCTCGCTTTGCGGAAAGATCGCCGACCGATAGCTCGGGCCGACGTCCGGGCCCTGACGATTCAGCTGGGTCGGGTCGTGCGCAACGCTGAAATAGATCCGAAGTAGCTGGGGGTAGCTGATCTGCTGTGGGTCGTAGGTGATCCGCACGGCCTCGGCGTGCTTGGTCCGCTCCGAGCTGACCCTGTCGTAGGTGGCGTCGCCGGCCGCACCGCCTGCGTAGCCTGACACCACGTCCTTCACGCCTTTCACGTGCTCGAAAACGGCTTCCATTCCCCAGAAGCAGCCGCCGGCAAGTACGGCGGTTTCCGAGCTCGACTTTGCCGATGCGGAGCCCGGCATCGCGGCGGCAGCAAGGACGAAGGCAAGGGTGGGCGTGAGTCTCATGGGCCTTATTTAGTCCCGATCCGGCGCGCCCATAGGAAAATAATGGCGGTAGGGTCGGCCTTCGTCGACCGCGCGTGCCACGACGGGATGCGCAAGCAGTCGCGCCCGATAGGCTGCGAGTTTGGGCCGGCTTGGACCGATCTCCTCAAGCCAGTCGGCATAGAACAGAGAGGGTGCGGCCGCACAGTCGGCTAGCGAGAAGTCTTCGCCAACGGCCCAGGGTCCATCGCCGAGGTTCGCCTCGAGCCAGTCGTACGCGATGTTCAAATCCGCTCGAGCCTTGGCGACGCCATAGGGGTCGCGGCTGCCTTCGGGTCGCAGGATGTCATTCCCGGCCTTCTGCATGTTGCCCATGACGTAGAGGTCGAAGAAGCGGTCGAAAAACCGCGTCCGGCGGCCTTGTTCACCTTCGGGAATCCAGCGATTTGGACCAGGATGATATGCCTGCAGATGCTCGATGATCGGGGTGGTTTCGAACACCGGCTGCCCGTCGTCGAGGATCAGCGGAAACATTCCGAACGGCGAATGGCGCCGTAGCTCTTCCATGTTGGCCGGATCCTCGATCATCCGGTAATTGAAGTCGGTGCCGTCGGCCCAAAGTGCGATCAGAACCTTCTGCGTGTAGCTGCTGAACGGATGTCCGAAGAACTCGAGCACTACCAGCTTCCGTCCGCCATCGCCGCCTGGCGCTCGTTTTCGCGCTCGCTTGGCGGGGTGGTGACGTAGGTGCCAATCTCGACCGGGCCGGCAGGCGCGTAGGTCGCGATGATGCTGCCTTTGTCGGACACCTTGCGACCCGTCATTTTCATTGTGCGCGGCGGGGTGCCGTTGCCGAACAGCCGCTTGCCCTGGCCGAGCACGACCGGCGAGATCATCAAGGTCAATTCGTCGAGCAGGCCGGCCTCGAGTAGCTGCGGGTAGATCGTGCTGCTGCCCTGGATGACGATGTCGGGCCCGTCACCGTCCTTGATCTTGCGGAGGTCTTCGAGCGTGACCTTCCGGCTGTTCTGCCATTCGAGGGGCTCGTCGCCATGGGTCAGGACATATTTAGTGCACTTGTCGAATGGGTCGCGAATCTCGGCCATCTCGTCCGGCGCGTAGGGCCAGTAGGCGGAGAAAATATCGTAGGTCCTGCGGCCGAGCAGGAGATCAAACGGGCGACTGAAAAGCTCGCCGATCTTCTGGTCGATCGCATCGTCCCCGACCGGCGGGAGCCAGCCGCTGTAGCGGAAGCCGCCGGTCGTATCTTCGCTAGGGCCGCCGGGGCCCTGGATGACCCCGTCGAGCGTCGAGAAAGCAGCGCCGATGATCCTACGCATCGGCAGTCTCGCCCTTGAGTGCAGCTTCGATCCTGCCGACGTCGATCTTCTGCATCGTCATCATCGCATCGAAGGCGCGCTTGGCCGCAGCCTTGTCCCTGTGGGTGGTGGCTTCGAGCAGAACGCGAGGAGTGATCTGCCACGAGAAGCCCCATTTGTCCTTGCACCAGCCGCACTCGCTTTCCTTGCCGCCATTGTCGACGATGGCGTTCCAGTAGCGGTCGGTCTCGGCCTGGTCCTCGGTCACGACCATGAAGCTGACGGATTCATTCGGCTTGAAGTTCGGCCCGCCGTTGAGGCCGGAAAAGGCGCGCCCGAGGACCGTGAAGTCGACGGTCAATTCATTGCCTTCCTGGCCATCGGGATAATCGCCCGGCGCCTTCATGGAGTCGCCGACCGAGCTGTCCGGAAAGGTTGCCGCATAGAATTCGGCCGCCTTGCGCGCTTCGCCGTGGTCGAACCACAGGACGGTGGTGAGCTTGTTCAAAGCCATCATCTCTCTCCTAATTCTTGCGCGGGCCGACGAGGCCGAACAGCGCGCCCTGCGGGTCGACGCCGTTGACCGCATATTCGCCGCCGGGGATCTCCTGTGGGCCATTAACGATCTGACCGCCGCCGGCCTTCACCGCTTCGGCCGCGCGATCGATGTCGTCGACGCCTACATAAAAGTTCCACATGGACTTTGGCATGTCGGGCATGGTCGGCATTACCGCGCCGATGCCGACTCCGTCATGCTGGACGAACTGATAGTCGCCCATTTCGCCCATCGGCATCGAGCCTTCTTGGCTCCACCCGAACTGCTTCTTGTAGAAGTCGATCGAAGTGGCGGGATTGCTGCTCCACAGCTCGTTCCAGCGGACATGCTCCGGCTGGTCGACCGAGAAGACGTCGCTGACGGCGTCCGGCTGGCCTTCGGGCGGGATGGGGTCCATCAAGTAGAAGGCCGCCCCCTCGGGCCCGGTGACCATGGCCAGCCGGCCCACGCCGGGCTGGTCCCACGGTTCCATCATCACACGGCCGCCATCGCTCTTGATCTGTTCGACCTTGGCATCGACGTCATCGGTGTTGAGGTACCCAATCCAGATCGGCCGGGCGCCGCCTTCTTTCATGTGCTCGTCGAGTTCGAGCACGCCGCCCGCCATCTTTCCGTCCGATCTCTTGATCATGCGGTAGTTTACGCCGGGGGCGACCTGGTTGGGGTCCACGTCCCAGCCGACGACCTTGTCGTAGAAGCTCTTCGCCCCCGCGACGTCGTTGGTCATCAGCTCGTACCAGATGAAGCTGCCAGCCGGGTTAGGCATTCGCTTTCTCCGATTTGGAGCTGTCGACGATCGGGTCGAAGCCGCCCCAGAACATCCGCTTTCCGTCGAACGGCATCGGATCGTTCGGAGCCGGATCGTTCTCCGTGAAGCCCTTCCAGGCCGCGTCGCGTGTTTCCTTGTCCGGCCATTCAATAAAGCTGATCACGACGGTCTCGCCGTCCTCGGCTTTCACCGCCCGATAGAAATCGGTGACTTTGCCGTGGTTCACGTCGTCCGCGATCGCCTCGACGACGCGAGTGGCGCCCTTCGAGCGGAACGAGCCGGACATCTTCGCGGCCAGTTCCGTATATTCCTGTCTCTTGTCTTCCGGCACTGGCAGGACGAAGCCGTCGGTATAGCCGCCGTGTTCCTTGCCCTCTTCGACGATGGACTCGAAGCCACCCATGATCATGCGCTTGCCGTCGAAGGGCATGGTTGCGCCCATTTCCTGCATACGCGGGTCGCTCATCATCCGCTCGTTTGCGGAATCGCGCGTCGCTTTGTCGGGGTATTCGAACCAGGAAAAGACGACGTCCTCGTCATCCTTGGCTTCTACCGCCTTGCGGAAGTCGGTGACCTTTCCGTCGGGCACGTCGCTGGCCCAGGCTTCGACGTGGCGCAGGACGCCCAAGTCGTGGAAAATCGGCGCGGCGTCGGCAGCGTGCTTGCGATATTCCTCGCGGTTCGCCTTGGGCACCGGGACGATGAATCCTTCGTAATAGGCCATTGTCGTTCTCCTTTGGGGATGCGGGTATCTTAAGACGGTTCAGCGACCGGCTTGTTCTCGGCAAAGACGGCGAGTTGGTCGGACAGCGCGCGCTGGAATGCGGGTCGTGCCTCACCTCTGGCGACGAGAGCTGCGAGGTTCGGGAATTTGGCGACGATGTCGGTGTGGCGGAGCTGCCGGAGCACGGCGACGACCATCATGTTGCCGATCGAGAAAAGATCCTCGAACCAGTCCTTGTCGCCCAGCGCTTCGGACAACAGTTTCAGCCGCTCTTCGATCTTTTCGACGACTTGCGGCCGGCGCTCCCTCGTCCAGTCCTGGCCGCGGTTGAAAATGTCGATGTTGATCAATTCGAACAGCATCGGCTCGACGCTGTTCAGCGCCGCGACCAGCCAGGCAATGGAGCGCATCCGGTCGTTGAGGTCGCCGGGAAGCAGGCGCTCGTCCTGAAGGCCGAGGTGGATGAGGATCGCGCCGCTTTCGAAGAGCTGGACCTCACCGTCGTTGAATGCCGGAACCTGTCCGAACGGCTGCTCGCAAAAGTAATCGGCGGGGCGGGGATGCATCGCGTCGAGCAAGCGGATCCGGTAGGGCCGCTCGATCTCCTCGAGCGCCCAGCGAATGCGCAGATCACGGACCAGCCCAGCGGCAAAGTCCGGAACCCAACGGAAAGCCGTCACCTCAATGGAGGCTGTCGAATCGACCGGCATGGCGCTCTCCTTAACTTATGTCAGTCCTGGTCGGCACCGGCTGTTTCGACGGGATGAGCCCCTTCTTCGGCCATTCGAGCGTCCATCCACATCGGCTCCCAATGGTGGCCGTCGGGGTCTTCGAAGCTGCGGCCGTACATCATGCCGCCCATGTCCTGCTTCGGGCCGGGGTCGGCCTTGCCGCCGTTGCCCGAGGCGGCATCGACGAGTTTGTCGACCTCGGCAGGGCTGTCGCACGAAATCGCCAGCAGCACCTGGCTCGTCTGGTGCGCGTCGCCGATCGGCTTGCTGGTGAAGCCGGCATAGAACGGCTTGGTCAGAAGCATCACGTGGATGGTATCCGACAGAACCATCATCGCCGCGGCTTCATTAGTGAACTTGGGTTCATTGCGGGCGCCAAGCGCCTCGTAAAAGCGTTTGGACCTGTCGAGGTCTTCAACCGGCAGGTTCACGAAGATTGAGCGCGCCATTTTTCTCTCCCATGCGACTCGATTGGCTTGCGTTTTGAAGCAATAAGTTATAAATAGCAACCAGTAAGTTAGAAAAAGTAACCAAAAGTGAGACGATCTGAGACGAAGCGCCGATACGACGATGCCTGCGGTCTTGCGCACGCGCTCGATCTAGTCGGGGAACGTTGGGCGATGCTCATCCTGCGGGAATTGACCTATGGCTCGCGTCGTTTCTCGGAACTCAAGTCCGACCTGCCAGGAATCAGTGCTAACATCCTCACGCAGCGCCTAACGGAGATGGAAGAGCGCGGCCTCGTCGTGCGGACTAAGCTGCCTCCGCCCTCATCGGTGCAGGTCTACGAGGCGACGCCATGGGCGCTCGAAGTTTCGCCGGTGATTGGCAAGCTGGGCCGCTGGGCTGCGCGCAGCCCGGCGCACGACCCGACGCTACCGCTGAGCCATGCCGCGATCATGATGTCGCTGGAGACGATGATCGACGTGGATCGTGCGCGCGGGGTCGAGGGTCGCTTCGGGTTCCACTTCGGTCAGGTCAGCTATGCGGCGTGTCTTGCCGACAGCGAGTTCCGGGTGAAACGTAGCCCCACGGACGGCTGCGACGTCGTCATCACGTCGACGCCCGAAGAACTGGCCGCGGTGATTTACGGCGGCGCACCTTTGGAGAGCATCGGCGTAGTGGGCGATCTCGAGTTGGCGAGGCGGCTGACGACCCTGTTTCCGCTGCCCGAGAAGGTTGCTTAGCTTCATCCATCTTATTGAGGCGCCCGCGCCCTTGCCGTAAGGCCCTCGCAATGACCGAACTTTCCAATGTGATGCCCGAGAGCCGCAGCGAAACCGTGCTCGCCACGCCTGACAGGATGGTGAAGATCCGCGACCTGTTCGGGATCGACAGCGACATGGAAGTGCCCGCCTTCAGCGAGGCTGACGAGCGCGTGCCCGATCTCGATCCGGCTTACGTCTTCGATCCGGACACAACCCTCGCGATCTGCGCGGGCTTCGGGAAGAACCGCCGCGTGATGGTCCAGGGCTATCACGGCACCGGCAAGTCGACGCATATCGAACAGGTGGCCGCGCGGCTGAATTGGCCGCTAATCCGCATTAACCTCGACGCGCACATCAGCCGCATCGACCTCGTCGGCCGCGACGCCATCGTGCTCAAGGAAGGTCAGCAGGTCACCGAATTCCGCGAAGGCCTGCTGCCCTGGGCGCTCCAGCATCCGGTGGCCCTCGTCTTCGACGAATATGATGCCGGCCGTCCGGACGTCATGTTCGTCATTCAGCGCGTGCTGGAAACGGAAGGCAAGCTAACCCTTCTCGATCAGAACCGGGTGATCCGCCCGAATCCGTTCTTCCGGCTGTTCGCCACGACGAACACGATCGGCCTCGGCGATACGACCGGTCTCTATCACGGCACGCAGGCGATCAATCAGGGTCAGATGGACCGCTGGAACATCGTCACGACGCTCAATTACCTGCCGGCTGCGGTCGAGGCGCAGATCGTGCTCGCCAAGTCCGGCGAGTATGACAACCCCGACGGCAAGTCGCAGGTCGACAAGATGATCAAAGTCGCTGACCTGTCGCGGCAGGGCTTCATCAACGGCGATATCTCCACCGTCATGAGTCCGCGAACGGTCATTAGCTGGGCACAGAACACGCTGATTTTCGGTGATGTCGGCTTCGCGTTCCGCGTGACCTTCCTCAACAAGTGCGATGAATCCGAACGGCCGCTGATCGCCGAATATTACCAGCGCGTCTTCGGCCAGGATCTTCCCGAGAGCGTGGCCTCAAAGGCCAGCTGAGGCCGCAGCATCGTGATGACTCGTGAATATTCGCAGTTGGCCGAGCTCTAGTGGCTGAGCCGATTGATCTCTTCCGGCGGGCGCTGGCGGGCGCGGCGAGGGCGATAGCCCGGGATCCAGAAGTCGAGGTCGCGTTTGCTTCGGAAGCGACGCCGGCGTCCGGCAAGACCGCGCGCGTCCCGTCGCCGGGACCCAGCCTTCAAAAGAAGCTGGTAGCAGAAGCCCGTGGCGCCGCGGACTCTGTCGCCCTTCGGCTGCGGTATCACGACGACCGTCTTCATATGGTGGGCGCACCACTGGATCCGGACGCCCGGGCCGTTTTCGACGCCCTCGAGACAGCGCGTGTGGAGGCACTTGGTGCCCGAACCATGGCTGGCGTGCGCGGCAATCTTGCAGAGCTGACGGAGGCGCGCGTTCGCGGCGATGCGATCATGCGCGCCCGAAGTGCCGATGAAGTGCCCTTGTCTACGGCCATTGGTCTCCTGGCCCGCGAGCGCCTTACGGGCGATGCGCCGCCGATTTCGGCACGACCCGGCCTCGATCTGGTCGCCGGCTGGATCGAGGAAAAGGCCGGCGTGGAACTCGACGCCTTGTCGCTGACGATCGATGACCAGGCCGCTTTCGCGAAGGTCGCACGCCGCCTGCTCGAAGATCTGGAGTTGGCTTCGACCCCGGAGGAGATCGACGAACCACCCGAAGAGGGTGGCGACGATCAGGAAGGCGATGACGGCGGCGCCGAAGATGGCGACGACGATAGCGAGACCGGTCCGTCGGCCGGCGAAGCCGAGATGCGCGCAGAGCAGGTCGAGGATGAGGGCGACCCTGAGACGACGCCGCAGGAAATGGAACTCGGCGAGGACGAGATGTCGGACGGCGACGATGCGTCCGAAAGCGCTCTCAATGCGCCCGCTCGCCGCAATTGGGACCTGTCGCCGCCGACAGATTACAAGCCCTTCACCACTCGCTTCGACGAAGTGGTCGTGGCCAACGACCTTTGCGACGAGGAAGAGCTAACGCGGCTCCGTGCTTATCTCGACCAGCAGATGGGCGGCCTTCACAATGTGGTGACCAAGCTCGCCAATCGCCTGCAGCGGCGGTTGATGGCGCAGCAGGCGCGAAGCTGGGACTTCGATCAGGAAGAAGGATTGCTCGATGCTGCGCGGCTGGCGCGCGTGGTGGTCAATCCGATGCACTCGCTCAGCTACAAGATCGAGCGAGACACGGAATTCCGCGACACGGTCGTTGGCCTGCTGATCGACAATTCGGGGTCGATGCGCGGACGACCGATCGCCATTGCCGCGATCTGTGCCGACATCCTGACGCGCACGCTCGAGCGCGTCGGGGTGCAGAGCGAGGTGCTGGGCTTCACGACGCGCGCGTGGAAGGGCGGTCAGAGTCGCGAACTGTGGTTGTCCGATGGGCGACCACCGACGCCCGGCCGGCTGAATGACCTGCGGCACATCGTCTACAAGCGCGCCGATGAGCCCTACCGGCACGCCAAGCGCAGCCTCGGGCTGATGATGCGCGAGGGACTGCTCAAGGAGAATATCGACGGCGAGGCTTTGCTGTGGGCGCACAACCGCCTGATCGCGCGGCCGGAAGAACGCCGGATCCTGATGGTGATCTCAGATGGTGCGCCGGTGGACGATTCGACCGCTTCTGCAAACGGCGGTGCGTATCTTGAGCGCCATCTGCGCCAGGTCATCGAATGGATCGAGCGGCGTTCGACGGTAGAGCTTTGCGCGATTGGCATCGGCCATGACGTGACCCGCTACTACAACCGGGCGGTGACGATCATGGATGCGGAGCAGCTTGGCGGCGCGATGGTCGAGCAGCTCGCTCAATTGTTCGAGGCGTCTTAGGCAGAAGCAAAGTGAGCCCGGCGCATTTTACGCGCGCCGGGCTCCCCTCGATACGCGACGCGAGGGAAAGTTTCCGCGGCGAGGAAAAGGGGAAAACCTCGCCACTTGAGAGGCTTATGCCCGATTCGAGCTTCACCGAAGCTGAACGAAACCCGCAGCCAAAGTTCAGGAACTCGACGAGCGACCAAGCAAATTGCTATTGCGAAGAATTCGCAAGAAGCTAGGGTCAGGTCATGAGCCCCTCTATGATCCGCCTCCGCAGCGCCTGGTTCCAGATCCACAAGTGGCTCGGAATCGTCCTCGCATTCCTGATCATTCCCATTTCACTGACCGGTTCTGCGCTGGTCTGGCACGACTGGCTGGACGAACAGGTCAACCCGCAGCGTTATCCGGCCGCAGGTGTGGCAGCGCTTCCCGCCTCGAACTATGCCGCGAGCGCAACCAAGCTGCTTCAGCCGGGCGAGCGACTGACATCGATCGCTTTCCCCGACGAAATCGGAAGCGTGCAGGCGACATTGACGAAAGCGGCCAAGGGCGGCGGACGACCGCAGCGCGCTTGGGTCTTCATGAATCCGAAGACGGCAGAGCCGATCGAGCGCGCAAGCTCCAACGAAGGTCTCGTTCGCATCCTGCACTCACTGCACGGAAGCCTGATGGTTCCCGGCGTGGGCCGTCAAATCGTCGGCTGGATCGGCGTCGCCATGCTCATCTCTGCGCTGACCGGAATCTGGCTCTGGTGGCCGCTCAAAGGCCGCGTCAGCCAGGGGCTTCGCTGGAAGCGGCGGCCAGACTTCAATTCCAACCTGCATCACACCGGCGGATTCTGGATCGCGGTACCGCTGGCGGTACTCTCGTTCACTGGCGTGTGGATTTCTTTCCCCGTGGTGTTCAGCCAGTTTAACGGCCCGCAAGCCGGTGCGCCCGGCGGGCCCGGTGGGCCGGGCGGTCCGGCGCTGCCGTTGACGCAGGCGAATCTGACGCCCGATGCCGCGCTGGCCGCTGCTCAAAAAGCTGCACCCGGCCAGGCTTCATCGCTGGCGTGGCCGACCGAGAAAAAGGCTGAATGGACCGTGATGGTCAAAGGCAAGGGCGCGCCGACCGAGGTGAAAGTCCAAGATTCGGACGCCAGCGCGAAAGTCTCACCACCGAAACCGGAAACGCTCGCGCGCACCATGCGCCGCATTCACGACGGCACAGGAATGCTGCTCGTGTGGCAGGTCATCATCTTCGTTGGAGGAATTCTGCCTGCGGCCCTGTCGGTGACGGGCATCCTGATGTGGCTGCGGATGCGCAGGCGCAGGCAAAAGCACCGGCGGAGCGCCGCCGGGCTGGTTGAGGCTGGAGCTTAAGAGGACTGGCGACCCTTCGCGGGCCGCCGGCGAATCAGGCCGCGGCCTTCGACTTCTTGACGAGGTCGCGCTTCAGCTTGCGCGCCTTGGTCGAAAGCTTGTCGTCGCTGGTCTTCAGCAGCCAATTGTCGAGGCCGCCGACGTGCTCGACCGAACGCAGGCCGTGCGTCGAAACGCGCAGCTTCACGCTCTGACCCAGAGAATCCGAGATCAACGTCACGTTCTGCAGGTT
>Ga0247822_10002950_pt1 | contig 11008 bp, 8 predicted proteins | sample 13C_Cellulose_Da_FD_192423 | JGI IMG/M metagenome (GOLD analysis project Ga0247822, IMG submission 192423) | Soil microbial communities from agricultural site in Penn Yan, New York, United States - 13C_Cellulose_Day30 | ecosystem: Environmental > Terrestrial > Soil > Agricultural land | place... | reverse complement strand
GAGCCATTCCCCCCCTCGCCGATGGCCGCCGTCGGCCGGAGAAAAACTCAGCGAGAAGCCCAGAACCCCAGATGGGGCTCCAGCATCTCGGCCTCCAGCGAAGGCACGGGCCCGATGACCTCGACGACCTTCTGCCCCCGCGCAAGAACCTCCCGGCAGGGCAGCGACAGAGTGGGGTTCTCCTCGTGGCTGCCCGTCAACGCCAGCAAGGCCTCCTCGCTCGCGCCATAGACCACGCGCCCGATGTTGGCCCAATACAGCGTGCCCGTGCACATGGCACAAGGCTCGAACGTCGTCACCAGCGTGCAGCGCGCCAGGTACTCGCCGGGATAGTTGTCGGCCGCCACGCGGGCCAGCGTCGACTCCGCGTGGTTCACCGTGTTGATGTTGCCCTGCTCGGCCAACACCGTTTCCCCATCCGGCGCCACCAACAAGGCCCCGAACGGGTGCCGGCCCATGCCCGCCGCACGCCGCGCCACCCCGTTGGCGCGGCGCAGGTGCTTCGCCACCTGCTCCGGACTCATGCGCTCTGCGAGCCGCGGTGCGCCCAACCCGTGGTGTGCTTCTCGATGAAACTGAACAGCTCGTACATGGCCATCGCCATCACGCCCACCACCAGCAGACCGCTGAAGGCCAGACCCATCTGCATCGACGAACCCGCCGAGATCAGCAGATAACCAATGCCCTCGTTCGACGCCGTCATCTCCGACACCGTCGTGCCCACGAAGGCCAGCGTGATCGCCACCTTCAGCGAACCGAAGAAATACGGCATCGAGCGCGGCAGGCCCACCTTGGTCAACACGTCCCAGCGCTTGGCGCCCAGCACGCGCAACACATCTTCCAGCTCGGGCTCCAGCGTGGCCAGGCCGGTGGCGATGTTCACCATGATGGGGAAGAACGAGATCAGGAAGGCCGTGAGAATCGCCGGGCCCACGCCGATGCCGAACCACACCACCAGGATCGGCACGAAGGCCGCCTTGGGCAGGGCATTGAACGCCGTCATCAGCGGATAGACCGCCGCATACGCCAGGCGCGAGCTGCCGATGAGGAAGCCCAGCAGCACGCCGACCACGATGGCGATGCCGAAACCGGCCATGGTCACCCAATAGGTGCGCCAGGCGTGGCCCAGGATGGTGACCTTGTGCTCCAGCGTCTGTTCCCAGATGCGCGAAGGGCTCGGGAAGATGAATTCCGAGACGCCGAAACCCCGGGTGATGATTTCCCAGAGGATGACGATGGCCAGCAGCAGCAGGAACGGCGACCATCGTTCCAGGTGTTTTTGTTGCATGTTCTTTGACTCCCGCTTCCTTATTGGTTGATGACGGTGCCGGCCTTGCGCATGGCGCCGATGTGGCCGCGCAGCTCGAGCACGATGTCGGAGAACTCCTTGGTGTAGGTCACCTCCAGGTCGCGCGTGCGCGGGATCGGGATCTCACGCTGCACCACGAAGCGGCCCGGGCTGCGGCTCATGCAGTACACCGTGTCGGCCAGGAAGACCGATTCGCGCAGGTCGTGCGTGACCAGGATGACGTTGAAACGCTGCGCCTCCCACAGGTCGCGCAGCGTGCACCAGAGTTCCTCGCGGGTGAAGGCGTCGAGCGCGCCGAAGGGCTCGTCGAGCAGCAGCATCTTGGGCTCGTGGATCAGCGCGCGGCAGATGCTGGCGCGCTGCTGCATGCCGCCCGAGAGCTCCCAGGGAAACTTCTTCTCCATGCCGCCCAGGCCCACGCTGGCCAGCAGCTTCTTCGCGCGTTCCTCGTATTCCTTGCGCCGGTCCTTGAACTGGCTGCGGTAGGGCTCGACGATTTCGAGCGGCAGCAGCACGTTGTCCAGCGTGGTGCGCCAAGGCAGCAGCGAGGGTGCCTGGAAGGCCATGCCCGAGATCTTCAGCGGGCCGGTGACGGGCTGGCCGTCGATGCGGATCTTGCCCATGCTGGGCATCTTCAACCCGGTGGTGAGCTTCATGAAGGTGGACTTGCCACAACCCGAGGGGCCGACGATGGCGATGAACTCGCCGCGTTTGACCTTGAGGTTGATGTCTTCCACCGCGAAGACGTTCTGGGCCAGCAGGTCTTCGTTGTAGGCCAGCCAGACCTGGTCGAAATCGACGAAGGGCTGGTCGCTGGAGGGGTCTTGCATGGGGTCGTCTTCCTGAAAAAAAGGCCAGCCGCCGTGGGGTGGCTGGCCGGGGCCGCGGGCTGGCGGCCGGTGGCCGTTCTTACTTCTTGGCGGGGGGCAGCACGTTGAGTTCGGCGGCCGAGGGCAGCATGGAGCCGTTCCAGATCGTGGCCGGGTCGATGCGGGTCTTGGTGCCGTAGGCGTCCGACACCTGGGAGGCCATCAGCGAGAGGCGGCCGGGGTTGACCTGGCCGAAGCCTTCCTTGCGCGCGTCGGGGCTGGCGACCACGGAGTCGATGGCCAGCACCAGGCGGCGGGTTTCCAGCGGCACGTTGATGATGCCGTCGCGCGCCTTCACGGTGTCGATGCTGGCGGCCGGGTTGGCCATGACTTCCTTGGCGCCCTTGGCGAAGGCGGTCAGGAAGGCTTTCACGGCGGCCGGGTTCTCCTTGATGATCTTGGGCGAGGCGATGATCACGTTGCCGTACAGCTTCACGCCGTGGTCGGCGAAGGGCATGATGACCACGTCCTCGGTCTTCACGCCGCGCGCCTCGAGGTTGAGCAGCGAGGTGAACGAGAAGCCCGTGATGGCGTCGATGTCGCCGCGCACCAGCATGGTTTCGCGCAGCGGCGGGTCCATCGAAGTCCAGGTCGCGTTGGAGAGGTTGTTGGCCTTCTGGAAGATCGGGTAGGCCTTGCGGCCGGCGTCGAACACCGGGGCGCCAAGTTTCTTGCCGTTGAGGTCGGCGGGCTTGGTGATGCCGCTCTTCTTGAGCGCGAGCACCGCGGCCGGCGTGTTGTTGTAGACCATCATCACGGCCACCGGCTTGTTCGGCGCTTCCGGGTTGTTAGCGTGGAATTCCATCAGCGCGGCCAGGTCGGCGAAGCCCAGGTCGTAGCTGCCCGAGGCCACGCGGGTGACGGTGCCGCCCGAGCCGTTGCCGGAGTCGATCGTCACGTCCAGGCCGGCAGCCTTGAAGTAGCCCTTGGCGGCGGGTTGCAGGAACAGCGCGGCAGGACCCTCGAAACGCCAGTCGAGCTGGAACTTGATCGGCGTCTGCGCGTGGGCGCTGCTGCCGAAGGCGGCGGCCGCGGCCAGGGCAGCGGTGATCTTGATGAGGTGGCGCTTGTTCATGGGTTCTCCTGTGATGGGCGGGGTTGCAGGGGGTTGCTCAGCTGTCACCCGGGCATGCCTTGTCATCAGCAATAAAGGTGCCAGCAGCGCGTGGGCGGCAAAAAGGCGCCGGGGCGCCTTTTGAGCACAGAATTTGTATACAGATTCTTGTTCGAGACGTTCGGTGCGTCATCGAGACTAACCCTGAATGGTGCGCACCACATCGGGGCTTGCACCATGTCCGGGCGCGGTGCGCGCATGAAAAAGGCCCCCGAAGGGGCCTTGTCGAAAGGGAGCGGGCGAAGCGCTCAGTGCGCCTCGGCGTGTTTGGCCGCTTCGATGGCGGCGCTGGTGTCGCCCCGGCTGCCATTGAAGTACAGGTTGAGCGCGACCGCGCTGATGGAGGCCAGCAGGATGCCGGACTCGATCAGGGGGTGGATGGCGTGCGGCATCCACATCTTGAAGTTGGGCGCGACCAGCGGGATCATGCCGAAGCCGATCGAGACCGCCACGATGAAGAGGTTGTTGCGGTTGCCCTTGTAGTCCACGCCGGCCAGGATGCGGATGCCGGTGGCGGCCACCATGCCGAACATCACCAGGCCCGCGCCGCCCAGCACGAAGGTGGGCAGGGACTCGACCAGCGCCGCCATCTTGGGCAGCAGGCCCAGCACGATGAGGATGACGCCGCCGGCCACGCAGACGAAGCGGCTCTTGACGCCGGTGACGCCGACCAGGCCCACGTTCTGCGAGAAGCTGGTGTAGGGGAAGGTGTTGAAGATGCCGCCGATGAGCGTGCCCAGGCCGTCGGTGCGCAGGCCCGCGGTCAGGGCTTTCTGGTCGATCTTGCGGTCGGTCATGTCGCCCAGCGCGAGGAACATGCCGGTGGATTCGATCATCACCACGATCATGACCAGGCTCATGGTCAGGATGAGGATGGGGTCGAAGATGGGCATGGCGATCTCGAACGGCAGCACCACATCGAACCAGTTGGCGTGTTTGACTTTCTCGAAGGTCATGAGGCCGGTGGCGGCGGCGACCACGGCGCCGACGACGATGCCCAGCAGCACCGAGATGTTGGCGATGAAGCCGCGCGCGTATTTGGCGATGAGCAGGATGGCGGCCAGCACGATGGCGGCGATGGCGATGTGGGCGGGCTGTGCGTAGGCGGGGTTGGGCACGCTGCTGGCGATGGACAGGCCTTTGGGCATGTCGGGCACCAGGCCTTTGGCGGTGGCCTCGTTCACGGTGTGCAGCCAGGTGATGTGCTCGGTGTTGGGGACGAAGGGGCTGGTGGCGCCGACGGGGTTGCCGAAGATCCAGTTGATGCCCACGCGCATGAGGCTGATGCCGATGACCGCGATGATGGTGCCGGTGACCACGGGTGGGAAGAAGCGCAGCATGCGGCTGACGATGGGCGCGATGAGGATGGAGACGATGCCCGCGCCGATGATGGAGCCGAAGATGAGGCCCGCGCCCTGGATGCCGGGGTTGGTGTTGGCCATGGCGACCATGGGGGCGACGGAGGCGAAGGTGACGCCCATCATCACGGGCAGCTTGATGCCGAACCATTGGGTGGCGCCCAGGGCCTGGATCAGGGTGACGAGGCCGCAGCAGAAGAGGTCGGCCGAGATGAGCATGGCCACCTGTTCGGGGCTGAGCTTGAGCGCGCGGCCCACGATGAGGGGGACGGCGACGGCGCCGGCGTACATCACGAGCACGTGTTGCAGGCCGAGCGCGGTGAGTTTGCCGGGGGGCAGGACTTCATCAACCGGGTGGACGGAGGTGGACATGGGGGTCTCCTTGAGAGGGCGTGGTTCGGCGTCAATGCATGCAAAACTGTATACAGATTATGTGTACTGGTGGATTTTGGGCGGCCTAGGGGAAACCCGGTTTCGGACCGGCGGCTTTGTGTTTCATCGGTGGTTTTCCTTGCCGTTGCACCGGTCGCCGGCGCCGAGGGGGCGTGGCTCCGCGACTGTCCCCCGGACCGGCTTCGCCGGTCCTCCTCCTTTACGTCGCTGCGCCACACCCCCTCGTCACCAACGACCTCCAGGCCCTCGACAGGGACGGCCGATGGATGTCGAGGTATCACTTCGGCCCAGGGATGCCCGGCGTTCTGCGCAGCGGGGTAAAGGAGGAGCCCCGGCGAAGCCGGGGCGGGGGACACCCGCGGAGCAGAGCGCCGGGCATCCCTGGGCCCGCGAGGGGCAGGCACGAAAAAAAGGGACGCCAGCGGCGTCCCTTCCAACAAGGCCGAGAAGACGACTCAGTTCTTCACCACACCACTGGCCGCCGCCAGCGCCGTCATGTTGAGCACCCGCCGCACCGTGGCCGCCGGCGTGAGGATGTGCACCGTGCCCGCCGCGCCCATGAGGATGGGGCCGACGGTGACGCCGCCGCTGGTGGTCGTCTTCATCACGTTGTAGAGGATGTTGGCCGCATCCAGGTTCGGGCAGATCAGCAGATTCGCCGACCCCGTCAGCGTGGTCTCGGCCAGGTAGGCGGCGCGGATCTCGGGCTGCAGCGCGGCATCACCGTGCAGCTCGCCGTCGCACTCGATCTCGGGATGCGCCGCCACGAACAGGTCGCGCGCATCGGCCATCTTGCGAGCGGAAGCGCGCTTGCTCGACCCATAGCTGGAGTGCGACAGGAAAGCCACCTTGGGCGGCAGCCCGAAACGCTGCACTTCCTGCGCCGCCATCCACGCGATCTCGGCCAGCTCCTCGGCCGACGGCGTTTCGTTGACGTACGTGTCGGCGATGAAGACCGGGCCCCGGTTCGTCATCAGCGCGTTGACCGAGGCGTACAAGCCCGCGCCCTGGCGGCGGCCCAGCACGTTGTCGATGCGCTCCAGGTGCGTCATGAAACCGCCGACCAGGCCGCAGATGAGCGCATCCGCGTCACCCAGCGACAGCATCAGCGAACCGATGATGGTGTTGGACCGGCGCACGGCGGCCTTGGCCACCTCGGGTGTCGCGCCGTGGCGGCCCATGATCTGGTGGTAGTGCTCCCAGTACTGCCGGAAGCGCGGATCGTCTTCCGGGTTGACGTTCTGCACGTCCTGCCCGAGCTTCATGCGCAGGCCGGCCTTGGCGATGCGCGCCTCGATCACCGCCGGGCGCCCGATCAGGATGGGCAGCGCGAGCTGGTCGTCGATCGCCATCTGCGCCGCGCGCAGCGCGCGCTCGTCCTCACCGTCGGCATATGCCACGCGCTGTTTCTTCGGCAGGGCCTTGGCCGCGTTGAAGATCGGCTGCATCAGGATGCCGGTCTGGTACACGAAACGGCCCAGCTGTTGGCGGTAGGCGTCCATGTCGGTGATGGGCCGCGTGGCCACGCCGGAATCGGCGGCGGCCTGCGCCACGGCCGGCGCGATGCGCAGGATCAGGCGCGAATCGAACGGCTTGGGGATGATGTAGTCCGGGCCGAAGCTCAGGTCCTGGCCGGCGTAGGCGTTGGCCACTTCCTCGCTGGTCTCGCTCTTCACCAGCTCGGCGATCTGGCGCACGCAGGCCAGCTTCATCTCTTCGGTGATGCGCGTGGCGCCGCAGTCGAGCGCGCCGCGGAAGATGTACGGGAAGCACAGGACGTTGTTGACCTGGTTCGGGTAGTCGCTGCGGCCGGTGGCGATGATGCAGTCCGGCCGCACGGCCTTGGCCAGCTCGGGCCGGATCTCCGGCTCGGGGTTGGCCAGGGCGAGCACGATGGGCTTGGGGCCCATGGTCTTCATCATCTCGGCGGTGAGCACGCCCGGGGCCGAGCAGCCCAGGAAGACGTCGGCGCCATCGACCGCGTCGGCCAGCGTGCGCTTGTCGGTCTTCTGCGCGTAGCGCGCTTTCGACTCGTCGTAGCCACCGGGCCGGCCTTCGTAGACCACGCCCTTGGAGTCGCAGACGAAGATGTTGTCGCGCGCCACGCCCAGGCCCACCATCACGTCCAGGCAGGCGATGGCGGCGGCACCCGCGCCGCTCACGGCGAGCTTGACCGAGCCGATGTCCTTGCCCACCAGCTCCAGGCCGTTGATCAGCGCGGCGGCCGAGATGATGGCCGTGCCGTGCTGGTCGTCGTGGAACACCGGAATGCCCATGCGCTCGCGCAGCTTCTTCTCGATGTAGAAGCACTCGGGCGCCTTGATGTCCTCGAGGTTGATGCCGCCCAGCGTGGGTTCGAGCGAGGCGATGATCTCGACCAGCTTGTCCGGGTCCTTCTCGTCGAGCTCGATGTCGAACACGTCGATGCCGGCGAACTTCTTGAACAGGCAGCCCTTGCCTTCCATCACGGGCTTGGCGGCCAGCGGGCCGATGTCGCCCAGGCCGAGCACGGCCGTGCCGTTGGTGACCACGCCCACGAGGTTGCCGCGCGAGGTGTACTCGGCCGCCATCGCGGGGTCGGCCTCGATGGCCAGGCAGGGGTAGGCCACGCCGGGGGAGTAGGCCAGCGAGAGGTCGCGCTGGTTGGACAGGGGCTTGGTGGGGGTGACGGCGATCTTGCCGCGCGAGGGCGTGCGGTGGTACTCGAACGCGGCGTCGCGCAGGGCTTGTTCAGCAGGGGTCATGTTGTCTCCAGAGAGCTTGAATGCGGGTTCATTGTGTCACGCGTTCAAGCCCTCAAGACCGCGCCGGGCGCGGTGTTTCATGGATGGTTCAGGCGGGTTGCAGCAGCTCGAAGAGGGTGCGCGCGATCACCTTGGTGGCGCGCTTGAGGTCGTCGAGCTGCAGGTGCTCGTCGGCGCGCTTGGCGTTCGATTCGCGCACCGTGCGCGGGCCCGCGCCGTAGATCACGCCGGGGATGCCGCGCTCCACGTACAGGCGCACGTCGGTGTAGAGCGGCGTGCCCACGGCGGGGATGGTTTCGCCGAAAACGGCCTGGCCGTGCTTCTGGATCGCCTGCACCAGCGGCTGGTTGCCGGGCAGCGGCTTCATGGCGCGCGCGAGCAGGATGCGGCGCACGTCCACCTTGAGCTGGCGGCCGCCGCGCGGCGGCTGGAAGCTGGCCGCGGCCTGTTCGATGGTGCGGCGCAGCGATGCTTCCACCTCGGCCGGGTCTTCTTCGGGGATCATGCGGCGGTCCACCTTGAGCACCACCTTGCCGGGGATCACATTGGTGTTGGTGCCGCCGCTGATCTGGCCCACGTTGAGGTAGGGGTGGGTGATGCCTTCGACCTGGGAGGTGATCTTCAGGTAGTCGGCGTTGAGCGCGTACAGCGCGTTGAGGATGTGGGTCGCGCCCTGCAGCGCGTCGGTGCCGCTGTCGGGAATGGCGGCGTGCGCCATGTCGCCATGCACCGTCACCTCCAGCTGCAGGCAGCCGTTGTGGGCCACCACCACCTGGTAACTGAACCCGGCGGCGATCATCAGGTCGGGCTTGGTCAGGCCCTTGTTCAGCAGCCAGTCGGGGCCGACCTCGCCGCCGTATTCCTCGTCGTAGGTCACGTGCAGCTCCACGCCGCCGGCCAGCTTCGCGTTGAGCGATTCGAGCGCGCGGATCGCGAAGGTGAAGCTGGCGATGTCGCTCTTGCTCACGGCCGTGGCGCGGCCGTAGATCCGGCCGTCCACCACCTCGCCGCCGTAGGGGTCGTGCGTCCAGCCTTCGCCGGGTGGCACCACGTCGCCGTGGGCGTTGAGGGCGATGGTCTTGCCCGGTCCATAGGGGCGGCGCACGATCAGGTTGGTGATGCTCTGCAGGCCGGCGGCCTCCACCTCGTTGGTGGGCACGGCGTGCCGTTCGGCCTTCAGGCCCATGGCGCCGAGCAGCTCGGCGGTGCGCTCGGCGTGCGGCGCGTTGTTGCCCGGTGGCGTGTCGGTGGGCACGCGCACGAGTTCCTGCAGGAAGCGCACCTCCTCGTCGAAGTGGGCATCGATCCAGGCATCCAGTTGGTGTTCGGTGGTCATGATGGCGTTCAGTTCGGGTGTTCGGTGGCGAGTTGGTCGAGCAGGTGCGAGAAGGCGTTCACGCCCAGTTCCATGTCGTCGCTGGTGGTGGACTCCAGCGGGTTGTGGCTGATGCCGCTGTTGAGGCCGCGCACGAAGAGCATGGCCTGCGGCATGACCTCGTGCAGCTTCATGGCGTCGTGTCCGGCGCCGCTGGGCATGCGGTGCAGCGGCACACCCAGGGCGGCCACGGCTTTCTCCCAGCGGGCCTGCCAGGCGGGTGCGCTGGGCGCGGCCGCCGCGCGCATGGTTTCTTCGGTCTTCAAGCCGATGCCACGGCGCTCGCAGATGCTGCGCAGCTGCGCGAGGATGTCGCGCTCCAGCGCATCGCGCTGTTCGTTGCTGGGCGCGCGCAGATCGAGCGAGAACAGGCAGCGGCCGGGCACCACGTTGATCGATCCACCGGGCACCTGCAGCATGCCGATGGTGGCGACCGAGTCGCCGTCGGCGGCGGCGCGCTGCTCGGCGTAGAGCGCGAGTTCGGCCACCGCGCTGGCGGCGTCGCGCCGGCGGTCCATGGGCGTGGTGCCGGCGTGGCTGGCCATGCCGACGGCTTCGCACAGGTAACGCACGCTGGCGTTGATGGAGGTGACCACGGCCAGCGGCAGATCCATCTCGTTGAGCACCGGGCCCTGTTCGATGTGCACTTCCACGAAGCCGAGGTACTTCGAGGGGTCGCGCTCCAGGGCCGCGATGGCTTCCAGCGTGGCGGGCAGGCCGGCGTGCCGCATGGCGTCGCGCATGCTCACGCCGTCGGCGTCCAGCTGGTCGAGCCACGCGGGGTTGAAGTGGCCGGTGAGCGCGCCCGAGCCCAGGAAGGTGGCCTTGTAGCGCTGGCCTTCCTCTTCGGCGAAGCCGATCACCTCGAAGGCGAACGGCAGGCGCCGGCCGGCCGCGTGCAGCTGCTGCACGCAGGCCATGGGCACGAAGATGCCCAGGCGGCCGTCGTACTTGCCGCCGTTGCGCACGGTGTCGTAGTGGCTGCCCGTGAGCAGGGCCGGCGCGCCCGGCGTGGCGCCGTGGTAGCGGCCGACCACGTTGCCCACGGCGTCGATGTGCACCTCGTCGAAGCCGCACTCGCGCATGCGGGCCGCGATGTCGGCGGCGCAGGCGCGGTGCGCGTCGGTCAGGTAGGTCACGGTGAGCTGGCCGTGTTCGGCGAAGCCGGGGTCGCTGTGGCGCGCGAGGTCTTCGTGCCAGTCCCACACGCGGTGGCCGACGGTGGGCTCGAAGCCGAACTTGTCGTTCAGCCGGATCTCGGCGATGCGGTGGATGTTGCGCAGGCACTCGGCGCGCTCGAAGTCCACCGGGTGGTCCAGGCGGCGCTCGAAGGTGGCGATGATCTCGCGCTTGTTCAGGCCGACGCCGCGCGGGCCGCGCACGGCGAGGATGAAGGGGAAACCGAACTTCGCGTTGTATTGCGCGTTGAGCTGCTGGATGTGCGCGAACTCCTCGGGCGTGCAGTTCGTGAGGCCGGCCTTGGTCTGTTCGTTGGTGGACTCGGCGGTGAGCGACTTGGCCACCATGGCCTTGCCCGCGAGTTCCGGGTGGGCGCGGATCAGCGCGAGCTGCGGCTCCCGGCCAGCTTGGTTGAGCACGGTCACCATGGCGTGCTTGAGCGCGGCCAGCGAGGCGAAGGGGCGTTGGGCCAGCGCCTGTTCCGCGATCCAGGGCGAGTGTTCGTAGAGACCGTCGAGCATCTGCGTGGCTTCGGCCAACGGCGCTCGGTTGAGTTGTTCCAGGGTGATGGGCATGGGGGCGGCCTCAGGCGGCATGTTCAGGGGGCGTCAAGGGGTGGGCGGCTGTCCAGTGGCGCGCGATGTCCAGGCGCCGCGCGACCCAGACC
>Ga0247822_10002949_pt1 | contig 11009 bp, 10 predicted proteins | sample 13C_Cellulose_Da_FD_192423 | JGI IMG/M metagenome (GOLD analysis project Ga0247822, IMG submission 192423) | Soil microbial communities from agricultural site in Penn Yan, New York, United States - 13C_Cellulose_Day30 | ecosystem: Environmental > Terrestrial > Soil > Agricultural land | place... | reverse complement strand
TAGGCATAAATTCCGATGTGACGTTGCGCCGGAAAATTATCTGGCAAACTACTCACATCAGCTTTAGCGAAATGATCACGCGGCCACGGAATGGGGGAACGGCTAAAATACAATGCTTTACCCGCCTTATCCGCAACAACTTTAACGATATTCGGATTGCGGAAATCATCCAAACTATGGATAGGTTCACTCAAGGTCGCCACACTGGCATAGTGGCTTTTTGCCAAATTATCAGCAACCTGATTGATCACTGCAGCGGGAATTAATGGCTCATCGCCTTGCACATTGACTACTATATCCGTAGCGCTCAACCCCAATTGGGTGACGACTTCCTGTAAACGATCCGTTCCTGAATTGTGCGCTGGAGATGTCATACACACTCGCGCACCAAATGCTGCAGCAGCCGCTTCAATACGTGCATCATCAGTGGCGATGATCACTTGCACAGCACCGCTTTCACAAGCGCGCTCATACACATGCTGGATCATTGGTTTGCCGGCAATCTCTTTCAGCGGCTTTGCTGGCAATCGTGTAGAGGCATAGCGCGCAGGAATAACGACATAAAAACTCATGATGGATTCCGTATATAAGATTCTATTTGAATTTAAGAAGTTCTTTTTTCTGTTCGCAGACACGCGTTATTTTTTGCTGGAATGCAGGCCAAAACGTATCCGGCAAGCGCGCGTTTATCGGCAAATAAAACCAATTCGGCTGAGCAAAACCCTTGCATTTCACCGCATCTTTTTCAGTCATAATTATTGGGAGATCATTATCAAACACCAAATCATCTGACGTGTAGGCATGATGATCAGAAAAAGCCTGCAATGAAGATTGAATACCTAAAGCAGATAAAGTTTGTTGGAAACGCTGTGGATTGCCAATACCGGCAACTGCATTGACTTGCGTATCGCTGAAGCGCGCGCTGTTAACTTTTTCACCTGTGCGCAAGTTAATAAAATCTTGCGGTTCAATATCCATGGGAATATAAAATAAATCTTCCATACCCAGTAAAACAAAATTATCGGCGGGTGAATTGACGATCACCCAATCAACATTTTTTAAGCGCGAAGCAGGTTCGCGCAATGGTCCGACCGGCAGGAGCCAACCATTACCCAGACCACGTTGACCATCAACTACAGTAATTTCAATATCACGCGGCAGGCGGTAATGCTGCAAACCATCATCGCTTAATAAAATATCGCAGCCTTCGTCTTCCAACAGTCTTGCGCAAGCAATTCTGTCGGAGCCAACACAAACCGCACAACCTGCCTGCTGCGCAATCGTTACCGGTTCATCGCCAGCTTCTGCAGCGGTACTGGCGGCATTTAACAAGTAGGGATAATGCGGTGCATTGCCGCCGTAACCACGACTGATAACACCGGGATTAAATCCCTGCTGCTGAAGCCACTTCACGATCGTGATGAGTAACGGCGTTTTGCCCGTCCCACCCACCGAAATATTTCCCACCACTATGACCGGTGTAGCCAGTTTCTTTGCAGAATAGCGCAGCAGCCAAAAACGGCGTGCTTTAGCTAGCAGAACAAATAATCCCATTAACGGCAGCAACCAAAAAGTCCAACGACGCGGCCCATACCAGGCAGCCAACCAGCGATCTTCTTTGAGCTGGTGCGAGTTGCTGGTCGATTGCCTATTCAAGACTGGAGACTTGGGGGAGTTCAAATTATTGCCCTGTAAAAACGCGAAGGACTTTTGCATCGTCGATACAAAAGTCCATGGATATGGCGAAGCTGGCGGGAATTGTAACCGAGTCGCTAGTCTTTTTCAGGTTCTGGCTGGCGAGTGGTGATACTTAAATGGGAAAAACCTAACTGCCCTGCCGCATCCATCGCCTGTACAACCGATTGGTGCGGTGTTTTGGCATCGGCGGTAATCACCAGCGGCGTCTTGTTGTTGCCTTCCGCAGTTTTATCCAATGCCGACTTCAGGGTTTCGATCTTGGTATTTACCAGCGCCTTGCCGTTAATAGCATAACTGCCATCAGCAGCAATCAAGATCTCGATCTGCTGCGGAAGCTCATTGGGTGGTGTGCCTACGGCCTCAGGTAAACTGACCGTCAGATGACTCTCTTTGGTGAAAGAGGTCGACACCATAAAGAAGATCAATAAAATAAAGACCACATCAATCAATGAGGTCAAATTGATAAATTCTTCCTGACGATCTTGTCGGCGAAATTTCACAGCGTAACCTCGATCTATTAAACCAATTTCACGTCGACGCGACGCTCGCTGTGCAACGCGTCAATTAACTTAATCGCCTCTTCTTCCATATTGACCACAATTCCATCGATGCGGCGCTGGAAAAACTTGTGTGCAATAGTCGCAGGAATAGCAACCACCAGACCGGCAACTGTTGTGTAAAGCGCAATAGAGATACCACCGGCCAGCACATTTGTGGACCCAGTACCATTAAGCAAAATCCCATTGAAAATCTCGATCATACCCAACACAGTCCCTAACAGACCGAGCAAAGGTGCAAGATTGGCGATAGTACCCAAAGTACTGACATAGCGTTCGAGATCGTGAATAACCTTGTTGGCAGCTTCCTGTACCGAGTCCTTCATCACATCACGACCGTGTTTGGAATTACTCAGGCCGGCGGCCAAAATATACCCAAGCGGAGATGATTGTTTTAACTCACGCAATTTAGTGGCATCGAGCTGGTTATTTTTAATCCAGCTCCAAACCTGGGCGAGTAAAGTTTTGGGAACAATTTTGGCGGGATTCAACGTCCAATAACGTTCTGCGCTGATAGCGATCACAATCAATGAGCAGGCCAGCAGCGGCCACATCAAAATACCACCTGCCAAAAAAATCTCAATCACAGCTCTATTCCTCTTATTGTGTAGCCCATTTAAGTGCCAACTCGAATTGCGGCGTACATTACCACAAGAAATGGGGATTGCCATGGGTGGCATTGGGATAGACTACAAATGTGTGAAGGCGTACGGCAATAGAATTTGCGTATTTATACGAGATTTACATTATCTCTTTTAAATCTGTCCTTTTTTAAACCTTCGCCCGACAAGAAACCCAGCAGGCTAGTCGAACCAGTAACGTTTGTGTGAGTGACGATACTCTTGCACAGATCGCATTTGTCCCTCGCTCCAGGAGAACACAATCGCTCCCGATTCCGCCGTATTAATTTCCCGGCTACCTGTAATTTGGAAGCGTTTGCGCACATCCTTATGTGGGTGACCATGCTGGCTGCGATAACCTGCCGAGTACACAACAATATCCGGCGCTGTTGCATTAACAAATTGCGCTCCGGATGATGTTTTACTGCCGTGGTGGGCAGCCAAAACGAGAGTGATTTTTTCTGGTAATTGTTGGGCACGCAAAAGCTGATTTTCTACCGACACCTCAATATCACCTGGCAGTAAAATAGTTTGGCCTGCATATTCGATAAGCAACACACAGGAATGGTTATTCGCAATAGCGCCCTTGAGTTTCGGAAACTGTAAAAATTTAAAACTAACCGATTGCCAATTCCAGCTAGTCGCGCTGTGGCAATTTTGTGCGTTTATATCTTGAGTAGTTGTTTTTGTTTCGGTAGCTGATTTTATTTGGCTAGCAGCTTTCGTTTGGGCAGTTACTTCTGTCTGAATAGCTGTTTCCATCTGCATAATTTTTTCAGGCTGCCCCGCTAAAATGTCCCCGACTGATATTTTTCCCACTAAACCTGCAAGCCCTCCTGCATGATCCATATCGCCATGACTCACGATCAATTTATCCACATAGATAATTCCCTGTGAAAACAAATAGGGAGCGACTATACCGCTGCCAGCATCAAAACTGTCTGTGTATTTGGGGCCGGTATCGTATATCAAGGTTTTATCACCAACCTGTATTACAACAGCGGTGCCCTGCCCTACATCCAATACGGTAAGTTTTAAATCAGGCTGTCCGGGTGGAGCAGTAAAAAAACACAAACCCATTCCAAGCCCAATTGCGCTCCATCCTAATACACGGGGAAATAAACCTTTTGGCAATAGCAGGATAAGGCAACCCACTGCAATTAAAATGGTTAATGCAGGGCTAAAGGCAACAATCGGACTAGACCAGGAACCGCCCAACAACAGTAAGTATTCCAAAAATACTTTCACCACTTCCATTACCCAAGCGGAGCAGCCCAATAAAAAGTCACTAAGACTTGCTGATAAATCGCGCGTACTTGCACTAATCAACAATAGCGGCACAACAAAAAAAGTAATTAAGGGAATCGCAACGGCGTTAGCGACAGGAGCTACCAAAGAAATATTATTCACCAGCACACTGAGCGGAATCAGCATGCCAATAAACATGACCCATTGTGAACGGGCAAAACCGTACAACATATTTGCAGCAGTAAAGCCTGGCCACGGCTCTGCAACCTTTTTAGGAATCATGCGTCCGGAAAAATAAATCAACAACATTGCTACCGCACCAAACGATAACCAAAATCCCATATCGAGTGCAGCTAATGGATCGATAATAACGACCAGAGCCAACGCAAAACAAAAAATATCAGACACTCTCACGCTGCGTCGCCAGATACACGCACAATAAAAAATCACCAGCATAATAAGTGTGCGCACAGTAGGAATATTAAAACCTGCGAGTGCAGAATAAAAAGCTGCGCACAGAATCGCCGACCACCATGCAATGACTAATGCTGGGCAACGATGCCAAATCAGTTGCACTGATTTTCCGAGTAGAAGCCCTGCATAAAAACCAAAAATTGCGAGAAAGCCGACGTGCAAACCTGAAATAGCAATTAAATGACTGGTCCCCGTTTGCTGCATACGCGTCCATTGCGCCTTCTCCACCAACGATGAATCACCAATCAAAAGCGCAACGAGAATGCCGCGCTCGTCGCTATCGCTTCGCGCTACTATCCACTGTTGTAGCGTATAACGCTGTTGATTGATCCAATCGTCGAAGCTCCAATATTGCTCATTCGAGAGTTTTTGATTATTGCGATGATCCAGCACATAACCTGTGGCGCCAATGCCTTGCCGCAAGAGCCATGCTTGATAATCAAAACCTGCCGGATTAACAAAACCCCTCGATCGCTTAAGGCGAAGACGCATTTGCCACGTATCGCCCACCGCTAATTGCGGGAGCGCATTGGCTGTACCACTGCGCTGATATTGATACCAACTTAGCTGAATTTTTGGCGGGAGCTGGCTGGAGGAAATTGACTGCCCCGAACTTGTAGCAACGGATTTAACCCGCAGATCAAAACGCAAACGTCGCTCATCTTGCTCTGGCAACCCCTGAATCTGACCAGTAACAATTAAATCCTTACCGACAAGATCATCGTCTAATTGAAGAGCAAGCACACCATGACCTGAATAAATACCCCAAGCCAATCCAGATGCCAACGCAAGAACATAACGCAATACAGACCATCGCCAACACATAGCTACAAGTGGGACAAGCGCAAGCAGGAACAACAGCGGAGGTAAGTATGAGAAGAAGCTCACCGCAATAACACCGGTGGAGAAAAGCAGCAATATTAGCGGCATAAACTAGTCCTTTATAAGCCCCGGTTGGATGGCTACCGGAGTGACTTTCCTTGTGTCATCAGATTGACGCGCAGCTTATGGCATCCTGCGAAATCAGGCAATGTTGCCCACAACTTCATAAGATCGCAACCGCATAGTGTTAAGGAATGATTAGGGGCATAATGCGCGTTCATTTTTAGCTGCACACTGGTTTTAAGCATGGCGCGCAATCTACTAAAACGATTTATCCCCACTCCTGCGGCGATCAAAAGTAATCCAGGGTTAAAGTTTTTGGGGCATCTGTTACACGACCCAAACCTATTCCACTTGAATCGACACTCAGTTTCTGTCGCATTTTTTTGGGGCCTGTTCATTGCACTTTTGCCTATTCCGGGGCAGATGCCTGCAGCAGCCGGCGCCGCGTTATTATTCCGTTGTAATCTCCCCATCACGGTTGCACTGACATGGATTACGAACCCATTCACGATGCCGTTTTTCTTTTTTATCACCTATCAGGTTGGCAGCTTTTTTTTACAGTCAGAACCACTCATGGTTCAACCTGAATTAAGTTGGGATTGGCTAGCTAACGAATTCGGCCATTTATGGAAACCACTGCTGGCCGGTTCAGTGATGACAGGACTTTTTTTCGGTGCGCTGGGTTATTTTGTTATGCAGTTTTATTGGCGCTGGAACGTCGCGCACAATTGGACTAAACGCAAAAAAGCTCGCGCCCAAAAAGCCGCAGAAGCAAAACAGGATTAATAAAGAAGCCCGCAATATGCGGGCTTCTTTATTTAAGAGAATTCAGACTTTAATTACTAATGATCACTCATAACGCAACGCATCTGCTGGCTGAATTCTACTTGCGCGCCATGCGGGATACAAACTGACAAAGAAACTAATAATCAGTGCGGTAGCAACAACTTTTGCAATATCGGCTGCAACCAACTCTGACGGCAAATAGGTAATTGGATAAACATCGGAATGCAAAAACTGGATACCAAATACGCGTTCAATAATTTGCACCAGTGGCGTAACGAAATAAGACAGAGTAACACCAAGTGCCAACCCTATAGATGTTCCGATCAGACCAATCAATCCACCTTGCACCATAAAAATGGCCATAATTTCAGCGGTGGATGCACCCATGGTGCGCAATATGGCGATATCGCCTTGCTTGTCCACCACTACCATAATCAAGGTCGACACTAAATTAAAAGCCGCAATAGCGATGATTAAAAACAACAGCATGCCAACCATATTTTTGGACATCTGGATCGCTTGGTAAATAGAGCCATGCGTGCGCATCCAACTGGAACCTGAATAACCTGCGGGTAAAGTTTGCATAATATCGCGCACCACCTGCGGGGCAGCGAACAAATCTTCAACCTTTAAACGAACACCGGTAATTTGTCCGGGATGGCCAGACAAATCAGCAGCTGTGTTAATTGCCATCAACGCCAAGGCATTATCAACATCAGTGTGGGTGTCAAAAATTGCAAGAACGTGGACTACTTTAATTTGCGGCGCAGCATTTCCCTCGATGGGAATAATCAAACTAATTGTGTCTGACTCACCCACATTCAGCTTCTCTGCTACACCTCGCCCAATCACAATCGACGCCTCAGTAGTTGCCAGTTTTTCCAAGGTGCCCGCAGGTAAGACTTGCGGTAACTTGGATGTTGTATGCTCTTGGGCGGCATCGACACCAAAAATATTGACCGGTGCAACACGTTTCTGATGGCTCAATAAACCTTGCAACTGTACAAAAGGAGAAGCCGCTAATACTTGCGGATTTTTTTTAAGCTCTGCGATAAATTGTTCCGGTTGTTCAATTGCAGGACGCTGATAAATAACTGCCTGCGGCATAACGCCAAGAATGTTTTCGCGTAGCTCTTTATCAAAGCCGTTCATGATCGACATAACCAGGATCAGCAGCGCAACGCCGATGATCAGACCTGCGGTAGATAAGCGCGATATGAAGGAAACCAAATGACTGTGACGGTGAGATATACCGTAGCGGGTTCCAACAAGAAAAATATAACGGCTAAGCATTAATAGCCTCGGCATCAACGAGTGCGCCATCGACCAATGTGAGCGTGCGATCCATGCGTGCAGCAAGCCGCAAATCATGGGTTACAACCACGAAACTTGTACCGATTGACTGACTTAGCTCCAACATCAGCGCCTGAATAGAATCAGCCGCATGGCTATCAAGATTTCCTGTTGGCTCATCCATTAATACGCAGGCCGGATTAGCAACCAAAGCACGTGCAATTGCTACACGCTGTCGCTCGCCACCAGAAAGTTCAGAGGGTTTGTGATCAACACGTTTTGATAAACCCACACGCACTAACAAATCCAATGCACGCTGCTTTGCGAGTGCCGTAGATTGTTTACCAATCAACAATGGCATGCTCACATTTTCCAATGCCGTAAACTCTGGCAACAAGTGATGGAATTGGTAGACAAAACCCAAGCTGCGATTGCGTAAGCGCCCGCGCGCATCGGCACTCAAGTGCGAGAGACGTTCACCTGCAACACTTACATCACCAGAATCAGGAATATCCAAACCACCCAAAATATTCAGCAGAGTTGATTTACCTGAACCGGAAGCACCCACAATAGCCACACGCTCACGCGAATTAATTTGGAAATTAACGCTGCGCAACACATCTACCGACAGCGAGCCCTGACGATAACTCTTACTCACGTGCTGGCAAATTAAAACCGGAGCGGACTCATTCATAACTTGAAACCTGTTGTATCGGTAATGGAGCGAAAAAAATTATCGACCTTACGTATAAACCCAAACTTACTCATAACGGAGCGCTTCTGCCGGCTCGATTTGCGCAGCGCGGTAAGCGGGATAAAGAGTTGCAAAAAAACTTAATAGCAGCGCGATACCAGCTATAAAAATTACATCCTGCCACAACAGCACCGACGGTAATTGGCTAATAAAATACACGTCCGGATCAAACACACGCAGACCAAAGAGCGTTTCAATTCCGGCCATAATCGGAGTCAGCATCAACGCCACCACACACCCAATTACCGTACCGATAAAGGTTCCAAAAAAACCAACCGCACTGCCCTGCACAATAAAAATCGCCATCACTTGTCGCGCGCTGACACCCATAGTGCGCAGTACTGCGATATCAGAACGCTTGTCAGCAACCATTAGCACCAGACTTGAAACAATATTAAAAGCAGCAACCGCGATGATAATCATCAGCAGTGAACCCACAACGATTTTTTCCATTTTCACCGCCTGGAACAAACTGCCTTGGGTTTGGCTCCAATCTTTTACGCGATAGTCATTACCAAGTTGTACGCGCAACTCTCCCATTACCTTGGCAGCATCAAACATGTTCGTTGTTTTAACATGCAGGCCTTGTACGCCCGGCTGACGTAAAAACTTTTGTGCATCTTGCAAATGAATTAACGCCAATGTGCTATCAACTTGTGCGCCCACTTCGAAAACACCAACCAGTGTAAAACTGCGCGAACGGGTAAATGCGCCCATGGGCGTAATATTAATTTCAGGCGAGGTAATTCGAATCTTATCGCCCGGAGCCAACATCAACCTGCTGGCCAATAGCCGCCCCATCACAATTCCGTATTCACCTGGCTGAAGTTGCGACATGGAGCCCACAATCATTCGCTGATCAACTACCGATACTTTGGCTTCAGCCTCCGGTAGAACACCTTGTAATTCGATTGCTTCTACACCATTGGCATAACTAACCATGGCGCTGCTAGCGATGTAAGGAGCCGAGGCAACAACTTGGGGATGCTGATCAACTTGAGACGAGAGTGCTTGCCAATCCCGTACAGCGGGAACCTGATCAACAAACCCGTGAGGAATTACACTAAGGATGCGTTCCTTCATTTCGCGGTCAAACCCGTTCATCACAGACAGGACTATGATCAACGCCATCACCCCAAGAGCCATGCCCACCAATGAAAAGGCGCTGATAAAGGATATGAACTGGTTTCGACGCTTGGCGCGGGTATAGCGTAGGCCGATATAAAGGGGGATATTTTTTAGCATGGGCGCATTAAACCCAATTGCCCCCATTTGCTCAAGCAAAACCAACCATTTGCGTACGTAAAACAGCAACGAGACCAGCTAAAACCTGACCGGTTGAAGCAGCTTGTGCTATGTTTACTGCATCACAATTTTTGGACCATTATTTCGGATCATTACTCATGAGCGAACGCCGTAGTTACTTTCGTATCGATGAAAGTATCGCCTTGGAATTTAAAGAGGTTGAGGAGATAACCGCAAACACTGCGGCCGCGGAATTACAATTCCCCAACACCGCATCGTTAAAGCTATTTGCAGAGCTACGTAAAATTGATAACGACAATGCCCACCTCTTCCACCAAATCAAGGAAACCAGCCGCGCGCTAGGTGAGTATCTGCATAACCTGAACCGAAAAATCGACATCATTAGCCAACAACTCATGGCCGACTCCAAACCCCTTCCCCCCTCAAAGACCATTAAACAGGTAAATCTGAGCGAAGGCGGAATCGCTTTTGGTAGTTCTCGTGCAATAGAGACGAATGCCTTTATCGCCCTTCGCTTGATTTTTCTACCCAGTAACGCAGGGCTGGTGCTATTTGCCAAAATCATTCGCTGTGAACCCAGTAACACCGGCGAATATCAGATTGCGGCAAAATTTCATCGTATTAGCGATAGCCAACAACAATTAATTGGTCAGCAGATTATGCGCGCGCAAATGGCCGAGCGTCGTAAGAGCCAGCAATATTTGCAATAACCTGGACTATCATCACATGGTGAATATGTTTCAAAAAATTCTCGTAGCATCTCTGGTCGCTCTTCTCTGCGCAGCAACTCAATTCAATTCTGTTGCTGCCGAGGAAATTCGCATCCCTGTAGGCGAGCAAGCGAAAGAACAACCTAACGTAGATATGCCCACCAAAGGTATGAGCAAAGAGCGAGTTAAAAGCTTATTCGGAGAGGCATTGGAGGAAGTACCAGCTAAAGGCCAGCCGCCAATTTCACGCTGGCGCTATCAGGAATTCACAGTGTATTTTGATAGCAATACGGTCATTCATTGCGTGAGAAATTTTCAGCCTAAGGCATCTACAACCGAGCAACAAAGTTCAGCGCAATAGACTGAAGATGTAAACAATAAAAAAAGGCGCGATGATTCGCGCCTTTTTTATTTGTTTTGCATTGCACATTAACGCCGACTAATACGGTTAACTCCATCGAGCGCAGCAATACGATACGCCTCTGCCATCGTAGGATAGTTAAAGATGTTATTGAGGAAATAATAAATATTATTTCCCTCGCCAGACTGCTTCATAATCGCCTGACCAATATGAACGATCTCAGCAGCTTCGGCACCAAAGCAATGAACCCCGAGAATTTCCAGAGTATCAACGTGGAACAGAATTTTTAACATCCCGACATCTTCACCGCTGATTTGCCCACGCGCGGTATTTTTAAATAAAGCACGACCAACTTCG